>Ga0154020_10000019_pt1 | contig 174740 bp, 137 predicted proteins | sample Klosneuvirus_201_FD_109709 | JGI IMG/M metagenome (GOLD analysis project Ga0154020, IMG submission 109709) | Active sludge microbial communities from wastewater, Klosterneuburg, Austria - Klosneuvirus_20160825_MG | ecosystem: Engineered > WWTP > Aerobic digester > Activated sludge | place... | reverse complement strand
CTCTACCTTCGCCACGGCGAATGAGCTATTTCCGCTTCTACTTCGCGTTACGCTCTACCTTCGCCACGGCGAATGAGCTATTTCCGCTTCTACTTCGCGTACGCTCTACCTTCGCCACGGCGAATGAGCTATTTCCGCTTCTACTTCGCGTTACGCTCTACCTTCGCCACGGCGAATGAGCTGTGTCCGCTTTTATCTAAAGAACTGCCCTTTAAAATAATTTTTAAATGGGGAGGACAAATGTATTAATTTTTTGGTCTGATGCAAAATTTGGATCAATTTTGGCAAAACAAAGAAAAACGCGACTTTTTGCTTTGAAAAGGTAAAATCCCTCAGATTTCCTCATAGCTTTGGCTAATTTTACTGTTATATTCCATCATTAATGAAAGTCCTTTCTGTCAATATAGGTGAATTACAGGAAATTAGTTTCAGAGGCAAAACTGAATTAAGCGGCTATTTTAAGAAACAGGTCCATCAGCCTATTTTTCTAGGCAAAACAGGTGTACAAAATGACTCAGTTTTTGACAGGGTAAATCATGGTGGTGAAAACAAAGCCTGTTACCTCTATTCTTTCGATCATTATGCGTTTTGGAAGATCAAATATCCAAATCTCAATTGGAACTACGGAATGTTTGGGGAAAACATAACCGTAGAAGGAATGGACGAATCAGAACTCAAAATTGGAGATGAAATAAAAATTGGTGATGCGATCGTACAGGTCACACAACCTAGAATACCTTGTTACAAAATGGGGATTCGGTTCAATGATCAAAGCATTATTAAAGAGTTTTATGATAATCCTTATCCAGGCATCTATGTTCGTGTTTTAAAAGAAGGATACGTTAAACAAGAAGATGAACTCATTGTTTTGAAAAGTAATCCGGATTCTCTTTCTGTGACTGAAAAATTTAAACTTAAATAGATCGGTTCAAGCAACAAATTCCATTTCAATCAATATCATTTGTATATTGAGACAAATAATGTCCACTTTTTTATATTCTATATTCAGATCATTCTTTTTTGCAAACTACTTCTACGGTCTCTGTTTACTTGCACTATCAATTGAAGCTGCCGCTCAACTGCAATTTCAAATAAATGACAGATCATACTATTTGATCTTGGTATCCACTTCTATCGTTTTTTATACCAAAGCTTATATCAGCGACCGTTCGGGTTATCCTTCCAATGAAAGAGACGAATGGTACAAAGTAAATAAAGCGTTTATAAAAGCGAGTCAAATACTACTTAGCAGTATCGTTATCCTTTTTACAATAAGAATGATCCTCGTTCACTCAGAACAAATAAAGCAACTATCTATCTTGTCGCTTTTTTTGATCTTGCTCTTTCCATTACTTGCAGTCATGTATTATGGTTTTAATTCTAAAGTCAATCTCCGGACCATTGGTTGGCTGAAACCCTTTATCATTGGATTTTGCTGGGCAGGTATAGTCACGATCTACCCCTTGATCTTTTACAGTATTGAAAGTAAAAGCATCTTTGAACTCAGTCAGATCAGCGTTTGGTTATTTCTGAAGAATTTCCTTTTCATTTCTGTACTCTGCATCATGTTTGACATCAAGGATGAGAACACAGATTCAGAAAATAAACTCAACACCTTTGTGGTGAAAAAAGGATTGAACTTCACCTTATTCAATATCATTGTTCCCTTGAGTCTCATAGGACTGACGGCCTTTATCCTATTTGCTTATAACCATCAATTCTCTCTCATGAAGATCATATTAAACTCCATTCCTTTTCTGCTGATGATCTTGCTGGCTTACAAACTAAGAGTAAAAAGAAACCTGATGTATTACCTGGTTTATGTGGATGGCTTGATGTTACTGAAAGGGATCTGTGGAATAGTTGCGATGAAGTTTTTTTAGAAAAAAACAAATCAATTACTTTATTATAATTTCTATTTGAACTAGTAGCGTTTAGTCAAGCAGAGGCCTTATACTTCTAAAATGCTTTTTTACTTCTGCACTTCTCTTATGTTATCAATACAAAAAGTAAAAGTGCCTTTGGAGACATTAGTAGTAATTGTTAATAGTCCGTGATTTTCCGAATATGGCAATTCTACATAAGCATCTTTCTTTTGAAAATAAACGTTGGGAATCGAACCTAGAGAAATATAACTTTCTGAAATAGTTTTACTAAAAAGCGTCGTAATTACTAAACCTCTAATATCACTGATATTGATTTGGGCGACTAAAAGGCTATCATTTCCTGCAATACCTCTGTAACTATAATCAAAATAAAATCCTTTCTTGTGCTTATTAGGACCTAAATATTGTTTTATAAGTGTCCCGTTCAGTTTATCAACAAAAGGCACGCATTTCAGGTAAGATTTTCCATGCGTAGGCATAAAACCATCTGCAACACTAGTTGATCCAGCCCAATAACTATAACCTGTTCCCGAATATATACTCCAATCGCCTGTTTCAAAACTTGGGTCAAGTATTAAGTTATTATAAACACAACCCCCATTATCGAAGTAAGCAGTAGGGTCGTAATTATTTGCTTCCACGTCTTTACATCCATACTTAGGAACTTCTTTTTTAACACAAGAGCTCAGAGTAATCACACTTGAAACTAAAAAAATATAGAAGAAGTATTTGGCCATTCAACTAGTCTACAATTTACGAAATTTTATTGATTTATTAAAATATACCCCCCGTTCGTGAGGATTTGCAATCCGTGCGCGACTAACAATGACGCTTTTTTAAAAACCTTCAAACCTTCTTCCCCAAAATGATCAGATCTCTATTGATACCATCCATTATTGCGACGGCGGGCAGATTGGCCCATTCAGCAAATCCGAATTTTTTAAAGAGTCTTAAACTTACTTCATTGTGTCCGAAAATAAAACCAAGGATGGTATGTACCTTGCATTGTGGTGCTTTTTCGATGGCATAACTCAAACATTTTGCACCTAATCCCGCTCCTCTGAATTTATTTTCCAGATAGATGCTTACTTCTACCGTACCACTGTAAGCCGGCCTTCCGTAAAAACTATTGAAGCTCATCCAGCCTGCGTATACACCGTTCTGCTTTACGATCCACAAGGGACGATCCGCCTCATTGTGTTTATGAAACCATTCTTTTTTCTCTTCTACACTTACCGGTTCTGTATCGGCAGTTACCATTCTTCCGGCTACTGTTTCATTGTAAGTAGCAACGATCAAAGGCAGGTCCTCTTCTTTTGCGAAAATAAATTCCGTGTTCATCAATAGAGCAAACTGTTATAAGGATAACGTTTTATGTGCATGGCTTTCACCGTCTCATAGATCTTCTTCTTGAAATCTTCCATTCCCTCCTTATTCTGCGCACTCATGAACATCACCGATTCATTCAAATTCTTCATCCAGGTTCTTTTCACTTGTTCTAAAGACATATTCTCTCTTGTTTCCGGTGTGAGATCATCTTCCTCTTTGGGAGTATAGGTGAAAAGGTCTGTTTTATTGAAAACCATAATGACAGGTTTATCTCCGGCTCCTATATCTTGAAGCGTTTGTTTCACCACGTGAATGTGGTCCTCAAAATTCTTATGAGAGATATCCACTACGTGTATCAGTAGGTCTGCCTCTCTTACTTCATCTAAAGTGGATTTAAAACTCTCAACCAATTGCGTTGGAAGTTTCCGTATGAATCCAACGGTATCACTCAATAAAAAAGGTAAATTCTCTATCGTCACCTTGCGAACCGTTGTGTCCAGGGTTGCAAACAACTTATTCTCGGCAAAGACATTACTCTTGCTGAGTAAATTCATGATGGTACTTTTTCCCACGTTGGTATATCCAACCAAAGCTACACGGATCAATTCTCCTCGGTTCTTTCTCTGTGTCGCCATTTGCTTATCGATCTCTCTCAATCTTTCTTTCAGCAAAGCAATTTTATCTCTTACGATCCTTCTGTCCGTTTCGATCTCCTTCTCCCCTGCTCCTCCTCTGGTTCCGGTTCCTCCTCTTTGTCTCTCCAAGTGGGTCCACATACCGGTCAATCGTGGCAACATGTATTGATATTGCGCTAACTGTACTTGCGTTTTTGCATGCGCCGTTTGTGCTCTTTGTTCAAATATCTCAAGAATCAAGGTGGTACGATCTAAGATCTTTTTCCCCAATACCTTTTCCAGATTTCTTTGTTGCGAAGGAGAAAGTTCATCATCAAAGATCACCACATCAATATTATGGGCCTTCACATAATCGGTTATCTCTGCTAATTTTCCTTTTCCAATAAAGGTGGCTTTATCGGGCTTTTCTAATTTCTGGGTGAAGATCTTTCCGGTGATCAATCCATAGGTTTGCGCCAAAAAAGCCAGCTCATCCAAAAATTCCTTTGAGGCCGTTTCATCCTGAAATTTATTGATCACTCCGATAAGTACACAGGAATGCTGAGGAATGGCAGTGGTGGTACTTTTTTCTTTCATTTAGCCAAGAAGAAAAACTAATGCCCTTTCATTTCACTCTCCACATAAGCTGCAATAGATGCTGCTTGCTCTTCACTCACCGGCACAGGTTTCATTAAATTCTGTCCACGAAGGATCACTTCCTTTATGGCTGCAGCATTCATAGCAGTTGCACTTAGATCCTTAGCACCCATTGTACCCATTTTTCCATCTTCTCCATGACACATGGAACAATTATTGAAATACAAGGCTTTTCCATCATTTGACGCAATTGCGGAATTATCAGCTTGCATTTTCTTTTTCGCAGCTACTTCTGCTAGTCCGAAACTGGCCGTAATTAAAAGCAAACTAACGGAGGCAAGGATCTTGTTCGATTTCTTGAATCCGATCACCGCAAGTGGAATTGAGATCAGGATCAGGGCAATCTTTATCCACATGAGATAATGAATGGTAACCAATTGCGTCATCAAATAGATGCCTGTTGCCAAGAACAAAAAACTGATGATCATTTCGGGAACTTTCACTTTCTTGGTGAATTTTGCCAATAAATCACTCTTATTACTTAATAACAAAACAGTTTTTGCGACATAAATTAGCAAAAACAGAACAACGACTAAATAATGTGTGTGAGCAATACCTTTTACCATAGTTTAATTTTAGTCCAAAATTAACAATATGCCTGTAAATAAAGTACTATAAATGCCTTTTATCTTATTAAATTTACTGCTTTATGTTAAAAAATATATTTGCCTTAATATTTTTGCTTTCGGGCTTTTTTTCAGCCAGGGCTCAGAGCACTTTTCCTACCAACGGAGCACCTTTCCGAGTACATACACTTTACGCTCTCATCAATGCAAATATTTATACCGATCATGAAACATTGCTGAACAATGCTGTATTGCTCGTAAAGGATGGGAAGATCGTGGATGTGGGAGTGAAACTGCCTATTCCGAATGATGCAATTCCGGTTGACCTGAAAGGAAAATACATTTATCCTTCTTTCATCGACCTGTATAGTGATTATGGAGTGCCTGAAAACAAATACCAGCCAAATGTTACTCCGAATCCCTTAATGGAAAGTAATCTGAAAGGTGCTTATGGATGGAACATGGCCATTAAGTCAGATTATGATTCCTACAAACATTTTGTTCACGCAAAAGACAAGGCGGAGCAGTTGAAAAAGGCCGGATTCGGAACAGTGCTTTCTTGTCCGAAAGATGGGATCGTAAGAGGCAGTGCAGTTCTTGCCAACCTTAACAATAATTCAAAAGAGAATTTGAGTATTGTATCAGAAAAAGCTGCCGGGAATTATGCTTTGGTGAAAGGAAGCTCTCCACAGGATTATCCAAGTTCATTGACCGGAGGCATTGCCTTACTCAGACAAACCTATTACGATGCCGAATGGTACAAGAACAGCGACAAAAAAGAATTCAATATTTCGCTTGATGCGTTCAACAAATTAAAAGAATTGCCGGCCTTCATGGAAGCGAACGATAAATACAATGCTTTACGTGTTGCTAAGATCGCAAAGGAGTTTGGTGTTTCGTATATCGTGAAGGCAGGTGGAAATGAATACCAGCGAATCAACGAAATAAAAGAAACCGGTTTACGGTATATTCTTCCCCTTAATTTTCCTGAGGTGTTGGATGTAGAAGATCCTTATGATGCTGAGAACATTCCCTTATCTGATCTTTTGCATTGGGAACTGGCACCGACCAATCCTGCTGCTTTTGAAAAGAACGGTATCAGTTTTTGCTTGACCAGCAGTGATCTGAAAAATAAAAGTGAATTTTTACCGAATCTGAGAAAGGCAATTCAACATGGTTTGTCAGAGAAGGCCGCATTGAAAGCGTTGACAAGTACACCGGCTGCTCTCATCAATGCAAGTGGAAAGATCGGTGCCATAAAAAAAGAGCTGTATGCCAATTTTTTCATTTCAAATAAACCCATTTTTGAAGAAGATGCAGTTGTATTGGCCCATATTGTAAATGGAGAACCGGATTTCTATTCAGATCTCGATCCGGCAGATTTCAGAGGGAAATACGCACTCAAAACAGACCGAAAGACCTGGAATTTGTTCTTCACAGGCGATCCGGTGAAACCAAACGCAAGTATCAAAGAGGACACGGCGAAGAAGTCTGTCTCTTATCAATTTTTAAATAATATACTTAGCTTTTCTTTTTCTGAAGATACAGCAAGCACGGTTCGTTTGAGTGGTGCATATGACGCTGCTACAAAAAGTTTTTCCGGTAAAGGTCAGTGGGCCGATGGAAAATGGTTTCCCTTCACCCTTACCTTTTTGGAAGCCGATACCTCTCGCGCGAAAAAGGAGAATAGTCCTAAAAAGATCGTACCTGCCGGAAAAGTTCTTTATCCTTTCATGGCCTACGGAGTTCCGCTTCCTGATGCAGAAGGAAAAACAAAAGATAAGCTGAATAAAACAAAAGGTGATTACGATGCATTGTTGATCAAAGGAGCAGATGTTTGGACCAATGAAGGCGATTCTATCCTGAGAGCGAGCGATGTTTTGATCGTACAAGGGAGGATCAATAAGATCGGAAAAGACCTAGATGTTTCTAAATTCAGCAAGTTGAAAGTGATCGATGCAAAAGGAATGCATCTTACTCCCGGTATTATCGATGAGCACAGTCACATTGCCATTAGCAACGGAGTGAATGAAGGTGCAGAAGCCAGCAGCGCAGAAGTGAGAATGGGAGATGTGATCAATTCAGATGACATTAATATTTATCGTCAACTGGCCGGAGGAGTTACCTCAGCTCAATTGCTTCATGGTTCAGCCAATCCCATTGGTGGTCAGAGTGGCATCATCAAATTAAGATGGGGTCATGCTCCTGAGGATATGAAATTTGAGAAGGCAGATGAATTCATCAAGTTTGCATTGGGAGAAAATGTGAAACAAAGTAACTGGGGCGATCATGCTTCTGTACGTTTTCCTCAGACAAGAATGGGAGTTGAACAGGTGTACAATGATTTTTTCTCCAGAGCCAAAGAATATGATTCCAACTGGAAAAAATTCACAGCACAAGCGAAAGGGAAAAATAATGCACCTGCTCCGCGTCGCGATCTTGAACTGGATGCCATTGCAGAGATACTCAATAAAAGAAGATTCATTACCTGTCACAGCTATGTGCAAAGCGAAATAAATATGCTCATGCATGTAGCGGACAGCTTCGGATTTAAAGTAAATACCTTTACCCATATTTTGGAAGGATATAAAGTTGCAGATAAAATGAAAGCGCATGGTGTTTGTGCTTCGAGTTTCTCTGACTGGTGGGCGTATAAAAATGAGGTGATGGAAGCTATTCCTTATAACGCAGCTATTCTTACAAGAATGGGAATAACCACTGCCATTAACAGTGATGATGCAGAAATGGGAAGAAGATTGAATCAAGAGGCGGCGAAATCGATAAAATACGGTGGACTCAGTGAAACCGAGGCTTTAAAGCTTGTCACATTGAACCCAGCCATCATGTTGCATCTTGACAAAGAAGTAGGAAGCATTAAGCCGGGAAAAAGTGCTGACTTAGTTCTATGGAATGATCATCCATTGAGTATGTACGCAAAAGTGAACAAGACGATCATCGATGGAAATATCTATTTTGACAGAGAGACCGACCTTCAGCTGCGTGAAAACATCAGAGAAGAAAGAGCTAGGTTAGTTGCTTTGTTGTTGAAACAAAAACAAAATGGAGCAAAGACGGTGAAGCACAGAGGAAAAAGACAAAAATTATATCACTGCGATACCATGGAAGGAGTTGCAGAAGAAAGAACAGAACACAGATAAACAAACATGAAATATATTTTATCCTACTTATTCATCTTTTTGCTGTGTTCGATCGGTGTGGCACAGAAAAAACAGAACCATTTTGTTGTCTTTGGCGGAACAGCTCATCTTGGTAACGGAAAGATCATTGAGAACGCAGTCATTGCCGTGAACAACGGCACATTTGAAATGGTTGGATCGGCCAAAGGATTGAAATTAAATCCGGCTTCTTATGACACCGTTTATTATGCTGAAGGAAAACACATTTATCCGGGACTCATCAATCCAAATAATGTTCTAGGTCTGCATGACGCTGAATCCGTAAGAGCTACCCGTGATTTTTCTGAGATCGGTCATATCAATCCACACATCCGTACCTTGATCGCCTACAATACAGATAACGCTATCATTCCTACTATCAAAACAAATGGTATCCTTTACACGCAATGTACACCTCGTTCAGGATTGATCAGTGGCTCATCATCCATCATGGCATTGGAAGGATGGAACTGGGAGGATGCAGTATTGAAAGCAGATGACGGTATACATCTGAATCTTCCTCAAATGAGTTCTGCGCGTCCCGAAAAAGAAGGAGAACAAGGATCGCCGGCATCCAAAAAATACACCGATGATAAGAATTACATGGAGAAATTCTTTATGGATGCTCTTGCCTATGTGAACTCATCATCCAATCAGGAAAAGAATATTCGTTTTGAAGCCATGAGAGGGATCTTCAATGGAAAAAGCAATCTTTATATACACACAGAAAAAGCAAGGGACATATTAACAGCAATAGAACTTGTTAAGAATTACGGTATCAAAAAAGCTGTGATCGTTGGAGGCAAAGAGAGTTACAAGGTAACAAAAGAACTAAAGAAAAATAAGATACCCGTGATGTTGAGCAGAGTGCATGACCTTCCTGACAGAGCAGATGAAGCAGTAGACTTGATGTATAGTCTTCCAGCATTATTGCAAAAAGATTCCGTCCTTTTTTGTTTACAACTTGAAGGAGATATGGAAGCAGCGCAAAGCAGAAACCTTCCCTTCAATGCAGGAACAGCCATTGCCTATGGTCTGACAAAAGAAGAGGCTTTAGCCAGTGTTACATTGAATGCAGCTAAGATCATTGGTATAGATAACAAAGTCGGAAGTCTTGAGGATGGAAAACTTGCGAGCTTCATCATTAGCGAAGGGGATCTTTTTGATATCAGAACCAACAACATTCAGTTTGCCTGGATCGCCGGTAAAAAAGTAGATCTCAATAATAAGCAGACTGAACTTTACAATAGATATAAAACCAAATACGGTATAAAATAAAAAGATTATGAGCGAAAAAACAATTGTCGGAATTTCTCAGGGAGATGTGAATGGGATCGGATTAGAAGTTATCCTGAAAACTTTACTTGAACCGGGCATCATAGAGATCTGCACTCCTGTTCTCTTTTCATCCCAGAAAACAGTTTCCTATTACAGAAAAGTATTGGGATTGGAAGAATTCAATTTTCATCCATTGAAGGATCTCACGCAGTTGAATACAAAAAAAGTGAATGTTTTTCCCTGCTATGATGAAGAAGTGAATATTGAAATGGGCAAATCAACAGAAGTTGGGGGGAAATACGCATTCATTTCACTCGAAAAAGCAACGCAGGCTCTGGCTGATCATCAGATAGAGGTTTTGGTAACTGCTCCTATCAACAAGAACAATATTCAAAGCAGTGAATTTGCTTCGGTAGGACATACAGAATACCTTGGGAAAAAGCTAGGTGGTGATCCACTCATGCTTCTTTGCTCTGAGAAAGGGTTGCGAATTGCCGTGGTAAGCGGGCACACACCCTTAAAAGATGTTCCTTCCAAGATCACGATCGAATCGGTTAGCAAAAAGCTGGCGCAATTACATGAATCACTGATCAAAGATTTCGGCATTCGTAAACCAAAGATCGCAGTGCTTGGTTTGAATCCACATGCCGGAGATAATGGCACCATTGGATCTGAAGAAAAAGACATCATTATTCCTGCTATTCAAAAAACACAGGTAAGTGGGCTTGTCTATGGACCTTATGGTGCTGACGGATTTTTTGGGAATGGCAATTACAAGAACTTTGATGGTATCCTGGCGATGTATCACGATCAGGGACTCATTCCTTTCAAAACACTGGAGTTTGAAGACGGAGTTAATTTTACAGCAGGCTTAAAAGCAGTTCGTACAAGTCCGGATCACGGAACAGCTTACGAGATAGCCGGAAAGAACATTGCCAATGAACAATCGTTCAAAAAAGCAATTTACATGGCATTGGATATTTACAAGAACAGAAAGATGCATGCTGAGTTGACTGAAAATCCACTTGCATTCGGAACGTTCAAGAAAGAAAGATAATTTACTTTTGTAAGTGTATCATTGCCCATTCTCCATCCGTAGATGAATGGAGAAAGGTGAAACCTACGGCTTCTGCTTTCATTTTCAATTCATCTACATCCGTTTTAAAAAAGCCACTTAGCAGCAAGTGACCATTCTTCTTCGATTTTTTAGAATAAACAGCGATCTGTTTTGAAAGAATATTCTTGTTTATGTTTGCTAAAATGATGTCGAATTCTTTTTCCTTTTCAAGAAGATCAACATCCCCTAAATAGACCTTTATCTCCGGACAAGCATTCACTTCGCAATTCTCCTTTGAATTCTCAACGCTCCATTCATCAATATCAATACCGATTACATCTGTTGAACCGAGTCTTTTTGCCAGTATGGCCAATATCCCTGTTCCACATCCCATATCAAGAACTCTTTTGTTCTTGAGATCCATTTCAAACATTTCAGAACAGATCAGTCGTGTAGTTTGGTGATGTCCGGTACCGAAACTCATTTTGGGCATGATGATGATCTCTTGCTGAAAAGAAGGATCTGAAGCATGAAAGGGAGCTCGAATTCTCAATCTATTACCCACTACAACCGGCTCAAAATTCTTCTCCCACTCTTCATTCCAATTTTTCTTTTCAATCTTCTCTTTCGTGAAACGATAATTCAATTCTTCAAAATGAATATCGCTCAGATCCAATGAATTATTATTCTCTTCTGTGATATACGCTGTAAAGCCATCGGGAGTATTTTCAAAACTTTCAAAATTTTTCTCAGAAAGAACAGCCATGAGAATCTCTGCACCCGGATCAACAGGTTCTACTTTGAAATGATAAGCGAAATAATCCATCAGAAAGAATGAATGATAGAACAAAGTTCAGCTGTTTTCAAACTTGCGCCACCTATAAGGCCACCATCCACATCATGACAAGCGAACAATTCTTTTGCATTACCAGCGTTGCAACTTCCTCCATACAGAATGGAAATATTCAAGGCAGCTTCCACATCAAACATTTCTTTTACTGTTCTCCTTATAAAAGCATGCATCTCCTGTGCTTGTGCAGGAGTCGCCGTTTCACCGGTACCAATGGCCCATACAGGCTCATAGGCAAGGATCATTTTAGAAAGATCTACTGTTGTGAAGTCAGCAAGTACTTCATGCAATTGAACACCCACCACATCAAAATGCGTACCTCCTTTTCTATCGGCAAGGACTTCACCGATACAAAACACAGGACTTAAACCGTTCGCAATGGCCATTTTGATCTTTGCACTTAACTGTGCATTATTCTCTTTAAAATAGCTTCGGCGCTCACTATGCCCGATGAGCACATAAGTACAACCTGCATTCTTAAGCATGGATGCTGAAACTTCACCGGTGTAGGCACCTTTCTCATGTTCACTGCAATTCTGCGCGCCAACAAAATAAGGACTGGAGCCAACAGCCTTGATCGCTTCTGCAATCAAAGTGAAAGAAGGAAAAAAGATCTTGGTAATTTGTTCAGTACCGGAGGAACCTGCGATCACGTTTCGGATCAATTCATTTGCCTCAACCGGTAAGAGGTTCATTTTCCAGTTGGCCGCAACTATTTTTTTGCGTGAACTCATTTTATTTAACTCTTACTCTCGGATCGAGAATTCCATAAATAATATCAACAATGATATTGATGAATACGAAAATAGTAGCGAATACCAAGGTAGCGCCCATTACTACAGGAAGATCATTTTTACTCAAAGCTTCCACTACCTCGTATCCGATTCCTTTCCAGCTGAAAATTTTCTCAACGAAAACTGCACCTGCCATTAAACCGGCAAACCATCCGGAGATCGCAGTAACAACAGGATTCAAAGCGTTTTTTAATGCGTGTTTGATGATAATGCTCTTGTAGCTTAATCCTTTTGCTTTCGCTGTACGGATATAATCCTGTGATAAAACATCCAGTAATGAACTTCTGGTCAGCTGAATGACGATGCTCAGAGGACGCATACCTAATGTTATGGCGGGCAAAATTAAATTTTTCAACTTGAGTACCTCTCCCTGCCACACATCAATATCATACAAACTTCCGGAAGGATCCAATCCCGTGTATTTTGATAGAACATAACCAAACAACCAGGCCATGATCAATCCAACCAAAAAGGAAGGAGCGCTCATTCCAAAAACAGTTGCAAGAACAAAGATTCCGTGATCGAGGTACGAATTTTTTCGGGTTGCCGTGATGATACCCAAAAATATTCCGACTATGGAAGCGATGATGATTGAAGCGAATGCAAGGACTGCTGTTTCAGGTAAAGTATCGGCAATGATCTCAGAAACGTTTCTGTTAGTGATATAACTTCTTCTCAAATAAGGCATTTTAAAGACGATGACTTTGTCTTTGCCGATCTTGAAAAGAGGTTTCCATGAATATTTTTCAGGATTAAGAAAGATCAGACTTCTATTGTTCTCCCAATTGTGCATGGAGATCGGAGAAAGATCGTTCACATAATGCAGGTATTGAATTGGAATTGGTTTATCTGTTCCCAGATTTCGGTGAACTGCCTCCACTGCTTCCTTGCTGGCCCGCTGACCAAGCATCACCGTTGCCGGATCTCCAGGTAAAACGTTAAACAGAAAGAAAATAGTTGTAATAACTCCAAAAAGAACTACCACTCCATAAAAGAATTTCTTTAGTATAAATTTTACCACAACTTTAAGTGCTGGCTAAGATAATTATTTAAATTTATCCAATGAACTTCATTTTGGGTGAATTTCGCTCTAAAAAGGGCTTATATCCGTTACTTCTAAGGGGCTTATCATGGAAAAGTCTTAAATTACTGTCATTCTTTTAGATAAAACGTATTTTTGTAATGATAAATGCTATTAAAACTGAAACAAAGAATTAGTCTTTTCTTTCTGCTTCTGATCGCTTGTCACTTACCTGTCTCAGCACAAAAAATAGGACTGGTGCTTAGTGGTGGTGGTGCCAGTGGCTTAAGTCATGTTGGCGTGTTAAAAGCGCTCGAGGAGAACGAAATTCCTATTGATTATATCAGCGGAACATCCATTGGAGCCTTGGTGGGAGCTTATTATGCGAGTGGTTATACCCCATCTGAAATTGAAGAAATAGTAAAAGCAAACTTTTTTCAGAATATCACAAAAGGAGATCTTCCGGTTAAATACGATTATATGTTGAAGGATAGGGAAGATTATGGATCCTGGATCACTTTTAAGTTCAGTTTAAAAGATAATTATCTTAAAAATCTTCCAACTAATGTCATCAACTCTGTTCCCATTGATTATTACTTGATGGAGACCTTCTCAGGTATTTCAGGTAAAAGCGGAAATAACTTTGACAGCCTGATGATCCCTTTTCGCTGTGTTGCTTCGGATGTGGCTGAAAAAAAATCGGTGCTCTTCCGATCCGGTGATCTTCCTCTTGCTTTAAGGGCCAGCATGAGTTATCCATTCTATCTTCGTCCGGTTTCAGTGAATGGCAAACTATTATTTGACGGTGGACTCTATAACAATTTTCCTTCAGATGTAATGCAAAAGGAATTTGCGCCTGACCTGATCATCGGTTCCAATGTTTCAGAAGGAAACGGAACGCCGGATGATGATGATCTGTATATGCAACTACGAAATTTAATGATGCATCAGTCGAACAGAGATACTTTAACAAAAAAAGGTATTCTCATAGAGCCCTGGAGTAAGGTGAACACCTTCAATTTCAATAATGCAAAAAGACTGATCGACAGTGGCTATGCAGCTACTATCCGTATGATACCTCAGATCAAAAAAGATCTTAATCGCACGATCAACAAAACAGAATTGGCTGCTAAAAGAGAAAGATTCAAAGGATATAGGAAAACGGAAGAGATACGTTTCACCGACATTACCATCAATGGATTTAATTCAAGACAAGAACGTTTTATCAGAAAAAGTCTTCAGTTTGGTGATCAACCTTTCACCTTGAAACAACTCAAGAAAAGATATTTCAGATTGATGAGTGATAATCAGATCAAAAATATGTTTCCTACTGTTGTGAAGGATAGTAACAATGTGTACACACTTCATCTCAACGGGAAAAAAGAAAAACCGTTTTACATTGATGCGGGAGCATTACTTTCCAACCGTCCGATCTCAGAAGCTTTTCTAGGTTTTCAATACAATCATCTGGGCAGAATTGGCTTCAGCGCTTATGGTAACGGTTATTTAGGCAAACTCTATTCAGGAAGTTACTCCAGATTGCGCTTTGATTTTCCGGGACGTATTCCCTTTTACATTGAACCCTCCTTCACTTTTTCAAGATGGGATTATTACAGCAGCAGTTCTCTCTTCTACATCTTTGAAAAACCCGCTTATTTGATACAAGAGGATCGTTTTGGTGAAATAAAAGTGGGAGTTCCGGTTGGAAATATTTCTCAATTCAATGTAGCCGGTGGTATTACTGAGTGGAGCAATTTGTATTATCAGACAGATCAATTTAAAATAACCGATACAACTGATAAGACCTTTTTTGACTATTGGTACATGCAAGCCAATTACAAATTGAATACGCAGAACAGAAAAATGTATGCAACTGATGGTACGCTTGTAAATGCCAGGGCAAGAGTAATGGAGGGAAGAGAAAGTTACGAACCCGGCAACACAAGCCTGGATACAATTGCGTATAAAAATCAACTTCGTCCGGTTTGGTTGCAAATGAAATTAACACTGGACAGTTATATAAAACCTTTCAAGGGATTCAGAGTGGGTGTATTCGGTGAAGCGGTATATTCCACGCAAAGCTTCTTTCATAATTACGAGGCTACTATTCTATCAGCTCCTGCTTTCAATCCTATTCCCGAAAGTCAGACCTATTTCATTGATGCATTTCGTGCACACAACTATTTTGCAGGTGGTTTAAAACTGGTAACAACGCCTACGAAAGGTTTTGATATTCGTTTGGAGGCTTATGTGTTTCAACCGGTACAGTCCATTCTTTCCGATCAAAACCACAAAGCTGTTTACAGTTCTCCTTTTCTTTATCGTCCTGTCATTGGCATGGCCAGTTTAGTTTATAATACCGCAGTGGGGCCATTAAGTTTGGGTGTCAACTACTATGATAAGTTTCAGAACCCTGTTACCTTCTTCTTCCATTTCGGATACATCATCTTCAACCGGAAATCGATCGACTGATCACTATTAAAAAGAAAAAGCCCCGCATCTGCAGGGCTCTCCAATGTGATGAATTTAAAATTCATCCTCGTTAAAGAAAAAATCATCCTTGGTAGGATAATCGGGCCAGATCTCCTCAATGTTCTCGTAACTTTCTCCTTCGTCTTCCATTTCCTGAAGATTCTCTATCACTTCCATCGGAGCACCGCTACGCATCGCGAAATCGATCAACTCATCTTTTGTGGCAGGCCAGGGAGCATCCTCCAGCCAACTTGCTAATTCTAATGTCCAATACATACCTGCGCTTAATTAATTTTCTGCAAATGAAAAAAATTTTTAGGGAATAAAAAAGAATATTTATAAATATAATATTTTCATTGCTTAAGCTATTTGATTGATAATCATGTTTTTACATGATGTCTCTGGAATTACTTATCATTTCACCACTTTGTGTAAGCTTGTTTTGCCGTTTTGTTCTCTTCGAATGAAATAAATGCCATTTTCAAGATCTCCCGTGCTGATCGTCCATTTGATGCCATTCCCTGTTTCTTTTCTAATAATGTTCCTTTCAATTCTTCTGCCCAATGCATCTGTCATATCCAAAACGCAGTTTTCTTTATCAAATATTTCTATTTCAATTTTATCTTTAAATGGAATCGGAAATATTTTTATTGGTAATTGATGTGCATACTTCTCTTCTACTCCTATCACTGCACCTACCGTATCTACTTTTATCCCGTCTGAACTGCTGATACCACTCAGTAGTCCGGCACCGTTCTCAGCTCTTACATTGAAATAATAAATATTCTGATGAATTAGATTCAATCCTCCTACTGAAACTGAATTAGAACCAAAACTACTGGTCCAGTTGTACACATCATTTAAACCTGGTGAACTTCCTATGCTATAAAGATAATCTGCAACATTGGAATGCTGATCCAAAGAAACTTGCCAGCTTCCACTCAATGTGTTCAAGGTCTTTACTGAATCTAGATCCATAATTAATCCATCATTCACGAATGGTACGTTCGAAGGTGCTGACCAGTCCACATTCAAATTCTCATACGTGATCGAAGATAAATTACCTGCTGAATCCTGACAGATCGATTTTATTTTTCCTGCATAGGTAAATGAATTCGGATTCTGGTACCTTAACTCATCTTGTGGCGCTGTTCCCAACGGAACAAAAACAGCATTGGCACGTGAACGATACACTTTTATTTCGTCAATACTGAATTTACAGTTACCGCTTCTGAATGAAATATAATCTCCGTTGCTATAAGGACTCGGATCGGTCCAGCTGGCAATGGGACTATTGTTCCAGTAAACCGTGATCTTACCTGTGATGCGATCGTAAATTGTTTTGATGTCATACCATTGTCCTGCCGTAAAAGCAAGTGGAATATCCACCTTCGGCGCGCCAAAAACATTGTTCACCACCTTATAGATCTGCACTTTCTGATCATCGAGTCTGAACCAAACGAAATACGAATTATTTCTATTCGTACTATCCGGCTTATCTACAAAAAAATGAAATCCTGCTCTTCTCGAAGCACCACTTCCTTCGAACTTGGCGAGAAACTGATAGAGATAGCGATTACTCAATGATTGTGTGAGGGCTGCATAAATATTGGTGTTTGCTGCTCCGGCACTTAGTTCATCTGTTTGTACCAATGAATTTGCAGTCACGTTCCAGGTTCCTGTTTTAACTGTCCATTCCGGGTGTATCGCATTATCAAAATTATCAGCAAAGAATCCTTTTGCAGCATTTGCCCTCCACTCCGTTCCATTAAAATCAATCACCTGATAATAGCCTTTCTGTACCCCACTTCCTCCTATGTTATCTGCATCTGTAACTGTCGCTGTAAAAGGAGCTGTCTTCCAATAGTTATTTGTGTTGATCGTTGTTACCGGCGCAATGTTATCTGATGGAGTTGGCACTACTGTTCCGTTCATGATGAAATTCGCTGACCAGCCCGGCGCAGTGGTTCCACAATCACTTCTGAATTCAACCAAGATGCTATCATTCACTGATGTGACAGGACCGGGATTAACAGTACCTGTGAAATCACCAATAAGAGGAGAATTGATGCTGCCTCCATTGTAAATGAAAAGATGTTCGAAATTATTTTCAATATTGAACGTATTAAAACTTAAGGTAATGTTGTTTGTACCGGGCCTTGTGAAAAGCCAGAACTTTCTTTCATCACTTGAATAATCGGCTGCCGGTCCACCTGAATCATAAAAATTTCCACTAACGGTTGTATAGGTAGCAGTTATGCTGTAAGAATTGTTGATGATCTTATAAAATTTCTCCCAGTTCCAGTTCGGACCCGGATCATTATGTGTTTGATTCGGATACATTTGATGTCCCTTTACTTTCACACAGGCCCCTTGCAAACATTGAGAAGTACTGCCACTGCAACCCGGACCATAGTAGGTGCGAAATTTATTGATGGCATTGCTATTGCATATATCACGCGTTAAAGCGCCGGAAGAATTGTACATGGCATTGGTGAACCAGGAAATATTATTGATATAACCTTCGTGTTCTATTCCAACAGTATACGGATTCTCACTGCCCACATGCCAAGCCTTTAAACTTTCAAGGACCATTTGCGTAACTTGTCCATCGCTGCTACGCACCACATAATGAGCTGATGCACTTGCGTTGCAGTTCTTGAACCAGGAGATGCAACCCGCATAAGAACCTTGTACAAAGTGAATGGTAACCGCAGAAATGACAACACCGTTTCTGCTGCTGTAATTACACGTAGTAGGATCGTATATAGCCGAAGGATAATCCGGAGATGATAAAAGCTGAAGATTTTGTGAAACCTTGTAAGCATTTCCATTACCCTTGATCTCTTTGTTAGTTATGGAAATATTTTTAGCACCAAGTACTTTCGCATTCGATCCGAAAATCTCTTCCAGATCCAATTGGTAAGTAGGAAATTCATACGATTCCTGAAACTGACTTTGATTCAGGAACCAGAAAAGCTGATAGAGATGTGCATTCATTGCAAAATCATTCTGAAGCTCATTGCTCAGTGGCAATTCGCTCAGCTCAATCAAAATCGGAATATACTCTTCCATCTTCTGCGTAAAGATATTCCTGTCTCTTTGCAATTGAGCGAAGGCCGAAGCAAAAGCAAGAACAGAATTTTCGGCTGATGACTGAATGGCTGTTTCGCTGAATCCCGATAGTTGCGCCACTTTAGCCAGATTGTTCCGAAAATAATTCTTACCATCCTGTACCAATCCCATGATGCCATAGGTACGAGGATAACCCATGCAACTTTCCTCAGTAGATGAATTGATGTGTTGAAAACGAGTTTGCGTAAAAGCAACAGCTTCCAAAATTCCTTTCGGAACCGTTGGATTCAAAACATAAGCCTTCTTGAAAGAACTGCTGTATATATTTTCAACCAGCAGATCCTGCGCATATGCGAATGCGAATAAAAAGGAAAAAAGCAGAAGTAAAGTTCTTTTCATGTTAGGGTTTTTTCGGAAGGTGAAGATAATTAAATACGATCGAGGAAATACGATGAGAATGTTAAGAATAAGAGGGAATTATCAGCTAAAACGATTTTTAATTTATTGCAAATGGGCAAAGGATCTGAAAGTCAAATTTTAAACTACTAAAGTATACCGAAAATCACCTGTTTGCTTATTCAGAGATCAACAGAAATTGGATGAAGTACTCTTTAAATAATCAAAATTTTAAAACTCATACAAGCAAAAAATCCTCCCTTGCAGCAGGGAGGATCTACTTACCAAACCTAGAACACGAAATTAATTTTTACTATCAGAATTCATTTAAAATGCGATCAATCTTACACCGGCAACAAAAGGATACAACTGTGGCCCTTTCCCTGATTCAAAAAGTGGTGTGATATTGTATTCTCCATAGACCGTGAAATTCTTGTATCCAAGCGAAGCATGGGCTTTTACACTCCATGGCATCATGTTATATGTATCTTTATGGATCTTGGTGAATTCATCTCCCTTACTTTCCAGTATTTGTTTTGTCTTGGCATTGATCATGAATTGCCCAACAGCACCAACTGCAATGTGAAAACTTTTGTTCGCCTTTTTACCGGTGTTGAATTCTAGCAACAAGGGTACTTGTATCAAAGTTGATTTGAACAGATTCTTGTTATAAGAGAAAGTGTTGGTGCTGTCGATCTTTCCTGAAGCGAAACTACTGTCAGGATTCAAAGTTGTTTTGTGGTCCAACATGTATCTTCTCCATTCAAATCCTAGTCCCGTCACCAGATTCACATAATTCTTATAGATGTGAAAGTTATGCTGAAAAGGATTAAGTTGGACATTGATGCAACGTGAATAATTCAGATCCATATAATTGTATGGCTTTTCCATTGAAGTTGTTCCGGCCGGAGTCAACAACCCATTCACACCGAGTGAAAAACCAGCCCAATGATCCCAGGATCCATCCATTCCTATTCTCACTTTGTTCTTTTCCTTGTCTCCTTCTATAATGATCACTTTTTTTCCTTTCCATCGGATTGTGGTGGAATCTCCGCCTTTCGATGTTTTTTCGTTGTTATCCATGATACGGGTAATGCTTGCAGCAGAAGTGGACTCAGCACTCAGGTCTTTTACTTCACCTTTTATTTTAATGGTACTGGCTCCACTGGCCTTGGCGTTCAATTTAGAACTGGCATACACTTTTGCTGTTGAAGCGCCGGATGCATCTACATTCACATTCATGCAATGCAGATCATAGGCTTTCAGTGTGGCTGCGCCCGAAACCAATGCATTAAATGAATCGCTTGTACCACGCAATCGAATATTTCCTGCACCCGATGCTATGCAATCAACAAATTTTGCTTCGAGTTCAAGATCTATATTTCCTGCACCTGAACCTTGAATTGAAAAGGAGTCTGCCTTAATAACATTCTGTGTCCAGAAACCACTCGCGCCTGCACAAGTAAGTGAAACAATTTTAGGGTTCGTTATAAAGATCATGGTTTCATTGTAACTTTTCCCATTAAAGTCTATATACAAAGTATTATTCAACACTTTGGTCTCTACTTGCGCTACTTCTTTTTCTTCACCTTTAATTTTCATACTTAAAGTATCAGAAGTACAGTAATTAATTTTAACCGGTCCATTTGTTTCAATCTTGCTGAACGAACCAACTGTTCTTTCAAAAGTAGTCTGCGCATTCAGGATCACAGGTGCCAGAATAATTGCTATTGCTAAATTTCTAGTTTTCATTTTTTGTTTGTTTAGGAATAAGACGCACAAGGTTTTAAAAAAGTTACAGCTTCTTTATTTTTTTTCTATGCTTAATGAATTAAAGGATAATAAAAACCCATCGCCTTTGTTCTCTTCTCCATTTACGGCCTTCATGCCTAGTTTGTTTGCCTGATTGGCGAAACGTGCAGCACGTTTCCAGAAACCGGGTTTTTCCTCCTGAAGAGAAATGGCTTCTTCATCATCTTTCTCATATGCCAGCAATACATTCTTAGTATAGACCGGCTCAGCTATTTGTCTTTTCTCTTGTTTCATCTCTATCGCAAGCGATGTAGTATCTTTCTTTAACGCTTCAGGCAAGGATGTTTCCTCCTTTTTATTTTCAACGATCTGATTTTCCACTTCCTCCTTTTTAATTATTGAGTCGGGAAGTAATTGTTTTTCCTTCTTTGTACTAAAAATATATTTTTTCTCAATAAAAGGAACTTTTTTCAAGTTTGTATTCATCAAGACTTCTTCAACTTTATTCGTTGAAAGTGTTGCATTATTTACAGTGTTCTCTTTGACAGAAGGAACATTCTTATTTGCCAACAATTCTGTTTTGTTTTCCTTACCCTGATTCAGATTCGTGAAGAGTACGATCAGTCCGAAAATAAGTAAGATCGCAGCAGCCATTGAAACAACGCGACGGGTACTGAAAAAAGCCAGCACTACTGCTTCTTTCTTCAATTCTTGTTTATTTGGATAAATGAGAGAGGTGTCGGCTGTTAATTTTGTTTTGGTTAGTGTTTGTAATTGGACAGACAATGATCTATCATTCTTCAATTCCTTCTCAAAAGCGATTCTGGATTCAGTACTTAACTGCTCTTCTAAATAATTCAGTAAAGGGTCGGCAGACAAAGCTACGTCTGAAGCAGCATATAAAAATTCCTTATCCTCATACACCAAATATGGATCAGCCTTCAATTTCGTTCTCTGATACGATTGTAACAATTTCTGAAGTTCCTTATCTTTCTCGAGCTTCAATTCAAAAATTACTTTTTTGTCGAGCGACAAAGTTCCTTCCAAATAAGAAATGAGTTCTTCATCCTCTAACTCTTCCTTCTTTAAGAGATCAGAATTAAAATCTATGTTCTCCGTTTCCTTACTCAGATAAGGCAATGAATCTTGCTCCAGATCTATGTTCAGTTCAGGATGCAAAAGAGAAAAGGCTTTTAATTCAGCAAGATCCTGAACATTCAATTTTCCTTCCATATGATCGAGAAGAAAAGCTTCGTAATTATCTAAATTGATCCTGCTCATATCACCACCTCCTGCTTGCCAATGTAATTCTTTAAAAAAGTACGCGCCCTGAAAATATAGACCTTTACCTGACTTTCATTCAAATTGGTGATGCTTCCTATCTCAGCATAATCATATCCTTCGTAATCGCGAAGCAATAGAACTGTTTTTTGTATTTCCGGAAGCTGATCCAGACCACGGTTCAATATTTCTTTGAGATCAGAATACTGATGATTGTGTGAATGCTCGTTAAAATTCACTTCCGAAAAATCTGCTTTCTTTTTTTCTTTTCGCGTAAAATCAATTAGTGTATGATAAGCTGTGGTAAATAGATAGGTCTTTGATTTTTTAGCATCAATACTGTCCAGTTTCTTCCACATTTTCTCAAAAGTATCCTGCACAATATCTTTGGCATTATCTCTGTCCTTAATGTGTTTCAATACAAAACGAAAAACTCCGTCTGCATGCAGTTCAACACATTGGTTATAGTCAGAAATATTCACTTTTTGTAAGAGTAAGACGAAGTTAGCTCTTAAAAGTTACAGGCAGATTTAATTTTTGTTAATTGATTATCAGTCAGATAAGACTATGAACCTTTCCTGAAACTTTTCACCAGCTTGGTAGCCTCGCTAAACGGAAGGATCTTCTTTTTTTCGAGTTGCTTTAGCTTCCTTTGAACTTTTTTATCCGAATGAAAGGCAAGTTTCAATTCTTCTTCCGCCGCGATCAAAAGTAATTCATGTTGTTGTTTTTTTCTTTTCCGGGAGAAGTATTTAGTAGCATTCGAATGAATCTGATAAGATTGAAGCAGATCGTAAATATTATTGATACCGGTATTTTCTAAAGCAGAACACACTTCTACTCTCGAAGTAAAACCACTTTCGGGAGCCTGCAGCATATGAATCGCTCTTGCGAATTCGTTTCTTGCGCTTTTCGCTTTTTCCAGATTAGAGCCGTCTGCTTTTGTGATCACAACTGAATCGGCCATTTCCATGATACCTCTTTTGATTCCTTGTAACTCATCTCCTGCGCCGGCGAGCATCAACAGCAGAAAGAAATCAGTGACCCTGCTAACAGCCACTTCACTCTGTCCTACTCCTACTGTTTCTACAATGATGTAATCAAATCCTGCAGCCTCACAAAGTAAAATTGTTTCGTAAGTAGCATGTGCCACTCCTCCTAAGGTCCTTCCACTTGGAGAAGGGCGAATGAAAACATTTTCCATTCTGGCCAATTGTTCCATTCTGGTTTTGTCACCCAGAATACTACCTCCGCTTTTATTACTGGATGGATCAACTGCAAGCACAGCCAACTTATGTCCATGTGAAAGCACTTCTTTACCAAAACTCTCAATGAAAGTACTTTTTCCTACACCAGGAACTCCTGTTATTCCCAAACGAAATGATCTTCTTTTCAAAGCGATCAGCCCGGTCAGGATCTTCTCTGCTAAGACCCTGTGTTCAGGTTTTGTGGATTCAACCAGGGTGATGGCTCTACTCAAGACAGCGACATCTCCTTTACGAATGCCATTGATGTAATGATTCGGGGTCTTTAGAATATTTTTGTTAAGCGCCACTTTATTCGAAGCGAAGATGTTTTACGGAAACGCCTTTATTCTGTAATTCTTTCAGTGAATCGATACCGATCTGAAGATGATCTTGTACAAAATTCTCCGTTACTTTCGCGTCACTGCTTTCTGTCTTTACCCCTTCAGGTATCATAGGCTGATCTGTAACAAGAAGCAAGGCTCCGGTTGGAATTTCGTTATGAAAACCAACTGTGAAGATCGTAGCCGTTTCCATATCAATGGCCATGGTGCGAACACTTCTCAGATATTCTTTGAATTCTTCATCATGTTCCCACACTCTTCTGTTGGTCGTATAAACTGTTCCTGTCCAGTAATCTTTTCCCTTTAAGCGAATGGTATAAGAAATGGCTTTCTGCAAACTAAATGCAGGAAGGGCCGGAACTTCCATAGGGAGATAATCTCCACTGGTCCCCTCGCCCTTTATTGCCGCAATGGGAAGAATGAGATCACCCAGTTGATTCTTCTTCTTCAAGCCTCCACATTTCCCTAAAAACAGAACGGCAGCAGGACTGATTGCAGAAAGAAGATCCATGATGGTAGCTGCACTGGCACTTCCCATTCCAAAATTAATGATGGTAATATTATCTGCAGTAGCAGAGCTCATGGGTTTATCCAGACCTTTTACTTCCACATTGTACAATTTGGCGAACATGTGAACGTAATTCGTAAAATTCACCAGTATGATGTATTTACCAAAGTCATTCAACGCAACTCCGGTGTATCTGGGAAGCCAGTTATTTACGATCTCTTCTTTACTCTTCATGAATTTTTAATTTAATTATTTCAATTAATGTAAATATATTTAAAAATAATTTGAATTCAACTGAACCTTAGCTTAAAATATCCACCATACGACGTTCGCATGAGAAAAGTGAAGGAGGAGGTACAGATCTTTGATTTTCACAGAAAAAAATGGCTTGTACTTACCCCTGAGGAATGGGTGCGACAGCATGTAATGAATTACCTAGTAAATGTGAAAGGATATCCGGCATCGCGAATTGGTGTGGAGAAAGAAATAGAACTCAACGATACAAAAAAAAGATTCGATATTGTCGTTTACGGAGAAACCAAAGAACCCTTTATATTGATCGAATGCAAAGCACCGTATGTTGAATTGACAGGAAAGGTACTAGAGCAGGCCTTACGATATAATCTTACGCTTAAGGCACATTTTGTGATGATCAGCAACGGAGTAAGCGACTTTATCTTGTATGGAATGGAAAGACCGGCTGAATTGCCACCTTTTATAAAATAAGAAGCCCCTCACCTGCCTTGACTGCCTTCGTTCCTTCGGCAGTTAAACCGGTAGGCAGGTTTCTGAGGGGCTTCTACATTCAACTAAACCCTTTTATTCTTTTATCACCAATCGTTTTGTTGCAATTCCATCTTTTGTTTGAATTCGAATAGTATAAACAGATGGCGCTATACCTCTTACATTGATTGAATTGGTAAGTTCTGCTTCTTTAACAATACGTCCGTTGATATCTAGGATCTCTATTTTAGTTATCGCGGAAGAGCTATTTACATTCACTACTTCAGTGGCTGGATTCGGATACATAATTAAAGAAGCAGCAGAAAGCTCATGCTTAGCTATACCGGTTGGCACTGAAGCTAAATCTATATTGCAGTAAAAATTATTTTGAGTAACAGTTCCGTTAGGTGTGGCCTGATAGGAATACTCCACAACAGGGAATTTCTTTCCGGGTGCGTAGTAAGAATAAGTGGATTCTTTATAAACACTTACATTTGTACCAGAGGTAATTCCAACACTTACAGTTCTAAATACCTGAAGACAATTGGTAAATGTTGCACCACCGGGTAGAATGACTGTTCCTGAACCACAAACAGTACCCGTGATCACTCCGTTCCATACGGCTATATTGGTGCCAATGGTCATAGCTCCTGCGAACACGTCATTTGTTCCACTACCAATCGACATTGGCCAATTCATCATGATAGCACTGTTGGTCATTGTGGAGATCTCCATAGGCGTAGCTGTCTTCGCACTGCCCCACCACTCAAAGTTAGCACCAGAAGTACTCATGAACTCAGTCTCATTCCCACCTCTATTTGATGCCAGATTCGCAGAGGGAAACAGGCTGCTTGAAGGCACTGATGCCGCTGTAGTATAAGTAGTGGTTTCAGTGAAATTCTGCGGACTTAAAGAAGAGAAATTCCAAACCAATCCTGCTCCTTTTGTTTTTGGTACAGCAGTAGTTGAGTCGTATCCTTTTGTTACATTTACATCTCCAGCAACCGGCTCGTTCGCTGCTTTTGTTAATGTAAGTTGTGCACATACCGGCATACTTGCGACCAGTATTGCAAAAATTGCTAAGTAGATTTTTTTCATCTTATTATGTTTTTGAATTGTAGATTAAAGTTAGAGTCAGTGGTGGGCAAAAAGTATGACACGAATCAGTATTCATACTGATTTAATGCATTTTCGCAATTATTGGATTTTTTCAGGTCGAAAATTGAAGTTGTATTCGCGAAGCGACCGTTGTGGCTTTCGTTATTGATTACTTCTTCAAACTACCCCAAACACCTAAAGGGAGTTTTACGCCACTTTTTGCAGGAAGGTACAATTCGCCAATATTCAATTCGCTTTTGTTCTTCTTGGCATAAGGACGCAAAAGATTCTCTGGTACAAGTGCGGAAAACCCAAGTGAATAAGCATTAAGTATCAAAAGATGTGATTCTTTATCGAGCAACTGAAGTACACTGTTCATCATTTCTGCAATATTGTCTTCCAGTTTCCATTTTTCTCCATCGGGTCCATGCCCGAATGCAGGTGGATCTAAAATAATACCCTGATAAAAATTTCCTCTTCTGATCTCCTTCTTCACAAACTTCAAAGCATCATCCACCATCCAGCGAATATTATCTAATCCACTTTTTTTCATGTTTTCATTGGCCCAGGTCACAACTTGTTTGATGCTGTCAACATGCGTCACATCCGCCCCTGCAGCTTTTGCAGCTAAACTGGCTCCACCCGTGTAAGCGAACAGATTTAAGAATTTTGGCTTGTCCTTCTCAATTAAAAAATTGTAGATCTTATCCCAGTTCACCGCTTGCTCAGGAAAAACGCCCACATGTTTAAAGGAAGTTAAACCTAAACGAAATTTTATAGTTCCAGAACCTCGTACTTCGTTATTCGTACTTCGTAATTCATATGCTATCTCCCATTGATCCGGCATGTTCTTGATCCGCTTCCATTCTCCACTGCTGCTATTCTTAGGTACAAACTTTACATGTGCCAACTTCTCCCAATCTGCATACAAATTCACTTTAGGCCATACGGCTTGTGGCTCCGGACGGATCGTAATGTATTTTCCAAACCTTTCCAGTTTTTCAAAATCACCACAATCAATGAGTTCGTAATCGATAAAATTGGCAGGAGAAAGCAATTGCATAGGGCATTAAAGGTAGGGATTTTTTTTATTGCGAGATGATAAGAATCTGAAGAATTGACTAAACCTTTCTATTTCTACTAAGTCAAATTCACTATCTTTATAACTGATCATATGAAAAAATTCACACTCTTTTTTAGTTTATTGCTGTTCGTTTCAAGGTCCCAAACCATTTTTCCAACCTTCATCGACTCTGTCCTTGCAAGCGATGGAAAATATTTAAAGGTGGATGTGTATAAACCTGCAGGTTGTACAGGACAATGTCCGACTATTCTCATCCAAACTCCATATAATAAATTGGGATTTTCTCTGGCTGGTTTACCCTTGGGAGTTAAATACAACTTGAATTCGAGCAACTATATTTTTGTGATCATGGATTGGAGAGGCAGATTCAGTAACCTGGGTGCTGCTTATGTAGGAAACCCCGGAACAGGAAAAGATGGTAAAGATGTAGTGCAATGGATCGCTTCCAGACCTTGGAGCAATGGAAAAGTGGGAACCTGGGGCCCTTCGGCATTAGGAAAAGTTCAATTCAATACTGCTAAAGAAAATCCTGCTAATCTCACTTGTATTTGTCCTCTTGTAGCAGCTCCTCAGTACACCTACGCCGATTATTTTCCGGGTGGCTGTCTAAAGACAGAATATGTAGACCAACTGGATGCGCTGGGATTTAATATGTCACCCATGCTGCTTGCCAATCCGACAAAAAATCTTTTGTGGCAATACTCTGAAAATACCACTTATCGTCCGGACAGTGTTTTTGTTCCTGCATTGATGATTGGAGGATGGTATGATCACAACATTGAAAGTATGCTGGCTTTTTATAATGGTATTCGCACACTTTCTCCGGTGAGTGTAAGAACAAAACACAAAATCCAAATGGGTCCATGGGCACACGGTGGAAATGGAACTGCCTATGTAGGTTCCTCCAATCAAGGACAACTCAGTTATCCAAACGCGGCCTCTGATAATGACTCGCTAGCAGTGAAATTTTTTGATTTTTATTTGAGGAATATTCCGAACGGATATGACAATCTTCCTAATATCAGTTATTATCAAATGGGAGAAAATAACTGGAACAGTTCAAATACCTGGCCTTTGAGTGGCATCACTAATGTGAATTATATTTTATGTAGAGATAATAGTCTGAAAACCGTAGCTCCTAGCCCTACCGCCAGCAGCATGTCCTACAATTACGACCCCAATGATCCTTCACCAACAATTGGAGGCGCAACACTAAAACCAACACTAAAACAAGGTCCGTGGAGACAGGACACTGCGGTTGAGAACAGAAATGACATTCTGGTATTTTCCACAGAAACATTGGCAAATGATGTTGTCATGAAAGGAAAAGCAAAAGTAACACTTCGGGTTTCCTCCAATAGAAAAGATACCGACTTTGATGTGCGTCTGTGTGATGTAGAGCCGGGAGGAAGATCGATGTTATTGCAAACAGGAGTGGTGAGAATGAGATTCAGAAATGGCTATGCACCCGGTGATACTCTGAATATGAGTCCGGGTACTGCCTATACTGCAACAATTGAACTCGCTTCTACATGTAACACTTTCAAAGCTGGACATAAGATCAGGCTTAGCGTATCCTCTTCCAATTACCCACAGTACAATCGCAATATGAATACCGGAGGAGCCATGTATCCGGGTCCGAGTACAAATACCCTTGTTAATCCTGTTATCGCTAGTAATACTGTTTTCGTAGACGCAGCAAATCAATCTTTTATTACATTGCCAATTGAAAATCCGGTTGGAATGAGAGAGATTGAGCCAAATGAGCTTGGTGTCAATATTTATCCGAATCCCACTAAGGATGTTTTGTGTTTTGATTTCAGTAAAAAAGAAAACACTCAGACTGAAATTCTTGACTTAAACGGAAGAATTCTTATCAGTAAAGAGATACTAGCGCATGAGAATTCTATCTCGCTAAAAAGCTTGAACAATGGGATATATTTCATCAGGTTCACAAACAAAAATGGGATTAGCATTAAAAAGATCCTTGTAGAGAAATAGAACAGGGAAATTCAGGTAGTAACTTCAATAAATAAAGCAAAGAAGAGAAAAAAGCAGAGCACATTCTTCCAAAAAATACGCTTCTTGGATCTTTATTCATTTCTTTCATATTTAAACCATTTTTGTTAAAAACTTCCCTTATCATCATCTACCCGAATACATCTAAAACAATACTTTAGAGTATTCATTATGCAAAGAACAACTTCCTCCTTTTTTATTCTTATTTCCGTATTTTTTTTCTGGGGCTTTGTTGCTGCCAGCAATGATATACTCATCCCGGTTTTCAAAGAAAAACTGAATCTTGAACAATGGCAGGGACAAATGATCTCCTTTGCATTCTATGTTGCCTATACAGTAGGTTCAGTTATCTACGTTTTGCTTTCAAAAGCCTACGGTGGCGATATCCTCAATAAGATCGGATATAAAAACGGGATCGCATTGGGCTTAGTGCTCTCTGCCATTGGAACTTTATTGTTCTATCCGGCTGCACAACTTGTTTCCTTTCCCCTCATGATAAGCGGACTGTTTATCGTTGGTCTTGGGTTTTCCCTTCAGCAAACTGCTGCTAATCCACTCACCATTACCATTGGCGATCCAAAAAAAGGTTCACAACGATTGAGTCTGGCAGGTGGAGTCAACAATGTTGGAACAACGATAGGTCCCTTACTCGTCAGCTTTGCTATTTTTGGTTCCATTTCTTCAGGCGCGAAATTAGAGAGCATTGATGCAGTGAAAATACCCTATCTCATTTTAGGCGCCGCATTCCTGATCGTCGCCTTGCTTTTCAAATTCTCTTCTCTTCCAAATCAACTAGTTCATGAAGAAGACAAGACAGAAAAAAATTCAGATAAAAGAAGTGTTTTCTCATTTTCTCAACTGACAATGGGAATGGTCGCCATTTTTCTTTATGTTGGAGTTGAAGTTTCTACTGCCTCCAACCTTCCTGAATTCATGAAACAACATTTGAATATTGGCACAGATGGCGTTGCTCCTTACGTTTCTTTGTTCTGGGCTAGTTTAATGATAGGAAGATGGACAGGAGCTGTGGAAGCATTCAATGTAAAAATGAATATTCAAAAGATGCTTCGCTTTTTGATGCCCTACCTTGCTTTCGGTGTTTTTCTTCTTGCCAACAAAATCGCGAACAAAGATCTGACTCCCTTTTACCTTTATGTTTTTGTCATCGTTGTGCTGATTATCGGTGATGTGATGAGCAAGGGTAATCCAGCAAGACAGCTTCTCATCTTTTCATTACTTGGAATAACAGCTTTAATGATCGGTATGCTAAGCAGTGGAATGATCAGCGTCTACGCTTTCATCAGTGTAGGTTTATTTTGTTCCACACTCTGGCCCTGTATCTTCACTTTGGCTATTGCCGGATTAGGAAAATTCACCAATCAGGGATCCAGCTATCTTATTATGATGATCATGGGTGGTGGTTTTATCAGTTTACTCCAAGGCTGGCTCGCAGGTGATGATCTATTGGGTATTCAATGGAGTTATTTGGTAGGGGTTGGGTGTTTTGCATACCTCGCATTTTACGGCTGGAAAGCGGCGAAGATCCTCAAGGAACAGGGAATTGATTATGACAAAAGGGAAGTAGGTCATTGATCAATTAAACATTAATAGAAAAATAATTCTCTATTTGAGATCCTACTGTTCACATTAATAATCAATGAAAGACAAAGAAAATAAAAGCGAAGAACAATACATTGAGATCATTCAACGACTAACGAAAACTGTTGTGATCTTATTGCTGATCATTGTTGCACTGATCGCCTTGAATATCTATGACCTTCGTTCAACTAAAGCAGAAAAAGCAAAACCGAATTTATCTCTCACGAAAGACAGTTCAAAAAAGGAAATGACTGCTTTGTCAGAAACCATGCCCGATACCTCTTTGATACGAAATGAAAGCAATGCCGATCTCATTTGCTATGGAAGAGATCTCATTGAAAGAACATCGGAATTTCTTGGCCCGAAAGGCAGTGTTGCACAGATCAGTAACGGGATGAATTGCCAAAACTGTCATTTAGACGGTGGGAGAAAACCCTATGGCAATAATTACCTCTCTGTTGCAGCCACTTATCCTAAATTCAGAGAAAGATCCGGAACAAACGAAGATATTTACAAAAGAGTTAGTGATTGTTTCGAAAGAAGTCTAAATGGCACTGCACTCGACACAAACAGCAGAGAAATGAAAGCAATCAAAGCCTATATTCTATGGATCGGAAAAGATCAGCCCAAAGGAAAAAGATCAAAAACAAGCGGGATTATGGATCTTGCTTTTCTTGACAGAGCAGCCGAGCCAGACAAAGGAAAAACCATTTATGATCTGAAATGCGTTTCCTGTCACGGAAAGAACGGAGAAGGAAAAATGCATCCTTCCGGAAATTCATTTTTATATCCTCCACTCTGGGGAGATCACTCCTATAATCACGGTGCGGGAATGTATCGCCTCTCTCGCTTCGCCGGATACATCAAATACAATATGCCACAAGGTGCAAATTATGAAAGACCACAATTAAGTGATGAAGAAGCATGGGACATTGCTGCTTTTGTGAATTCTCAAAAACGTCCTGCGAAAGACTTAAGCAAAGACTGGCCAATGAAAGAAACTAAACCTGTAGATCATCCATTTGGTCCCTATGCCGATCGCTTCAGTGAGAAGCAACACAAGTACGGACCTTTCGAAGCGATCGCTGCTGAAAAGAAAAAACAAAAAACAAAAAGCTAAAATAAATATGATGCAAATCTTAACACAACCCTGGCCCTGGTATGTATCAGGCCCCTTGATCGGTCTCATGGTACCACTCTTGTTGCTGCTCGGAAATAAATCCTTTGGGATTTCATCTTCATTGCGTCACATGTGTGCAGCCTGCATGCCCGCTAAAATTAAATTCTTTCAATATGACTGGAAGTCGGAGATCTGGAATTTAGTGTTTGTATTGGGCGTTGTTATTGGTGCCTTTCTTGCCGGTTTTGTTTTCGCAAATCCGGAACCTGTTGCCATTACACAGGAAGCAGCTGCTACTTTGATAGGCATTGGAGTTACCGATATGTCTGGACTTGCCCCTAATGACATCTTCAACTTCTCCTCACTTCTCACTGTAAAAGGATTTATCATGATGGTGATAGGTGGATTTTTAGTCGGTTTCGGAACACGTTACGCGAATGGATGCACATCCGGACACTCGATCATGGGAATTTCCAATTTGCAGTTATCGTCATTGATAGCCACCTGCTGTTTCTTTGCAGGAGGTTTGATCATGACCTGGCTAATACTTCCAAACATAATGAAACTTTAATCGTAATTATGAAAAACTTAAAATACTTGTTCTGCGGCCTGCTTTTTGGCGTGATCCTTGTGAAAGCGGAAGTTGTATCCTGGTATCGTATTCAGGAAATGTTTCGCTTTCAGGCTTTCCACATGTATGGTATCATCGGATCTGCCATAGCGATCGGAATGATTTCCATCCTTCTCATAAAAAAATTCAAGATCAAAACAATTGACGGGGAAGAAATAAAGATTGTCACCAAAGAGTTAAACAAAGGAACTGTGATCGGTGGATTAATGTTTGGGCTGGGCTGGGCTTTAACCGGTGCCTGTCCCGGTCCGCTTTACGCACTTTTCGGAAGTGGGATCTGGGTTTTCATTGTTGTGATCTTTGCAGCAGTTCTTGGAACCTATACTTACGGAGCTATAAAAGAAAAGTTACCACATTAATATGGGCGAACATTCAACAAACTGTACCTGCGGATGCAGGGAGAATTTTTTTCCTGAAAACACATCAAGAAAAGATTTTTTAAAAAAGATCGGTGCTGCCACCATTGGATTAGGAATTGCGCCTCTTACTTCTATGGCTTTATCAGATGATAAGAACAAAGTGGAAGAGATCCTGAAAAGCAAAACAGTTCAATCAGGAAAAGCACAACACATTACTTTACTTCATACAAGTGATATTCACGGACAAGTGCATCCACATGACGAGTTCTTTTTGGAGAATGGCAAAGCTGTCTTCAGAAAACGAGGAGGGTTCGCGCATTTGAAAACCATGATACAAACAATTCGCAAACAAAATCCGAATACATTGTTACTCGATGGCGGAGATTGCTTTCAGGGTAGTGCCATTGCAGCATTGAGCGAAGGGCAAGCCATGATCCCATTGATGAATGATTTGAATTATGACCTGATGCTTCCGGGAAATTGGGAGGTTGTATATGGAAAAAAAATGTTGGTAAAAGACATGGGAGCTTATCACGCACCAAAGGTTTGTGCCAATATGTTCAATGAAGAAGAAGGAGATATGATGTTTCCACCTTTTCATACTTTCTGGATCGGAGGAATTAAAATAGGATTTTTGGGTTACAATGATCCACTTACTCCCGTTCGTCAATCTCCTGCCTATAGTTATGGAATTAAATTCAGTGATCCCGGAAAAAATATTTCCAAATACATCAAGCTTTTGAGAGAGCAGGAACAGTGTGACATGGTGATCGCATTAACGCATATGGGAATGGCACAGCAACTGCATTTAGCCAGCCAAGCCTATGCGGAAGGCTTGGATTATATTTTCGGAGCAGATACACATGAAAGGATCAGAAAACCACTGCAGGCAAAGTACGCCAAAGTAACCGAGCCCGGAGCATTCGCCTCTTTCATTGGAAAAATGGATCTTGTGATCGAGAATGGAAAGATAAAAGAAGAAGCTTATGAATTAATGGAAGTAGATCCTTTCAAATACAAAGCTGATCCTGCTATGTTACAATTGATCACCAAAGCGGAAGAGCCTTACAAACAAGAGATCAAACGTGTGATCGGAAAAACAAAGACTCCTTTGATGCGCTATTATGTGATCGAAACACCAATGGATAATCTGATCACAGACGCGTTAATGTGGAAAGCCAAACCAGACATAGCCCTTTCGAATGGTTTCCGTTTTTGTCCCCCCCTTCTTCCGGATCCTAAAACGGGTATAGCTGATATCACAAAAGAATTTCTGTGGAATATGCTGCCGGTGAATTCAGATGTAAAAATGGCTGAGGTGAGTGGGAAACAATTATGGGAATGGCTGGAAAGAGAAATGGAAAATGTATTTGCAAAAGATGCGACCAAACGTTTTGGAGGTTGGCTCATCCGTTTCAATGGAATGAAGATCAAGTTTACGATCGGAAATGAAATGGGAAAACGATTACAGGAAGTGATCGTGAATGGAAAGGCATTGGATCCCGAAAAAAACTACAGCATATTAGCCTGTGAAAGAGAAGGCGATCCGGACAGTGTCTTATGCCGAATCAAAGATGTTCGTAACACACGAAAACTTGGTTACACGCTGCATATGGTTATGGAAGAATACTTGTCAAAATTCTCACCGGTTGCTCCCGTGCAGGAAGGCAGAGCGATTGCAACAGATGCCGCCGCTGATCTTTTGACACAAGTAAGCGGAGATATCAATTATCAATTCAGATAGAACGATTATGAAAAAAATAATTTTATTATTTCTTCTTCTAGCCGGCTCCATTCATGCGCAGGAGAACACCTTTACTGCAGCTGTCATCCCTATTCCAAATGCGATCACCTACACCAAAGTAAAATTCGGATTCTCTCCACAAACCCAAATTGTTCTGACAGATGAATCATTGGGATCTGATATTAAATGGTTCAATGATCATCTTGAAAAATATTATGGCTATCGGCTACCTATTGTAAAAGCAAAACCTGCACAGGGCAATTACATTGAATTTTCGAAACCTGATTTTGAAGCAGGATGGAAAGAAAAATACCATATGGATATCACAGATAGATCCATCCACATTCTTGGTGAAGGTGGAGGTTCTGGCGCTTTTTATGCATTGGTCACGCTTACACACCTCTTGCCTATCCAAGAAAAACCTACAGGTAAACTTCCTCCTGAAAAGATGTTCGTAATCCCAGGAATGAAGATCATTGATGGTCCACGCTTTGAATGGAGAGGCATGCACCTCGATGTGAGTCGTCATTTTTTCAATGTTACTTTCATTAAAAAATACCTCGATCTGATGGCCATGTATAAAATGAATTCCTTTCATTGGCACTTAACCGATGATCAGGGATGGAGAATTGAAATAAAAAAATATCCACTGCTCACTAAAATTGGTGCCTGGAGAAGCGGTACTGTATTAGGAATAAAAAGCAAGGACGACGTTGACACAAGTCGTTACGGAGGATTTTACACACAAGAAGAGATCAAAGAAGTTGTGCAGTATGCAACTAAACTTCACATCAACGTTGTACCCGAAATTGAAATGCCCGGGCATTCTCAAGCAGCAATAGCAGCTTACCCATGGCTTTCTTGTACAGGTAAAAAAATTGAAGTGGCCAAAGGTTGGGGTGTTTTCAATGATGTTTACTGTACAAAAGATTCTACCTTGGAATTCCTGGAAAATGTATTGGATGAAGTAATGGCTCTCTTCCCGTCAAAATACATTCATATTGGAGGAGATGAATGTCCGAAACTTAGATGGAAAGAATGTAAGAACTGCAAATCGCTGATGAAAAAAGAAAAATTGAAGACAGAAGAAGAACTTCAAAGTTTTTTTACAAGGCGAATAGAGAATTATGTGAATTCAAAAGGAAGACAGATCATCGGATGGGATGAGATCCTCGAAGGGGGTCTGGCTCCTAACGCCGCGGTGATGAGCTGGAGAGGAACCAAAGGTGGAATAGAAGCTGCAAAACAAAAACATTTTGTGGTAATGAGTCCGGGACAACCATGCTATTTCGATCATTATCAATCTAAATTTCCGGGTGAACCTCATGCGATCGGCGGGTATAATCCTGTTGATTCCGTTTATCTCTTCGACCCAATGCCGGCAGGTTTAAAGTATGATGAAGAAGAATTCATATTAGGTGCGCAGGGAAATGTCTGGACGGAATATATCATGAATGAAAAGCAAGCGGAGTACATGGCAGTTCCCCGTATGCCTGCTTTGGCAGAAGCTCTATGGACCAAAAAAGACAACAAGGACCTCGAGGATTTCAGAATGCGATTGAAGATCAATTCCAAAAAATTAGATCAGATGCAGGTGAAATACGCAAAACACTTTCTTAATAAACGATAAATGGAAAGAAGAAAATTTCTAAAAAGTGCAGGCATCGTTTCTGCAGTGGCATTGACGGGACTTCCGGATCTCAAAGCAACAATTCGTAATGAAAAAAAATCAGAAACAAACAAGGTCAGAAAACCTGTAGTTATTTCAACCTGGAATCACGGACTTGCAGCAAATGAAGGCGCTTGGAAAATTCTGTCAAAAGGAGGTACAGCGCTTGATGCAGTAGAAAAAGGAGTCATGGTAACAGAAGATGACCTTAGTAATTTAAGTGTGGGTCTTGGCGGTCTGCCCGACAGAGAAGGTAAAGTAACACTGGATGCAAGTATCATGGATCACAATGGAAAATGTGGTGGTGTAGCTTTTCTTCAGCGAATTAAACATCCGGTTTGTGTTGCGCGAATGGTGATGGAAAAAACACCACACGTTCTGCTTGTTGGAGCAGGGGCTCAAAAATTTGCATTGGAAAATGGATTTCAGCTGGAATCAGAAAAACTTACACCGGCAGCTGAAAAAGCATACAAAGAATGGCTGAAAAAATCGGAATATCATCCAAAAGCGAATATTGAAAATCATGATACCATTGGCATGGTGGCTTTGGATGCAGCCGGAAATCTTTCCGGATCTTGCACTACCAGTGGCCTTGCCTATAAAATGCATGGCAGAGTTGGAGATTCTCCGATCATTGGGGCAGGAATGTATGTAGATAATGAAATTGGTGCGGCCTGTGCAACCGGTGTTGGAGAAACTGTACTAAGGATTTGTGGATCTTTTCTAGTTGTTGAATTAATGCGACAAGGATTATCACCGACCAATGCCTGCAAAAAAGCAATTGAACGCCTGATCACTAAAAGTCCGAATATAAAAGATGTTCAGGTAGGATTTCTTGCCATTAATAAGAACGGAGAGCACGGATCTTACGCCATTCAGAAAGGATTCAATTACGCCTTGGCGGATGAAAGTGGCAATCAGCTTTTTGATTCCGATTACCATGTCAGATGAGCTCGCTTGAAGAATCTATTGGAAATAGCCTGCTTTAATACAGCTTCTTGTCTCATCGCACAAAGAGCAGGAGCTGATCGGATCGAATTTTGTAAGAGCTATGAAAGTGGCGGAATAAGTCCGGATAAAACCGAAATTTTATCGATCAAAAAACAATTATCCATTCCTTTGCACATAATCATTCGTCCGAGGGAAGGAAATTTTATTTATTCCAGTTTAGAATTGAAGGAGATGTTGGATACTATATGCTTCTGCCGAGAAAATAAAGTAGACGGGATCGTGTTCGGAATTCTGAATAGACGAAATGAAATCGACGAAAAAGCAATTTCTGAAATTAAAAATAGTGCTGGAGAAATGAAATGTACCTTTCATCGCGCCATTGATGAATGCAGGGATCTTAATGCATCCATTGAAATGCTTATTCATTTAGGTATTCATTCGGTGCTGAGTTCAGGAGGTAATCGATCGGCTTTAGAAGGCAAAAGAAAACTTGCCGAATTAGCAGCATCTTATTCAGACAAAATTGAGATCATAGCAGGAGGAAATGTACGTTCTACTCAGTTTCCTGAATTATTTGAAACCAAATGTTCTTCTTTTCATTCTTCTGCAATTTTAGATGATCGTGGAATTTGCAATGAGAATGAGATCGTTCAGCTAAAGAAAATCCTTCAATCAAATCCAATCTGATGTTCACAGTTGTTCTTTTGATACTCAACGCCCTTTTGCCTCAAAATACAGAGCATTTGCTTAATTCCGGCTGGAAATTTCAACAAGCCGGTAAGGCAGAATGGATGGATGCTCGAGTCCCCGGTTCAGTTTACACCGATCTCTACTTAAATAAAAAGATAGGACATCCTTACAAAGGCACGAATGAAAAAGAGCTGCAATGGATAGAAAAAGAGAACTGGAATTATCAATGTGTTTTTGCTTTGTCGGCAAAGGAACTGAAGAAAGATGGAATTCTTCTAGAGTTTGAAGGACTAGACACCTATGCAGAAGTGCTTGTGAACGGTAAAACGATATTGTTTACCAATAATATGTTCAGAACCTGGAGTGCAGAAGTGAAAGATCTGCTCACGGCAGGGAACAACACACTCAGCATACATTTTGAACCAACAGCCAAAAAAGCAAATGAATTAAAAGAGAAGAACAAGATCACTTTGCCCGGAGAGGAAAGAGTCTTTGTTAGAAAAGCACAGTATCAATTTGGCTGGGACTTTGGACCCCGATTTGTTGGTTGTGGTATATGGAAGAATGTAAGATTGATCAGCTACAATGATGCGCGTGTAAAAGACCTTCAATGCCGTCAGAAATACCTATCCGATTCACTTGCTAAAGTATCGATCAAACTCGAAGTTCAATGCAAAACAAAAGGGGAATACGAATTCATAATTCGTCGCTATCAAACACCAAAGGACATTCACATTAAACGGGAATTAGATGCAGGTTTAAATAAGATTGAAATCGATCATGAAATCAAAGACCCACAACTCTGGTATTGCAACGGAAGTGGAAAGCAAGCCATGTACGACTTCACTTTAACCTTAAAGAACAAAAGAATACTCGATATCAAAGAATTCAGTACAGGATTGCGAAAGACAGAATTGATCCAAAAGAAAGACAGTATTGGCGAATCTTTTCTTTTTAAACTGAATGGGAAAGAGATCTTCATGAAAGGGGCGAATTACATTCCCAATGATGTTTTGGAACCTGGAATGCATTTCGATAGAACCAAAGTACTTATTCAGGAATGCAAAAGATCCGGGTTCAATATGATCCGGGTTTGGGGAGGAGGCATTTATGAAAGTGAAGAATTTTACAAAGAATGTGACAGAAATGGAATTATGGTTTGGCAGGATCTTCCTTTTGCCTGCGCTATGTATCCAGGAGATAGTTCCTTCATAGAAAATGTGAAGACAGAAGTAAAAGAAAATGCCAATCGAATTGCATCTCACCCCTGCATCGCTCTGTGGTGCGGCAACAATGAAAATGATGAAGGATGGAAGAACTGGGGATGGCAGAAACAATACAAATACAAGGCTGAAGATTCACTAAAAATAGCAACGGATTATCAACGATTATTTCATGAATTACTACCGGCAGAGATCAAAGAAGCAGATGAGAATGCAAACTATCACGCCTCTTCCCCACTCTTTGGTTGGGGAAGAAAAGAAAGTCTAACGAACGGTGATGCCCATTACTGGGGAGTTTGGTGGGCAAAAGAGCCTTATGAGAATTACAAAAATAAAACAGGCCGCTTCATGAGTGAATACGGCATGCAGGCACTTCCTGTTCTGAGCACTGTTCTATCTTTCTGTACTGATTCAAATTGCAATCTTTCATCACCATCAATGAAAATGCATCAAAAGCATCCGGTAGGATTTGAAACCATCGATCATTACCTGACCAATTACTATACAAAGACCGACAGTCTTGAAAAATACATCTACCTATCGCAATTACTTCAAAGAGATGCAATGAAAATTGGAATTGAATCTCATCGAATTGCAAAACCTAAATGTATGGGCACACTCTTCTGGCAATTGAACGATTGCTGGCCGGGCATCAGCTGGAGTGTGCTTGACTACAATAACAAAGGCAAGGCAGCTTTTTTTCAACTAAAGGAACTTTACCTAAATATTCTTCCTGTTATAGAAGAAAGAGATTCTCTCATCTATTTTCATTTGGTTTCAGATTCACTGAATGGATTTGGTGGAGAATACAAAATAAAATTATTGGATCTTGATGGAAATATCCTGATGGAGAGAAAGAACAAAGCCTATATTCAGGCTAATTCCTCAACCGTACAATTCGCAATGGAAAAAAGATGGCTGAAAGATTTTGATCTCACTAAAGCTTATCTGCTTTACGAATTCAAATACAATGGAAAAACGATCAAACGCATTCAATTTCTAAAACACATCCGAGAGATCCAGCTTCCCGACCTAAAGATCAAATACCACGTCGATTACAGAAATAGTTGCATTCATATCAAAGCCGGATCCTTCGTAAAAGACCTTCAGATAAGCTTAAACAAAGGAGAAGTGAAACTCTCCGATAACTATTTTGATATGCAAAAAGGTGAATCTAAAATAATTAGAATTCTATCCGACACCTTCGATCCGAAAAGTCTGAAATTTTACAGCTTGAACCAATGTAAATTAAAATAATGCTCATGCGATTGGAAAGCATTTATTAACTTTAAATCCACTTATGCTTTTTAGAAGATCTTTTATTTTTTTGCTTCTGTTATTGCCGGTTCACTTCTATGCTCAACCTGCACTGACAGACTTAGTGAACCCCTTTATTGGAACAGGTGGACATGGTCATACTTTCCCCGGAGCTGTTCTTCCATTTGGAATGGTCCAGTTAAGTCCGGATACCAGAATTGACGGCAGCTGGGACGGATGCAGTGGTTATCATTACAGTGATTCTATTATTTATGGTTTTTCTCACACCCATTTAAGCGGAACCGGTTGCAGTGACTGGGGCGATGTGATGCTGATGCCAATGAAAAAAGATCCTATACTGGATAATAAATTTTATTCTTCCGCCTTCTCTCACGCTCAGGAAAAAGCAAGTCCGGGTTATTATCAGGTCTATTTAAAGGATGAGAAGATCAATGCAGAATTAACAAGTACCCTAAGAACGGGTATTCATCGCTACACTTTCTCTGATAACGGCGAAGCGCACCTCCTGCTTGATCTTTTGCATCGAGACAAATTATTGAAAGGAAATATCAAATTAATAGACAGTGTCACTGCGGTTGGATTTCGCATAAGCGAAGCATGGGCACGAGAACAGCATTGTTATTTTGCAATCAAGTTCTCATCACCTGTCAGATCAATCACATTATCCAAGTCCTCTGAGATGATCAACGGAAGTATTTTTAATTTCAATCTGAAAGATAAAGAGCTTAACGTAAAGGTCGGTATCTCTTCTGTGAATGAAGAGGGTGCTTTAGCTAATCTGAATCTGGAAGCTCCACATTGGGATTTTGATCGATATAAAAATGAAGCGAAAGCTGTCTGGAATAAGCAACTCGCAAAGATCACAGTGGAAGGAGGAACAGTAGAGAAACGAACGATCTTTTATACAGCTCTTTACCATTGTTTCATTCATCCGTCCTTGGCCATGGATGCAGAAAGTATGTACAGGGGAAGAGACAATTCCATTCATACCAGCAGCGGAAACATGAATTACTCTGTGTTTTCCTTATGGGATACGTATCGTGCCTTGCATCCTCTATTCACATTGATCGAAAGAGAAAGAACTCGTGACTTCATTAATACCTTTCTAAACCAATTCCAGCAATCCAAACGTTTACCCGTGTGGGAACTTTCTGCCAATGAAACAGATTGTATGATAGGCTATCATTCCGTTTCTGTGATAACAGATGCCATGATGAAAGGAATTTCAGGCTTGGATGAAGAAAAACTTTTTACAGCAATGAAGGTTTCATCCACCTACAGTGGTTTCGGTGTTCCTGCATACAGTAAGAAGAATTACCTGGACGTGGAAGATGAACCCGAAAGTGTTTCGAGAACATTGGAATATGCATACGATGATTGGTGTATCGCTAAACTTGCTCTTAAATTGAATAAAAAAGAAGATTATGCTTACTACATCAAAAGAGCTCAGTCCTATAAGAATGTTTTTGATTTTAAAACAGGTTTCATGCGTCCTCGTAAAAACGGGAACTGGCTCAGTCCTTTTGATCCAAAAGAAGTGAATAATCATTTTACAGAAGGAAACAGCTGGCAATATTCTTTCTATGTTCCACAAGATATCGATGGGCTCATTGCGCTTCATGGTGGCAGAAATAAATTCGAGACCAAACTGGATTCACTTTTCAGCACTTCTTCTAAAACAAGTGGACGTGATCAGGCCGATATTACCGGATTGATAGGACAATATGCACATGGCAATGAGCCTAGTCACCACATGGCTTATCTCTATAATTATGTTCAAAAACCGGAGAAAACTCAAAAGCTGATTGAAAAGATAGCGAATGAATTCTATAAGAATAGTCCGGATGGTTTGATCGGAAATGAAGATTGTGGCCAAATGAGTGCCTGGTATGTTTTCAGTGCTTTGGGATTTTATCCTGTTTGTCCCGGTTCAACGGAATATGTCATCGGCAAACCTTTATTCCCTTATGTAAGTTTGCAACTTGAAGATGGAAAAAAATTCATTATCCATCGCACAACAAGTGTAGGAGAACCGAACTATATCAAGTCAATGCAACTGAACGGAAAAGAAAGTCACGCCTCTTTCATCAATCATGAAACTATCATGAATGGCGGTGAGTTGGTCTTTTCATTTGAAGAAAAGATCTCAGCTGAAAATAAATTTGGGAAAGGACCCTTTCAGTCCCCTTCAAGCAAGATCGTGGTCAATCAATTAGTGCCTACTCCTGTTATTAAGAATTCAGGCAAATCTTTTAAAGGAAAACAAATTGTTACACTTGAAAGTAACAGCACAAATTCAGGAAAGATTGTTTATACATTGGATGGTACCGAGCCTTCCATTCATTCCACAATCTACAAAAGTCCGATCACTATTGATAAAACCTGCACGCTATATACCAAAATGTACTTTAACGGAGACAGCAGCAGTGTGAATGAGGCTGTTTTTGTGAAGCGTCCGAACAACTGGAACATAAAACTAAAGTATCCTTTCAACAAACAATACACTGCAGGAGGAGCGGAAGGTGTGATCGATGGCATCTATGGAAATATTAATTGGAGAAAAGGAGAATGGCAGGGTTATCAAAAAAGTGATTTCGAATGCATCATCGATCTGAATGCAGTAAAAAGTTTCAGTTCTATCTCTGCTGATTTTCTTCAGGATAGTCGTTCATGGATCTTGTTTCCAAAGGAACTTAACGTCAGCATTTCCAATGATGGTAAAAATTTCAAATCACTGGAGTCTGTGCCTAACAATGTGAATGCTTTGGATGAAACTATCTCAGTGAAAAAACTAGAAAGAACACTTGATCAAAAGGTAAGTGCCCGTTTTGTGAAGATCACTGCAAAAAATTACGGGGAATTACCGGAAGGACATTTAGGACACGGAGAAAGGGCTTTTATTTTCATAGATGAGATAGAGATCAAATGAGAATTGTTTACTACATAATTGTCATTCTATTACTTTCCTCCTGTACCATGTTCAAGAAAGAGATCAGCAGGCCTGTCACAGTTTTTGTAGATCAAACGATTCCACTTCCCCACAATAGCAATAACGGAATAGCAGTGAAATACATTGGAAACGTGAGTGATCAGGCAATCGGAGAAGGTTTTATGAAGAATTTCTTACAAGAAGCCGGAAATACTAAAAATGTAACACTTGTTCAAGATGAGAACAATGCTGAATTCACTTTGAAATTGGTCTCTTTTGATATAACAGAAAATAGCAAAAGTGAAACCATCAATGATCCCAAATCTCCAAATAACGGTCAGCAGGTTGTTCTGAATTCGGTTGACTGCTCTGTTAGCTACAAACTCATTCTGAATAAAAACAAAAATAAGAATCTGATGGCTTGCTCCAATATCAAATCCAGAAGTGAAAAGCTGAAGAATAACCGTGATGTTGGAGATCTTATTTTCGGGACGAATAAAGACAGAAGTCAGTATAGAACAAAACTAATGTCTGACAATATTTGTCTTAATTTAGCAGAAGATGTCGGTCGCAGAATCTGGGTTCCCATCACAAGAAGGATCGCAAAAAATCTCAAAACAAAATAAATCACAAGAAAAATTGAATCACAATGAAAAATAAAAACATAATCGTGCTTGGTGCAGGAATGGTAGGTTCTGCCATGGCACTCGACCTTGCTAAGGATCACAAAGTAACTGTTGCAGACCTCAGCGAAACAGCATTACAAAAATTAAAACTAAAAGATCCATCCATCAGTATTCAAACACTTAATGTTTCGGACAAAAAGAAACTAAGTGAAATACTTTCACCTTTCGATCTCGTCGTTTGTGCTGTTCCGGGCTTTTTAGGATTTGAAACACTAAAGACGATCATCGAATGTGGTAAGAATACCGTTGACATTTCTTTTTTTCCTGAGAATTCGCTGGATCTGTGTGAACTCGCCAAATCCAAAAACGTAATAGCTATTGTAGATTGTGGTGTTGCGCCCGGAATGGACAACATTCTCCTTGGCTATCACAATGCAAGAATGAAGGTAACGGATTTCGAATGCCTTGTAGGTGGGCTCCCAAAAGTGAAAAAATGGCCTTTCAATTACAAAGCTCCCTTTTCGCCAATTGACGTTATTGAAGAATATACCCGTCCTGCTCGTTATGTAGAAAACGGAAATGTGATCGTTAAACCGGCTATGTCAGATATAGAACATCTGGAATTTGAAAAAGTAGGAACACTCGAGTCATTCAATTCTGACGGATTACGTTCACTCATTTTCACAATGCCCCATATCCGTAACATGAAAGAAAAGACATTGCGTTATCCAGGGCATATTGAAAAAGTACTTGCATTAAGGGATTCCGGGTTCTTTAGTAAAGAACCTGTTCTAATGAATGGCAAGGAGATCATTCCGATCGAATTCACATCAAAGGTCCTGTTCAAAGAATGGAAATTAGGAGAGAAAGAAGAAGAATTAACGGTTATGCGTGTAAGTATTGAGGGAGAAGAAAACGGAGTGAAGAAGAAGGTCGTGTACAATTTGTATGACGAGTACAGTACAAAAACAGAAACATCTTCAATGGCAAGGACGACCGGATATACGGCAACAGCAGCCGTTGGATTGATTCTGAACGGATTATTCACGGATAAAGGAGTTTTTCCACCAGAACTCATAAGTAAGGAAGAGAAGTGTTTTCAGCACATTCTCGATCATTTAAAGAAAAGGGATATATATTATAAAAAGACTGAAGTTTAATTAACCATTGATCATGTTAATAAAACAAATAATAAATTCATGACAGACTAAAAATTCGAAACTTAAAAAGTTTCTATTTTTAACCTTACACTAATTTAATCTACATGAAAAAAATCTCACTTTTTGCAATTGCCCTGGGAGGTATTCTCTCCGTAAAGGGTCAACAAACGATCACAGGAACCAGTCCAATCGGTTATTCAGTTAATATTTCAGTGGCCACTGCCGCAACAGCATCTACTGCTCCCATCACTTCGACAGGAGCTGGTGTGACATGGAATTGTTCTAATCTGCAAACTGCAATGCCAATTGGAAATCTATACATCAGCAGCCCAAGTGGACAACCTTTTGCCAATGACTATCCATCTGCAAACAGAAACATGAATGTTTCCTTATCCGGAACAACTGCAATAAATGAATTTTATATTGTACACACCGATAGCCTCGTTAAACTTGGAGGGCATGTATCCGGCTTACCTTATGAAATCTACAATAATCCTCAATTGGACATGAAATTCCCATTCAGTTATGGAAACACGGTTGTGGACACATACAGTAAAACAAGTTATCTTTCAAATGGAAATGTAAGCAGTACACAGAATGGCTCTCTTACTCTTTCGTATGTAGGTTATGGCACTTTAACCTTACCTGTTGGGACTTTCACTAATGTTGCCATGCTTAAAAAAGTTCGAACCAACTCCATAGGACCTACTACTACAGCTTATTCCTGGGTAACTTATCCTGGAGGAGAACTGCTGATGGATTATGACAACAATGGCTCTGTCAAATTGAACTATGTTTCTTCCATATCAACTTCCCTAAATGAAATATCAGACGTAACGAATGAAATACTTCTTTTTCCAAGCATTACCGATAAAACTGTTTACATAAATAAGAACACAGGAAACTGGAAAATATTTGTTTACGACATCACAATGAGAAATATTGCATACTACGAGGAAGTTGATCACTTCGATATGATAGGGCCTAAAGGGATCTATTATGTAGAACTCATCAACAAAGACACCGGAGTAAGGATTCCAAAGAAGATCATACTTCAATGATCAAAAATGAAAAGATCCGCTTTCGCAGCGGATTTTTTTTTGAATTCATAGATGGCTTAATTTCATTTTAGAATTCAGCATTTACTTTATTTAGTGTAAATTTGCGCTATCCAATCATATATGTCTCCAAAATCAAAATACTGCAATAGCTTAACAGAATACTCACGTTTCATTACCCGAGAAGTAAGTATCGGTGATCTGAAATTAGGTGGCTCAAATCCAATTCGGGTGCAAAGCATGACTACCACCGATACGATGAATACCATTGCAACTGTTGAGCAAAGCATAAGAATGATAAAGGCCGGATGTGAACTTGTACGTATCACTGCACCCAGCATAAATGAAGCAAAGAATTTAGAAGTGATCAAGAAGGAGCTTGTTGCAAGAGGCTACACTACTCCAATCTGCGCTGACATTCATTTCACGCCGAATGCTGCAGAATTTGCTGCAAGGGTCATAGAGAAAGTAAGAGTGAATCCGGGTAATTACGCCGATAAAAAGAAATTTGAGACCATTGATTATACAGACGTTGCCTATGAAGCAGAGCTGGAAAGAATAAGAACACGCTTTACACCTTTGGTGAAGATCTGTAAGGAATACGGGACTGCCATGCGCATTGGCACGAATCACGGATCATTGAGCGACCGGATCTTAAGCAGGTATGGAGATACACCATTGGGAATGGTTGAAAGTGCTTTTGAATTTTTAAGGATCTGTGAAGAGAACAATTATCAGAACATTGTGATCTCAATGAAGGCTAGCAATACACAGGTGATGGTGGAAGCCTATCGTCTACTCGTTGCCAAAATGATAGAAACAAACCGAAATTACCCTCTTCATTTAGGAGTTACAGAAGCAGGAGACGGTGAAGATGGGAGAATAAAATCAGCTGTCGGGATCGGAACACTTCTTGAAGATGGATTGGGAGATACGATCCGTGTTTCATTGACAGAAGAACCGGAGTTTGAAATTCCCGTTGCGAAAACACTTGCAGAAAGATATTCGAACAGAAGCGGGCACAAAAAGATAGCTCCCATTAAAGGTGAATTGCCTTACGATCCATTTGAGCACAACAGAAATAAAACAAAAGAAGTTCTGAATATTGGATCACATAATGTACCAAGGGTCATAGCTGATTACAGCATGCGTGAAGAAATAACGGTCGCATCCTTGTTCGCTGTTGGATACAATTATTCCGTTCCTCTTGACAAATGGAATCTTACTGATATGGCGGTGGATTACATCTACGCAGGTGATCACATTGCGAAGTTTGAGATCCCCGGAACCTTAGGCTGGATCCTTAATTCAGAGAGCTGGAAAAAGAATAAAACGAACACTCGGACTTACCCACTCTTTTGTGGAGAAGAATATTTTCGTTCTGAAGAAAGATCAAATGAATTGAATTTCGTTGCTGTTGATGCAAGCGTTCTAACTTCAGATTTCATTTCGAAACTGAAAAAAGAAAAGAATGTTTGTCTTGTTCTTGATTCCTTCAACACGCATACCATGCCGGAACTGCGAAGAATGGCCATTGAACTCATCACGGAAAAATGCGATCTTCCTTTTATCATCAAATGCAATTACAAAGACCTGAATGATTCAACTTTTCAGTTATACAGCAGTACGGATATTGGAGGAATGCTACTAGATGGTTTGGGAGACGGGATATGGATCAAGCAAAAAGATTGCGTGAGCCCACAAGTTTGCAACTCAACGGCCTTTGGAATATTACAAGCAACAAGAACACGCATCAGTAAGACAGAATATATTTCCTGTCCGAGTTGTGGAAGAACATTATTCGATCTTCAGGAAACGACACAGAAAATACGAGAGCGGACCGATCATTTAAAGGGAATCAAGATCGGCATCATGGGTTGTATTGTAAATGGTCCGGGTGAAATGGCAGACGCCGATTACGGATATGTTGGAACCGGTCCCGGTAAAATATCTCTTTACAAAGGAAAAGAAGTGGTGAAGAAGAATGTAACAAGCGAGACAGCCGTAGATGAATTGATTAATTTGATAAGAGAACACGGAGATTGGGTAGAGAAATTATAATCTACCATATTCTCTAAGGTCGTAAATTACGTCCTCCATCCTTTAATTCCACTTTATCATCTCATGCATCAAATATTGACGATATTTTACTATCTTTATTTTATGAGTTTCAGAATAGTGGTAATAATTATTTTCATTTCCTGTAAAAGTTTCGCCCAAGTTTGGTGTACACCCAATTCTGAATGGTATTTCACTCATAATATGTTTCAAGGTTATTCTGGTTATTTAAAACACAAATATCTATATGACACTATAATTGATGGAAAATTCTGTAATAAAATTCATGTAGAAGGAGAACTATGGCAAATATTGTTCCCTCAATTGTATCATTATAATTATTTCATTTATACTTTCACAAACAATCGTGTTGTCTACCTTAAAGATGTTAAAGAACTTGGTGCAAATAACTTCGACACCTTATATAATTTCAATGCTACAATTGGAAGCAAATGGAGAATGGCTCCCGTCAGCCAAACTGGCTGTGCCATTTCGCATGTAACGGTTCTGGACACAGGTAGTAAGATAATTCAGGGAATTAGATTAAAGTGGCTAAAAGTCAATTATAAAAATAGTACTCCGGGACAGATGTACAATATTCCAAACGTAAACGATACTATTTATGAAAGGTTTGGAGGATTAATGATGTATCCATATTCACCTGGCAACATTTGTCCGTGGACATGGGATTTGAACTATGGTGGACAATTGAGGTGCTATTATGATTTAGATATCTCATATCAGAGTACTGCTTCCCCGGAATTATGGAATAATCAATGCGACTACTACTATGTCGGAATAAAGGAAAATTCGTCAAACATTAAATTTCTTTCAATTTATCCAAATCCTTCGAAGGATTTAATTCGTCTGGAATCAAGTCCTGATCTATTGAATTGTAGAATAACTGATCTTTCTGGAAGAACAATATTCGCTCAATTTAAAGAAGATAATAAAAAATTCGAAATTGACATCTCACAATTGGATAAAGGTCTCTACATTCTCATCTTTGAAGATCGAAGTCATAGACTCTATACTGGAAAATTTTTAAAGGAATAAATAACTCTGCTGCAAAATACATATAGTTAAAAAGCAAGAAATCTGTGTTTAATATCCATCATTCATGATTCTTGGTTCTTGATTCTGACTTAATTCATTTCGAACAACGCATCTCCCACAACAAAAGTACTACCACCGATCAAAATAAGATCATCTTTCTTTGCTGATTTCTTTGCAGCTTCTACTCCACTCTTCACATCGCTGTAGTTTTTTCCTTTTAATTTCGCCTTAAAGGCTTGTAGCATCAATTCTTCAGATGGAAGAGCTCTGGGAATATCGGCTTTCACAAAATAATACTCTGCTTCTTTCGGTAGCAGTTCAAGTATCTTACTTACATCCTTGTCGTTCACAGCCCCGAAAACAAAATGCAGTTTCTTATATTCTATTTTCTTAAGATTATCGATCACCTGTCTGATTCCATCCTCATTGTGCCCCGTATCTGCGATCATGAAAGGTTTCTCCGACAAAAGCTGCCAACGACCCATTAATCCCGTAAGAGCAATTACCTTTTTCAATGCCTCTTTCACGGTTTTGTCTTCGATCAGAAATCCTTCATTCTTTAAATGCTCAACAACACAAAGCACACCTAACAGATTCTTTGCCTGATAATTTCCTTTGAGGTCCAGTTCATACATTTCTTGCTTTTCCGTTTTTCTGTCGGTCACTTTTACACTTAAAAATTCCTTTTCAGCTTTTGATTCTGTGATCTTGTACACTTTGTCTCCAAACTCATAAGGAGATTTTAATTCTCTTGCCTTATTCATGAATACAGAAGCTGATTCGCTTTGATACTGACTGATGACAACTGGCGTCTTGAATTTAATGATCCCCGCTTTTTCTCCTGCGATCTTTGGAATGGTATCTCCCAGTAAATTCATATGATCAAAACTAATGTTAGTGATCAATGAGATCAACGGGCATATCACATTGGTTGAGTCCAGCCTTCCTCCCAATCCAACTTCGATCACTGCCACATCCACTTCTTCCTTTGAAAAATGATCAAAAGCAAGTCCAACTGTCCATTCAAAAAAACTGGGTTGTATTTCTTCAAATGCATCTTTGTACTTCTCAACAAAATCAACCACCTGATTCTTCGAGATCATTTTTCCGTTGATCTTGATTCTTTCTCTGAAGTCTACCAAATGTGGAGAAGTATATAATCCGGTTTTATATCCCGCATGCTGCAAAATGGCCGCCAGCATATGCGAACTGCTGCCTTTTCCATTCGTACCGGCTACATGAATGCACTTCAACTTCTGATGAGGCTTATTCAAGAGCTCCATGATCTTGACTGTGTTCGTCAGATCTGCCTTGTAAGCTGCTGCTCCTACCCTTTGAAACATGGGCAACTTGGCATAAAGATATTCCAGCGTCTGTTGGTAGGTCATTTCTTCTTACCTGAGTAAGGAAGGGAATTCTAATTAAAAGAGAACACTATGGTGATCGTTCCTCTTTGCTCTTCAAATTTCCCGTCTACGTTGAATTTTGTTGCGAAAGCCGCTTGCTTCGCTTTTGCTTTTAAAGTTGCACTGCTCGTTGTGGTTCCTCTTCCATTCGGATTTGCTTCGATCACATTCCCTTCACTATCCACTGTTATCTCTACAACCACTTTTCCCTCTTCTTTTGTATCACTCGGTAACTTAGGTGGCTTCACGATCGCTCTTCCTTTCAGATCGATACCAATTTTACCGCCGCCAAATCCCGGACCGTTACCCGGACCTTTACCAGGACCTTTATCATCTCCTTCGCCACCACCTTCGCCATTTCCTTTTCCTCCATTACCTTCCTTGAATGGATCTCCATCCGGTGAACCATTTTGTCCCGCCTCCTGATTGTTTCCATGCCCTCCTCCATCTTTACCGGTATTCTTTTTGAATTTCTCAGCTAATTTTTCTGCTTCCGTTTTTTCCTTTACTACTACTTTTTCTGTTTTCGGTTTAACCGGAACGATAACAGTAGTATTTTCTTTCACTTCCGGTTTCTCCTCAGTTTTTTTCAGATCCACAGTTTCTCCTCCCGGATCGGTGACAATATTCTCACTTTCACTGGCTGGAGTTTCTTTCACTACTACATCTGTTGCTTTTCCCATGCTGCCAAAATCGATATCATCATTTCCAACGGTCATCATCCCCAGCGCAAGTTCCTGCCCACCTCCACCACCACCTTCCGGGAAAGGAGGATTAGGCCGTATGAGATTATAAAAAATAAGGAAGAGTAGCAGTAAAGTAAAAATACCAAGACTGATAGACATTGAAATGATCCTGTGCTTATTTTCTTCTTCCCTGCTTAAATGCATACAACTTTATTTTTGCGTGGCTGCAGTTGCCAGAACTGTTTTACATTTTAAACGATAGCAGATGGTCATGATATCGATCTGATCTTGTATTGTTAATTCTTTATCCAAATGCATCAAAACTGTTGGCTCTGCCTGTTGAGATGCAAATTTAGAGATCTCCGCTTCCATACTCTCCTTGGCGATCTCGACACTATTCACGTAAAACTTCCTGTCTTTTGTCACAGCGACGTGAATCGGTTTTTTTGTATTCTCTACAGTCACATTTGGATCTGACTTTGGCAAATTCACCTTAATGGAATTCGGACTTACCATGGTTGAAAGTATCAAAAAGAACAGCAAAAGAAAGAACATGATGTCATTCAATGAATCTGTACTTACTTCCGCTTCCCTATGTTTTTTTCGCAATGCCATTCTTACTGTTTTAGTTATAGATGCTCAGCTCACTTAATTTCCACAATCTTATTTTGTTGGTTCATTCAGGGAATCCAGGAATTCTATTTGCGTGTCTTCCATTCTATGAGCAAGTCTGTCTATCCTTGCATTCAGCCAGTGATAACAAACAAAGGCAAAAACGCCCACAACCAAACCACCTGCTGAAGTAATCATCTTTTGGTACAAACCTTTTGAAATAACTTCTATCTCGACAGTCTTAGCTAATGAAATATCATAAAAAATAGTGATCACCCCTATAATTGTACCAATGAATCCAAACATAGGTGCAATTCGTCCGATAATGTTTAAGACATTAAGATTTTTTTCCAGTTTTGCGATCTCATTTGAACCGCTCTTGTTCATTGCTTCACGTATCTCGCCAAATGATTGACCTATCCTTGCAACACCTTGTTCGATCATGATGCTTTCGGGGGTATTGCTTGTTTTACACATTGTTCTTGCATTGGCAATATTTCCACCCTGGATCATTTCCTTCAAACTTCCCACAAAATTTGGGATCTTCTTAGAAGCTTTTCCGAGAACCAGCATGCGCTCAACAAAAATATAAATGCTCACCAAAAAAAGTAATGCAAGGGGATACATGATAGGACCACCTTTACTCACCATTTCAATCAATGAAATCTTAGTCTCTGTGATCTGAGGAGCTGTTTGAATTCCGGTAACGGCAGGAGAAGCTGCAACGGAATCAGCCACTGCTGTTACGACAGTATTGGCTTGTAAAATAAAATACAACATTTGAACAAGTTTTTACGAAATTAGTTTTTAAAGAGGCTTGTAATTTTGTTCCATAGTTGGATTTTAAACATTGCTTTGTTTATTATAATGAGGAAGAATAAAAAGGTTACAAATAGGAAGTGATCAGGCAAGTCTTTGGGCCATGCTTTCGAGGATCTTTTTATCGATTTCCTTCCTTAACAGGTCCTTGTGTGAGGATTTTATGCCAAAAAGGCTTAATTTGAAAGCTTCATTATCATTGTAAACAGCAACAAGTGAACCCTTTTCAAATCCCACAGTCTTTTTAAAATCAATAAAATACCAGGATCTTTTATTCATCATGAACCATTTTATCTCGATTTTATCTTCATAGATAATACCAAATGGATTAAGTACGAACCAAAGAGATTGAAAAAACAGAATCAGTGTAGGAACGCTGAGCATGAATGCGAGGGGTTTAACATCCATCACATCCTTGTTAAATACATTTTTAAAGGTAAGATAGGCCATCCCTACGGTCAATAGCATAGATGTTAAAATAACAAGAGGATTTCTCTCTATATAAACCAATGGGATCTCTTCCTTTTCTTTTTTTCTCACAATGCGAAGTTAAGAATTAATGAACCTTAATTCGTCTAATTTCCTTTTATTTTTGAACTTGCCTTTTGGTATTCATAAAATTTTATTCTTAACTTGTAACGTTTTAAAGGTATAACCGTATACCATTTAAAGAGAATGAAGATAAAAGGTCTGATACTTGTTTTAAGTTATTGTGTTTTTCTGCAAAAGCTGAATGCACAGGCCGTGCCGTCTCTCACCGCAGTTAATCAGAATGATGATCCGATCGCAGCCATGTTGGACAGTATTCAAAACATCAAGATGTTCGAAATGGGTTTTTCGAAAGCGGTGTTCCCTCGCAATAATAAGTATAAATTCAAGGAAGACAGTGTTCCTTTGTACGATGACTATACTTTTCAGGCAAGATTAGCAAAACTGGATGCCGTTTCACCTTTTGATCTTGTGTACAACGAACACGTGAGAGGATTCATCAATCTTTATTGCGTTCGAAAAAGAGAAGGTGTAAGTCGTATGATGGGAATGGCTCAATTGTATTACCCCATGTTTGAAGAAGTTTTTGACAGATACAATATTCCACTTGAGTTAAAGAATCTGGCCGTTATTGAAAGTGCTCTTATTCCCTATGCGCGTTCCCGTGCCGGAGCCATGGGACTGTGGCAGTTCATGTATCCTACAGGGAAAATGTATGGTTTGAATGTTACTTCTTATCTCGATGAACGTTGCAATCCATACAAAGCAACAGTTGCCGCAGCTGAATATTTAAAAAGCCTTTATGAAATGTTTGGGGACTGGCAGATGGTGCTTGCAGCTTACAATGCCGGACCAGGAAATATCACCAAAGCCATCAGAAGAAGTGGTGGTAAGAAGACCTATTGGGAGATCCGTCCATATTTGCCACTGGAAACACAAGGATATGTTCCGGCTTTCATTGCCGCGAATTACGTAATGAACTACGGTCCGGAACACAATATCTATCCAACTGTTCCAAGAAAAACATACTTTGAAATTGACACTGTTATCGTAAAAGAGCAAATGTCATTCGATCAGATCTCGGCTGCACTTGATATTTCGAAAGAAGAGATCCTGTACTTCAATCCGCAGTACCGAAAAAACATTATTCCTGCAGGAGGTAATTCACTTTGCCTTCCTAAACAAAAGATCGGGATCTTCCTTACCAACGAACAAGATATTTATGCTGCACTAAAATCACAGCAGTCCAGTGGTGATCTAGTAGAGAATTTTGAGGAGATCAAAAAGTACCATACAGTGAAATCCGGAGAGAAATTAAGCACCATTGCGCGAAAATATGGGGTCACTGTTGGGGATCTGAGAAACTGGAATTTCATCGGAAGAAAAGGAGTTCGTGCCGGTAAAAAACTCACCATCTATGTACGAGTTGAGAAACCGAAAGAAAAAGGAAAAACCGAGAATCTGCTGGCTAAAAAAGACAGCAGCGAGAACAAACAATTAGCCATGAATTCTCCATCGGGCGTGAATTATGTGGTACATACTGTGAAAAAAGGAGAATCCATCTTTAGTATCGCTAAAAAATACGGCGTGACTTCTAAAACGATTCGAGCACTCAATGGTATTGAGGATAATGCCCTAAAAGTGGGGCAAGAGCTTAAGGTGAAAGAGAAACTTTGATTTTAATTCAATGAAGAAAATACTTACAATTCTCTTACTTATTACAATTTTTTACGGATGCAAAAAAGAACCTTCAGCTTGTTACACTATAAGTACTGAACATCCTACATTCGGAGAAACAATTGAAATTGATGCAAGCTGTTGTAAAAATAATAAGTGGACTGAGATCTATGTTGACGGAGTAGTTATTAATGACGGAAAGAACAAAGCAAGTTATAAGGTTAAAAGTTCTGGCAGTCATGAGATTCAAATAAGAGCCTATCAGGACTTCAAAGGAGCCCCGTTTAAAAATGCCTGCACAAATTGCGAAGGAAAAGGCGATATGAACTCTGTGAATGGGAATTTTATTTGTCCTTCAACTGTTGCCATCACTGGTAATACCTCATTGTCCTTTGGTGATGATCTGTTTTTGCAAGCACCCTTTCTCCCTGAAGCAAGCTATTTATGGTCGGGTCCCAATTTTTTCAGCTCCGATCAATATGAGATAAATATAGCCAATGTAAATGCCCAGAATCAAGGAATCTATACGGTCACAGTGAGTCTTGGTGGATCATCAGTTACTGGAAGCGTTAATGTTACAATTGCAAGTGTAAGCCCAAGTTGTAATCCCACTACAAATTTCTGTTCCTTCACAGGAGGTTTACCTTCATCCAGCCTTGGAAATATTTACACTATATCCACTAATGGCTACTATGAGTTGCATGCAGGTAGTCCGAACTTGAACATCACGCTGCGCTTCAAAGGTGCAGGAGCACCACCTGACGGAATTTATTATGCCACATCAGACTACTATTTCAGCGATAACAAGGAAGTGAATCTTATCATTCAACCTATTGTTTTTCTCGAAGAACCGGTAGTGTCTCCCGGCAAAGTATATGTCTCTGTTGTCAATGGAAAGATCACTGCTGTTTTCTGTAATTTACAAATGACATACAATGGGGTAAATTATGCAGCTACCTCGAAGATCGTGCAGCCTTGACTTGTTATTTATGAGATTTAGGTCAATGAAAATTCAACCATTCATTGAAAACTTTTCTTTGTTTTATTCTGACTTCAGACAGATAATATTAACTTGCGTTTGCTTTTCAATTATTAACTAAATGAAGTATTGGCTTTTATTACTCTGTTTCTTATTGAGAAACAACGTATTTTCACAGATCACCCAAACAGTAAAAGGCAAGATCAGCGATAAAGAAATTGGTATTGGCTTGCCGGGAGTGATCGTGCAATTGAAAGGCACTGTTCCATTGGTTTGCACCAGTGATAATGCCGGTAATTTTAAAATGAGCGGCGTACCCGTTGGCCGGCAATCTTTTTTGTTCATTTATACAGGATACAAAACCATACCGGTGAACGATGTTATTGTTACCTCAGGAAAAGAAGTAATGCTCACCATTGAGATGGAGGAAAGTGCTATTTCAATTGGCGAAGTGGAAGTGAAGGCGGGTAAGGATACAGACATTGTGAATACCATGCAAATGGCCAACATGAAAACCTTCAGCATTGAAGAAACAGAGCGTTATGCAGGATCAAGAACTGATCCTGCGAGAATGGCTCAAAACTTTGCCGGAGTTCAGGGAACAAATGATTCAAGGAATGACATTGTTATCAGAGGGAACAGTCCTGCCGGTTTATTATGGAGATTAGAAGATATTGATATTCCAAATCCCAATCACTTCGCAATCGCGGGTTCAGCGGGTGGTCCTCAGGGAATCATCAACAATAAATATTTGGCGAACAGTGAATTTTACACGGGTGCTTTTCCAGCCAATTATGGAAATGCAATTGGTGGCGTGTTCGATCTGCGCATGCGCAATGGCAACAATGAAAAACACGAAAAGACCCTACAATTGGGTATCTTGGGAACAGAGGCTGCCATCGAAGGGCCCATAAGTAAAAAGACAGGCGCAACCTACTTTGCTACATACCGATACTCAACATTGGCACTGTTTTCTGCATTTAAAATTCCAATTAGCTTTGGTACAAGTGCAATTCCACAGTATCAGGATTTTGGTTTGCGTTTGAATTTCCCCACAAAGAAAGCAGGAGTTTTTTCATTCAGCAGTTTGGGAGGGATCAGCTCCATCAAAATTGTACTCAGTAAGGATACAACACGACCGCGTGAATTATACGGAGATCAGAACAGGAATCAGTACTTTACTTCAAAGATGGGTGTTGGAATTCTCGGTCACACTTATTCACTTGGTCCGAAAACACTGATGAAAACCTCACTTGCCTTTGGTGGACAAGGAATATACGGATATCATCAGTTGATCATCAGAAATAAGAATTTCAAACCGAAAGACACTTTGCCTACCATTATGGGTCATGATTTCTTTGAAGGTAAAACCACACTTGCATGGTACGTGAAACACAAGATCAATTCAAGGAACAGTATTAAAACGGGTTTTCTAGCCAACAGAATGGATGTGAAATTCCTCGATAGCGTGAAAGTAAATTCGTTATTTGATACAATACCAACTGTCATACAGAACAAACCTTTCGTAAACAGACTGGATGACAAGGAAAACTATTATTTACTTCAACCTTATTTCTGTTATGTGCATAAGATAAACGACAAGTTTAGTTTGAACACAGGAGTATTCGCACAATACCTCACCTTAAATGGACGATATTCAGTTGAACCAAGATTCAGTATGAAATATCAGTTCACTTCAAAGCAATCGGTGAATCTCGCATACGGACTACATAGTCAAATGCAACAAACCTATCTGTATTTCGCTTCTCCAGACAGCATTGTAAAGAACAACACACTCGTTCCGAATACAGAAAAGGAACAAAGCAATCGATCACTGGATTTCACCAAAAGTCAACACATTGTATTAGGACACGATATTTCATTCGGAAAATACCTGAATGTAAGGACCGAACTGTATTATCAATACTTATGGAATGTACCTGTGTATGTTGTGCCGTCAGGAATATCCGCGATCAATCGCGGCGCAACCTTCACGCGTTTCTTTCCACAATACACTATGGTGAACAACGGTACAGGTTACAACTACGGACTGGAACTTACCATACAAAAATCCTTTCACAATCACTTCTTCTTCATGTACAGCGGTAGTTTATTTGAAAGCAAGTATACTGCCAGCAATGGAAAAACCTATGACACTGATTTCAACGGAAATTACATGATGAATATTTTGGGAGGCTTAGAATACAACGTTGGAAAGAATAAGAAGAACATGTTAAGCTTCAGCTCAAAATTCACATACGGAGGAGGCAAGAGATATTCACCGGTTAATCTGGCAGCAAGCAATGCGATCATGGATATTGTTCCAATAGCTGACTCCATCAACACCAAACAGTTTGCCCCTTACAACAGATTGGATCTAAGGATAGCATATAAGATCAATATGAAACGTTCATCTGTTGAGATAGCACTTGACCTTGTAAATTTATTAGGCGCAAAAAACATACTGGCACTTAGCTATGCACCCGACCCGGCTGATCTGACCAAATCTCCATTGGTCGAGAACTACCAATTGGGATTTCTACCCCTCTTTTATTTGAAGTTTGATTTTTGATCACTTCGTTGCAAGTCCGTTTGGCTCGTAAATGACCTCTAAAGAACCACTCATTTTCAGATCGGAAACTAAAGTGATGCATTTGTATTTTTGAATGTTGGTTCCCATGGCAACGGTATTAGGCGGGATCTTTCCCAAATTAAGTGCGAAAACTGTGATCACATTGCTGCCTGACTCGAGTTGAATTCTTAATTCTTTCTTTTCTTTTGTGATGGAAATATTCTCTTGTATCAATTCGCCATTTCTATAAACGGAAACGATATCTCCATCCACCTTGTTCTTATCCCACAGAAAAACACTGATCTCATCTTCACTTACAGAAATACTTTTCTGTATCTCGTATCTTCTGCCATTCAATCTTCGTTTATTGAACTGAACCCATTGTTTATCATGATGTACAATGAAAGTGGTATCCGGACTTTTCACCACATCATTCATGATCAAAACAGAATCCTTTTTAAGCGATACAATTTCCACAATTGAATCTTTCACTGTTTTGTTTGATTCTGATAAAGTGAAGTGGTCGATGTTCACCCAATCCGAAACGCTGCCAGATTCCATGAAAACAGTTATGAATTGCTCGTTATTGCTTGCTTTGATGGTGCAGGTACGCTTGGACCATTTATTCACTTCCGGAAAAGAATCCGAAGTATAAACCAATTTACCTTCATTGGAATTGCTGTTAGAAATTCCAATAGATACCGGCTGTGTAGGGTGATTTCTGTCTTTTCTATCATAAAAAGATAAGGTGTAGATCTTGTTCTTCTTTAAAGGCTCTGTTAATCGAAGAGCAACAATATCTGTTCTTCCACCTGTAAGTGCGATGTACCATTTTCCGTTTTTAGCGCCACCTCCACCATAGGTAGAGCTGCAAATGATATCCACATCACCATAAGAACCGAAGGCAGTGACATTATGAAGTATAGCATTCAATGCACTATTCGACAAATTAATTTGATCTGAATTTGCGGTTGTGTTCTCAAAATCTCCATTTTCGATCTTCTGAGAGAAAAGCGAGCCTGTTACTGCAAGCATCACAAAGGTTATGATCTTTTTCATTCGTATAGTTTATATGGAGATGCAGATCGATGTGATTTTCCATAATTAACTTTTAGTCCTTACAAAACACATCGCATTAGATCAGACTTTTGTCTCTTTATCTTGTAGAAAATAAAATCATTTACAGTGTTTTGGCTTAGTTTGTGAATTTATTAACTACTGACCCTAAGCGCTTTAGATCATATACGGCGTTTCGATCAAATTGAAGCTCTAATTAGTGGTATATTTGAGCTCTTCAGTAGAAGATTGTTATCTAGATCAGACTGTAACTTCGCTTTACACTCCAGTTAATTTCAACATTTTTTTTATCAGAGAACCCGAACGCATGGTGCGTGAGGACAATAATTAAACAATAATCGTTCCAACAACTGGAACAAAAAACAAAAAACATGAACAAAGGAACAGTAAAATTCTTCAACGATGCCAAGGGCTTCGGATTTATTAAAGGTGAAGACGGACAAGAAATTTTTGTACACGCTACAGGTTTAAACGAAGATATCCGTGAAAATGATCAGGTAACTTATGACACTGAGAATGGCAAAAAAGGATTAAATGCCATCAACGTATCGTTAGCTAACTAAGTCAAATAATAATTCTTAGACTAAGCAAACTCGTATAAACGAGTTTGCTTTTTTTTATGCCTTTTTTTGAGGTAAGCCTCTTTCGCCGGCCTTTCACAAATAAAAAAAACCCACCTAAAAAGGTGGGTTGATTCTACTTCTGTGCGGAGAAAGAGGGTGTACACTGAGTTAAACTTGTTCGAATCTTATCTCACAAATCATTAACAACCCCATTGAGAAAAGTGAATAGATGTTTGAAACACTTTGAAATAAATTAAATTGACAGGAATAATAAGTTTATTTAGAATATTGGCATCCGTAAACTTCCGATCGTAGGTCTTATCTTTCTACTATATAGAAAGTAGACATGTATTAACTTATCTTATTGATGATTGATTATAATTTCATCGAAATACTAGCTTGTTCCGAAATCATGCCATTGAAGCATATATCTACTGAATCAATACCACACGAGAATAGCATTTCTTTGTAGTTTCAGTAACGAACTTATACCCTTTAGCTCCTCAATCAACGCAATAGAACTGATGTAGTGAAAAACGATAAAAGCTAAATTACGCATCAATTTTACTATTGAATTTTGGATGCTTTTCCAGAAATAGAAGCTTATTGCTTAACAATTTTTTTTGTAAAAGCCCTCATCCTAATAAAGTATATACCGCTGGGACGTGATCCTAAATCTATTTCTATCTCACTCTCACTTATACAGATTGTATATATTAGGGTACCAAAGCAGTTATAAATTTCAATTTCTTCAGGAATAGTTCCATCTTTTGTCAAGGTTATGTTGCCGGAGGTAGGGTTTGGATAAATTTTTATTTCAGGAAATGAGCTATAAATTGAATTTAAACCTGTACATGGATATACACTTTGTGTTATAACAGTCATGCTAGTACAACCATTTAAATCAGTTCCACTTACTGTATAGTTAGTGTTAATAGTTGGAGTTACTATAATACTGTTTCCTACTCCACCTGGATTCCATGTAAAAGTATTTGCACCGTTCGCAGTCAATGTGGCAGATTCACCCAAACACAAAATAGTATTATTTGTATTGGCAGTAACGTTAGGTAAAGCGTTCACCGTTATATTACAAATAGCTGCGGTTGATGAAATGCAACCCGCACTGCTTGTTCCAGCAACTGTATAAGTTGTATTTGAAGTTGGTGAAACAATTGCATTTCCTCCTTGAAAAGTGTAGGTATTAGCTCCTGAAGGAGTGATCGTAAAAGAATCACCTATGCAAAGTGCACCGTTATTAACAGTTATCGTAGGGATTGGGTTAACAATAATATTTAAAGTCTGAGATAAACCAGGGCCACAGACCCCATCAACAGCGTTAACTGTGAGGATTCCAGTACTATTACATATGAGATTGATAGTGTTAGTTAAACTTGTACCAGACCAGCCTACTGGAAAACTCCAACTTCCAGTGCTGTTAAAGGGCAAAGGAGATACACTATAAAAGTGCACAGAACCTTGACAAACAAATGTTGGGCCTGTTATGGCACTAACTGTAGGACCTATACAAGGCGACATCTTGTGAACATAAGCCTCCAAATTAGCCAGCGCTGGCAAAGTATAAGTACCCGGACCTGAATCAAAATCGTTTAGTGGATAAGCAAAAGTACCAGCAGAGTAAATATTTCCAGAGAAAGTGGTAATACTATTACCGATGTCGTTAGTACCGGTAGAGTATAATGTTTTTGCCCAAATGAAATTTAAGGAAGATGTATACGCCGCGACAAAAATATCCTGATCTATTGAACCTAGGTAGTATGTTCCCGGACCAGGATCGAAATCCGTTAATCCAAAATATCTACCAGTAATGTAAACATTTGCGTTTAAGTCTGTCGTGATACTCATTGCACGATTATTAGCTCCGGCTGATACGCTTATTGCAGCAAGAAAAATACCATTGCTGTCTAGTTTAGAAACATAAGAATTTGCAGCTTGAGTGGCAGAAACCGTGTAGACTCCCGGTCCAGGATCGAAATCAACTATGTCTACAAAGTTCCCTGTTGTATAAACATTGTTGGATGCATCCAATTTTATAGATGAAGCATCGCAGGCATTGGTTCCCGTAAATTGTTTTGCCCAAACAAAATTTCCTGCGCTATCGAGCTTTGACACAAATGTATTCCAAATGTTATTCGTTGTAAATGAATAAACAGCAATCCCAGGGTCAAAATCGATAGTTCCGTTCACAAAACTGCCTGTTGTGTAAACATTTCCAGAAACATCTGTTATCAATCCTTTTGGTGCGCACCAAGCATTAACTGATAATGCATCGTAAGACTTAGCCCAGACAAAATTTCCAAAAACATTAAGTTTTAACACGAAACCACTTATAAACATGGAACTAAGAGTGTAAGTGCCCGGACCCGGATCAAAATCTACGCTATTCCCATAAGTTCCCGTGATCACAATATTTGAAAATGAATCTATAACTATTCCGACACCACTGTCATATCCAGTCGATCCTACACGTTTTGCCCAGACAAAATTTCCAGACATATTCAACTTCAAAATAAATACATCTTCATAACCCGCGGATGTTAAATTATAAATACCTGGTCCTGGGTCTAAATCCATAACATTGGAAAAAACGCCAGTTAAAAACACGTTTAGTGACGCATCAACTGTGATGGCTAAACCATTGCTGGCATTATTAAAACCATAACCCCAAAGAAAATTACCAGAAGCGTCAAGCTTCGAAATAAACATACTTGCAACTCCTGTCGAAGTCACGTCATACGTTCCTGGTCCAGGGTCGAGATCAACTATGCCTTGAAAATATCCAGTAGTATAAACATTCCCTACGTTATCCACGGCAATCGCATTTACCACATCATCTTGAGTCCCAATGATTGATTTAGCCCAATTAATTTGAACATACTGGGCATTCAAACTCACATGAAACAATATCATTAATATAGTAATTGAAAGGCTTTTCATTTGGTGAATAAAAATATTTAAAGGATGATTTGTAAACAATTAACTATTAACATAGATTTCTTTAAAGTATGACAAATCTTCGCTCCTTTCATTATTATGAATATAGTTATTACACTTTATTGAACTGTTATAAAGAAGCTACAATTTTCAGTATTGTTGAATTAAATCTCTAAAATCGTCAGATATATATCTTTTGCCATTCTCGAAATCTATTAAAATAAAGATACACGAATTAGGCTAAAAACAAAAATCTTTTCGAATATAAAACTCAAAAAACTTTGATTTCACCGAGCTTTTAGTTAAAATACGAAGACACAGAGATTAACTACGTTGATCCTGGGATGGAGCTACCTACACAGAAGTAAAAGCAACCCTTCGGGTACTTTTTATTTGCTCAAGTCCTTGAAAAAAATATTCTCTCAGGCCATTCACAAATAAAAAAACCCACCTAAAAAGGCGGGCTGCTTTTACTTCTGTGCGGAGAAAGAGGGATTATTTTCAATGATCCCCAATGTCCCAATAAGTGGATCAAATGAGTCGCTTCGCTGTTTTTTATTTTCTTCCAATCCCTTGAAAGCAAGCTTTCAGGTCTTTCCAGAAAAGAAAAGTCCCACTTTCGTGGGACCTCATTTGATCATCTGGCGGAGAAAGAGGGATTAACTACGTTGATCCTGTGGGGGGAGCTACCTACACAGAGTAAAAGCAACCCTTCGGGTAGTTTTTATTTGCTCCATCCCTTGTGAAAATAAATTTTCACCAGTATATCACAAATAAAAAACCCACCTAAAAAGGTCGGTTGCTTTTACTTCTGTGCGGAGAAAGAGGGATTATTTTCATGATCCCACTCTACCTGCCTGAGTCAAAATCAAATGAATCGCTGCGCTATTTTTAATTTTCCTCCAAAGCTTAGAAAGCAAGCTTTCAGCTTTTGCGGAAAATCAAAAACCCCGCTATCGCGGGGCTTCATTTGATTCATCAGCGGGCTCAAATTTACCCTGTTCGAACCAAATAACCAACGAAAACCCCGAAGAATCGAAAGAAGCCCAAATTCAGCGATTTTTAGCCGATTTACGGGCGATAAGCCACTTCTGCAAGGTATTTAGGGTTGGTCAGAAATAAGGTCTGTTAGCGTATTTTACGGTAATTTTACCCTAACTAACAACACTTATCTCCTGCCTGAATAGGTGGGCATGGAACTGACCCATAAGAACAATAAACGCAACAATCGCCCTCCTTTGGTTTCAAAAGGGTTTTGCAATTTTCACATTCATAAAAGAACTGACACGCATCCGTTGGCATTATTTCCTCCTTATTATGCCCACAATTTGGGCAAGTTATTACTGATTTTAGTTCTATTGTCTTTGCCATTATTATTTCCCTTTACTTAAACTCTATTGCTTTGAAGGACATTTGTGGTCTCCATAAGTACAAAAAACACAACAATCTCCTTCTTTTGGATGCAAAACTGCTTGACACTTTTGGCAAGTATATGAAAGTAAACAAACATCGGTAGGCATAGTTTCCGTTTTTTTATTTCCGCATTTCGGACAAGTAATTTCCGATTGTAATGAATTTGCGTTGTGTTGTTTCAGACTATCGGCTTGATTTGGTTTTTTGCAACACGAATCTGTTACCGAGGCACTGTTAGAAATAGATTTGTCCTTCTGCTGAGGACTGTTACATTGCATAAATAACAATGGTAGAAATAGCACTATAGCAATTACATTTATACAAAACAATTTTTTATTTTCCATTTCCTAATTTTTATTAAAATTATAATTTAAACTTTCATTTTTTGCACTCTTACCGCATTCAATATAGCCAATAATGCCACCCCAACGTCAGCAAATACTGCTTCCCATAGGGTGGCTACTCCTCCTGCTCCCAAAGCAAGCACAATAATTTTAACCACCATTGCCATCCCAATATTTTGCCACACGATTTTTCGGGTTACTTTTCCGATCTTAATCGCTGTCACAATTTTTGAAGGCATATCATTTTGAATGACAATGTCTGCTGTTTCAATAGTTGCATCGCTGCCTAAACCTCCCATTGCAACTCCTGCATCTGCCAAAGCTATTACCGGAGCATCATTTACACCGTCACCAACAAAAGCAATGGTTCTGTTTTCATTTTTTAATGCTTGTACTTTATTGACTTTATCTTCAGGCAACAAATTACCAAAGGCATTATCTATTTTTAGTATTTGTGCTACTTTATCTACAACAGTTTGTTTATCGCCTGATAGCATTACCGTTTTAATATTAAGGCTGTGCATATCCTTAATGGCTTGTGCTGCATCTTCTTTTATTTCATCAGAAATGGTTATGTAACCTGCATATTTATTGTTTACGGCAACTACTACAATTGTATCAACAATACTTTCAACTGCTGCATCATAAGAAATACTGAATTTTTTAAGAAGTTTTAAATTTCCAGCCAATACTTCTTTACCGTCAATATTTCCCTTTAATCCGTGACCTGATATTTCTTCTATGTTTTGAACTACAACATTCTTTATTAAATCTCCTGCGTGTTTGGTAATTGCAGTTGCTATTGGGTGAGTAGATTTTCCTTCAATAGCTGCTGTGATTTTTAATAATTCCTTCTCGTCTATACCAACTGGAACAATCTGCTGAACCTTGAAAACACCTTTTGTGAGGGTTCCTGTTTTGTCCATAACAACTGTGTCAATTTTTGTCATTACATCTAAGTAATTAGAACCTTTAAATAAAATGCCGTTTCGTGAAGCCAAACCAATGCCTCCAAAATAACCCAAAGGAATTGAGATTACTAAAGCACAAGGACAAGAGATCACAAGGAAAACCAACGACCTGTAAAGCCAATCATTGAAAATATAATTGCTGACAAAGAGCGCAGGAACAAAGCAAATGCCTAATGCTAAGAATACAACAATGGGTGTATAGATTTTTGCAAATTTTGAAATGAATAATTGTGTTGGTGCTTTTCGTGCTGTAGCTTCCTGTACCAATTCCAAAATTCTCGAAAGTTTACTGTCTTTAAAAAGTGCAGTTACTTTTATTTCTGATACCGTATTCAAATTAATCATTCCCGCCAATACCTGCTCTCCTTTTCTTTTCGTATCTGGTTTGCTTTCGCCTGTTAATGCTGCTGTATTAAATGCTGCTGTATCAGAAATCAATTCTCCATCCAAGGCTACTTTTTCTCCGGATTTTACTTGTATGATTTCTGCAATTTTTACTTCGCTTGGAGAAACCGTTGTTATTGATCCGTTTCTAAGTACACTTACTGTGTCAGGACGTACATCCAATAAAGCTTTAATGCTGCTCTTTGCACGTTTAACTGCTGCTGATTGAAATAACTCACCAACAGCATAAAACAACATTACAGCCACGCCTTCTGAATACTCACCAATAAAGAATGCGCCTATGGTTGCAATGCTCATTAGAAAAAACTCGGAGAAAAAAGAGCCTTTTATTATAGAATTAAATGCATCCTTGATTACTGGAATCCCCACAGGAACATAGGCAACTATATACCAAATGAGACGAACATATTTTTTAAAGAATTCCGGCTTCACAAAATTATCAAGCACAATTCCCGACATCAACACAATAAAGCTAATGATGGCAGGCAGATATTCTTTCCACGCAGATTCCTCTTCATGCTCGTGATTATGTCCCTCATGAGAATGCTCTTCAGCTTTCGCATAGATTTTGTCCTCTAACGTACAACAAGTCATTTTGCCTTGTGCATCATAGGTGTGTTTGTGGTTTGGATCGGTGTTAATCATTATTTCATCTTTTTAATTTGGCGGGCAAGAGAACCTGGCTATGAAAAAAGTTTTAATCAAACTTAAAAGGAACCAAGCCTCTGCCCATAATGCTATTTTTTATGTGTTGCAATGTGATTGTTTAATTGATTTTTAAGTGTATTTAAATACCCCTCAAGATCCGTCAGGCAGATTTCCTTCTCAGGTGTTCTACAAATTGCTATTGGTGTTTCATCTAAATATTGATACAATTCAGGATATTTCACTTCAATTTCTGTTGTAAGTTCAATTATTTCCTTCATTACTTCATTTAATCTTTTCATATTTTTTGGTTTTAATTTTAAATATTTTTAGTGTCCACAAGCATCCATTTCACCACCCATTTTACTTTGCGAAAGTAAAAAGAAAGCCCCCTCAGTTACAATAGAAACTCCCTCTTCGATTTCCTCTAAGGGTTTTATTTCTGTGTATTTTCCATCGGTTATCCCGGATTTGATTTCAATTTTCGTAAAGTGGTAGCCAATTACGGCATCTTTATTTTTACAACTTTCATGTTCGGCACATTCCTTATGTTCGCAAGTGGTTTTGTTCTTGCACTTTTCGTGTTTCTCACAATTAGGATGTTCAGGGCAGTCTTCTTCTAATTCACACATCTCATGGCCTGTGCATTCTTCATGCTTTCCACAACCGGTTTTATCTTCTTTTATAAAGATATATTCTTTTCCGTTTTCTTTCACAATAGCATTAGCGGGAACAGAATTAACTTTTGCACCATCTAACTCAACTACTGCATTAATAAACATACCCGGCAATAGCTCCTTATCTTCTTTATCCAAATGGCAATGGATACGCACACTTCTGGTCTCGTCAAAAGAACGACCAATTAAATGAACCGTAGCGGTTAATTCTTTGCTTGGATCATTCGCTAAAGTGAATCGCACTCTTTGTCCTTCTTTTATTTTCGTTATGTCCTTTTCAAATACAGTAAGTTCCGCATGCAAGTGTTCTGTATCCACAATTTCAAACATCACGTCCTGTTGATTTATCATTTTCCCGATGTTTACATTCACTTTAGTTACATATCCATTAATAGGCGATGTAACTGAAATCATTCCTGAAATGTTACCACTCAGTACATTGTTTTTATTGATACCCGCCATACGCATTCTTTCTTCCAATGCTTTGTATTTGGCTTGAGCAATATTAAACTCACTTTGGGTTTGTTGTAAAACTTTGGCAGAGTTTACATTTTCTTTATTCAATTCTTGTTGACGTTTTAATTCCTGCTCCAAGTAATCATACTTGCTCTTTGCTTCCACAAAGTCCTGTTGCAATTGTGCAATCTCAGGATGTTCGACAACAGCAATTACTTGTCCTTTTGTAACGTGCATCCCTTCGAGCATTTCAGTCGATTTTAAGAATCCACCAATAGGTGCACTCACTGATACAAGATTTTGAGGTGGCACATCCAGTTTACCGTTTACCTTTAAAATCCCATTGAGGTTTTTGCTTTCAATCTGACCGATTTTAATTTCGGAATTATCGAACTGTTCCTTAGTTAAAGTAACTTCTCTAACTTCTGTTTCCTCCGCTTCTTCATGGCTCTCTTCCGCTGCCTTTTCCTTATTTCCTGAACAGGCTGTTAGTGCAAGCATCAGTATTATCATACTGAATTTTAAGGCACTATTTATTTTTGATTTAATGGTTTTCATATTTTATAATATTATTTAATTGATCCTGATAAAAATTCCAATGCAATTACACTTTGATTATACTCTAAAAGCGTTTGCAAATAGTTCTGTTTTATTTCATCTGCTTGTTGCAGATTTAAAACATGTTGAGCATAGTTGATCTCTCCCTTTTGAAAAGCAATAGTGCTTTGCTTTGTAATTAATTCCGCATTGGGCAATCCGCTTGATTTGTAGTATTGTAAAGACTTCTGAGTTTTCAAATACTCGGTGTAGGCAGCTTCAATTTCCGCTACAGCATTATTTTGCGCTTGCTTGTATTGGAGTTCAGCATTCTGTTTTGAATATTCGGCAGCCTTTACTTTTGCACTCTGCGGAGCGAACCAAAAAGGAATACTTATTCCTGCCGAGAAACCCTGAAAGCGATTACCATAGTTAGCTAACGGTGCAGTTGCATCATTTCCATAAGGGACACCATATAAAGTTTGATTAAAATAGCCTAATGTAATATCCGGCATCAAAGCGTTCTTATCTACTTTTTTTTGATTTTCTGCGATGCTAATTTGTTGCTTCATGTAAATAACAAATGGATTTTTTGCTGCTAATGATGAATCAACCTGCAAGCTTAATACAGCTTCCTTTAAATCTGCCTCATCAAAAGTTGTTATAGGAGAGGTTAGCAAAGCCTTTAATCTACCTGCTAAAGCAAGCCTATCATTTTCCATTTGCATCAATTGATTTTCTACTTCTTTGCTTCTTGCTTCTGTAGATGATTTTTCCAAAAGATTTGTCTCTCCTGTTTTATAACGAAGAGCGGAGGCTTTGGCAAGTGCTTTATAAACGCTATCTCTTCTTGCCAATAATTCTTTTCTCTGATTTAGGTTTAACCATTGGTAATACACTTGTTTTATTTGATAAACAACCTCTGCTTCAGTTAACTTTTTCTTAAGCACATTGCTTTCAATTACCGAACCTGCCAGTTTTGATTTAGCTGCAAAGGTTGTTGGAAAAGGAATAGACTGCGATATAGTTAAGTTGTTATCTTTATTCGCATAGCTATTGTATTGCCCATAAGTTAAACTCACATTGGTTTTAGCGATCTCTGTGGACGTCTTTTTTAAGTATTGACTACTTTTTACTTCTGCGTCAGCTGCTAATACCGAATTGTTATTTTTCAAACCTTTAGCAATCCACTCGTCTAATGAACCATTGTTTTGCGCCTGAATGGTACTGCTTCCAAATAGCAAAATTACTATTACTGCCGGAGCAACTACTTTTGTGGTTTTTGTTTTCATCTTCTCAAATAAAACATAAAGTATAGGTAATACAATCAGAGTTAAAAGTGTGGCACTAATCAATCCACCAATAACAACTGTTGCCAATGGTTTTTGTACTTCTGCACCTGCTCCGTGTGATAACGCCATTGGCAGGAAACCCAACGATGCAACCGCTGCGGTCATTATTACAGGACGTAAACGAACTCTTACGCCAGTTAAAACTCTCTCCATTAAATCGTCCATACCTTCTTTTTTTAATTGATTTAAATAACCTATCAAAACAATTCCGTTTAATACTGCTACACCAAATAAGGCAATAAAGCCAACTCCCGCTGAAATGCTGAATGGCATCCCTCTTAAATAAAGAGCAAACACACCACCAATAGCTGAAAGTGGAATTGCTGTAAAAATCAGCAAGGCTTGTTTAAATGAATTGAATGTAAAGAACAGCAACATAAAAATCAACAACAATGCAACAGGTACAGCAATTGATAAACGTTCCTTCGCTTCGGTAAGGTTTTGGAATTGCCCGCCATAGGTAATGTTGTAGCCCGGAGGCAATTTTAACTCAGCATCTAATTTGGTTTGTATTTCTTTTACAACCGACTCAACATCTCTGCCCACAACATTAAAACCAATAAATATTCTTCGCTTGGTATTGTCATGTGAAACCTGTGCAGGGCCTTCTTTGTAGCTAACATCGGCAATTTGGTTCAACGGAATTTTTACTCCGTTATCTGTAAGTACATACAACTGACTTACATCGCTTATATCCTGACGGAAGTTCTTGTTGAATCTTACAACCAAATCAAATTTCTTTTCACCCTCTAAAACAACACCTGCTTTTTCACCTGCAAATGCAGCTGTAATTATTTTATTTACATTACTTACTTTGATTCCATATTGCGCCAATTTATCACGTTTGTAATTAACTGCAATTTGTGGTAAGCCCGCCACTTTCTCAATATTGGGAGTTCCAACGCCTTCGATTCCTGTAATTAGTTTAGATACTTTGTCGGCTTCACTTGCCAATACTTCCATATCATCGCCATAAATTTTAATGGCAACATCTTGACGGATACCTGTCATCAATTCATTGAAACGCATTTGAATGGGTTGAGTAATTTCCAAATTCACTCCGACCAAACCACCTTTTAATGCTTCCTCCATTTTCTCCATCATTTCTTCTTTGGTTTCGGCAGAAGTCCATTCGCTTTTATCCTTCATAGCCACCATAATATCTGCACGTTCAATTGGCATTGGATCAGTTGGTATTTCCGCACTACCAATACGAGTAACCACTTGTTTTACTTCGGGAAATTTTGATTTCAAAATTTTCTCCGCTTTGGTTGTGGTCTCCGTCATTTGTGTAAGCGATGTTCCTTGCATCATTCCAAATTCAATTGCAAAATCTCCCTCTTCTAAAGTTGGAATAAACTCGCCTCCCATTTTCAAAAACATAAACACGCTTGTAATAAATAATGCAAAAGCAGAAATAATGATGATGCCTTTTCTCTTCAATGCTTTAGTAATTACAGGCATATACAGGCGTTCAAAGAATGCCATTATTTTATCGGAGATGTTTTTCTTGTGATGGGTATTCTTACTTAAGAATAATGCTGAAGCCATTGGCACATAGGTTAAGGATAGTATCAATGCGCCAAGTATGGCGAATGAAACGGTCTGTGCCATTGGTGCAAACATTTTTCCTTCAATACCTACTAATGCTAAAATAGGTAAGTACACAATCATAATGATGATTTCTCCAAAGGCAGCAGAACTTCTTATTTTGGTTGCTGATTGATACACTTCTTCATCCATTTCAGCTTGCGTTAATCTTCCATTAGCGAAATGTTTATTAATGCTTCTTCCTGTTATATGATGTAGGGTTGCTTCAATAATAATTACTGCCCCGTCTACAATTAAACCAAAGTCAATTGCACCCAAGCTCATCAAATTACCCGATACACCAAACAAATTCATCATAGCAATGGCAAACAACATGGCTAAAGGAATAACAGATGCAACCACCAAACCTGCACGAAGATTTCCTAACAAGAGAACTAAAACGAAGATTACAATTAAACCTCCTTCAATTAAGTTCTTCTCTACAGTATTAATAGCTCTTTTCACCAATGCAGAACGCTCAATGTACGGATCAATCACCACACCTTCAGGTAATGATTTTTGAATTTCTGCCATACGTTCTTTTACATGTTCAATTACTTTAGATGAGTTTTCGCCTTTCAGCATTAACGTAATTCCGGCAACCACTTCACCTTCGCCATTGCGGGTAATTGCTCCGTAACGAGGTGCACTTCCGAAATTCACTGTTCCGATATTACGAACCAGTATTGGCATATTGTCAACCGTTTTAATTACGATGTTTTCGATATCCTCTTTGGTTTTTACCATACCGATTCCACGAATAAATGAAACATTTGAGCCTTTCTCAATATAAGCACCACCTGTATTTTCGTTTCCGTTATGCAGACCTTCAAATACTTCACTAATGGTTACGTTCATTGCATTTAAACGATTCGGATCAATAGAAACTTCGTATTGTTTCATTTCTCCGCCCCAAGCACTTACTTCGGTGATGCCTTGCACTCCGGCTAATTGCCTGCGAACGATCCAATCCTGAATAGTTCTTAAATCCTGTGCAGAGAATTTGTTTTCAAATCCCTTCTTAGTGTGTATGGTGTATTGGTAAATTTCACCCAATCCGGTTGTAATTGGCCCCATTTCAGGTTTCCCCAATCCATCCGGAATTTCACCTTCAGCTTGTTTTATTTTTTCAGCTACCAACTGGCGGGCAGTATGCGTTTCTACCTTATCATCAAACACAACCGTAATAACCGAAAGCCCGAACCTTGAAATGGAACGGATCTCCTTTACATCGGGTAGGTTCGACATGGAAATTTCCAGCGGGTTGGTGATGAAACTTTCTATTTCCTGCGCTGCAACGGTTGGTGCAACGGTGATAACCGTTACCTGATTATTGGTTATATCAGGCAAGGCATCTATGGGCAATTTTTTAAAGGAATAAACGCCCCAAACAATCAAAGCAATGGTAAACAAGCCAATTACCATTTTATTTTTGATTGAAAAACCTATGAGTTTATCAAACATAATTTTTTGTTCTGTGTAAATAAATTTTGAGGTATAGACTTAAGACAGGCACAAACGCCACAAAGCATCAAACATACATTGCTATACCAATGTTGTTGAGTTTAGATTAAAATGATGCTTAGATTAAGCAAGTTTTGGCGGTTGCCAAACTGGAATAACAGCAGTTGACGTTTCTGATTCAGGATGAACTGTGTAAACTGTATTGATAACTGCTATTTGTGTTTGAATGGATTGAAAAGACTTTACAACAAAATGCGTAGCACAGCAAGAGCATACACAAAAGGGTGTACAAACTTCATCCTGATGATCTCCGCTGTTTTGAGAAGTTTGTTCGTGCTTTAATTCATTGCAATCGTCCTTGTCTCCACAAGGCAGAACAGCAAGTGAAATAAAATAAAAACAGAATAATATGTAGAATGCTTTTTTCAACTATACAAATATACTAATTTTTGATATAACTCATAATTAAGTGGTTTATAGGAGGTTGCTAAGAGTTTTATGTAAAACGGCATAGTTTGACATGATTGTTCTCTTTTATAAAATTACAACTTATTGCTTAGAAGGACATTTGTGATCACCATAAGTACAAAAAACACAACAATCTCCTTCTTTTGGATGCAAAACTGTTTGGCATTTTTGGCAAGTATATGAAAGTAAACAAACATCGGTAGGCATTATTTCCGTTTTTTTATTTCCGCATTTCGGACAAGTAATTTCAGATTGCATTGAATTTGTTATTAGTTGCTTCAGGGTATCGATCTGATTTGGTTTTTCGCAGCACGAATCTGCAACTGAAGTCTTGTCGGAAATTGATTTATCTTTCTGCATAGGACTGCTACATTGAATAAATAAAAATGGGAGAAATAGCACTACGGCTAAAACATTTATACAAAATAATTTATTATTTTCCATTTATTAAGTTATATTAAAATTATGAATTAAACTTTCATTCTTTGCTCCTTACTAAAAAGTACAAAATTATTTTTCTCTAATGTATTTACAACAGTCCGGCAGCTTAACGTATTTAGCTTTGGGAGCGTATATGTTTTCAGTATCATGACCTGCCAAGGCAAGTTTCTCATGAATCTTTTCCAAAGAAACAGTCTTTGGATTATAGGTTAATTCAAGCATTTTAGTTTCCATATTCCAAAAGGTTTTTTTCACGCCTTTGACTTTGGCTGCCTTTTCAATCCGGGTTTTACATTTCCCACAATTTCCCCATACTTTTATTTCAACGATAACCTCTTTCTTTTTTCTCCTTAAAGAATACAAATACTCTTCAACTACAAATGGTATTATGCTCATTTTGACCTCCTTTTTACATTTTGCTCATATCATGTCCTTCCATAGGATTAGCCCCTTTTTTGAACATGTATTCACTGTTTAATAAATATGCTCCCGATACTACAATTGTATCTCCTTTGTTTAATCCATGCAGAATTTGCGTGTACTCGTTTGTTTCAAGTCCTGTGTGAACCATAACACTTTCAAATTTATTATGACCTGTTTTTTTCCAAACGGACGCCCCCTTGCCATCAAGAAGTATAGCATCAGTTGGCAACGCCACCACGGTTTTAGTGTTAAGTAAAATAGAAAAATCAACCTGCATTCCAACTTTAAGCATATTGTCTGGATTAGCCAATTCAACTCTAACAAGATTTATTTGTGAACCTGAACCCAATTGAGGATTTACAAACGATATTTTTCCTTCAATTTTCTTTCCTTTTATACCGGGAAAGAATAAAGTTGCTTTCATACCCTCATTAATTTTAGAAAGATCATCCACAAAAACTTGCGCTTCAGCCCATAGGCTCTGATAATCGGCAACATGATAAATACTTCCACCTTCCATAACATAATCACCTTCTCGTATATCAACCGAAGAAACAACGCCAGAAACAGTACTTGTAATTTTGAACAGATCACTTGTTAAATCTGCACTTGAAATTTTATTAATTTGGTTATCACTTAGACCATATAGTTTAAGTTTATTTTTTGCGCTTTGAATAATTTTATCCATATCAACGGATTCTGCTTTAAATGAACTTTTTTTATCAAGAGCAAGTTTGTATTCACGTGCTGCCAAATTCAGGTCTTCACTATAAATTTCATAAACAACATCCCCTTCATTAATGGTTTCCCCCACATTTTTAATATACAGTTTGTCTATCCTTCCCATTACCCTCGAACTGATTGACCACTGTTTATTTTGATCTATACTTAATTTTCCTGTAAGATTCATTTCATCTCCTAATTCATGCTCAGTTAAAAAATCAGTTTTAATGTTCCCTAATTGAATTTGTTGATCACTAAGATGTAAACCACCCTCATGCGAAGAATGATCCTTTTTGACAGGAGTTAGAGGCATTTTGCAAATTGGGCAATTTCCCGGTTTTGTTTCAACAACCTGTGGATCCATTGAGCAGGTGTAATAAACATCTGAATTAGTCTTTTCCTCTTTCGGTGTGCAATACCCAAACACTAAAACAATGAGGAGTAAAAAAATATTCTTTTTCATCTGTAAATAATTTATTTTAAGTTGTTAGATGTAATACGCCATATTTGTTTTCAAGACCCTAAGGGTATATGGCTATTTCATCTTTTTAATTTTCAGTTTTAATAAAACTCTCACTATCCATTAATAGCTGTGCATTTTCAGCTACTTGATCACCCTCTTGCATCCCTGAAACAATTTCTATCATATTGCTTATTACAGTGCCAACAATAACTTTATGTGCTCTGAATAAATTGTTTTCTTTTAAGAATACAACATTATTGGTTCCTAAATTAACCACCGCTGTAGCTGGAATAAAATACCCCGTTTTTTCACCTGCATTAATTGTTCCTTTAACATTGGAACCCACTTTTATTTCTCCATTCAAATTTGACAAGTAAACTCTTGCTGTAATTGTATTTTGATTAGCTTTTATTTCAGGCTCAATAAAATCAATTTTGAAATTTCCGCTGAGTTTTTTTCCATCAACAAAAAGATCTACTTTTTGTCCTTTTGCAATTGAGCCTTGACTTTCGGCATATACATTAAGTAACGCCCATAATTTAGTCGTATTATAAACATTAAAAATGGCTTGTCCTTTTTGAACATACATTCCTTCCTTTATTAAAAGCTCCTTTTGTTGAGGTTGATTCATTGAGAGCATGTCAGAGGATTTCTCGCCTAATTGGTCGTGAAGGTGACCTGTAGATTGGCTATACACACTAATATAATCAATGGCCTTCTTATCGAGTTTTATTTTTTTAATTTGATCTGATGTCAAGCCTTGTAACATTAATCTATCTTCAGCGGTTTTTATTAGTGTACTGTTATCAGGATCATTTTTTAGAAGATAAATAAAGTTTTCTTGTTCGGTCAATAATTCCTTGCTATAAATATCCATTAGCTTTTGTCCTTTGCTAATAGGTTGATATAAATATTTCACATATAATTTTTCAATACGCCCTTCAACTTTAGACGATATTGTAGATATTTCCCTTGTATCGTAATTTATTTTTCCGGTGACCTGAATAGTTGCAGGGACAGTTTGTTGTTTCATGGCAACTGTTTTTACCTGAGAAATAACATACTTATTGGTAGGCTTTAATAAAATATCAAGCTCGGTATCAGTGGATTCTTCCCCTTCACTTTTCATCTCTACCAAATCCATTTTACATTTTGGACAAATGCCCGGTTTAGCCTTAATAACCTCAGGATGCATAGGACATGTATATTTCTTATCAGAATTAACCTTTTCTATTTTTTCTACAAGATCCATTTTACAAATAGGACATTGCCCAGGCTCGTCTTTTATAATTTCAGGATGCATAGGGCAAGTGTATTTTTTTCCATGATTTGGCATAGAATTATTTTCATGACCATTGTGATCATGTTTCTTCATGTCACTATCTTGTCTCTCATTCGTGCTATTGCAGGAACTGAGAATTAGAACGATGGATAGTATTTTTATTAATCGCATAATCATTTTATTTCAAGTTGGTTTTCGTATTGGATTTGTAATTCTGCTAATTCCATTAACTGGTCAATATAGTTTAACTGCATTAATTTCAAGTTTTGCCAAGCATCTAATACCATAAATAGCTCTTCTGTGTTTTGCTCATATGCCAACAAGATTGTTTCGTAATTTTTCTTCATCGAGGGGATAACCACTTTCTCTGATAGTTCAATCTGTTGTTTTTTATTCTTAATCTTTACTTTGATATTCTCTATAGTTCCGCTAACGTTATTTACAAAGCCTTGTTGCTCAAGTTTAGCAGCTTCTATTTCGTAATTTAAACCCTTCACGGTTGATTTGTACATTTTGTTAGACCAAGGTGCAATCGGAATGGTTATCATTGCCATTAAGCTAAATTGTTGTGGTTGTTTACCGAAAGCAAGCATGTGGTCGTATTTTATACCAAAGTCAGGTAACCGTTTTGAGTTTTCGAATATCTGTTTATTTCGCAACAGGTTTTCATTTTGCTTAAGTACCTTAAAGTCACTCCTTGCCGACATTATTGCAGCACTATCAACAAACACATTTTCATATTCATTAAATTTTATTAATGTGTCTACATCGAAAATGAGATTTTTATCCCGATTCATTAAAGTATTTAGTTCAATCATTTTTTGATTGATTTCTTGGTTTGTCATTACCATCATAGTTTGGACATCTCCTAACATGCCTTTTGCTTTATAGTAAGCGTTAAGTTTATCCATTCCATATTTATATCTAAGTTCAGTAGACTCGATAAGGTATTTTAAAATACTTTCGCTTTCCACAAGAATGGCTTTTCTTCTTTTTAAAACCACCCACTCATAGTAACTCATTTTAGCCATCGAGAAGAGTTCATTTTTCATAGAGCCCTTCATTTGAATTTCAATACCTGACATGCTTTTCATATAATCCGAATTCGCATTCAATTTTTTAGGGTTCATAATCATTTGCTGGGCAGAAAGCATAAATGATCCCATACCATTTGTGTTCATTGCCGGATCAGCCTTCCACATCTGTGGATTATAGGGAGTCATAAACAAACCTGCGCCCACTTGAGGGGCATCCAAAGCTTTAGCTCCTGAAGCGTAAGTGTTATACGCATTGATTTTCGCATCGTATTTTTTCAACTCAGGTTGACTTTTTTCAATTTCATTTAAAATGTTCTCAAGCGACATCACTTGTGAAAACACTTTAAATTGTGCAAGCATAACTATTGTAATCAATAGGATGCTTTTAATTAAATATTTATGTGTAATCATCATTTCTAATCTTCAAATTCTTGAACAATTAATTTTCCATGTTTCCTTAGTTCATATTCTCTTACCAATGCATAAAGCACAGGCAAAACAATTAGAACAAATAAAGTAGAGGTAATCAAACCAAATACAAATGGAATGGTAATTGGCTTCATCACGTCACTTCCTGTTCCTGTTGCTAATAAAACTGGCATTAAACCTATAATGTCTACTAAAACAGTCATAAGTTTTGGACGCAGTCGTAAAGCAGCACCATCATAAATTGCATCCTCTACATCTTGACTTGTTAATTCCTTGTTTTCCGAATTAACCCTTTTTACTTTCTTAAATACAGAGTTATTCATATAAACCAACATCAGCACTCCTGTTTCAACAGCAACACCAAATAGTGCAATAAAGCCAACCGCCACAGCTACTGAAAAATTAACATTAAAGAAATGTAGAGAGTAAGCACCGCCGACTAATGCAACTGGCACAGCAGAAAGAACAATAAGCACTTCTCGAAAAGTATGAAAAGTAAAATAAAGAATAACCATTATTATGATTAGAACAATTGGGATAATCATGGTTAATCTTTCATTTGCTCGAACTTGATTTTCATATTGTCCGCTCCAGGTTAAGAAATAACCTTTTGGCAATTTTTTCACAACCGCTTCAAGTTTCTTTTTTGCGTCATTTACAGTACTTCCTAAATCTCTGTCTCTTACATTAAAAAGTAGTGTGCCACGCAACATCGCATTTTCGGAGGTAATCATTGGTGGGCCTTCACTTATTTTAATTTCAGCAACAGCAGATAAGGGGATAGGCCCATAATCCATTGTTTGTAATTGCAACCTTTTAAGCTTGTCGATTTTATCCCTAAAATCTTGTGCAAATCTTACGTTAACTGTAAATCTTTGTCTACCTTCAACAGTTGTAGTTACATTCATTCCGCCCAAGGCCGTTTCAATAAACATGTTTACATCATCCACACTTAATCCATATCTGCCAATTTCATCTTTTCTGATTTTTATGTCAACATATTTTCCTCCAACAATTGGGTCAACATATAAATCTTTTACACCTTCAATTCCTTCTAATTCTTTTTTAAATCGTTGAGCGAGCTTGTTGATTGTATCGAGGCTTTGTCCGTAAATTTTAACTCCAACATCGGTTCTGATTCCGGTTGAAAGCATATTAATACGATTAATAATGGGTTGCGTCCAACCATTAATTACTCCGGGAATTTGCATTTTTGAGTTAAGCTCATTAATAATATCATCTTTTGTGAGCCCTTCTCTCCATTCTTTTTGGGGCTTTAAAAGTATAATGGTTTCAATCATACTTATTGGGGCGTTATCCGTTGCGGTGTTTGCTCTTCCTGCTTTTCCAAGCACGTTTTGTACTTCAGGAACACTAAGTATCAATTTATCCTGTACTTGCATAATACGTTTCACCTCAGAGTTTGAAACATCTGGAAGGGTTACAGGCATAAACAGTAAAGAGCCTTCATCCAATGGGGGCATAAATTCGGTGCCAAGATTTAAAACAAGCGGAACGCTCCCTAATACCAAAGCAATGCTTAATCCGATAGTGGTTTTTTTCCATTTTAAACACCAGCGAATTATTGGGTTATATAACCAAAGAAAAAATCGTGAAACTGGGTGTTTACTTTCCGGCCTGACTTTTCCTTTTAAGAACATGGTCATAAGAACAGGAACAAGGAATACAACCACAAAGGCAGATCCTATCATGGCGAACGTTTTTGTCCACACCAATGGAGAGAACAATTTATGTTCCTGTCCCTCTAAAAAAAGGATCGGGCTAAATGACACCAAAGTGACAAGTATGGAATTGAATACTGCCTTCCCAATTAATTTAGAAGAATTTTCAATCTTCTTTTCTCTTTCTTCGTTAGATAACATATCGACTGAATTTTTTAATTAAATATTAATCATCTTCACCACTTATTGACTTCATGGCGTTTTCTACCATCACAATTCCTGCATCTACCAAGTCACCAACCGCTAAGGCCACACCTGCAAGCGACATAATGTTTGAAGTTATCCCAAACCAACTCATCATAATAAATGATATTAAAACTGATAGTGGTATCGTGATAATAACTATTAGTGCACTTCTCACATGAAATAAGAAGATGAGTAGCACGATTGCAACCACAATAATCTCTTCAATTACTGCCTCTTTTAATGTAGCTATTGTGGCCTCAATTAAATCAGACCTATCATAAGCAGTTTTAAATTTAACACCCGGAGGCAACCCTTTTTCTATATCCGGCAACTTTTCCTTTATTCTATCTATAACATCTTTCGCATTTTCTCCATAACGCATAATTACGATTCCACCGACTTTTTCTCCTTGTCCGTTTTCATCAATAATCCCTAATCTTAAGTCGCCTCCCATTTGAACTGTAGCAACATCTTTTACCCGTATAGGAGTTGAATTAACTGTCTTTAAAGGAATCTCTTCAATTTCTTTTATGTTTTTAATATAGCCTGAACCTTTGATAATATACCCCATGTCTGACTGTTCAAATTTCCGTCCTCCTACATCATTGTTATTTGCTGCTATTTTTTCGTTAAGATCCATTAATGTCACATCATAGTAACGCAATTTATTAGGATCGACTACAACCTGATATTGCCTTTGAAATCCACCGAAGGATGAAACTTCACTAACACCATCAACTGTTTGTAAAGCGAAGCGAATATACCAGTCCTGTAATGCTCTTAGTTCACCTAAATCATAGCCTGGAGCGTCTAATGTGTACCAGTAAACATGCCCTAATCCGGTTCCATCAGGCCCAAGTGTAGGGGTTATCCCTTCAGGCAATAAACGTTGCGCATAATTTAAGCGTTCCAAAACTCTAGTTCTCGCCCAGTAGATATCTGCATCATCATCAAAAATGACAAACACAAAACTCATCCCGAACATGCTGTTAGCCCTGATGTTCTTTACCTTTGGAATTCCTTGTAGATTACTTACAAGAGGGTATGTGATTTGATCCTCTATGATCTGAGGATTACGCCCCATCCACTCTGTAAAAATGATTACTTGGTTTTCAGATAAATCAGGAATAGCATCAACAGGCGTATTCTTTACAGCTATTATCCCATATACAGTCACGCCAACTGCTATTAACAGAACAATAATTCTGTTTTTTAATGCCCACGTTATGAAGTTATTTATCATTAGTTATAATTTGTTTTTTGAACTTCTACTATTGATTACGCCGCTATTTGCAACATGACTTTTTTGGAACAAAAAGCCATTTTATAAAGCCAACTATTAATTTACAGAGTTTGGTTATTCTTTCCATTGTTACAATATTTCTGCCTTAAATCCTGCTTTTTCAATTGCTTCAATAATCTTTTTCGAGTCATTGTTATTTACTTTCACAGTTAAAATCTTTTCAGGATTTAGTATATCTACTTCCCATTTCTTAATTTCCATTTCGTTATTAAGAAAGGGAGTAACTTTAGCTACACATCCGGTACATTTTATATTTGTTTTAAATTTTAAAGTTTCCATTTTTTAAGTTTTAATTAATTGATTTCATTTTTAGCCACAAACTATTACTCACAACACTAACCGAACTTAGAGCCATCGCTGCACCTGCTATCATCGGATTTAATATAAAGCCATTAATGGGGTATAGAATCCCCGCAGCTATAGGAATGCCAATGATGTTGTAAACAAACGCCCAAAACAAATTTTGCTTGATGGTTTTTACCGTGAGTTTAGATAGTTTCATGGCCATTGGTATTAACATCAAATCTGATGAAATAATTGTCATTTTAGCAACATCAATTGCTATGTCAGATCCTTTACCCATTGCAATACTCACATCAGATTGAGCCAAAGCCTGAGAGTCATTAATACCATCTCCGACCATTGCTACAATTTTCCCTTGATGCTGAAGTTCTTTAATGAAGTCCGACTTTTGAGAAGGAAGGACTTCGGCCTTAAAATGCTTTAATCCCACTTGTTTAGCAACTGCACTTGCAGTTTGAGTATTGTCGCCAGTTAACATATAGACTTCAATTCCATCTTTTTGCAATTCAGCTATTGCATTTGCAGAGTTTTGTTTTACTTTATCGGCAATAGCAGCAATAATCAATACTTGGGTAGCGTCTGCAAAATATATGACTGTTTTCGCCTCACCCTGCAATTTGTTTGCGCTTGATTGAAGTGATGTTTCAATTTGAATATTATTTTCGTCCATCAATGCCTTATTTCCAACATAATAAATTTGTTCGTTGAAACTTGCTTTGACTCCTCTTCCTGTTATACTTTCAATGTTTTTTATTTGAATAAGTTTAACTCCTTCATTTCTTAATTTCATACATATAGCTTCCGCAAGAGGATGTTCTGACTGTGATTCTATTGCTAATAGGATTTCTTTCGCATTTTTTAATTTAGATTGATTGAGAATTAGCATGTCGGTTACTTCAGGTTTGCCTTCTGTAATTGTGCCTGTTTTATCCAAAATAATTGCATTCACATTTTTAGCTAATTCAAGACTTTCGGCATCCTTAATTAAAATTCCATGTTCTGCACCTTTACCAACACCTACCATAATTGCTGTAGGAGTAGCAAGTCCTAATGCACACGGACAAGCAATAACTAATACAGTAACCATTGCAAGTAATCCTTGCGTTAATCCGTTATTTCCTCCAAAAATTACCCATGCAATTAAGCTTAGTATTGAAATAATGATAACTATTGGAACGAATATCCCGGCAATTTTATCTACGAGTTTTTGCACCGGAGCCTTACTTCCTTGAGCCTCTTGCACCATTTTTATAATTTGTGCTAATACAGTTTCGCCGCCTACCTTTAAAGCTTTTATTTTAAAGCTGCTTTTTTGGTTTACAGTTCCTGCAAATACTTTGTCTCCAAGTTTTTTCTCAACTGGAACGGGTTCCCCGCTTATCATGCTCTCATCTATAAAGGATGTACCTTCTAATATCTCTCCATCCACAGGGATTTTGTCACCGGGTTTCACAAGGAGTATGTTTCCAATTTTAACGTTGGCAATAGGCATTACCATTTCATGGCCGCCTTCATGTACCACCACAACCGTTTTAGGTTGAAGTCCGATCAATTTTTTTATTGCAGAAGAAGTGTTTGATTTAGCCTTTTCTTCAAGTAATTTACCTAATAGAATGAAGGCAATTACTACAGAAGCTGCTTCAAAGTAAACATGTGCATGCATACCTCGTTTATGCCAAAACTCAGGGTAAAATGTATTGAATAAACTAAATAAATAGGCAATACCAGTACTTAAAGCCACTAAGGAATCCATGTTAGCTTTAAAATGCATTGCCTGTTTAAATGCGTTGATAAAGAAAATTCTTCCGAACCAAAACAAAACCGGAGTTGTTAATGCCATCATAATGATATTTGCATATGGCATTTCCATAAAGAACATACCAATTACAACAACGGGGATTGAAAGCGCAACCGCCCAAAAGGTTTTGGTTTTTAATTCTTTAAATAGGTTCTTGTGAATTTCATCCTTAAGATCATCTGCATTTTCTTCATCAATAATCATATCATAACCGATTGATTGTAATGCCTCCTTCATTTCCTGAAGGCTAATCAAATCGGGGATAAACTCAATTGTAGCACTTGTATTAGCAAAATTCACTGCGACATTGATTATCCCGATTTGAGATTTTAAAATTGATTCTGTACTAACTGCACAGGAAGCACATGTCATTCCCGTAATTGGAAAGGTTTTCTTAGTACTTTCAACATCGTAACCCAAATCCCTGATGGTTTTAATAGCATCATTTAGGACTGGCTTTTTGAGTTCAACTTCAATAATAGCCTTCTTGTTATTAAAGTCTACCCGATGCTTAGAGATACCCTCCAATTTTGACAATCCACCGTCAATGATCATGGCGCAATGTTCGCTGTCCATGCCGACAAGTGGAATTTCAATTATGTGTTTTAAGGTTTCCATTTTATTTTTTATTCAAAGGTAGACAGGTTTGCTAATGTGGCTATTATGATATTTATTATTTGGTTTATGATATTTACTGGTTAGATCTTATCGAGCGATTTTCTTTTTTTTTCCTTAATGCTTTTAAAATGACTTGGAGTAAGTCCGGTTACCTTCTTAAACTGTCCGGATAAGTAAGCTACACTGCTATATCCCATTTTATCTGCAATTTCACTAAGTGATAACTGATTGTAAACTAAAAATTCTTTTACCTTTTCAACCTTCTGATTTATTATGTACTTTTCAATTGTAGTGCCTTCAATTTCAGAAAACAAATTGCTTAAGTAATTATAATCTCTTTTTAGTTTGTCTTCAATAAAATTAGAATAGTTGACTTTAATATCGTTGTCTGAATGATGAATTAATTGAATAATGGCTGTTTTAATTTTTTCAATAATCTTAGTTTTTGAATCATCTAATAATTCAAATCCAAGATTATTTAAAGCGTCTTTTAACTTTAATTTCTTTTCATCATTTAAATCTACATCAATTGTCACCTCGCCCAACTCAACAACAGATGCCTTAATATTAAGCTTGGTCAGTTCGAGCTTCACTGCCATTATGCAGCGGTCGCAAACCATATTCTTGATATAAATCTTCATCTTACTATAAATTACTTAAAATAAAATCTACACGCTCGTTAGCCGATAGTACCGGCACATGTACCACGGGAAATGGCAAAGCTTCATATACTTCTGTTATCAAAGAATGAATTTTCTTTTGAGCTTCTGCATTCTCCTTGCGGGCATAATCATTTACTAAAGGAAGATAATCCATGATAAAAACCTTTTTATAGCAAACCCTCTTTAAGGCTTCAGTCAATATCTCATCAACTGAAAGATTTAAAAACATATAGTAGGCCAAAGCATCCGGAATTGCTCTATCAAGAAACACCTGCACTTCAGGGTTTATTTCGTTTTCCTGTTCAATTTGCATGTCTAATACACCTAACTGAAACTCTCTCTGATTTTCCCTCACCTCTTCAATGGTTCGCCCCTTTAATCGCTGAGTATCTAAGAAATGTCTTGCATGCTCCATAGTAGTAATATAACCTCTGTCTCGCAAAAGGTTTACGGTTGTTGTTTTACCCGAACTTGGGCCACCAGTAATTACATACCAATTGGTTTGTTTGGTAATATCTAAAATTATTTTTTCCATTTTTTTACTTCTCTTTTCCAATTAATGAATTCAAGTATATTTTGTTTATTCTTGTCATTTTGTGGAATGCGTCATATTTTATTAATTCATTGTCTGAATGGAACTCCATATCTATAAGGTCATGAAATTTGTGATTATTTTGGAAAGCCATTTTTAAATTATTAATAGTTAATTTTTGAATTTCACTTGCTGCATCTTTACTGAAATAGTAATTTATAACAACAGGATTATTTTTCATACCACTTCCTGTTTCAACTTTATAAATCAATATACTTTCTCCTGTATTTATAAACGGAAACTCAGAATTCATGAAAATCCGAACAACTGAGCCATCGCAATATCTAATACCGTAAACAGAATCTTTAGGGTAATTATATGTGGAATCGTTGTGCTTAATAGAAATTTCTTTTTGATGGAAAATCATATCAGCTTTAATTTTGTGTTTTTGATTCTTGCAATTTATTACAAAAGCTAATTTATGGTTTAAATAATCATTTACTGTAAAATAAATTCCACTGCTATCCTTTTGCGAAAATCCTGAAAAGGGTTTTGCTATAAAAAGGCCGATTAAAATTATAAGTATTATTCTCATGTTAGTCAATTTTTACGATTTCATTTAAGACAGGAATCTCTGCATTCCAACCATATACATCTTTTAATTTCACTCTAAATGCATCAGCAGATTGGCTTTCGCCATGCACAATAAAAATTCGTTCCGGTGCTTTTTTAATGTTGCTTAACCAATCTAAAAGTCCGTTTTGGTCAGCGTGCGCAGACAAGCCTTCAATGTTTTTAATTTCGGCATTTACCTTGTAGAATTGTCCAAGTAATTTAATTTCTTTTATACCGTCCAAAAGTTGTCTTCCCCTTGTTCCCTCTGCCTGATAACCTACAAGAAGTATAGTAGCCTTTGCATCTCCTAAATATTGTTGCATATAAGTTAGCACACGACCTCCTGAAGCCATACCACTTCCCGCAATAACTATTTTCAATCCTTTTTGCTTAACTAATTTGTAAGTCTCTTCAATGGTCTCAACTTTTCTAATGTCTTTACACATTTCATTACAATCATTTACAGGTAGCTTATGCCATGCAGTATTATGATGAAATATATCAAGCACATTATTTCCCATTGGGCTATCCATGTAAACAGGGATATTGGGAATCTTTCCTTTCTTTCTCAATTGCCAAAGGAAATACATCAGCATTTGGGTTCGCTCTACAGCAAAACTTGGAATAATGATAGTTCCACCTTTTTTTGCAGACTCATTGATAACTTCGATCAGTTGAGCTTCGGCATTATTTGGATGTAATCTATTGCCGTATGTAGATTCAATGAATAAAACATTTGCTTTATCCGGTTTCTGAGATGGATACATTAATAGGTCATTTCTTCTTCCAATATCTCCTGAAAAAACAAACAGTTTAGTCCCAACTTTTAATTCGATGAAAGTTGCGCCTATAATATGTCCATTATATCTAAATCTGAAACTAATTTCTTTGTCTATTTTAATCCATGTATCAAGTGGCTTAGATTCAAAATATGGTATCGTCTTTTCAACATCTCTTAAAGTATATAAGGGTTTGGCAGGTTTATGTTTAGAATAACCCATTTCATTGGCACGTTCAGCATCCTCTTCCTGAATCTTAGCACTGTCCTCTAAAATCAGTTTTGCAATTTCAAGAGTGGGTTCAGTTCCATATATCTTTCCTTTAAAACCTGACCTAATCAGTTTTGGTAAATATCCAACATGATCCAAATGCCCATGAGTAAGAATAACACAATCAATTGAAGGGACATTTATTGGTAATTTCTCCCAATTCATCAGGCGCAATTTCTTTAAGCCCTGAAACATTCCGCAATCAATTAAGATTGATTTAGTTTCGGTTTTAAGGTAATATTTTGAACCAGTAACTGTTCCTACAGCACCTAAAAACTGAATTGTTATTTTATTTTCCTTTTTCATGTTTTTTTAAAATGTTTTTTTGTGTCCTTTAACATACTTTTTACGCACCATTTAGAATACCATTTCCCAAGCAGAAAACCCCAAGCCCCTCTGTGCTTTGTATAATTAATGCCAAGTTTTGCATTTGATTTTCCATCCTTTTCTGGTGTCATTATCAGATCCATTTCAAACCAATCAATTACTATCATTTTCGCATCTCCTACTGTGCCCCAAACTTTTTGCTTTCCTTCAATCCATTTACTTACCTCTACTGTAAAATCCATTTTCATTCCAACAACCTTTCCTCTCCATCTATATTTAGTTCCTAATCCTGTCTTATGGTTTGATAACCATTCAATACTTAATTTACTTCCCGCCATTGCACCGCTACTTTCGGTCATGTGTTTACCCGTATTTCTTATGTCATCCATAAATGCAAAGACCTCTTCTTGTGAGCCCTGAATAATCATTTCTCTTTCATAATGTCTAACTTTTCCTTTTTTTAAGGTGTCGTTTTTCACTGATTGGGCCAATGTATAGTTCAAACATACACCGGATGTTGAGAAAAATGATATCATTAAAATTGTCAAAATATTTTTCATATTAATTTCAATTTTACTATTGCACGAGTTTTGTTTTTTTACCAATCTGAATTATTACTAAAGACAAAATACTGGCTCCCGAAATAATCAACCAATCGCTTACAGACATCATATAGATAGAAAGCACTGTTCTAACTGGTTCGATAGCATAAAGTCCTAAAAGAATAATGACAGAAATAATTATTGCTCCCCACACGTATTTACTTTTCATTACTTCAGATCTAAAGAAAGATGTTCCGTCACTCATATTCAGGACATGTAATAATTGAGAAAATACCAAAGTGAAGAAAAGTATATTATTACAAAGTTCTGGATTCCATAGTTCCGTTTTGTGAACAGTTAAATGACTAAAGAAAACTGCACCAATACTAACTGCGCCAATTACAACTGAATAAAAGAAAATGCTTATCCATTTTTTTTTATCAATTATGGGTTCATTAATATTCCTTGGAGGTCTATTCATTACAGCATCGCTACCCTCAGTAATTCCTAATGCAAGTGCTGGTAATACATCAGTAATTAAATTGATGAAAAGAATTTGAAGTGGGAATAATTGGAAATGCAAATTAAGAACAGATGCTGTTGCTATAACCAATAGTTCGCTGAGATTACATGATAATAAGAAAACAACAAACTTTCTAATATTCTCAAATATAATTCTGCCCTGCTTTATTGCAATCACAATTGATGAAAAGGAATCATCCTTTAAAACCATATCTGCTACCTCTTGAGAAACTTGTGTGCCACGGAGCCCCATTGCAATTCCTATATCGGCTTTCTTTAATGCAGGAGCATCGTTAACTCCATCTCCCGTCATCCCAACAATATTTTTTCTTTCCTGAAAAACTGTAACAAGGTCTAATTTTTGTTTAGGGCTAACCCTTGCAAATACACTCGTTTCAATCCAATTGTTTTTTTCTTCATTTGTTAGCAAATCAAAATCATGCATTTCTTTTCCAATCATTACTTTAAATTCTTCATTATTGGCGATACCTAATTTCAAAGCAATATTTTTTGCGGTTGCAGGATGATCTCCTGTAATCATAACGATTTTAATCCCCGCTGTTTTACATTCTTTGATTGCATCAAATACTTCTGCTCTTGGAGGATCAATCATTCCATACAATCCAACAAATACAAGATTTTGAGAAAGGTCTTGAGCCTCTGATGCATTAGGTTTGAAAGCCCCTGCTATTACTCTTAACCCTGAAAATGCCAATTCTTCAGCTTTTTTTATCCAGTGATTACGGTTTTCGTTGTTCAGCTCAACAATACCATTTGAGTCTAAAATGTGTGAACATCGTTTTAAAAGTTCCTCTGACGCTCCTTTAGAATAAATTATTCTCTCTTTGGAATTCAAATGAAGCGTAGACATTATTTTTGTTTCGGATGAAAATGGTTCCTCTTTTATTTTCTGAAACTCTCTACGGTACTTTTCAATATCAATAGAGTTCTTTTCGGCAAATTTCAATAAACCTGTTTCTAATGGGTCACCTATTTCTTTGATTTCACCATTACTTTTTTGGAGTTCGGCTGTATTACACAAAACAGCGATACGGTTAATTAACTCCAGGGATTCGGTATTGTTTGCAGCGGTTACAATTGTACTAACTTCTATTTTGTTTTGTGTTAATGTTCCTGTTTTATCTGTGCAAATTACATTTGTCCCTCCAAGAGTTTCTACTGCCGACAGTTTTTTTACTATTACATTAAACTTAGCCATCTTTAACATTCCTTGTGCGAGTGCCATTGTTGCAACAATGGGTAGACCTTCAGGAATTGCAGCTACGGCAAGAGCAATTGAAGTCTCAAGCATTTCAATAAATTTCTGTCCATCTAATAATCCTGCAATAAAGATAATCACAACTAATCCAACAGTTATCCAAATTAGTTTTTTACTAAAGTCCTGTAGCTTTTTTTCTAATGGGGTTGAAGATTGATCTGCTGAATGAACCATGCTGGCAATTTTTCCAAGTTCTGTGTTCATTCCTGTTGAAGTAACAATCATATATCCGTTTCCCTTAGTAGAGAATGTACCCTTATATCCCATATTACATCTTTCTGCAAGAGTTGTATCAATCGGGATAGCATTAACTGATTTTTCTACTGGAAGAGATTCCCCGGTGAGAGCCGATTCATCAATTTGTACTTGAAATGACTTTATAATTCTTCCATCAGCCGGAATCATATCTCCTGCTTCGAAATAAACTATATCACCGGGAACAATTACTTCTGAATTTATTTCTTGTATCTGCCCATTCCTTAACACTTTACCGGGGACGGCTGAGAGTTTCTTAAGAGCATTCATCGATCTCTCAGCTTGAAATTCCATGTAGAAACCAATTATTGCATTAATAAGGATTACAATTAGGATCGCTATACCATCAAGCCATTCTTGGAAGTAAAAAGATAATCCCGCAGCAACAATTAATAGCCAAACAATCGGGCTTTTGAATTGACTGAAAAATATTATCCAAGCACTCTTGTTTTTTTCTGCCGATATTTTATTTGCACCGAATGATGTGAGACGGTTTTTTGCTTCTGCATGAGAAAGTCCTTTAACCGCATCAGATTGCAAATGATTTAAAACATCATCGACTTCTATAGAAAATGGTATAATATTTAATTTAATGCTTCCCATGATTAATTAAGCTGTTACACAATTTTTGACCTTCTTCCATTACTTTTCCAATTTTGATTTCATTCATTCCTAAATCACTCAATAATTTAGCATTGTTACATATTTCTTTACATAAAACAATTTTCATGTCGAGCAATTGTTGCTTTTCTGCACGGGTAAGTGTTGTTAAACAAGTGATAGGATATAAGCCGAATTCGTCTATTAAATCTTTGAGACTTCCTTTAACAGGATAATCCCATCCTAACAATTTTAAGCCACTACAATTACCATATTGAATTGCATCAGTAGTGAATTTTGTATTGGTAACAACCCAACCCTGATGAGTTCTATTTGCGTGTCCGGGAATTTTAATCCATTCAGCTTCTACATCTTTAAATCGTGATTGAATATATAGCGGTATTTTAACATCGCACACAGTTCCACGTTGATTATGATATTTGCATTCAATCATAAAGTGATGATGATCCGCAAGTGCTATCACATCTATTTCATGGTTTACACATTTGCCTTTAACAATTTGTCCTACTTGAACAGAGTATCCTTGATGGCTTAAAATTTCACCTACGAATTTTTCAAAAGGATAACCTGAAGGGCCTAATTCCATTATCCCTTGTTTTAATTGATATCGGGCAGCAAAAGGTTTCGTGCCGCTTTTAAGTAAATTGAAAGCAATTCTGTATATTTTCTTGGTTGAAATTCCCGGATACAATTGGGAAGTTATTTCAGAAAGAATTTGCTCCGTTTGGTTATCATCAGCACCCGATCTCATTAAGGATGCTTTTAATTTATCCTCATGAAAAGGTGCTTTTTCACCAGAAGCTTTAGTTACCAATATTTCTTTCTTTCTTTTCATTTATATTTCTTTAGCTATTTTTTCCATTACTAAGTGATTTTCACCAAAGCGACACAATGCATCACAATCTTTTCTTAAATCAGAGAATAAGATATATTTGATTTTAGTATTTAAATTTTTTATTGCCGGTCTGCACAGTTGAACGCATACATCCTTTTCTCTTTTATCGGGAACGATTAAATAAAATATCTCGTCTCCATCGGCAATTGAGTATGATAAATCAGTTAATCGAAGTATTCCAGAATAAATACTTGTGCTTTTTTCTACTTCAAAAGCGGCTAAAACATTGTTAGTTCCTTTTTCATACCATATCACATCTATTAATTTTATCGTGGATAGGGTATCATTGTCTGTTTGCATTTCAGGAAATTTTTGCAAGCATAAAAAAGAGAAATTATGCCCTTTAAATGATTTCGATTTATCATTCGTGGCAGTTATTACGTCATAACCAAGTGAGTTACCAATCTTTAATAAATGGTATTGCATTTCTGTATGTAGATCCTCGTCATCCTTTTCAAGTTTAACTTCTTCATGACGTTTAAGCATCAGCTTTTCAAGCTTGTTTCGTTCATCAGACGACAAATATTCATCAGTGCCTGTTATCAATTTTTGAGTGCCTACCTCGAACATTAAGCCTGCAATAGCACCTAAATCATTTGACAATTCAGATTTATGTTTATTATTTGTTTCAATAAGCGTTTCCCGAATTTTTAAGTATTCAGTCCATGACCCTAATTTTTTGTTATCCTTGAAAAGAGTATTGAACCCCTTAATGATTGCCGTGTTAAATGGAGGGATGATAGTTGGATGCAGAAAATAAAGGATGCTTGCCACAGCAGGGCCTAAACCTTTTATTTTTAATTCGTCAAGTTTTAATATTTCTTTTATAATCTGATCCTCATTCTTTGCGTTAATACAATTTTCTAAAAATTGTCCAAACGCAATTTTATTTTCTTGGTTTTCGTAAATATCAGGTATTCTCAATTTAGGTTTCCAATAAAATGGATGTGCAACGCCAACAAACACTTGCTTTTGTTCTGCAATGCAAGATAGAACAAACTCAAGTGATGAGTCCTTAAAATCATTCGGAAAGGTTCCGGCTTTAATATCATCAATAACTTGAAGTACACCTCTTCTAATTGAACGAAAAGCTTTAAGTCGCTCGTCATTATTAATGAACCAAGTATTATAGACAGATTCGGTATCCGTTTTATATTGTAAGATGATATTTGAAAAACTGTCAGCCATTATTTCATTCCTTTATAAGAGTATGTTGAATTATAGAGTTTCCCTTTGCAGTTAATACTAATAAAAGCAGTAAATGGGTTTATAACATCTTTTATGTTGCAAAAAAGTTTATCAATATTATTATTAGTCAATTCGTAAGTTTCCTCCGCGCCATTTTTGTATTTAATATTTATTTTTCCAGTTGCGTCTTTAATATCAGCTTGCTTCATGTTCGACTTTAGTATATAAATACTCATGTTTTCATTTGAATTAGCTATTTCAAATACAATTTCAAGATGATATTTCCCGACATCTTTTACTTCCCCTCCATGTGGCGGATCAATTTTGTGAGCATGTTCAGCCTCACTCCCATGATTATGGGTCGAATGGTCGTGTTGCGCTAATGCTTGATAGCCGATGAATATTAAACTAAAAATTAATAGAGCTTTCATTATGTTTAATTTATCCACAGAGTGAAGAAAAAACTCCTGCTAAATTTGGAGTTTTATTCTTCAGTGTCTCTGTGGGGGTGGTACTTATTTTTTAATTATTAATTTCTTATTTATCATTCCTGATTTCGCTTGAATTGAAATGTTATAAACTCCGCTTGATAATTCTGTATTAATAAAGTCTTTGTTGCTACCGCTCATTTTGTTTTTATATGAATTCTCATAAACTGTCTTACCTAACATATCAATTATTTTAATTGATAAATCTTCAGACTGCCTTAAATAATATTGTATGTTAATTAATCCGTTTGACGGATTTGGAAAAACTTCAAATTGGCTAATGTTAGTTTCACTCTCCTCAATTCCAGTAATATTTGAACCAAGATTTATATGGTCTATGTATAAATTATTTCCACCATCTGTCACGTTAACAATTTTTATTCTTACGTTTGAATAAGTAGAGTACGTACTCAAACTAATATTTGCAGTTTTCCATATTGTTGTTGCATCAGGAATATAAGGAGTTGTTTGTGTTGGCCCTGTAACTAAATTTGTTCCTGTGCGATAAAAAACTTGTGTCCAGTTCACCCCACAATCTTTTGAAACCAAAACAATCAATTCATCGGAGTAACTTGGATCGGATTTAGCATAAGCCCATTTAAAAAACAAATAAGGAGTTACTGTATATGTGGTAAAGTCGAATGATGGTAGTAAGAGCGCATCTGATTGTCCGTAATTTGTATTAATTAAATTGTTGATTTTTGCAGCAGCAACTCCGGAATACATAACGGCAACAGTGTCTCTTTCCCAAGTAATACCACCATCAGGATTATCAATATTAATGCCATTAGATGGAAATGTAAAAGACTCGAATCCTTCGAAATATGGTAGTGCTTGACCTACAGGAGGTGTTGTTACTGTAATGTAATTTGTAAACTCTACACTATCTGCGCCAAGACCACCATACGCTACAAGTTTCACGGAATATGTGCCCAAAGCATTGTATGTAATTGTAGGATTGGTTGATGTTGATATCGCAGGTGTTCCACCGGGGAAATACCATTGATAAGATGTTGCACCATTGAGTGTTTTATTTGTGAATAGGATTTGATTATTGATACAAATAGTTTGTGAATTGGCAGTAAAGTCGGCAACAACATTACATGGGGCACTCACAAAACTACTGTCGCATCCAGTAAACACTAAGTTTGTGTCGTTCCAAATTAAAGCTCTAATAGTGTTTAATGTTGCGTGCATTCTTGTTTTTTGTCCCATTGTAAACATGTCCTTACAATTATCGTCCGAATAATCTAAATAGTTTTGAATCTGATCATTTACATCAGGGAAGTCAATTGAACAACTATTTATTGTTGGGCAACCGAAATTAGGATTTGCAGCGGGCGGTGTATCACATACATAATCGCCATCTGCACAAGTGTCAACACCACAACCTCCGTTAAAGGTATGGTACAATCCAAACCAATGACCAATTTCATGAGTAGTGGTTCTACCAATTGATGAAGCAGCAGTTCCAATTCTCCCAAAATAATTGTGTCTTACCACAATTCCATCCTCATCAGGTGGCCCTCCCGGAAATGAAGAATACCCTAAAATACCACTCGAACCGTTAATACTTTTAACTACGTACATATTTAAATAACGGGTATTATCCCAATAAGTCAATTGTTTTAACATTGACCGTTGATAGGTTTGATGATTTGAAAGAGTAGACTGAATGCGTACTATACCATTTGTACATTCACCATTCGGTGTTTTCTTTGCTAAACAAAATTCAATTTCTGTATCAACTCCATTTCCATCCCCATTTGTTCCAGTTATTTTTCTGAAATCCTCATTCAGGACATCGATTTGACTTTGAATCTGAGCATCACTAATGTTTTCCGTGCCTCCGTTATGAATAATATGTACAACAACAGGAATAACCTTAACAGGTGAAGTCATTGCTTTTTGATAAAGCTTACTTTTAGAAATTTCTTCTTTTATTATTTTTTCAGCTTCATTTACCTTCAATTGATTTTGCCTTTGATACTTATCAAAATAGCAAGGTTCAACATCAGATTGCCCAAATAAATTTGAACAAGTAGCAAGAATGGATAGAACTAAAATTGTCTTTTTCATTTATAAATAATTTTTAAAATCCTCAATACACATTAAACAAATATCATAGCATCTTTCAGTTTCAGGTTGAGATTTATATATCTCCAATAAATCCTCACAATTAGACCAAGCCTTTAAACAACAAATCAGAAGCGGTTTCTCAATCTCAGATTTTCTTTTGATAAATTCTGAGAGAAGAATGTTTAAATCCGCACAATCACGCATCAATGCCGCTCCTTTATCATGATTATTTATGATAAATACTGACTCGCATTGCAAGCAGCATTCCGTAAATAAATCTAATTCCTGTATTAACAAAATATTCAAATCTATAATTCATAATAATTGGTTCATATTTTTGCCTTGTATAAAGAAAGCGTGCCAAATATTGTTGAGAAATTCATTGTTGTTTTTACCTCACAAAATCCTGCATTCTCAATGTAATTTGGCAGTAATCCTTTAACATTATCATTGGTCGTCTTAAACCCGTCTAAAAACTGAACAAAATAAAAAAGTGTTCTCATTAAAAAATTGGACGCCTTTCCCCAATCTGCTATATGTAACTCACCATCAGATTTTAATACACGCTTTATTTCTTCAAGTGAATTTTTCTTTTGTTCACTATCTAAATGATGAAAAACTAAGCTTGTAATAACTCTATCAAAAGTTTTATCAGGATAAGGAAGTATTAAGCCATCATATTTAGTCAACTTAATTTTAGCATCCTGTTCATCAATTTTTTCTTTTGCAATACCAAGTATTTTTTCGTCAACATCAACTCCCTCAATATAGCAATCAGGCTGCTGTTTACTCAAGAGTAGTGAGAGAGTAGCTGTTCCTACACCAAAATCCAATACTTTGTGGTTAGTTACAATATTTGCTTGCTTAATTAGTTCAGACTTAAACTTTAACTCAGGCATAGTAAAAGCTACTACTGGATTGTAAATTTTAGTCAGCCAACTATATCTTAATGCAGGTATAAACTCCTTCTTTTCCATTATTATACAGTTTTAGATAAATAAATACTATGACCAAATAATTTCATTCCATGATAAATTGTTATCTGCAATACATTGCTTTTTTTTAGTATTGCAACTGTAAGCTACTCCATTTTTTAAACCAAAATCAATCATTATAGTACAAATTAGTTCAACCAATTTTATTAAACCACAGAATTACCGCCAACAAACTATGAAAAAAGTAATTTCACAATCACTAACAAAACGGTAACCTGTGGTTATTTCTCTATTTTCTATCATACTGGCAACATCCCGGTAATTCACCGTATGCCTTGTCATCACCTTTATATTTTTCATTGTCATATCCAACAGAAGCTATGTTTTTTTGGATTTGGTCAAGGCTGATTTTTTTATCATCATACGAAACAGTGATGATTTTCGAATCAACGTTCCAGTCGGCTTTTGTAATTCCATCAACTTTAAGTGAACCTTCAATTGTTTCTTTGCACATTTCGCAATTCCCCCAAACTTTGAAAGTTGAAGTTGTTATACCGTTTACTACCTCAGTAGCAGTTTTGGTATTCTCAGTTTCTGCTTTATTGTTAGAACAGGATGCAAGCACTACAAGCAAAAAGCTTGCTGCTAATATTGTTTTTAGTTTCATTGGATTATTATTTTTTTGTTAATACTTGATTTATTGTTTCTACTGATTTTGACGAAATAAGTTCCTCTTTCCCAACTCATCGTATTTACGGTTACACTATTTGAAAATGAAGCACGAAAAACTTGTTTCCCAATTATGTCACAAACATTTATTTCTGCTACATCTACATTGTTCTTAAACTCCATTGTAAATGACTCAATTGTTGGATTGGGATATAGAATGATCTCATCTTGATTTATACTTTGTTCATTGATACCGATAACCGATCCGCTGAATTGCAAGTTGTCCAGGTATATATAACTCCATTCTTTAGGACTACTTGAACTTGATGATAAAATTATTAATGCGCTATCGGGAGCATCTCCACTTTGGTAATTCAAGTATGTGCTACCAACAAACCATGAGTGCGCCATTGCATTATAATAACTTGCACCATAGGCAATGGTGTCACGCAACAGAGTTGTTGTATCCCATCTCGTTAATAAAACTTTTACGCTCGATGAATCCGATGGATCGTATGGCATGTATTGGATGTTGTAATTCAAACTTTGAGGTCTATTTGCAAATGGATAACCTGATAATGGTTTATAAGTGCTTGTGTCTAATTTTCCTGAAACTGCAATTCCGGGAACAACTCCTCGTCCCGGAACAGATTTAGACATTAATATCAAATAACTACTACCGGGATTTCCCGGAGTTCCTTGATAGCAAGTATTTATTCCACTTGAAAAAGTAATTTGATTTAAATTATCCCAATTGGCAGGCGTAGAATATCCACTTAAGGAATTCCAAGTTTCAAAACTGTTATTCGGAATTTGCCCAACAACAGTTTTAAAAACCAACGTTAATATATAAATCAAATAAAATCTCATTATTCTACGATTATCTTTTTAAAAGCTCTGTTTCCTTCTTGTTGAATTTCTATCACGTATAAGCCGCTTGCCCATTGTCCAATATCAATTGCTGTGTTTGCATCTTTAATAACAGTTTGATAAATCAGTTTTCCCATGCTGTTGTATGCTTTTACTTCAACAGGTTTTGGGCTTGCTAATTGTTCAATGTTTAAAAACAAAACTTCTTTTGCAGGATTTGGATAAATTTTAATACTTAAGTTATTTAAAGTAATTTCACTTACACTTGTTAGGTTTGGTTTAACAATAAACTGCCCCATCATACCATCATCCTCATGCATTAAAATATGGCAATGATACATGAACGGAATAATTGTATCTGCAAAGTCTTCGAATTTTGTGATGAACATTACAGAATCTCCCGGAGGAACAAGCACCACATCTTTTCTACCTAATTCCTCAGCAGGTGGTGTGCTTCCGCTTCTGTCAAATAAATAGAATTGTACATCATGAATGTGGAATGGGTGAGCAACCATTGTTTCATTTACTAATTTCCAAATTTCAATGTTGTTCATTGGTATTTCGTAATCGATACGCATCATGTTAAATGTGCTATCGTTAAAATAAAATGGCCCATCCATCACCATCATACTATCAGCGGTAAAACGAATTGTTCTTGTAACATTTGCTGATCCTGTTGGGTAAGGATTATTTGTAGTGAGAGTTGCAGGAATTGTAGTAATAGGACTTGCAGTTTGAGGAACAACATTGATTTGCATGACATTGAAATCAACTCCATTCAAAGGACTATCCATTGGTGGGCCACTTGGCATAGGCATAGTTGGGCCACCTTGTATTCCCATTGCTAATTCGGATGCGTAACTCATCAGATGAATGGTTTGTCCGTTCATTCCTGTTAAATCAAGCAAAATTTCTGCTCGCTCTCCGGGAGCTAAACGTAAACGAGTAGTATTAACCGGAGCATTTAATAATCCGCCATCACTTGCAATAATTTTGAATTGCATATTCGCAGTAAATCCAAAATTAAAAGCACGCTCGCCCGATGCATTTAATATGCGCATACGAACTACTTGTGCAGGACAATTTGCGTAAACAGTATAGCCATAATTTGCTCTTGCCCCATTTATCAAAATAGTTGAATCTTGCATGCCAAGAGGCATTGCCTGATTGGCCGAATCATATTGCTGACATTGAATTACTAAAGGAAAATCGTCTATTCCATATTTCCTTGGTAGATTTAATGCCGCTTCAATAGGATCTCTCACAATTATTAATCCAGCAGCACCTTTAATAGCTTGCTCTGCCGTTTTCATGTGCAAATGCGGGTGATACCAGTACGTTGCAGCATTATCCATCACCGTAAATGTTGGATTCCAACTTGCACTTGGTAGAATTGGTGTATGTGGCCCACCATCCCATTTAGAAGGTAGGTGAATACCATGCCAATGTACCGTGGTTGTGTCTCCAATCTGATTATTTACAGTAATATTTACGTTTGCTCCTTTATTAAATATCAAAGTTGGGCCAAGATAACTGAAGGAGTTAAAGGCATAAGTATGTGATTTATTTCCAGGAAAGAACTGCACACTATCTTTGTGCATATTCAATGTATAGTTCGGCCCTATCAACGTGTCAGGTATGGCGAGCTGAGTTGTTTGTGCTACTGCATTTAAGCAGAGTAATCCAAGACAAATATTAAATAGGTTCTTCATGATCTTAGTTTTATTCAATTACTAATTTTCTCGTTTCAATCGATTTCTCACCTTTTATTTTTACAAAGTAGGTTCCTTTCGCAATACCTGAAATATTCATGTTTTGATTAGTTTCACCTTGTATTCTACCAAAGCTTTCCGAGCGAATTAATTTTCCATTGATGTCAGAAATTTCAATATTAATTTACTGTGCAGTTTTAATATTGAATTTGAAGTTTACCATATCAGACGATGGATTCGGGTAAATTGACATATCAGTAACAAATGACTCTTGGTTCTCAATGCCTGTTACCGTACCGCTAAATGCAAGATTGTCTACCCACAAATAATCATTGTTTGTGGGCGCACTTCCACTTGCTTTCATTACGATGATACAAGTGTCAGGATTGTTTCCATCAACATAAGTTAAAGGAATTGTAAAGTTAGCCCAGCTCATTGCCATACCTGCAAGAGTTACACTTCCAGAGGCAACATTCATACGCATATTCATTCCGGTGTCCCAGCGTGTAAGTGTAACTTGAATAGAACCTTGGCTACTACCGTAAATCATATGCTGCCATTTACCTGTAAAGTTTGCGGGGCGCATATTGTATGCAAAACCCGATTTAGGCATCATCGTTAACGAATCTATAACTCCACTTACAGCAACACCGTTAACTACACCAGTACCTACAGTTTTAGAAGTTAATTTTAAATATGATACTCCCGGACTTCCCGGGGTTCCTTTAGTTGCGGTATATACACTTGCAATAGCAGTTGTGTTATTCATAGTTCCCCATCCATCAGGATTACTATAGGAGCCAACGGTTGTCCAGTTTTCAAATCCGGAATTTGGAATTTGTGCAAAGGCTGATGCTGTTATAAACATAGCCATGATCATTGAATTGATTGTTTTCATTTTATGAGATTTTAGATTAATAAAAATTGAGTACAGTATAGTACAAACGGAAACGCCCGTACCATATAGCATGGTCGGGAATGCAAGAGCTAAAGAAAAATCAAATTATTAGTACCCTGTGTTGCAGGTACAATGGATTGTCGTATAAGACGGGTGGTGCATGATAACTTTCGATAATACGATTATGCGTATTGTATAGAAAATTATAAGTGAAATAAGGAATCACAAATTCTGCTGATTGAGCTTTGAAAGTGATTACCTTTAGAGAAGTGTTTGAGTTGTGTTTATCTTTTACTTTTAAATAAGTTTCTTTATCATCACAACAATCCTTTTTTTGCATAGAAGAGCCGCAACATCCATCATCATCAGTCGGCTCGAATAATGAAATATGCTTTAGCTTTCCACCACAATAATGCAATTGAATATTCACTCCACAAGCTAAAGTGGTGTAAACAAAAAGCAAGGTGAAAACTAAAATTCTTTTCATTGTATGACGAAAGTACAAAATTCAATCGAGATAAAAAAATGACACTTATCAGAGTTTTATCGTAATATGCTTTTTGTTAATTAGTTACAGTGCAGACTACTTTAGATAAGTTCTAATCCTTAATAGTAAGTTGATTTGCCATTCCGAACCTTACCTAATTACACCTACACATCAGAATACTGCATTTGAAAGCACTTCTTGGCAGTTTACGCCCAAATCGGTAAAGCGAGTTAAACCACTGCCGTTACTTTACGCTAAAATCGAAAAACTTTAGAAAAGATTATAAAACAAACGAAAAGAATTGCAATCAACGTCAAAAATGAGGAAAGCGTAAAATACACTTGTTGCACCTTTGTTTTTGTAAACGATAAACGCCAATACCGTTCAATAAGAACCAATAATGTTCAATACGTTCGGGAATCGGCAAACAGTAAAATACAGTAATCGACCTTTGAATTTTTAAACGTAAAATACAATAGCCATGAAAGAAACGAAAGAAGAAAAAACAGAGCAAAAACAAACCGGAAATAAAACCGATAAAGGCTTATCAGGAACAGATGTCGAAAAAGGTGTTTGGGAAAAAGCAGCAGATACCATTGCCGGAGACAATAAATTAATGGGGTCGGTATTAAAACTAATATTAAGTCCAATCACTTTGCTTATAGGTGTTGGATTATTGATCTATGCCTTTATAAAATTAAAAGGACAAAAAGAGGAAATAGAAAAATTGAAAGCAGAAAACCTCAAGCTAAAAGAAGATTACATGGAGCTTGAGGAGGATCTTGAAAAAGTAAAGAAGAAGTATAAGAAGATAAAAGTGTTAACGGAAACAGAAACGGAAAATCCACATTTGGGAATTGGGCTCAATGCTATTAGAGATGTTATACCAATAGCGCAACCGGAGAAAAAGAAAACATATGAAACCGCTTACTTATAAAACGAAAGAAATGGAAAATAAATTAATTGTAAAACGCTATAAAATACCGGAAGATCTTCTTATGGATATTTTGCGCATTCTGTTTGGTAACAATATTAAGCATAAAATTATTGGGATTCAGGAGCGACAAAACATTGTATTACTAAATGTATATTTTGATTTGAACTCTATAAAGAATAGAGAAGCCAAAGAAAACATGGAAGGCATATTAACTGATTATAGCGAATACATGAAAGGCTTGCTTGGCGATACAATTTTGATGTTGGATGAAGACGATGATGAAAACGAATATTAAACCGATTAGAATTTAAAAGAATGGAAAGCACCTGTTTATATTGTGGAGAGCATTTTACGGCAATACGATCGAGCAAAAAATATTGCAGCGATAACTGTAAGCAAATGGCATATTTTAAGAGAAATGGCTTGGTGCTTTCGGGGACACCAGTAGCAGAACCAATTTTGCAAGTACCAGTTGTTAGCGTAAAGCCCTTTATTACTGATGAAGTTAGCGTAAAATACGATAACGAAAAAGATACCGTAAAATACGGTAATAATGAGCTTAACGTAAAATACGATAAGGATGAACAAAGTGAGTTTGAATTTGTACTGTTGGCGGAGGCTGAAGAAGAAGAAACCGAAATACCGGTTACGAATAAAATAAGGAAGGTAGAAAAAGAAATTCAGAAAGTTGAACCAATTAAGAGCTCTTTAACTATTGAACAAAAACAGGAAACAGAAAATGAACCTCCTTATAAATGGATCAACAGTAAACTCATTGGTTTAATTGAAAAAAAATACGAACAAAATTCAGGAGGTATAAAAATAAAAGAGCCTTTTGATTATTGGGAATACGAAGATGCACAGCGCATTGTTTGGGTAAACACTCGCTTTAGATGTTTAGCTGAAGGATTAATAAAGCTAAGTAATTATAGCCGCATAGACCAGCACACCTTGCTTTGCATAACGGATGCATTTAAGAGATTGGTTACAAGTACAACTTTTAATAAGCTACCAAATGATTATCCTTTTAAGGAATTAATAATCGAACTCTTTCTCGGACTAAATAAAACGCTTGAAGAAAAGAGGCATTTAAAAATGCTTGCTTTCAAACTAACAAAGGAAAGAAAAGCACAACTGATTTGCATTCGGCATCAATTAATGCTTCACACATCGGAAATAAAATTCTCTGAAATAGATTTTATCGAAGAAAAAACACATGAAGAAAAAGTACAACAATTAATCTCCGGCAAAAATGAAACAGAAAAGAAAAGTGATTGGAGATACAGATACGAAGCATTAAAGAAACAAGGATTATTAAAAAATCAACATCAAACCAAAACTGCATAATTATGAACAGGAAAGTAAAAATTAGATCACCTTGCCAAATTTTGGGATAATAAAATGTACAGGTGGAAGCTTAAAATCAACCTAAAAATTGGGCAAATTTAGGGCGATTCGAGGGCATTTCTTTATTTCAAAAGTTGTACGTAAATTAGCTATTATATTGATAATCAATATAATAAAATAAAAAAGGGAGTGTAGAACGGAAGTCAAAAATAGAAATGAAAAGTGAGAGCGAAAATAATAAAGGATTAACGGTTGAAAAACTAAGAATGATAAAAGGTTATGAAAGTGTGAGCGATGAACAAGCAAACAAGATTGTATTATCAATCAAAAAACTGGCTGTTCTTTTATGCGAACATCTTTCAAAATTGAAAAAGAAAAACGAGATCGATAATTCAAGTGAAGCAAAAATAATTTTGTTGAATACTGAAAATGATGTTTCGGAAATTGAATACAGAAAACAAGCATAAAAAAATTAATACTAAAAGAAAGGAGGCAAAAATGACAGAAGAACAAATAATCGCAAATCGGTTTGGACGCTTTGGTAAAAAGGAAGTAAAACAATCCACATCCAATTTAGCGGTCATGTACACAAGGGTTTCCGGCAAAGGTCAGTTTGATAAAAACGAGTCGTTGGAAACTCAACGCAAATCGATTGAGGAATATGCCAAGCGCAATAATCTAACAATTGTATCAGCGTTTGGTGATACTTATGAAAGTGCTAAAACGGATGCGAGGAAAGAGTTTCAGCGAATGCTGAGTTTTGTAAATACAAGCAAAGGCAAAATTAGCACTATCTTGGTTTACAAAATGACTCGCTTTAGCAGAACAGGAGGCAAAGCAATTTCTATCGCTGATGAATTAAGAGAAAAACATGGGGTTCATATTAAGGCAGTGACAGAACCAATCGACACATCTAATCCAAACGGAGTTTTATTTCATGATATGCAATTGTTATTTGGGCGTTGGGATAATGAACAACGAAAGCAAGTGGCAATGGCAGGAATGAAAGCCAAGTTTGAAAAAGGAATTTGGGTTGTGAAACCACCACAGGGTTATGATATTGTTAGAACAAGTGGTGAACGTAAAATTGTTGTGAATGCAGATGGAAAGAAAATTAAAAAAGCTTGGGAATGGAAACTGATGGGTATGAAGAATGAAGAAATTATTTTGAAGCTTCAGGCTATCGGTGTGAAAATGTACAAACAACAATTGCATAAAATTTTCATTAACCCTTTTTATTGCGGATTAGTATCACACGGAATGCTGAATGGAAAAGTGGTCGAGGGAGTGCATGAAAAAATGATCTCAAAAGAAACCTTTATGAAAGTGAATGAGGTTATTTCATCTTCAACTAAGTTCGGAGTACCGCACAAAGCAGAAGATGTAAATATTCCGCTTAAGGTTTTTATTAAATGCTCGGATTGTAATCAGCCCTTTACAGGCTACATTGTAAAGAAGAAGAACTTGTATTACTACAAGTGTAGAACAAACGGTTGTAAGTGCAATAAAAGCGCAAAAGAAATGCATCGCCTATTTTCAGACGAGCTTGAGAAATACGAGGTAAAACCTGATTTAACTGAAGCGATCAAAATTGAATTAGAAAGCACATACCATGAACTGAATAAAGACTCCGTTGAAAAGGAACTGATCCTTAAGGCGAGAATTGTCGAACTAACCAAGGATATTGAAACGCTTGAGGAGAAGCACTTCATAAAAGAGGAGATGCCCAAGGAAACCTACGAACGTTTTAGGGTAAAATACACTAAGGAATTTGATAAAATCCGGAAGGAAATGGCGACTTGTGGGATTTCCATTTCGAACCTAAAAGAAATGATAAATGAAGCTGTAATTCTTTGCCGAAACCTGCGCCAACTGTGGCAAGAAGGCGGTATAGCACTAAAGGAGGGGTTGCAAAATTTACTCTTCCCGTCCGGTTTGGTATATGACAAAAAAACTGGGGCATTTCGAACCTCAGAAATCAACTTTATAATTGCACAAATCGCCCGACACACGGGCGATTTGGCTTTAATAAAAAAGGGACTTAGTTCTCTTTTTGAGCCCAAGTCCCTTTCAGCGGAGAAAGAGGGATTCGAACCCCCGGACCTATTACAGTCAACAGTTTTCAAGACTGCCGCATTAGACCGCTCTGCCATTTCTCCGGGGCGAAATTAGCAATTTTTTGGATTTACCGTCGAAATTTTCGTAAAATATTGGCTAATTTTAAATGTTGCGCAGGCTTAAAAACATATTCTTTGTATTTGCTCTAACCACCCTATTCGCTTCGTATTCAGAACTTCAGTCTCAATCCATCGTTTACTTCAATCTGGGTGCATTCAATGTGCCTTCACAAAAACCCTTTGTTGAAACTTATTTGACCCTGGTAGGAAGCACCTTCACTAAAAAATTCAAAGAGGGCGGGTATCAAAATTCAGTCAATATTCAAACCATCATAAAAAAGGATAGTGTCATCGTTGCAGCGAATAAATACAATCTTTCCGGCCCCCTTTTCACCGATACGACCCGTATCCCTGCCTTTATCGACAATCAACGCTATCCACTCGATAATGGGATCTACCAAATTGAAATTACCGTAAAGGATAATCATCAACCAAAACAAAAGGCTGTTGAATTCAGACAAAAATTCGATCTTTCATTTAATAAAAATCAATTATCGGGATCTTCTATTCAGGTACTGGAATCATTTAAAAAAGCGGATAAGATCTCTTCCGTCACTAAAAGTGGTTATGACCTCATCCCTTACAATATCAATTATTTTCCGGAGACTCAAAACGAACTTTGTTTTTATTTTGAATCCTATAATTCCGATACCATCCTAGGCAAAGGAAAATCGTTCATCTATTCCTATTACCTCGAAAACAGCGAAAAACGCAACAAGCTAGAATCGTACGCATCCTTTAAAAAGCAACAAACGGCTAAGGTCAATCCACTCTTGGCCAAAATGGATATCAGTAAACTCGGAACAGGCAATTACAATCTCGTGATCGAGTTGAAAGACGAGAACAATGTGGTCAAATATCAGACACATTATTTTTTTCAACGTTTGAATAGGGCTGTTGACCTGATCTCAATTTACGAATACGATCAGAAGAAAACCGTGACCGACTATTTTGGTAGTTGTAATAATAAGGATACATTGAAAATGTTCGTCGAATGCCTGTGGCCGATCGCAGGAACAACCGATAAAGAAAGGATCATCAATCAAGCCATCAAAAAAGATCCCGATATGATGAAGAAATTTGTGATCGATTTCTGGAAAAGAAGAGCTGCCGACACTGCCAATCCACTAAAATTATGGGCTGAATACTACAAAGAAGTGCAACAAGTAATGGTTTTGTTCAAATGTGGGAAACAACCCGGCTATTATACCGACAGAGGAAGAGTTTACCTGCAGTTCGGAGCACCAAATCAACGTTCACAACAGAACAATGACCTGAATACATGGCCTTATGAGATCTGGCAGTATTACCGTATCACAGATAAAGTGAATGGACAATTCTCTTCCAATAAAAAATTTGTGTTCGTTAATAAGAATATAGGAGATGATTGTCATAGTTTGGTTCATAGCGATGTTCGCGGCGAGATCTATAACGATCGATGGCCCTTTGAAGTGACCAAAAGAAATACCAAAGGAATAGGAAATCCGGACCAGACAACGCCATCCGGAACACAATTCAATCAATTCGAAGAGATCTATAACAACCCACGATAATAAAATGAGCTCCAGTTCAACAGCGGTCGTTATCTTGAATTACAATGGCAAAAAATTTCTCGAAACTTTTTTACCCAATGTGATCGCTCATTCACATCCACACACGATCTACGTGGCTGATAATGCCAGTACGGATGACTCTGTCGACTTTCTGAAAACAAAATTCCCCTCTGCAAAACTCATCCTGAATGAAAAGAACTGGGGATACGCCGGAGGATACAACGAGGCATTGAAAAACGTAAAAGAGGATTACTGCATGTTGCTGAATAATGATGTAGAAGTAACTCCCGGCTGGCTGGAACCTTTGATCAGATTACTCGATAATAACAAACAGATCGCAGCTTGTCAGCCTAAAATGCTTTCGCATGCAGTAAAAGATGAATTTGAATATGCAGGTGCTTCCGGTGGTTTCATTGACAAATACGGATACCCATTCTGCCGGGGAAGGATTTTTCATCACCTGGAAAAAGATCAGGGACAGTACAACGATTCAAAAGAAGTTTTTTGGGCAAGCGGAGCTTGTCTTTTTATCCGAAATGATCTTTTTAAAAAAATGAATGGATTTGATGCCGATTTCTTTGCACACATGGAAGAGATCGATCTATGCTGGAGACTCAAAAATGCAGGATACAAGATCTATGCAGAACCATCTTCCATCATCTATCATGTAGGAGGTGGAACACTGAACAAAGTATCACCACATAAAACATTTTTGAATTTCCGAAATAACCTGATCACACTGACCAAAAATCACCCGAAAGGTTTCCTGTGGCTGAAAATATTATTCAGATTAAAATTAGATGGAATTGCAGGGATCAAGTTCTTGTTCGAAGGACAATTCTCTCATTTCTTCGCTGTCATTCATGCACATTTCTCCTTCTACGGCAATTTGAATTCCACTTTGAAGAAAAGAAAAGAACAACAAAGACATGGAGCTGTGCTTTCGCTCTCTCAGGCCTACAATGGAAACATAGTGTTGGAATCCTTTTTAAGCGGAAAGAAAAAGTTCTCAGAGCTTAACAAAGGCTTTATCAAATAACCTGCTTCTCCCCTTTTTTAGAGATCAGGTACAAACCGGCAAAAGTGAACAGACCATTTATCAGAATCAATTCATTGCCTATTTTGTAACCACCGAAAATATTCTCGGAAAGGTTTTTCAAACCTAAGCTCATGTGCAATTTCTTTTCGTACCATTCAGGACTGCAAAGAACATCTAAACTTAAAATGACAAAAAGTGCAGTGATGCATACCGGCCATATTCTCTTATCATTCAACACACGATCGGTTAAAATTCCAAATGAAAATAAACCCAACAATGGTCCGTATGTAATGCTGGCAAATTTTAAAATAAAGTCAATGATCAGCTTATCATTGATCGCTTTGAATATCAGAACCATGATGAAAAAGGCTACTGCAAATGAAAAATGCACTTTGAGTCGGGTCTTTCTTTTTGCACTTTCGCTTATATCTTTCTCTTTTAAATTCAAAATATCAATGCAATAACTGGACGTGATAGAGGTAATTGCACCATCAACACTTGGGAACAAAGCGGATATCAATGCAAGAATAAAGATCACGCCAATTGCCCCGCTAAACGTATCACTCAGGGCTATTGTAGGAAAAAGATCATCCGGCGCTACCGTCAGGTTCTTGGATGCAGCATACAAATGCAACACGCCTCCCAGAAACAGAAATAAAAAATTCACTACTACTAATATAATCGAGAAAGAGATCATGTTCTTTTGCGAGTCCCTCAAATTCTTTACACTGATGTTCTTTTGCATCATCTCCTGATCCAGACCCGTCATGGCAATGGCAATAAAGGCTCCGCCAATGATCTGTTTCAAACAAAAGGTGCCTGACATCACATCCATGTTAAAGATCCTTGTATAATCCTTCTCCTGCATTTGATGCAGCACACCACTCATATCAAGCCCCATGCTTTTTACAATGAAAAGTATGCACACGATCAAACCGGTTAACATACCTGCCGTTTGCAAAGTGTCAGTGTAAATTATTGTTTTAACTCCTCCTTCAAATGTATAAAGCAGGATCAGTGCTAAAATGACAATGGCAGTCAGCTCAAAAGGAATATTGAGTTTATCGAAAATAAAGATCTGAAGGATAGAAATGACCAGGTACAGCCTTGCCGTAGCACCAACCAGTCTCGATAGAATGAAAAAGAAAGCACCTGCCTTGTGGGCGTTCACTCCAAATCTTTTTTCGAGATACGTGTAAATGGAAGTAAGGTTCATTCGATAATAAACTGGCAAAAGCACAAAAGCGATGACCATATAACCGATCAGATATCCGATCACTATCTGAAAATAAAGAAATCCGTTCGTGCCAACCCCACCCGGTACACTGACAAAAGTAACCCCGCTTAAGCTTGTTCCGATCATACCAAAAGCCACCAGCATCCAATTGCTGTTCTTATTCCCAATGAAAAACGAATCATTATTCGAATTTCTTCCTGTGAACCATGCAACGGCCAGCAGCAAAACAAAATAAGAAACGACTACTGTGAATAAGAGGATGGGCGACATGCTAATGACAAAGTTTCAAATATTTGAACTTGGAAATGAGCATTTGGGAAATAGTTCTAAACAGTAGGCGCGTTAATAAGATAGAAAACAATGGATTTAAATAGTTCTGAACAACAGAAAATTTAGCGATAAGGGTTGGATCATTATAATTATTTTTACATGGTGGAATTCAGTTCAAAGATCATAGAGCAGGCCGTAGAGGCATTTTCGCAATTGCCGGGTGTAGGGAAAAAGACCGCACTGCGTTATGTTTTGCATATTGTGAAGCAAGACACGCGTGCCGTTCAGTCACTTAGTGCTGTGATCCAAAGCCTTAAATCCGATCTGAAATACTGTAGCCGCTGTCATAATATTTCTGAAAGCGAACTTTGCCTCATTTGCTCCAACAGCTCGCGCGATGCGTCATTGATCTGCGTGGTACAGGATTACCGAGATGTGCTGGCCATTGAGAACACTTCCCTTTTTAAGGGACATTATCACGTTCTGGGTGGACTCATTTCACCTTTAGATGGCATTGGACCTTCCAATCTGAACATTGATTCTTTACTGGAAAAACTGGCTGACGGTGGAGTGAAGGAGATCATTCTTGCTCTCAATGCCAACATGGAAGGAGAAACTACTTCCTTCTATCTATTTAAAAAAGTAGCCTCCTTCCCTATTCGTCTCAGCACCATTGCCAGAGGCGTTTCTGTTGGTGATGAACTGGAATATGCCGATGAAGTAACACTCGGCCGATCCATCGTCAATCGTATTCCTTTCGATACAGTAATGAAAAAATAATTGGGCATACCAGCTAAAATACTTACTAAACTTAGCATAGCCGTCATTTTTTGTTGTTGTAGCTTCTCTTTCGCACAAAAACTTGACTCACTTCAAAAAGCAGTTTATGCAATGAATGATGACACAAGTAAGGTAAAAAAACTGATATCACTCGCCGGCAAATATCAAAAGCTACACATCAAGGACTCAGCTTTAAAAAATTTCAATTTGGCATATTTTCTGGCCGAAAAATTAAAATTAACAAGAAGCATGGCAAATATTTCCGCTTCAAAAGGTGCATATTTAAGAGAAATGTCTTCCTTTCTTGAATCTAACGCAGAATACACAAAAGCTCTTGTTCTTTCTGAAAAATTAGGAGACAAAACAAATATTTCATTTGCCTATAATTACTTGGGAATGAATTATACCGATTTGGGTGAAATGAACAAAGCGCTTGAACATTTCATGAAGTCACTTAAAATTAAAGAAGAATTGAATGATAGAAAAGGGATCTCCACCACTTATAATGGTCTAGGGAGTCTGTTCTTGAACAAAGAAGATTACGAAAAGGCCATCTATTATTTTAGTCAATCATTATTAATTAAACAAGAATTGAATGATAAGCGCGGTATAGCGATCTGCCTCAATAATCTTGGCAATGCATACAATGCAATGAACAACAACGACAAAGCATATGATTACTATTTAAAATCAATGAAATTGAAAGAAGAAAGTGGAGACAAAAAATCGTTAACCTCTACATATGCTAACATTGGTATCATTCACAAACAAAAAGGAGAATATGAAAAAGCGCTTGAATACTATCAGAAAGCTGTAAATAATGATATTGAAAATAATATTACTTCCGGCTTAGTTGGAGCATATGCTAACATAGTAAATGTTTTTCTCATTCAAAAAAAATACAAAGAGGCCGAAGAACTTATTTCAAAGGCTGATGAGATCGCAAAAGCCTCCGGGTCAAAAGAAGACAAAGTTACATTGGAGTCTACCAAAATGAGGCTTGACACAGCTATTGGTGATTTTAAAAGTGCATTCTTGCATCAAAATTCTGCTTATAAACTTGAGAAGAGTATGATCAAGCAACAGAACACGCAAAGTGTTGCAGAATTGCTCACTCAGTATGAAAGTTCCAAAAAAGAGCAGCAAATTGCCATGCTAAATAAAGACAAAGCTCTGAAAATGGCAGAAATTGAAAAACAAACGATCACTCTTCAGAAAAACCAGCAAAATCTATTATTACTTGAAAATGAAAATAAAATAAAGGAATTGAATCTGAATAGACAGCAAGAAGAATTAGAAAAAAAGAACATGCTGGCAGAAAATCAAAAAAAGAATATTGATCTTCTTAATAAGGATAAAGCTTTAAATGAAGCTGAGGCGAAACAAAAAGAAAGTCAACTCAAATTACAAAGAAATGTTCTTTATTTTGTAAGCGCGGGGGCCGTTCTCGTTTTAATTCTTTTAGCAGTTGCTTATAGAGGATACATGCACAAGAAAAAGAGTAATAAGATCCTAGCAATTCAAAAGAAGCAGGTAGAAGAGCAAAAAGCATTGGTTGATGCAAAACAAAAGGAAATACTTGACAGTATAAAGTATGCCAGAAGGATCCAAACTTCATTGATGCCTACACAAAAGTATTTTGAAAAATACCTTACTGGTCAATTAAAATCAAAAGAAAAACACAAGGAGATTCCTGCTAAAAAGTCCTGATTTTTTATCCCAAAAAGACACTTCGTCATTCCTTCTTCTCTTTTAATGACTTTATTACATGAAACCTCAAATGGAACGGAATGTGTATTGAAAAACGTATAAAGTCAATCTTATGAATCTAAATAACTACACCATTAAATCTCAGGAAGCCATTCAACAGGCTATTCAGTTAGCTACGATCAACGGACAACAAGCTATTGAGACCGGACATATCTTAAAAGGAATATTGGAAGTGGACGAGAACGTAACGCCCCATATCCTCAAAAAATTAAATGTCAACCCGGCTTCATTCGAAAAAATGGTTGACAGTGTTATCAAATCCTATCCAAAAGTGAGTGGTGGTCAGCCTTATTTATCAACGGCGGCCAATCAGGCACTCGCAAAAGCTGTAGGCAGCTTGAAGGAATACAAAGATGAATTTGTATCCATAGAACATTTGTTGTTGGGACTGATCAATGCAGGAGACAGTGTTTCGAATATGATGAAGGATGCTGGATTGAAGGAAAAAGAGATCAAAGCAGCAATCACTGAACTCAGAAAAGGAGAAAGAGTAACAAGCCAGAGTCAGGAAGAAACCTATAATTCCCTGAATAAATACGCTATTAACCTCAATGCGCAGGCAAGAAATGGCAAGCTCGATCCGGTGATCGGCCGTGATGATGAGATCAGAAGAGTATTGCAGATCCTATCGAGGAGAACGAAGAACAATCCTATTTTGGTTGGAGAACCGGGAGTTGGTAAAACAGCCATTGCAGAAGGATTGGCGCATCGTATCATTAACGGTGATGTTCCTGAAAATTTAAAATCAAAACAAGTCTATTCGCTCGATATGGGAGCATTGATAGCAGGAGCCAAATTCAAAGGAGAATTTGAAGAGCGCTTGAAATCCGTTGTGAAAGAGGTGATCAGCAGCGAAGGAGAGATCATTCTTTTCATTGATGAGATACATACCTTGGTTGGCGCAGGAGGCGGCGGAGAAGGAGCCATGGATGCGGCCAATATTCTAAAACCTGCACTTGCAAGAGGAGAATTAAGGGCGATCGGTGCAACAACGCTGACTGAGTTTCAAAAATACTTTGAGAAAGACAAAGCACTGGAAAGAAGATTTCAGAAAGTAATGGTGGAAGAACCAAGTACCGAAGATTCCATTTCCATCTTAAGAGGAATAAAAGAAAAATACGAAGCACACCATAAGGTGAGGATCAAAGATGAAGCGATCATCGCCGCTGTTGAATTGAGTCAGCGCTATATTTCAGATCGTTTCCTTCCCGATAAAGCCATCGACTTAATGGATGAAGCAGCTTCCAAACTCAGAATGCAGATCAATTCAATGCCGATAGAGTTAGACGAAGAAGAAAGAAAGATCATGCAACTCGAGATCGAAAGAGAAGCCATGAAACGCGAGAATGAAACCAAGAAAGTAGAAGAATTGAATAAAGAGATCGCCAATCATCAGGAGACCAGAAACGCTTTGAAAGCAAAATGGACAGATGAAAAAGAAGTGATCGAAGGAGTTCAGAAGATCAAATTACAGATCGAAGATCTTAAATTACAGGCAAACAATTTTGAAAAGCAAGGAGATTATGGCAAAGTGGCTGAAATTCGCTATGGTAAAATAAAAGAAGCAGAAAGTAAACTCGCTGAATTTGAAGTGAAATTAAGTGAATCGAAAAAAAGTGGTTCACAACTGGTAAAAGAAGAAGTAGATGCAGAAGATATTGCAGCCGTTATCAGTGCCTGGACAGGAATACCATTACAACGAATGATACAAAGTGAAAGAGAAAAATTACTTCTGTTGGAAGATGAATTGCACAAAAGAGTGGTTGGACAACAGGAAGCAATTGAAAGTATTGCAGATGCGGTTCGCAGAAGTCGTGCCGGATTACAAGACAATAAAAAACCCATCGGCTCCTTTATCTTTCTTGGTACAACCGGTGTCGGAAAAACAGAATTGGCGAAGGCACTGGCTGAATTTATCTTTAATAACGAGAATGCAATGACGCGAATAGACATGAGCGAATATCAGGAAAGACATTCCGTTAGTCGATTGATAGGAGCACCTCCGGGATACGTTGGATTTGATGAAGGCGGGCAATTGACAGAGGCTGTGAGAAGAAGACCTTATAGCGTGATATTGCTTGATGAAATTGAAAAAGCACATCCCGATGTGTTTAATATTTTGTTGCAGGTATTGGACGACGGCAGACTGACCGATAACAAAGGAAGGGTTGTGAATTTCAAAAATACCATTGTGATCATGACCAGCAATATCGGTGCACATTTGATCCAGGAAAATTTTGAAAAGATGACAGAAAAAAATAAAGATTCAGTCATTGCAAAAACAAAATCAGAGGTTTTCGAAATACTGAAGAAATCCATTCGTCCAGAATTCCTGAACCGAATAGACGAAGTGATCATGTTCGAACCATTATCAAGAGAACACGTAAACGAAATTGTAAGGATACAATTTGAAGGCATCAAAAAGAGACTGGAGGAACAAGGCATCGCGATCAAGATCAGCGAAGCCGCGATCGATTGGCTGGCTCAATTGGGTTATGACCCACAATTCGGAGCAAGACCTGTTAAAAGAGTGATGCAAAAACAGATCCTAAATGAGCTTTCAAAGCAGATCCTGGCAGGTAAGGTGAATAAAGAGAAAGAAATTACAATTGATTTGGCTAATAACAGCTTTATTTTCAAGAACTAAGTAAGTAGATAGTTGTATTTCAGTAAATGCTTCGGAATTTAACATTTCGCAAAAGGCAAAAAACGGGCAATTGCCCAACGAAAAGGGTTTAACAATCGTCTAAGTAATAATAAAAGGCTACTAATTAAAAAAACAGGCTTTTTTTTACTATATTTATTCGATTTTACACCAATGAAAAAAATAGCTATTCTTCTTTTATTTTTCTCTTTTACACGAATTTTTTCACAAGCTCCGCCAATGATCAATTATCAGGGAATGATGCGAGATGCGTCAGGAATTCCTGTTGGGAATATACCTTCGATCAATGTGGCTTTTATTATTTCTGATGCAACAAGTAATATTGTGCATAATGAAACTGTAACAGCAGTGCCTGTTAGTTCGCTTGGATTATTCTCAACTCAAATAGGAAAAATAACTCCAATATCGAATTCACTGAACTGGCAAAATAGTCCCTATACTTTATCCGTATTTGTAAATGCAGGATCGGGATTTTCACCTCTCGGCACACAACAATTGGCCAGCGTTCCCTTTGCATTGTATGCTAAAAATGCAGCCACACCCACTTTGCAGATCAATGGGAATATTTTATCAATTTCAGGAGGTAATTCAATTACACTTCCGGGCAGTATCAGCTCTTATACTTCAGGAAATGGAATCATCATAACGGGATCGGTGATAACGAATGCAGCTCCCGATCAAACTGTAACGCTTGCCGACGGCACCAATGTAACTGTGAATGGAACTTATCCTACATTTACAATAAATGCTGTACCAACATTAAGTGTTACAGGTTCACAGTTGAGTATCAGTGGTGGTAATTCAGTCACACTACCAACCGGCACAACATACACTAACGGCGTCGGGATTTCTTTAATCTCAGGAACAATAATTACAAATACAGCACCTAACCAAACGGTTAATATTGCAGGGCCTGGTGTATTAGGTTCTTATCCGAACTATACGGTGACTGGTGGCGCGCAAACTTCTATCACAGCTGGCAACAGCAATATAAATATATTGGGTGCAGATCCGAGTTTTACCATTTCAAGTAGTCCTACCTTGGTCATTTCAGGAAACAGTTTAAGTATTTCAAACGGAAATACAGTCGTAATTCCGCCACCACCTGCAGCATGGAATCTCATTGGAAATGCAGCCACGAACTCATCTACTAATTTTATTGGAACAACCGATAACACTGCATTGAACTTCAGAATCAATAATTTTCGTGCTGGTTTACTTGATCCTGCAGGCGCTACTTATTTCGGTTATAGATCCGGTGGCAGCAATACAAGCGTAGGAACATCTGCCTTTGGTTATCAATCCTTATTCTCAAACACTACTGCAGGAAATAATTCAGCATTCGGGCATTCTGCATTGTATTCTAATTTAACCGGTAATTTAAATACCGCCTCCGGATCCAGCGCACTCTACAGCAATACTTCTGGCACAGCCAACACAGCTAGTGGTGCCTTTGCTTTATATTTCAACACTGCAGGAAGTTACAACACAGCAACTGGTCAGGATGCTATGCGTAATAACAGTAATGGATTAAACAATGCCGCACATGGTGTACAAGCTTTATATGCCAATACAAGCGGGGGTTACAACACTGCAAATGGTGTAGCTGCTTTGTATGCGAATACTACAGGAAGCTATAATGTTGCTATAGGAAATGTAGCTATGCAAGCGAATACTTCTGGCTTAAGAAATGTGGCGATTGGAAATAGTGCTCTCTTTGGAAGTTCGACAGGTAACAACAATACTGCGGTTGGAGGAGGCGCAATGCAAGCGGCCAATACCGGAAACAGCAACGCCGCATTAGGCACCTATGCTTTGTTCTCAAATATATCCGGAAGTGAAAACGCTGCAAATGGTTATGCCTCCCTTTATTCCAATTCAACCGGAAGCTTTAATACATCAAGTGGTTACTCATCCGGCTACAACAACACAAGTGGCACATACAATTCTATTCTTGGTTATCAATCGCTTTATTCAAATACCAATGGATCATCAAACACTTCCATTGGCTCATATGCATTCTTTTTGAACACCAATGGTTCTCAGAACACATCTATTGGATCTTACGCCGGTTATAACAATACAGGTTCTAGAAATGTTTTCCTGGGATATGCTGCAGGTTATAGTGCTGTAGGTTCTGATCAACTCTATATTGCAAATTCTAATACAACCACACCTCTTATTTACGGGGATTTCAATCTGGGAAGAGTGGGAATAAAAACTACAACTCCATCTGAAATTCTCGAATTAGGAAGTTTTTCTTCAGGACAAAATAATTATTTATCCATAAGAACTTCTGGTGGTAACCAATACAAGGCCGGTATCAAGTTAAATCACTTTAATACAACAGATGGATTCACCATTGAGAGCAATGAATTCATTAATCGTTTGGACATTATTCGTCATGCTGTTGGCTCTGCCACTGTGATGTCCTTTGATCGACTCAACAACAGAGTTGGAATTAATACAACATCTCCAACTCAGGCATTGGATGTAGACGGAACTATTCTGATTACCGGTGGTAATGCCAATGAACTAAACAGAACACAAACGGGTGATGCTAACCTGGCACCAATCGCCTACGGAAACTTTGCAGCCAACGGCACAATTTATGGACCATCCACTACCGGTAATGTATCTTTGGCTTCTCACACGATCGGGTCTGGATTGTATTATGTTCTGATCTCAGGAGAAGCGATCTTTTATCAGAACTATGTTGTTGCTGCAACCTTGAATGGAAATGCCGGAGAGATCTCATGGAATAGTGTTGGCGGACAATTGATCATTCAAACATTTGACAGCTCAGGGAATCCATCTGATAGAAGTTTCAATTTTGTTGTCTATAAAAAATAATACTATATGAAAGCGATGATGAAAAATTTGATCTTTGGATTTGTTCTTTTTGGCTTGAATATTTACTCTCAGGCACCACAAAAGATAAATTACCAGGGCATACTCCGCGACGCATCAGGAGTTCCCGTTTCAACGATCACCTCAATTAACGTTGCTTTTATCATTACTGATAACACCAGTAGTATTGTACACAATGAAACTGTCACAGCAGTTCCTGTTAATTCACTGGGGCTTTTCAATACTCAAATCGGAAAATCATCAGCCATTTCCAATACGGTTACCTGGGCCAATGGGCCTTATAACCTTGCCGTTTCGGTAAATATGGGTTCAGGTTTCAATCTTCTAGGAACCCAGGAATTAGTTAGTGTACCTTATGCATTGTATGCGAAATCTGCAGGAAACGGTTCCATTCCTCCGGGAACAAAAGCAGGACAAACACTTCGATGGGATGGTTTGGTTTGGAGAATTGATTCTAATTTAACGAATGATGGTGCACATATAGGAGTAGGTTTATACCCGGCGGGCTTGCAAAGCAGATTGCATGTAACAACCAATACACCAAGTGATACGAATGTGATCCTTGCTTATCACTCCAATATAAACAGTAAAGGCGCAGGGTTAAGATCTGTTGTATTAGGTAATACTTCTTATAACACAGATCCATTTCAAACTGCAATCTATGGCAATAATTCTGCCGCATTTAATTCAGGAAATGGTGCTGCAATCGGAAATTTTGGATTCGGTAGATCTAACGGTCTTGGTGTTGGTGTATTTGGAGTTGGATATGGCGCCTCTGCCACTTCAACCGCAGCGGGAATCTACGCAACTGCGATCGGACATCCCAATGCAAATAAAATTGCGGGAGTATTCGACAAAGGGAAAGTACTTTTCAATGATTCATTGTTTATCATTGGAACAAACACAGTTGGTGCAAATATTGGTGACGTGCTTACCTATATGCCGAACGGACAAGCCAAGTGGCAACCTGCAGGTGCCGGCTCATCGCCTTGGTCTCAAGGCAGTGGCTTCATCTACCACCCAACAATGTCTGATCGTGTGACAATAGGATCAGGATCTGTGATGCCAATGGGAAAATTAGAAGTTTTCAATAACTCAGGAAACTCTATTGATGGCATGAGGTTGACCGATAACGGAACTGCAGATGGATTGCATGTTTTTAAAATGTCAACTACAGGACAAGGAATCAATCTCTATATGGGAAATACATCATCAGGCACTGCATTCAATATCTCACACCTTGGAACAGGACCCGGCATCACGGCGTCTACAGGAACAAATGTGGCCGTTCAAGCAAACAGTTCCGGAACAATACCTACAATAAGTGGTAGTAATTCGGGCTCAGGTGCCGGAGTACGTGGAAATTCAACAGGTGGATTTGGTGTTTTAGGTACGGTTCAGTCACCAACTGCTGCCGTTGGCGGAATAAATCAATATACTTTGGTAAACTCACAGAATGCCCATGGTATTTATGGCGTCACTTTTAATCCAGACCTTTTAGCTTCCGGTGTGTTCGGAGAAAGCAAAGGGGCCGGTTATGGAGTTTATGGAATAAATACAAATTCCACATCAGTGACCAGTGGTGTATATGGCACTGTGAATAATGCCGGAAATATACTTTCATCAGGAGTTAAAGGAGAAGTGAACGGGAATGGTTCAGGAGTTCATGGTTTCAATACCGGAGTTGGCCCAGGTGTAAAAGCATCTGCAGGCTCCGCCACAGCCTCCGCTTTATCCTTGTTACTCGATAATGGACATATCCGTTCTGTACAACCCAATCCTCCTACATTTACAACTTCAATAGGTGTAGGTGGATTTGCTACACCTACAGGAACAGTATTCTCGGCAGGAAGTACTGATGTAAAAGGCAATATCTCTTTTAGCACAAGCGTCACAGGTTTCTTGCCTACCAATTACTGTGATATTCAGGTGAAATTTGCCAAGCCCTATAATACGATTCCTATTGTGATCGTTACACCTACAACAGACATTTTATCCATGTCGTATGGAATCAGCGCCGTGAGCACAACCGCATTTACCTTAAGATTATACAAAACAAATGGCGCAGGATTCCCGATTTCATTCGCCTTAACCGGTTTTAGTTTCAACTATATTGTTATAGAATAAGTGAATAGAATATTTAACATACTACTTATAGTTTGTGCATTTCAAGGCAATGCACAGACAATTTCTCCTCAGGTAATTAATTCTGCAGGTAAAGAATATACGACTAATGTGAACGGTGTTTACTTTGCCGATAATATAGGAGAGCCTTTTACTGAAACAATTGGTCCTAATTCCAACATATTGATCACACAGGGATTTCTACAACCTTTCTCATTGTCTCCTTTAATCAGCGGAGAGATTTTAAAAAGTGATGTTAGCTGTACCGATAAGAAGGATGGTATGATTAAAGTAAATGTGAATTGCAATATCAGTGGGTATTCAGTTAAATACATTTGGAATCCGAGTACTGTTTGTCCCGACAGTTCCTGTTCCATGGTCGATAGTCTTAAACCGGGTCAGTACCAGGTATCTGTAAGAATTCGCTTTCCAATTGGCACAAATTACAGGACAGACACAAGTTTAACCTATACCGTTAACATCAGGGATGAATTCGGACCTTGCAAGGTTAAAACATACAATGCTGTTACGCTGAATTCTGATGGAGTGAATGATTTCTGGTACATAGATAATATTGATGAATTCCCGAACAATAAAGTTCAGATCTATTCCCGATGGGGCAAGAAAGTTTTTGATAAAGACGCATATAATAATAAGGATAAATGCTGGCCCGAAAAAGAGAATACGGATTACCTAAGTGGAACCTACTTTTATGTAATCGACCTTGGAGATGGTTCTGCTTTAATAAAAGGCTGGGTGGAGTTGATTAAAAATTAATTAGTAATATTGTATTCTTTTATAAATGAGATACTTAGTCATTATACTGTTCTTGGGATTATTTAGCGGACTTCATTCGCAAAATACACTTCCTTATTCTGTAAACAACATTTGCCTTGACAGGATCAAGTTCGTTTCAGCAACAGGCTCTCCGTTAAGGCCAACAAAAAATCTCGTTGTAAAAGATTTTAACAGTGATGGTTTTGATGAAGTGATGTTGGCGGATACCGCTTCCGGTAAACTTTATGTCTATCAAAACAACACGAACGGAACTTTTTCACAGATCACAGTCAGAAATATAAATATCGCAAATTGTAATTCTACTGATGCAGGAGATTTTGATAATGATGGGGCTTTGGATATTGCAGTAAGCTTGAAGGATTCAATCTTGATTTTTCGGAATATGGGAGCCTTCACATTCTCACTTGTCGGCCAATACGTATTTGATCCCGCACTCATGCTCAAGAATTTTCCCAGTCATATTAAAACTGCCAAACTTAGCCCAGATCCATTTCCTGATCTTGCAATTATTGCCCCCAAAATCTCTGGTGCAGGTGTTGGTGTAGTTGCCTTAAAAAACACTTCAACCGGACCTGGTATTTTCGGCTTTTCTATTGATTATACCACAACTGTGATGAGCACTACAGCAAATATTCTGTTTAATAAATTCGATACAATTTCTTTAAGTGTTGGAAATTACGATAACGATCTAAACAACGATGAAATCATTGTTATAAATAAAAGAGACACGAATAACTTGTGTGTACTTAAAAATCTTACAACGGCTGGCACACTCACATTTCAGGTGAAGAGCGTAAGCACCGGCTCCATTACTTTTGGTCAGGCCAAAGTTGGAATTTCAGCTGTTGAAGTAGTTGACATGAACAATGATGGATCGAATGAGCTTGTTGCTATTGCAAGAGCAATACCTCCTTCCGGACCAACCTTGCAGGGATTTGCATATTTTAATGGATCAACGTCAAATTTTAGCACATATGTGCTTCCCAGCGTACCTGGAACTTATCAATTGCCCTTGGTTTCAAACAGTCCGGTTACACATCAATTTGTACCAACTTGTTTAGCTGTTGGTGATATTAATGGAGACGGTTTCAAAGACATCATTGGAATGAATAATAATTACTTGGTGATTTGTCCTTACCACCCGGAGCTCATCAATGCCCCGTTAAGTCCATTCATAGCAAATGGAATAAACGACTTTATTGTGATCAATATAACCGGGGCTAGTGTTTTCGCAGAGGAAACTGCCGTAGGTCGATTTGATAATAACTCACGTATTGATATCTTTTTTAAACCTTGGAGAGGTGGAGGAGGACCTGTTGGCGTAATTCCAAATTATTCCAGTAAAATTTTGGCGACTCCAGTTAACACAACTGTTTGTCCGGGAAATAGTGTGAATCTAACCGCGACTCCTTTTCCTACTCTTGTTCCTGCCTACAATGTTGATTGGTATCAGACTCCCGGCAACACAAATATCGGAACCGGAAATCCATTTACCTCAACACTCACCGGTAAATTCTATCCTATACTTAATTTTCCATTTCCAGGAGGCGTTGGGAGCTGTTCGATCAGCCCAAGATTACCGAATGATACTGTAAAAGTAAATGGACTAGCAACTCCTGTTTTCACGCTCACTGATGATTCACCTGAAGTTTGTCCCGGAACGAATGCAACCGTAACAGCTATGACTTCCGGTTCAATAAACTATTCCTACTTATGGTTGTTGAATGGAAACACCATTTCCAATAACGCTACGATGATCACCCCTGCAATCAATGGTTTTACTACTATTACTTTAGTGGTGACTGATCCTGTGTCTACTTGCACAGCATCTCAGATTGTACCTGTGAAGATCTACATCCTTGATTCTGCTCCACTGGTTATTTCTAAAAATCCAATTTGTCCCGGAGACTCTAGTCTCATCAGTTGGTCGGGTGCAACAACTTATTCTTGGTCCAACGGAAGATCAGATACGATGATTTATGTGAAGCCTGTTACTGATTTTACGGTAGGTTTGAATTTCTCAGACAACAAAGGTTGTGATCAGAAACGCTTTGCCACAATATTAATTGACAAAGACTGTAAGATCAAATTCTATAACACGGTTACTGTGAACGGAGATTCAAAGAACGACAGGTTCTTTATTGATAACATTGGGCAATTCAAGAACAATAGAGTCATGATCTACAATCGCTGGGGCAAAAAACTATTTGATGAGACCCATTATGACAATGAAACAGTCTTCTGGCCGGAACAAGGTAAAGCGCCTGTTCCTTCCACTTACTTCTTTGTGATCGATCTCGGTAACGGTTCCGAACTAATAAAAGGTTGGATAGAAATAATAAAATAAGACAATGAAAAAGATATTAATACTCAATCTCCTCTTCTTATCCGTTGTTAGCAGTTTTGCGCAGCAGGATCCTCAATATAATCTTTACCAGTTCAATCAAATGATCATCAATCCTGCCTATGCGGGTGCGAGAGACGGAATTGCAACAATTGCTTCTGTTAGACAACAGTGGGCAGGATTTGATGGAGCTCCAAGAACAATTTGTGTTAGCGCACATTCCCCTATCCTTGAAAATAAAATGGGTGTTGGATTAACAATAGTGAATGATCAAATGGGCCCGCGCACAGTAAGTGGTGTATATGGCAATGCGGCCTATATCATGAAGCTGGGACAAAAATTCAAATTATCACTTGGAATCAATGCCGGTTACAATTCCTATCGCTTTAATTTTGATAAATTGACTTTCAAGACTCCTGAAACTTCAACTCAAATTTCTCAAAATCAAAAGGCCGGAAAGCTCGACTTCAACTCCGGCGCCTTCCTAAAGTCAAATAAATTCTTTTTAGGATTCAGTGCGACACATCTTGCAGCAGGAGATGTCTATTCGTATGACGCTGGGACAGGTGTTTTAAGCTATAGATTAAGAACACACATCTTTCTTACAATGGGAAGGTCCTTTGTTCTTGATGAAAATTGTGTATTTGCTCCTACTATCATGTATCGTTCTGTGAATAACACTTCGAACCTAGATATTAATTTTAATTTCTTCTTGTTCAAAAAGATCTGGCTTGGCGCCTTTGTAAGAGGCGGATACGGGCCCGGATTTTTAATGCAATATTATATTACCCCGAAACTCAGGGTGGCATACAGTTATGATTCCGGTCTTAAGGATAAAAGAAATCTTGGAGCTTCACATGAAGTGATGATAGGTTTCGATCTACCTGAACCTAAATCAAAAGTTATTTCACCGCGTTTTCTCTAAAAATATGAGCATTAAAAAATATTTATTTACTTCCGTTCTACTAGTACCACTCTTTCTTTTTTCTCAGCTAAAGAAAGGAGATGAGTATGCGGCAAAGGCGCAGTATATTAAAGCTATTTCCAAATACAGCAATTGCATTAAAGGAAATTCCTCGAACAATCAGGAGGCTCACTTGAAACTTGCTGATTGCTACAGACACATCAATGAGTATCAAAAATCAGAAGAGTCTTACAAAAAAGCCCTTGCGATAAGTCTAAATGTGCCGGCAGAAGTTTTTTTCAACTATGGCCAAGTATTAAAAACGAACAACAAATACCCGGAGGCTGTTGAACAATACAATAAATACATTAAGCTTAAACCAACCGATGCCAATGCATCCAAAGCACTTAAATTCTGTAAGGAGATAAAATATTTTCTATCGAAACCAATTGAATATGAAGTGAAGAACATTGAAAGCATCAATACAGATAAATCTGAATTCTCGCCAATCGTTTTCAATAATAAACTGGCTTTTGTTGCAGAAAAAGAGTCCTTCAATTTTGTTGATTACTCGGTGAATGATTACAACGGTGAACCCTATCTGAACATGTATGTAACAGAGATCAAAGGGGCTGAAGCAAAGAAATCAAAAACGCTTTCCAAACGAATCAATACAGATTATCATGATGGTCCCGGCTGCATCAGCAGTGACGGAAAGACCTTTTATTTCACCAGAGTAAGTTACAAGAAGAAGAAAGATTTCACGAATACAGCCAAGATCTTTATTGCAGTAGGCGAAGAAAGAAAATGGTCAGACATAAAGCCATTCGAATACAATAGCGATAATTATTCGGTTGCTCATCCAAGCATTAGCAAAGACGGAAAACTTTTCTTCTTTACTTCTGATATGCCGGGAGGATTAGGAGGAAAAGATATATGGGTCTGTAAGTCGAATGGTTCCGGTTGGGAGAAACCCGTAAATCTGGGTCCCGATATCAATACTTCTGCAGATGAAATGTTTCCAACCATTCGTGGTGACGGTACACTTTACTTCTCCTCTACTGGATTGCCCGGTTTTGGAGGACTGGACATCTATTCAGCCAAACAAATAGACGGTAAATGGATACTTACCAGAAATGAAGGTCTCAACATCAACAGTAGCTTTGATGATTTCGGTATTACTTTCTTGAATGACTCCATTGGCTATTTCTCTTCCAACAGAACAGGTGGAAAAGGAAAAGATGATATCTATTGGTATAAATTCACTAATAAGGCGCTGACAGTTTCCGGCACCGTGTTACTAACAGAAGCAGGTAATAATCCTGCAAAAGGCATAATGGTTGTTCTGGCAGACGCAGATGGAAGAAGAATTGACAGCATGAAAACCAATCAAAAAGGCTATTTTGAATTCAAGAACATTGATGCAGATAAAAAATACATGGCCATCATTGATTCGGATGACCCACAATTTTCCGGCAAAGCAAGATACTTTTTAGCAGACAAAAACAATACAGTGCAAAGGATCACCAATAAACAAGGCTCTGAGAAATATGTATTCAAGAACCTGCCGGTTGATCCGAACAATTTACCTGACCTTCATACGGAAGATGATCTTACGCTTGCCGGTAATCTTTTATACGGTGAAAATCCAAGTAAACCGATCAAGAATTCGAAACTTAAATTAACCAATGAAGCCGGTGATGTGATCGAAACAGTTACCACCAATGAATTTGGTGCATTTGCATTTCGCAATATACCTGCCGATCAGAATTACCTCGTTTCCATAGAGGAAAGTGATATTTCACTTCCGGCGAACACGAAAGTAACCCTTACCAACAAAAGCGGTAAAGAACTGAAGACATTCTATACCGGTGCAGGAAAATTCAACTTCAAAGTGCTTAGTGCAGATAAGAGCTTGCTGAAAGAAATGGACGCGGAGGATATGAATATGAGCATGGATATTTTCGGATACATGTACGATCAGAATAAAAAACCGATCTCTACTGCTAAATTCAAGATCAGAGAAGCCGGAGCAAAAACAGAATTGCAGGAAGTGATCACGGCCGAAAATGGAAAATTCAATTTCAAGAATTTGAAAGGAGATAAGAACTATTTGTTCGAGACCGATGATAAAGACCCCGTACTTAGTGGTGTGAAAAGAATTTATATTGCGGATAGTAAAGGGCGTATCTATAAAGTGATCGATAAGGATGGAACCGGAAAGTTCACCTTTAAATTGCTGGATGCAGATAAAACAGCTTTGGGAGAATTTGTAGTGGATGATCCATGGCTTCAGGTACTTCAATTAAAGAACAAGAAGAATGAAGAAGCAAAAGAACTTACTATTATAGAAAGCATATATTACGGTTCAGGTGATTATAAATTTGATGCAGCAGGACAAAAAGTTCTGGATAAAGTCATCAGCGTCCTTGCTTCCAATCCTAAATTAATGATCGAGTTAAGCTCGCATACCGATTCGAAAGCAAGTGATGATTTTAACTTAGAGTTATCCAAAAAGCGTGCACAATTTGCGGTGAATTATATTGTTTCTAAAGGCATCGATAAAAAAAGAATGAAAGCCGTTGGTTATGGCGAAACCAGATTACTAAACCGGTGCACTAACGGTGTGGAATGTTACGATGAAGAACATGCGAAGAATCGCAGATCTGAATTCAAGATCACCGAAATGCCAAAAAGCTAATTGAAATGAAATTAAAATCGCTCTGTTTCTGCACCCTCGCACTTCTATTGTTTTCCTGCAAAAACGATCTAAAATTGAACGCGCCTTATAAGGAAATCCCTTCAATCTACGCCGTATTGAATCCTCAAGATAAGATCCAGATGATCCGTGTCAATAAAGTATTTCTGGGAGAAGGAGACGCCAATAAAATGGCACAGGTTGCTGACTCCGTAAATTATCCTGCAGGCGAATTAAGTATCACGCTGGAAAGATTTGTGAACGGTGTTAAGTCTGTAGCCACTCCTAATGGAAACAAAATGGAGATTACATTTCGTGACTCTGTGATAACAACCGAACCGGGAGCTTTCACCACAACACAACGTATTTATGTGACAGGAGATAAATTGTTCACAACAGGAAACTATTCTTTAAAAGTAAAGAATAATAGAAGTGGAAATGTTTTCACTTCAACCACTGCTGCACTTGACAGTATCAGTTCTACAGGATATGCGCCCTTTCAGAATGGAAACTACTGGGGTGATCCTGCCAACATCAATTTCCTTGGTAATAAAGGAATTTTTATCGATTACAGCGATGAATCTCCTACCTACGCTTTAAGGATCAGACCGAATGAAGCCATCATCTATCAAACAACTATGCGTCTGCATTACCTCGATTCCATGTTCACTGGTTTGGTGAAATACGCATCCGTTGATTTTGCTTTTCAAAGACAAAATGCAAAAGACGCAGCCATGTTAGGTAACCAGGGTCCTTTTTTGAGTAATACTTTTAAAGCTGTTGATGTATTGAATACTGTAGCAAATCAAATGGCTGCAAGCTCTACGCCTGTGGCAAGCATTGTTGGAAGAAGAATGTACAGAATTGATTTTATTGTCTATTGCACGACGCAGGATTATGTCGATTATCTGGAATTCTCAGCCCCATCACTCAGTATTGCACAGGAAAAACCACTTTACTCCAACTTTGATGGCAAAAAGGCCCTTGGCATCTTTGCATTCAGAAGTCGCTACCATATAGCAAGGGAAATGAGCAACGAGTTCAAAACAAAATTTGCCATACACGGCGCTACCTGTAAGTACAAATTCCTTAGAATTCCGGACCTTACCTTGAATGTTTGTCCTTAAACTGACATTTTATTCGCATTTCTACCTCCATTTACGTCAAAATTTACTTGGTTTTTCGCTATTCTGACAGCTTGTCACGGTATTGACTACCAGTCCTCTTTGGCATATTTATTGAAGTTCTATTGTCAAAAAACAATACAATGGGAAAAATAATAGGAATAGACTTAGGAACCACCAACTCATGCGTTGCCGTAATGGAAGGAAATGAACCGGTGGTAATCGCAAATAACGAAGGTAAAAGAACTACACCTTCTGTTGTAGCTTTTGTTGAAGGAGGAGAGCGTAAAGTAGGAGATCCTGCAAAACGTCAGGCCATCACCAATCCACGTAAGACCGTATACTCAATTAAACGCTTTATGGGGCACACTTATGACGAAGTAAGCTCAGAGGTGTCTCGCGTACCTTACAGCGTTGTAAAAGGAGATAATAATACACCTCGCGTGCAGATCGATGATCGCAAGTATACCGCGCAAGAGATCTCGGCCATCATTCTTCAGAAAATGAAGAAAACAGCTGAAGACTTTTTGGGTACAGAAGTAACTGAAGCCGTTATCACTGTGCCTGCTTACTTTAACGATGCGCAACGTCAGGCTACAAAAGAAGCAGGTGAGATCGCAGGATTAAAAGTAAAACGTATCATCAATGAACCTACTGCAGCTGCCCTTGCCTATGGCATGGACAAAAAAGGAAAGGATATGAAGATCGTGGTGTTTGACTGCGGAGGAGGAACACATGACGTATCTGTACTTGAATTAGGAGACGGAGTATTTGAAGTAAAATCAACCGACGGAGATACACACTTGGGAGGAGACGATTTTGATCAAGTGATCATTGATTGGTTAGCAGAAGAATTCTTGAAAGATGAAGGAATTGACCTTCGTAAAGATCCAATGGCTTTACAACGTTTGAAAGAATCAGCTGAAAAAGCAAAGATCGAATTATCGAGTGGAAACAGTACAGAGATCAATTTACCATACATCATGCCTGTGAATGGAATTCCAAAACACTTGGTGAAATCATTAAGCCGTGCAAAATTCGAATCATTGGCAGATTCATTGATCCAGCGTACAATTGAACCTTGTCGTTCTGCACTTAAGAATGCAGGATTAAGCACAGGCGATATCAATGAGATCATTTTAGTTGGAGGCTCTACACGTATCCCTGCCATTCAGGCTGCAGTAGAGAAATTCTTCGGAAAAGCCCCAAGTAAAGGCGTGAATCCGGATGAAGTAGTTGCCATCGGAGCAGCGATCCAAGGCGGTGTATTGACAGGAGAAGTGAAAGATGTGCTGTTACTCGATGTAACTCCACTTTCTTTAGGGATCGAAACAATGGGTGGTGTATTCACAAAATTAATTGAGAGCAATACAACCATTCCGACAAAAAAATCACAGGACTTCAGTACTGCTGCCGATAACCAACCATCTGTACAGATCGTGGTTTATCAAGGCGAGAGACCAATGGCAAGAGATAACCGTAAGTTAGGTGAATTCAATCTCGATGGAATTCCGCCATCTCCACGTGGTGTACCTCAGATCGAAGTAACTTTTGATATTGATGCGAACGGAATCTTGAACGTAAGTGCAAAAGACAAAGCAACAGGAAAATCGCACAACATTCGAATTGAAGCAAAGAGTGGATTAAGTCAGGAGGAGATCGACAGAATGAAACGTGAAGCGGAAGCCAATGCAGATGCAGATAAAAAAGCGAAAGAAGAAGTTGATAAGCTGAACGAAGCAGATGCTATGATCTTCCAGACAGAAAAACAAATGAAGGAGTACGGAGATAAAATTCCTGCCGATAAGAAAGCGCCAATTGAAAGTGCATTAACAGAATTGAAAGCAGCACATGCCTCCAAGGACATCGCTAAAATTGATGCGGCATTAAAGACCATGAACGATGCATGGAGTGCAGCGAGTCAGGATATGTACAAAGCACAGCAAGAACAACAGAACAATGCTGGTGGAGCTCAAAACAACTCAGGCGCACAGAACAATGACCAGAAAGGAAACGGAGAAAACGTAACCGATGTTGACTTTGAGGAAGTGAAGTAGAGCGTAGCTCACTTCACTTCTAAAGAGAAAGTAGAACTTCGTTCACTTTAACATGAAGAATTAATTTTCGTTTGTTTAGGTTAAAAAAAAGCCCGGTTGCTAAGATGATCGAAACTCCGGGCTTTTTATTTGATGGGGGTCACACACTTATCCTGTGAATAAATACACTTTTCTATCTTTCCGTTGGAATAATACATAGTTCCTTCTCCTTCGAACATTCCATCAGCAAAGTTACCCACATATTTATTTCCATTTTTAAAATAATATGTGCCTAATCCGGTTTTTTTTTCGGCTTTAAAATCACCTTCATATCTGTCGCCATTCCAAAAATAATAAATTCCCTTACCATTATATTCATCATTTAAAAAATCACCTTCATACATTGTACCATCTTTATAAAGCTTCTTACCTTTACCACTAAACATACCTTCAACAAAATGACCAACATATTTCGTTCCATTCGCATAATAATAAGTTCCTTCACCCTCAAATAAATTATTTACAAATTCACCTTCATAGTAAGATCCGTCGGTATAAGTCATTTTACCATTCCCCTGAAATTTATCTTCAAAAAAGTCACCTTCATAAACTTTACCTGAAGAATAGGTGTATTTGCCTTTTCCATGTCTTTTCCCGTTTACGTACGGACCTTCGTAAATGTTTTTCGCTGCAGCTTGCTTTTCCAGATCGTCTAAATCAACTTTAACCTTTTCCTTGTATAGTTTCCTTCTTGCTTTTATTTCTGGTGCATCAATGCATGGTAAAGCAAGATGGTTAGCTCCACTTTCGATAAATTCTATCTCCTTAGCAATTGCATTGGCATTGTTACCCGAAACATCCTTAATAATTTTACGAACGGTATCTACGTCAGAAAAGTTATAGTAAAATAATAATCCATTTTGTTTCGTTGAAAAACAGGAATACATATTCTCTCTGATACTCTCAATATCTTTGGCCACATTCCAAAAACGTATTTCATCGATTTCACCAGTATAATTACTTTTATCATAGGTTTTTCCAAATACGATTCCGCCGTTATATGGATCAATACTCATTCTATTTTCAATTGACTGAGCCAAATAACCATCAACATATAAACTCATTTGATTAGGCTTAAAGACTATAGCCAAATGATGCCATTTATTATCATCAATTGTTTGCTTTGACGCGATTGTAACTGAATAATGCGTTACCAGATTTCCCATGTGATAAAACTGAAAAAAAACATCACCATTACTTGTTGAAAGAGAATAGCCTTTTTTATCCCCCATACATGAAACAATGTTCTGATCAATATTCTCCTTGTAGGAATTTTTCATCCTGATCCAAAATTCCATTGTATAAGTGCTGTCAATTTTATGTAATGGATTATACATTTGTGTGAATTCAGACCCATAATGACTAAATTGTAATGCCTTATTCACAGCAATCGTGTTCGTTTTTATTGAATTACTAAGAAGTGCATGGGTAATTTCACTTACATCCTCTGAAAATTTATCCTTTATCAAAAAGCCTTTTCTTTTCGTTCCATCCTTCCTTGTGTACTCCCCGTAACCATGTAATTCATCATTTGCGAATTCACCTGTATAAACTTCCCCGCTTTTGTAATAATAAGTTCCATTTCCATGCATATATCTGTCGTCAAGCTCTCCAATATATTTATCCCCAGTACTGAATTGAACCGTCATAGTCTCCTGAGGTGAACCATTTTTCCAATTACCACTGATTATTCTATCTCCCAGGTATTTAGTTCCATGTCCATTTGGGCTATAACCATTCATCATTCCTGTATACTTTTCCCCATCGCGTAATAATTTATGGTTAGAAACACTATAATTTCCTTTGTGATACATTTGCAATAAACCATAATCCTCATTTTCTGACGGGAACAGTTTTACAATACCATAAGCCTTTGCCTTTTCTAACATTTCATTATAGGAATTAAAAACAAGAACATTCTTATCATTTTTGTATTTCAAATAATCTGAATATTCTCTCTTCATTTCATTTCTATCACCCAAATCTAAATCATAATCAGAAGGCGCTTTCTGTTTTATGATCCCATCCTTTGTCTTTGTAAAACAATTAACGGTTCTCCACACTCCAACACTTTGAGTGCTTGAATAATTAGTTGTTTTTGATTCATACACATTAACGGCTAACCCCGAAAACGTTTGTTCGGTTCTGGTTACAGACGATTGCGAAGTTTTTGAGTATAATCGTAATACGATTCTCTTTGCTAACCCGGATTCGGGGGCAATGTCCTCCACTTTAATTTCAGTGTCGCCTGAAGAAGATGATTTAGAATTTAACTTAGCAGCATTAATCCTATTGAAATACTCAGGATCTTGGGCTTCGGCATATCCTACAAGTGTTTTGAGTTCAGGATACCGATTAATAATTGCACTTTCTTTGCATATATAACTTCCCGATTGCGAATAGTTCATTCCTTTATCCATACTCACTTGTTTACCGTTCATGTCAAAATAGGAATCGTAATATTTATATCTTACTCCTTTATGCTTGCCTTCACTGATAAAGACTTCCCCTTCCCTTGGTTCCGTTTTAACCAATTGGCAACGCACCCCAATAATTTTCTCCGTTGGGTAAAAATTAAAGGGTGTTGGTGATGCGAATGATCGCTGTTTATCACCTTCCTCAAACAAAAATTCTTTTGCTTTTAATACAAAGGCAGTTGAGGCATCATCCTTGAGAATATGAATATTCCCCAATGAATCTTTTGCTTGCATAAAACCGCAACCCAAGTCACAATTAACATGAGTGAATTTAGTTTCATTTACCTTCTGGTGCTTTTTATTAACAATGAACCCTTCATCCATAAAATAACTTGATGTCCCATAGATCTTTCCGAAAAACAGATCAGGTATATCCAGCCAAATTCCCTTACCACTCCACCATTCATACTCATTTGCCGGAAGTTCGTATTCTTTATTGAATTTATGGCTTTTAAAACGCGTCAGCTTTTTATCGAAGCTGAACTGAAATTTTCCTAATGTATCATACATATCAATGGTGAATGACCTCTCTTTAAAATCATAATTGCATCCGGCCACAAATCCCGCCATTGTAAGTGCACTGCTAGTATACATAATATCATATTTACCCGGAATCACCACATTACCGGCCTGATCGGTCATCCCAATACCCCCGGGTTTACCGTCTTTGCACTTGAGCTTATACTGAACCTTTGGAGTAGCGTCAATTGTCTCTGTTTTTTCCTTTTTAAATATCTTCTTATAACCTCCTAATTTTTCGTGTTTTGCAATAATATTTGCCGGCTCGCTTTCTTTATAATCAAAATTTTCGACCCTCTCCATCAGTCTCTTATCTCTATCATAAACTTCATAAAATCTTTTAGCAACATCTTTTTTTCTTGATTGTTCTAGTAACCTTACAACAAAAAAAGGTGGGGTTCCCGAATAACTTTTAGCAGCTAAAAAAACAGGGTATTCATTTTTACCATAACCAAATTCAAGTTTTCTTGTTGGGAATTCGTCGCGAATAGAAAGAAATTCATTTGTGATAGAAACCACTTTCTGACCATTCGTATCTATCACGCTATAGGAAGACCAATCGTCAGCGATCATTAAATATCCATTCTCAAATGGATACGTAGAAAAACCGATGCGTCCTAAAAAACCATTGTACCTATCACTCAATTTATAAATACGAGAAGATGACGGAGAGGATATATAAAACTCCACATTTACACCCTTTCCCTTTTTCACACATAGAAAATTTCTATTCTCGATAAAATACTCTGAATAAAGATAATCTGCCTCGGATCCATCTTGAAAGGTATTTATATAATTCAAATGTGGTTTTACTACCATTTTTCCTTTTAGGTCATAATAGCAGATGGTAGAGTCATTCACGAAAACAGGTATAAGGGGTGATCCGTTTATAGGCATGTGAATTGATTCATATAATGGTGGAACAATAGTATCCCCATTGCTGTTAATCAAACCCACCTTATACCCTTTTACATCTTGCGAGTATCGGCCATTATATTTTCCCCGGGTACTGTAAGTTTCTACTACCTCCTGTGAATAATACCAGGAAGAAAAAAGAACACTCATTATTAATATTGCTTTTTTCATATGATTTTGCGTAGCTAGAGTAATCAGTCATTAAGGCTATATAATATTTTTTGAAAGTCCGATTTGAACTTCTCTTTATTTTCTTCTGCTGCCCATGATAAAACTTTGTAGTATGCGGTTTTTGTCTCAACAACTCCTACCAAATAATAAATGTTAATTTTAGCAACTTTATCAAAATATGTTACATCACACTCAATGAAATTTATTTCTCCTTTCTTTTGAGATTGTGGTTTTGAAACTTTTCTCTTTTCTTCATCTTTTAAAAAGTCTTTTATGAAATCCTCATAAAACTCATTTATAGAAGAAAATTTCATGTCTACTAAAGCCAAGTCTTCTTTGGTGTCGAAAATTATGAAACCGTAAACGTCTTTTACCGTGTTTTTGTATTGTATGGCTGATGCATTATTGAGCCCGGCGGTTTTACCCATGTACTCAGGCAATTCAATATCAAAAGAATGACCGGCTTTATGATGTTTGAATTCAGTTTGAGCAAATACTGCCGTGGCCATAAATACCAAGGTTGTTGTGAAAATTGCAAATGTCTTTTTCATTATCTTATATTATTGTTATTTTATTAATTTTCGTTTGATTGTCATTACATGCTACTATTGTGAAATTTGACTGCAACGATTGACACTCCCACTACTCTTCTCAATGGTGCCCCGTTTTCGATACTGTTTTCTGCTATACCATTTTAACTATCCCTGAAAACAGCTTTTATGTCATATCCTTGCAGGCGCGAGAAGGATATTCTATACCAAGACAATAAATGTATATGTAATGTCTGTTCAAAATTATGATAAAAGTCCACCTTTGATCGTATATACATAAAAGAGTCAAATAAGAAAATCTCAAATGGCTCTTTTAAAAATAATATCAGACGATAGCGTTTCGGATGTTGTTTGAAATAATTATTGTTGCAAAAATTTACTTACCACCTGATGTAATTCCAACAGCGGTTTTAAAAATTCTTCCAGATCATACACACATAATTGCGATGCTGCATCACATAATGCTTTCTCAGGCTCAGGATGTGTTTCAATGAATACACCATCTACCCCACTCGCTACTCCTGCTCTGCTCAACACCGGCAAAAATTCACGCATACCACCTTTGGCATCCGAACTCGGAATGCCGTACTTTCGCACACAATGTGTAATGTCAAATACAACCGGATAACCCAGGGCATTCATGTGATAAAAACTTCTCGGGTCTACGATCAGATCATTGTAACCAAATACATATCCTCGTTCTGTAAGTATCACTTGATCGTTTCCTGCATCAATGCATTTGTTCAAAGGATGCTTCATGTTATCAGGAGCTAAGAATTGTCCGTGTTTAATATTCACAACCTTTCCTGTCTTTGCTGCTGCAACAAGAAGAGAACTTTGCATACAGAGATAAGCCGGAATTTGTAATACATCACATACCTCCGCAGCCGGCGCAGCCTGTTCATGGGAATGTATGTCCGTTAAAACGGGAAAGCCAAACTGCTCTTTTACTTTCGCAAGCATTTTAACGCCCTTGTCCAATCCCGGGCCATCATAATATTTCAAACTGCTTCTATTATCCTTGCAAAAACTGGATTTATAGATCACTTTTATCTTTAAACGCTCCGAAACTTCTTTCAGTTTCTCAGCTGTTTTCATCATGATCGATTCTTCTTCGATCACACAGGGGCCACTGATTAAAAAAAGTTCACGGGTTCCACATTCAATGTTCCCTACTTTAACGATCTTTTTGTTAGTCATATTAGATATCAAATAATTAAGCGAATTTAGTTAAAGTCATCGGATTATAATTCAAACGATACTTAACATTTACTTAACATTCCAATAACTCTCTATTTACTTGTTTACGCGAAGTTTGCCTAAAATTTACATTCATGATTAAAAAACTCACAATTGCATTCCTTTTGACAAATTCACTACAAGTGGTTTCACAGGATTCACTAAGCAAGATAATTAAAACAGAATCTGAATCAAAAGAAAAAAGTCATTCAAGTCCGAAATTACCATTCTACAATTTTAGAAGTGGGCTTGGCTTTGCCACCCCGGACAGTTCATATTCTATTAATATTCGTTTTAGAGTGCAAAATCGTTTTTTAATGAATACCGTTTCGGACGAAGATCTAAGTCCTGCCAGCTGGGAAGCTCGCGTGCGTCGCTGTCGTTTAAGTTTTACAGGGCATGTCTATAATTCAAAGTGGTCCTATTATATACAGCTTTCCTTTTCAAGAGGAGACATGGATTGGAGTGTTACAGATGTTACCACTCAAAATACCAGTCCAAATGTAGTTCGCGATGCAATGATATTTTACAAACCAATAAAAAATTTACAATTAGCATTAGGCCAGGGTAAATTACCTGGAAATCGTCAACGTGTTAATTCATCTGGCGCATTACAGTTTTACGATCGCTCACCAGTTAACGCAAACTTTACTTTAGATCGTGATTTTGGGGGATTTGCCAATTACACCATTCATGCAGGAAAGTTTAAAACAATTTTGAAAACCGCTATCACTTCAGGAGAAGGAAGAAATTCAAATAGTAGTAATTCAGGGCTAGCTTATACAGGCCGATTAGAAATCCTTCCTCTTGGTGATTTTACTGATGGGGGCGATTATTTTGAAGGAGATGTGGCAAGAGAAGAGAAATTGAAGTTGTCCTTTGCAGGTGGTTATCATTTTAATGACCTTGCCGTTCGAACGCAAGGACAACTAGGAAAAGATCTCTATTCAAGTAAGAGTTTTCACACTTATTTAGCAGATTTTCTATTAAAATACAAAGGATTTGCAATCACGGCTGAATACATTCGAAGAGATACAGATGGTTCGCCCATAACTAAAAATGCAAGTGGGTCAACACGTGCAGTCGTTACAGGTGATGGTGTTAATACACAAATTAGTTACTGTTTTAAATCGAGATGGGAATTAGCTGCACGTCACTCCTTAGTAACTCCTCATTCAGATACCTATGCCTTGCAACATCAAATCAATCAATATGGCTTAGGTGTCACAAAATATATCATGAAACACAAAGTAAAAACCCAATTCAATGTTTTTTATAACAATGAAAGAAACCTTTCAACATCTACTGACGTGATTACCAATATGTTTGCCGTTTTTCAAATAGAGCTTGGGATTTAACAATAACTTAACACAACACACTCTTTTATCACTTAACATTACAAAAAAATTACAATGTTTGGACTTACAACCGGCCTAGCCATTTTGCTTATTCTTTGCCTTGTTTTGGCATGCTTTTTCGAATTCATCAACGGATTTCATGATACAGCGAACGCTGTAGCAACTGTTATTTATACTAACAGTATGAAACCAACAGCTGCTGTTATCTATTCCGGCGTGCTTAATTTTTTAGGTGTAATGACAGGAGGAATTGCAGTTGCAATGGGTATCGTTAATTTATTGCCCATGGAAGTATTGGTGGATTCCAATGTGAGTCACGGCATCGCCATGATTCTCGCCTTATTATTGTCAGCAATAATCTGGAATTTCGGCACCTGGTACTTGGGTATTCCTGCTTCTAGTTCGCATACATTGATTGGAGCGATTCTTGGTATCGGACTCGCGTTTTATTGGCTACCCGGTGAAGTTGGCGGAAGCGCAGTTAATTGGGACAAAGCAAAGGATACCGGTTTGGCACTTTTACTTTCTCCGCTTATTGGTTTCAGCGTGGCCATTTTCATGATGTTCGGATTTAAACGCCTTGTGAAAAACGAAGTTGTTTATAAAGAACCGATTCCAGGTAAACACCCTCCCATCTGGATCCGAATGATGCTTTGGTTAACTTGTGGATTGGTATCTTTCTTTCATGGACAGAACGATGGTCAAAAAGGTGTAGGAATTCTCATGATGATCCTTATCGCCATATTACCTGGACAATTCTCGTTAGACGAAAAAGTGAATCTGCAAAGTGTGAACGCGAATCTAACTCTCATTAATCAATTGATCACTTCAACTGATACCACTCAGTTTGGGAAAGATGAATTTAAAAATTACAATAACATTAAAAAACACCAGGCGCATTATGCTACAGCTATTGGTACAAGCGCATTTTCGAAAGATATTCCATTAACGGAAAGATTTAATCTTAGAAAAGATGTTGTGAAAGTAACAAAGAGTGCTGAGAAATTATTAAAGAGTCCGAACTTTGCTATTTCCAAAAAAGACGAGGCAACGATCAAAAGAGAAATAAAAGCAGGAAAAAAATTAGTGGAATACGCACCAAGTTGGGTGATATTGATGATCTCTCTTTCATTAGGATTAGGAACTATGGTTGGCTGGAAGCGAATCGTAAAAACTGTTGGAGAGAAGATCGGGAAACAACACATGAGTTATGCTCAAGGAGCCAGCGCCGAATTAGTTGCATCTATGGGAATTGGAATGGCATCTGCATACGGTTTGCCGGTCTCAACCACACACATGTTATCAAGTGGTATTGCCGGAACCATGGTGGCAAAAAAAGGACTAAAGAATCTTCAAAAGAAAACAGTGATCAGCATTCTACTTGCCTGGGTTCTTACGCTTCCTGTTACAATTGTTCTTTCAGGAGGATTCTTTCTTCTATTCAGAGCTATACTATAGTAAATTAATTATTACTAAGTGTTTTTATTCCAATCTCAAAGATTGGCTATTGATAATATACACTTAACCTTGGCCATTACCTGAAGCTTAATTTTGTCCGTGTATGTACGATCTATCCACGGGCTTTACCATTTTACTTGTTTGTTGTTTGCTACTAGCCTGCTTGTTTGAATTCATCAATGGTTTTCATGACAGCAAACGCAGTTGCAACCGTAATTTACACAAATAGCCTGCCTCCAACAGTTGCAGTTATTTATTCAGGTATACTCAATTTTCTGGGAGTAACTACGGGAGGAATTGCAGTTGCAATGGGCATCATCAATCTTCTTCCATTCGAAGTTCTATTTGCATCTGATCTAAGTGACGGTATTGCCGTTATTCTAGCTTTGCTCTTATCAGCTATCATCTGGAATCTTGGAACCTGGTTGGTGGGAATTCCGGCTTCGAGTTCTCACACAATCATTGGTGCAATTTTGGGAATAGGTCTTTCCTTTTATTGGATTCCGGGAGAAATTGGTGGTGGTGCTGTTAATTGGGACAAGGCGAAAGAGACAGGACTCGCACTTCTTTTATCTCCTCTATTAGGATTCAGTATAGCAATTGTCATCATGTTCGTATTTAAAAGGCTGGTCAAGAATGAGGTCGTTTATAAAGAACCCATACCCGGTAAACATCCGCCTATTTGGATTCGAATGATGTTATGGATGACATGTGGAATGGTTTCCTTTTTTCACGGGCAAAATGACGGACAAAAAGGCGTTGGCATTGTGATGATCATTTTGATATCCATACTTCCGGCTCAATTCTCTTTGGATGAAAAAGTGAATCTGCAAGTGGTAAATATCAATTTAATGACAATTAAAGATATTGTAGTGAAAGCAGATACTTTGGTTCTTGGTAAACAAGAAAAAGAAAATTACTATAAAGTACTTGCCCATCAAAAAGATTTTGAAAGCAGAGTGTTCAACATCAAACGCACAAAAGATGTGCCTTTAAAACTAAGGTTAGAACTTAGGAAAGACATTTCAAATATCATGAGGAGCTGTGAGAAATTATTGAAAAGTGGAAACTTCTCTGTTTCATCCAACAATAGAAAAGCCATAAAACGTGAAATGAGAAGCGCAAAATCTTTGATAGAATATGCTCCAGGATGGGTGACCCTCATGATCTCAATTTCATTAGGCTTAGGAACGATGATAGGGTGGAAACGAATTGTAAAGACAGTAGGTGAAAAAATAGGAAAACAACACATGAGTTACGCCCAAGGGGCCAGTGCGGAATTGGTAGCGTCTTTGGGAATTGGCATGGCCTCTGCATACGGTATGCCTGTTTCAACAACACACATGTTATCAAGTGGAATTGCCGGAACCATGGTGGCAAAAAAAGGATTGAAGAATCTTCAAAAGAAAACAGTGATCAGTATTCTACTTGCCTGGGTTCTGACCCTTCCGGTCACAATTGTTCTTTCAGGAGGATTCTTTCTTTTGTTCAGGGCGATCTTGTAATAACATTACCGGTTCTATTAATTTCGCACAGTAGTTTTGTGCAAAAGTTCCTATTATACAACACATCGCCCATAATATATAGGTGTTAATTTGCAGGCTATGTCAGCCTCACAAAAAGTACACCTCATCGCCATCGGTGGTTCGGCCATGCATAACATGGCACTGGCCCTTCACGAAACAGGTTATCGTATTACCGGTAGCGATGACGAAATAAATGAACCAAGTAAAAGTCGATTGGCAAAGGCCGGACTTCTCCCCGCAGAGATCGGATGGTTCCCTGAAAAACTCACGAATGATCTGGATGCTGTCATACTCGGAATGCATGCGCGTGCTGATAATCCTGAATTGATCAAAGCAAAAGAACTGGGCTTAAAGATCTACTCTTATCCTGAATACATTTACCAGGCCACAAAAGATAAAACCAGGATTGTGATTGGTGGTAGCCACGGAAAAACAACCATCACGTCCATGATCCTTCATGTGATGAAGCACTGCAATATCGAGACGGACTTCATGGTTGGTGCTCAGCTGGAAGGGTTCAATACCATGGTGCGTTTCAGTAATACAGCGAAGTTTGCTGTTATCGAAGGAGATGAGTATTTGGCCTCTCCAATTGATAGAAGACCAAAATTTCACCTTTATCATCCTAATATCGCTATCATCAGCGGCATTGCCTGGGATCACATCAATGTCTTCCCAACTTTTGACATGTATGTAGATCAATTTCGTCAGTTCATTGGCCTGATCGAAGAAAACGGACATCTGATCTATTGTCAGGAAGATAAGATCCTTAAAGATCTTTGCGAGGAAAAAAACAAGAACAATATTTCTAAAACTCCCTATGGTATTCCAAAGAACCTTATAGAAAACGGCATCACTTCTTTGGTCGTAGGTGATAAAAAAATTCCATTGGAAATTTTCGGCGATCATAACCTCATGAATCTGAATGGTGCTCGTTTAGTTTGCGAAAAAATAGGAATAACATCAGAGCAGTTTTATAAAGCCATGAGAACCTTTAAAGGTGCGGCCAAGCGTCTGGAATTGGTTTTCAAAAACCAGCACTTTAATTTTTACAAAGATTTTGCGCATTCTCCATCCAAATTAAAAGCTACGACCTCTGCTGTTAAAGAACAATTCAAAGAAAGAAAATTAATTGCTTGTATGGAACTTCATACTTTTAGCAGTCTGACCGAAGAATTTCTGAATGAATACAAAGGAGCCATGAACACAGCCGACACAGCGATCGTTTATTTCAACCCACATACCATTGAACACAAAAAGCTAAAAGCCATTACCATTGATCAAGTGAAGCAGGCATTCGACCGGAAAGATCTGATGGTATTCACAAAAAGCAGTGATGTAACGGATTTTTTAAAGTCTCAAAACTGGGAAGACAAAGTACTCTTAATGATGAGCAGTGGCAATTTTGACGGGGTTGATTTTAAGGCTTTGGCCAATGAGTTGAAGATGTAACATTTCTGCTTTCATGTAAACTTATTTTAACAGAAGCTCACCTCAAAAATTTGTAATTTAGCTCTTCCTGAAAAAGCTGATTGCAATATTCTTCCTTGTACTTTTTACGGAATTTCATGCGCAGAATTTCTCTGTCAGCGGATCCGTAAAAGATGCTTCCAATGGAGAAACCATGATCGGTGCAACCGTCTTTCTGAAAGAACTGAATAAATCTGCTTTCACCAACCAATACGGTTTCTTCTCCATTACCGCACCAAAAGGAAAATACACCTTACAGATCGCTTATACCGGATACAAAACGATAGAACAGATCATTGAATTGGATAAGAATGTCAATTTGAAGATCAACTGTTCTCCTTCCGAAAATCAATTAGAAGAAGTTGAGATCTCTGCAAAGGGAGGAAATGAGAACGTGAATAATACGCAAATGGGAAGCATGAATCTGGACATGGCTGAGATCAAAAAAATTCCGGCTTTCATGGGCGAAGTAGACATTCTAAAAACCATACAACTTCTTCCAGGTGTAAAAAGTGCCGGTGATGGTAACAGTGGTTTTTATGTACGTGGTGGCGGGCCGGATCAAAATCTGATCTTACTGGATGAAGCTCCAATTTACAATGCATCTCACCTCATGGGTTTTTTCTCCGTTTTCAATGGAGATGCGATCAAAAACGTAAATCTCATCAAAGGCGGAATGCCTGCTCAATATGGAGGAAGACTTTCTTCTGTACTTGATATCACGATGAAAGATGGAAACAATCAGAATTTTGAAGTGGATGGTGGTATTGGTCTCATCTCTTCTCGTCTCACAATTCAAGGTCCCATCCTAAAAAACAAAAGCTCTTTTCTGATCAGTGGCAGAAGAACCTATATTGATATTCTTGCAAAACCCTGGCTGGATAAATCTGATTTTAAAGGCACATCCTATTATTTCTATGATCTCAATGCTAAACTCAATTACATTGTGAATGATAGGAACAGGATCTATCTGAGTGGTTATTTTGGAAGAGATCGCTTTCTTTTCAAAAGTGAAGAGGATAAATTCAGTACACAAATTCCCTGGGGAAATGCTTCTGCCTGTTTACGGTGGAATCACATCTTCAACTCCAAACTCTTTTCAAATGCTTCAGCCATTATCACCAATTACGATTTTAGTTTCATTGCTCTGCAGGATGAGTTTGAAGCCACCATCAAATCAGGTATCACTGACCATACATTGAAATACGATCTGAATTACTTTCCGAATTCACGACATAATATCAAGACCGGTATACAATATATTTTTCATGTGTTTATTCCTACTAGTGTAAGTGCTAAACAAGGCGAGACCGTTTTTGATCTCGGTAAAGTGATCAAACTGTATGCACACGATGCTTCTGTTTATGTTGGTGATGACTGGGATATTAATCAAGCATTCAAACTAAATGCCGGATTACGCTTCAGCAACTTCACGCAGATCGGTCCTTTCTCCCGTTACAAAAAAGATTTTCTTGGCAGGATCTCTGATACGGTGAATTATGCTCAGGGGAAAGTAGTTGCAAACTACAATGGGCTGGAACCACGCATCACACTTCGCTACGCGATCACTAAACTTACTTCGCTGAAAGCAGCCTACACACGCAATTTTCAATACATTCATTTGGGCAGTATTTCTTCCGTTAGTTTACCTACAGATGTTTGGATGCCTTGTACCGAAGAGATAAAACCACAACAAAGTGATCAGTACGCTATCGGGATCTTCAAGAATTTCAAGGAGAATCTGTTTGAAACCAGCATCGAAGCGTATTACAAAACCATGTCCAATCAGATCGAATACAAAGAAGGAGCCACACCCTCAGACAATGTTTTTGATAATCCTGACAATGCTTTTACCTACGGAAAAGGATGGGCTTACGGAGCTGAATTCTTCATTAAAAAAAGTAGAGGTAAATTCTCCGGATGGATCGGATACACTTTGTCATGGACATGGAGACAATTTGAAGCGATCAATTATGGAGAAAAGTTCTTAGCCAAATACGATAGACGGCATGATGCATCTGTAGTTCTCACCTATGATCCCAACAAACAATGGAATTTCGGAATGGTATGGGTGTATGGAACCGGAAACAGAGGCACGTTGCCTCAGGGATTTTTTCTTTACGAGGGCAGTCAAAGTCATGATTACGGTTTAAGAAACTCCTATCAATTTGCACCTTACCATCGTTTGGATTTGAACGTGACCTATTCACCCAACCGTGAGTTGAAACTTGAAAAAAGAAAACAGAAAATGAAGGAACAATTATTGAAGGAAGGCAAAGACACGACAGATATCCAAGTTACAAAAAAAGTATTTCGTAAATTCAGCAACAGTTACACTTTGAGTGTTTTCAATGCCTACAATAGATACAATCCTTATTTTATCTACATCACTCGTCAAGGAGATTTTACCAATGGAACATTAAAAGTGGGGGCTAAACAAGTTTCACTTTTTCCTATCTTGCCAAGTATAACCTGGAATTTTAAATTTTGAACAGAGCGAAAAGACATATAAACCAAGGCCTTTACAATGCAAGCAACAAAAAACCTTTGTTTGAAAGGTTCAATTTTTTACGTCTGCTTTTATTAGTGATTAGCACAACTTTCATTTCCTGCCGTAAAAAGGTGAAACTAAATATTCCTGACTACAAGCAAAAAGTAGTTGTGGAAGCATCCATTGAAACAAATGGTCCGCCTATTGTTCTTTTATCCTGGTCCGTTCCCTACTTCGGAACCTTTGATTTCACAACACCTGAAAAAGCTTTTATAAAAGGAGCTTTTGTAACGGTAAGCGACGGAAGCAGCACTGACACCTTGCAGGAATTGGATCCCAATTCTGGTTATATTTATTTAGGTTCAAAACTAAAAGGGCAGGAAGGAAAAACATATCTGCTGAAGGTTACTGTCAATGGAAAAACTTACTCGGCAGAATCTACCATCCGAAATCCTGCAAAATTGGATTCGCTTTACTTTAAAGGAGAACAGGATTCGCTTGGTTACATTTGGCAACACTTCAGTGAACCAGTGGGGGCCGGGGATTTTTACAGGTGGTTTGCGAAAAGAAAAACCAAAGACTTTTTTTACGCGGCACCATTCGGCTCTGCATTTGATGATAAGTACATTGACGGAAAATCATTTGATTTTGCTTACGACAGAGGTCCACAACCCAATTCCATTCAAGAATACAGAGATGATCCGGAGCAAGGCTATTTTAAAAGAGGAGACACTGTCATTGTAAAATTCTGCAAGATAGGGAAGAATGAATATGATTTTTGGAACACCTATTATCAGAACAAAGCCAGTAACAGTAATCCTTTTTCTGCTCCGTCCAACATCAAAAGCATGCTCGATAATTCAGATCACGAAGTATTCGGATCATTCACAGCTTATGCACCTTTCTTTGACACCATCATCATCCCCAAGAAATAATGAAACATCCTTTGTTAGAAGCATACATTAAAAACAATGATTACGGAAAAATGATAGGAATGGATTTTACCGTGGTAGAAGACGGACTCATCCATTATACGATAATAATACAGGGAAAACATCTGGCCACACCCTTGGCAGCACACGGTGGACTCATCGCTTCACTCGCCGATGCAGCATTGGGAGTGGCTGCTCTAAGTGCTGTTTGTAAAGAAAATAAAGTAGTGAGTACGGTTGAATACAAGATCAGTTTTATCAGTCCTGCCTTTTCAGGAGACGAATTACTTGCCATTGGTAAAGTGGAAAGTAAAGGCAAACGATTGCTCATCTCCAGTTGTGATATTTTTTGCAAGAACGATAAGAATAGATTGGTAGCAAAAGCATTGGGCACTTTTAATGCTTATCCCGCTGAGAAGGCTGGTTACCTCTTGTGATCAGGAATGAATTTCCTCTTCCTTCTGTTCAAAATTAATTGAATATAAAATCTTTCAAGGATCTTGGAAATTCTTATTTATCCTATCTTTATTCGAAGTTTTTATGTCGATTTCAGTTAAAAATATCACCAAGCTCTACGGAACGCAAAAGGCACTGAACAACGTGTCGTTCGAAGCCAACAGCAATGAGATCGTAGGGTTTTTAGGTCCGAATGGTGCAGGAAAAAGTACCATGATGAAAATTCTTACCTGTTATATTCCACCTACAACCGGAACGGCAAGTGTTTGCGGATTTGATATTGACAGCGCAAGCATGGAAGTGAGAAAGAGAATTGGCTACTTACCGGAGCACAATCCACTTTATCTGGATATGTACGTGAAAGAATTCCTTGCCTTTACTGCCGGTCTACATAAAATAAAAAACACAGATGCCAGAGTAAAAGAGATGATCGGTTTAACCGGGCTTGAGATCGAACAAAATAAAAAAATTGGTGCATTGAGTAAAGGGTACAGACAAAGAGTTGGTCTTGCGCAGGCAATGATACACGACCCGAAGGTATTGATCATGGATGAGCCGACAACAGGTTTGGATCCGAATCAGCTGGAAGACATCAGATCACTGATACGTTCAATGGGAAAAGAGAAAACAGTATTACTCAGCACACACATCATGCAGGAAGTTGAAGCCATGTGTGACAGAGTGATCATCATCAACAAGGGAGAAATAGTGGCGAATGACGAAACCAAGAATTTACAGCAAAGAACCTCTGCCCAGATCATCACAGTTGAATTTGATTCCAACGTAAGTGAAGAAACACTTAAGAAGATCCATAAAGTTGAAAATGTAAAGAATATTTCAGGCAACACCTGGCAATTGATCTCGTCTGATACCGGAGATCTGCGCAAGGTGATCTTTGATTTCGCCGTGAAAAATAATCTATCCGTTCTCACCCTGAACAGGGAATTAAAGAAAATGGAAGACATTTTCAAGGAATTGACCAAGTCTAATTAAGCAGATCTAAACAACTTTCGAATAAAGTCCATCCTTCGCGTTATTTTTTCTTGTGTTAAAGAAAGAAATAGTGGTAAAAATACTCCACCAATAATCCATTCGTGCTATTCCCCAAAGCAAATAGTAGGTTGAAATTCACTCGAATAATTGCGTTAACGCCTTCTGTACTTCTGTAAAAAAATGTATCTTTAGTCTTTATTTCGTACAATGAAGATCTCTTATAATTGGCTAAAAACATTGCTCCCTGTTGATCTCAGCGCAACTGAGGCTGCAGATCTTTTAACGGCATCCGGACTGGAAGTGGAAAGCATTGAAACATTTGAATCGATTCCTGGAGGATTAAAGGGATTGGTTGTTGGAGAAGTGATCGAATGTGTCAAACATCCCGATGCTGACAGATTACGTTTAACCAAAGTGCAAGTTGGAACAGGCGAAGCGCTTTCCATTGTATGCGGTGCGCCTAATGTAGCTGCCGGACAAAAAGTGATCGTGGCTCTCGTAGGAACAAAATTATTTCCACTTACAGGCGAACCTTTCGAAATAAAAAAATCAAAGATTCGTGGTGCTGCCAGCGAAGGAATGATCTGCGCAGAAGATGAGATCGGAATTGGTAAAAGCCACGATGGCATCATTGTTCTTCCTTCGGATACAGAAGTAGGTTCGCCTGCTTCATCAGTTTTCAATATCGAAAATGATTCTGTTTTGGAAATTGGACTGACACCCAACAGAAGCGATGCAGCTTCGCATTTGGGAACGGCAAGAGACCTCATGACCATTCTCAATTCAAGAGATCCGGAATTAAAGCTAAGCATCCTTGAAAACGGATTTCAATCGCTGCCCGATTCTACAAAATTGAACAAAGTAAATGTTGAAGTTACAGACACCTCTTCCTGTCCAAGATACTCGGGAATCGTCATCAGTGGCATTGAAGTAAAGGAAAGTCCGGATTGGTTGAAGAACCGTTTGACTGCGATTGGATCAAGGCCCATCAACAATATTGTAGACATCACAAATTTTGTGATGCATGAATTAGGACAACCTTTGCATGCATTTGACTTAGATAAGATCAAAGGAAAAAAAGTGATCGTAAGAAAGGCGAAGGATGGAGAAAATTTCAAGACACTGGATGGCGTAGATAGAAAATTGAACAAAGAGGACCTGGTGATCTGCAACGAAACCGAACCCATGTGCCTTGCCGGTGTATTTGGAGGAATGGAAAGTGGCGTAAGTGAGAACACAAAAGCTATATTTCTGGAAAGTGCTTATTTTGATCCTGCAAGCATACGCAAAAGCTCAAAAAGACATGCGTTGAAAACGGATTCTTCTTTCCGATTTGAAAGAGGATGTGATCCGGATATGACTTTAAAAGCCCTCACTCGTGCAGCTAACCTCATCTTTGAATTAGCAGGTGGCGTTTTAAGCATGGAAGTGGTGGATCTTTATCCTGAAAAACTTGAGCCGTACAAAGTTGCATTCTCCTATAATAACTGCAATGAGTTGATCGGAAAAGAAATTGAAAAAGAAAGAATTAAAAATATCCTGCACAACCTTGGCATTAGCATTGAATCGGAGGGAGCAGATGGATTACTATTAAGCGTACCTCGTTATAAAACCGATGTAACACGAGAAGCCGATGTGATCGAAGAGATCATGCGTATTTATGGTTATAACAATGTAGAAGCCGGAAAGTCCATTCATTATTCGGCAATGACATCAACAGATGATTCCCCTACCCTTTTGGAAAGAAGAGTGTCAGCCGTATTGACAGGTTTCGGATTCACCGAGATGATGGGACTTTCGCTTACAGCTGAAACTAATTACAGTAATCCTGAGCAATTGGTAAAAGTGGTGAATCCATTGAGTGCCGATCTGAATGTGCTCCGTGCAGATTTGCTTTACAGTGGACTACAAGCAATTACCTATAACATCAACAGAAAGAACAACGATCTTAAACTGTTTGAATTCGGCACAAGCTATTTTTTAGATTCCACAAATGACTTTGGATATGGAGAACGTAAACACATCAGTCTTTTTGTAACAGGACGTGCAGTTCCTGAAAATCCTTATGGAATGAATGCGAAGACAGATCTTTCTTTTTTAAAGGCAGCTTTGTTGGGAATATTCGATCAGTGTGGGATCGAGAATATAAAAACAGGTGACAGTACCCGTTCTGAATTTGACTTTGGTTTAAGTTTTACACTGAACGGAAAGATCCTTGCAGAAGCAGGTTCTATAAAAAGTTCTTTTGTGAAAAAAGCAGGTATCGTCCAATCTGTTTTTTATGCAGACATCGACCGAAATGCATTGACCAAAGCATTCAAGAAACGACACATTGAATATGCGGAGGTTTCTAAATTCCCTGCAGTGAGAAGAGACCTAGCACTATTACTGAACGCTCAAGTGAAATACAGTGAAGTAGAAGAGTTGGCATATGCTTCCGAGAAAAAATTATTGAAAGAGGTCAATCTTTTCGATATTTACAGTGATGAAAAGTTGGGTGGAAAAAAATCCTATGCCGTTTCTTTCCTTTTGCAAGATCAGGATGCAACCTTAACTGATAAACAAATAGATTCAGTTATGGAAAAATTGCTGAAGAATTTCAAAGAAAAACTAGGCGCTGAATTACGTTAGAAATTGAAAGCGATTTTTAAAGATCTCAAAGTTGTTGAGCTGGCCGGTGTACTTGCGGGTCCTTCTGTAGGCTATTTTTTTGCTGAACTCGGCGCGAATGTCATTAAGATCGAAAATCCGCTTACCAACGGCGACGTTACCCGTAGTTGGAAATTAAAAACAGAAAACACAGAGGAAAAAGAAAGCGCTTATTTCTGGAGTGTGAATGCTTTAAAAACTTTTGAGTGGCTGGACATTACCCTTCCTTCTCAATTAAAAAAATTTCATACCCTGATCAAAGATGCAGATATACTGATCTGCAATTTTAAAAAAGGTGATGATAAAAAACTCAAAGTAGATTACAAGACCTTATCCACGATCAATCCAAAACTTATTCACGCAAGCATCAATGGATTTGGGAAAGATTCGCCACGTACTGCTTATGACCTCATTTTGCAAGCGGAGAGTGGATTCATGCATATGAACGGAGAACCTTCCGGTAAACCCGTTAAAATGCCTGTAGCGCTGATCGATCTGCTGGCAGGTCATCAACTCAAAGAAGCTATACTTATTGCGCTAATACAGCGCTATAAGACCGGCAAGGGCTGTGAGGTATCGGTTTCGCTTTATCATAGCGCAATCGCCTCTCTTGCCAATCAGGCAACGAACTGGCTGCTTGCCGGACATCTACCTGTTGCTATGGGAAGTTTGCATCCGAATATTGCTCCTTACGGTGAATTATTTGAAACGAAGGACAAGCACCTGATTACTTTTGCCATTGGAAACAACAAACAATTTCAAGCCCTGTGTGATCTGATCGCTTATCCCACCCTGGCACAGGAAAAAAATTACGCGAACAATCAGGCAAGAGTACGTAACCGGACGCAACTTTACCATGTGCTTTACAATTACATCAAAGCCTATGATTTTAAAACACTTTTGAAGCTTTGTCTTGCCAAGGAAGTTCCCATTGGAAAGATCAGAAATCTGAAAGAAGTTTTTGAACTTCCGGAAGCAAAAGAAATGCTGGTGAACTTTACTTACAATAAAAAGAATATCAGTGCCGTTTCAGGCATCGCATTTAAATTCGGATGAATTCATACACCGTTATACGATCATCAAATGATCAAGAACTGAAAAGCATTCTTGCACTTCGTTATTTGGTGCTCCGTCAACCCTGGGATCAGCCGGCAGCAACAGCAACCGATGAACTGGAAAATAGCAGCATCAATGCTTACATTCGGGACGAAAATGGCGAAGCAATTGCTTGTGGAAGATTACAGGAGAATGAGAATAAAACAGGACAGATCCGATTTATGGCTGTTCATCCGGATCACCAGGGAAAAGGCCTTGGAAAAAAAATCGTCATTTTTCTGGAAGAAGAGGCAAAAAAAATGGGACTAAAAAAAGTGGAACTGCAGGCTCGCGAAAATGCCGTTGATTTTTACAAAAGCTGCAATTATGCTATTGCTGAAAAAAGTTTTCTCCTCTGGGGGATCATTCAGCATTACAGAATGGAAAAAATATTCTGAATTAAAAATTGAGGTAATACTCTTTGGTCAATTCAATATACTCCTTGGTATACTTCAAAGGTTGCTCCGTCTCAATCACGAGCGTCGATTCTGAAAATTCCGTTTGTTTGAATTCAAACAACATCAAATGTCTTTTCTCCGTTTCTGAATCTGCCCTGGTTCGAACGCGCAATAATTTCGAAAGATAAAGCCCTTTTTGCTTAGCCATTTCCCTGAAAATGCCTGCCTCTTTGGTGGGAAGTATCAAATAGAATTTTCCTTTCTCATGCAGCATTTTCTTCACACCATTCAAAAGATCTTCAAATGAAAGGAACTCATTGTGCCGTGCTACTGTACGAGTTTGATTCTGACTTTTAAGTGAGTCTGTGAAATACGGTGGGTTGGTAACGATGAGATCGAATTGTTCTTGTGATGTTGCAGCCAAGTCCTGAAAGGACAGATTTGCTACTTCAATGTTTCTAAAAATACTTTGTTCAGCATTGAGCCGTGCCTGCTCTGTTGCTTCTTTATCAATATCAATGGCAAGTATACGGGCTTTCGACTTCTGTGCAAGCATCAACGCGATCACACCCGTACCGGTGCCAATATCCAGAATATTCCTGCTTCCGTTCGGACTAACCCAGGCACCGAGCAATACAGCATCGGTATTCACCTTCATGGCGCATTTGTCCTGATGAATTACAAATTGTTTGAAGGCAAAACTTGCATTGGGCATAAGCTTGTTTCATTCTGCTTTTTCTTAAAGTTGTCCATCTAAGAAATGTAGTGAAAAAACAAAAGCGTTAATTATTCATTAACGCTTTTAATATCTTTAATAAGAGGCCTTGCTATTGCTTCTTCCGAGATTCTTTCCGTATCCGGGAGAAGTATTGTATCTAAGCATTACCTCGAGACCACCATTACGCTTAGATGCAGGAGTAAGCGAAGACACGTTGATATCATAAGAAAGTCCTAATGCGTATTTATCGTACTGCCACAATAAAGTTGGGATGATAGCATCCTTGAAACGATATTGTCCTCCAATTGAAAAGGCCGATGGCTTTTTGATATTGGTACGGATGGATTGATCAGAAAGAATGAACTTGAACAAGGCACCTAACAACAATTCACTGCTTGTTCCCTGACGCATATAGATCACACTTGGCATGATGGCATTCTTAGAGCGTGGAATATTGATATCACCGGATCCATGCACAATGAATCTTGTTTTCAGTTTCTCTGAATTCACGAAGAAAGAATTGCTTGGTACATTAAAGTGATAGGCTGCAGCACCAATGTTCATTTTATTTCCGTCTTTCGAGCTAATGAATTTTTCGCTTTGCGCATAATTGAAGTTGATACCTCCACCTACATCATAGGCGGTAATTGCACTACGTGGAACCTCAGATTCGCCTGAAGGTCTGCTGGCATCATATTCGTAACCGTTAAACTGACGATCCCATCGAAGGTTGTTCACATCAATTGTTCTGTACATGAAACCACCGGAAACACCGGCAGATACTTTCATTTGTTTATTGATCTTTTGAATTGCAGTGAATCCCAATGTTGGATTCAGATCTCCTAATTTTGCATCTCCTGCCATATCGCGAAACATACTCGCGCTCATGGCAAAATAATTCTTCTTCAGTTTCTTGTGCTTAATGGCTTGCTCGTAGCAAACACCGTAATTCCGGTAAGCTACTGCTACTTTTCCCCATTGAGAACGGTAACTTCCAATGACACGTGTATCGTACATGATCCCTGTTAAAGCAGGATTCAATGCACTGGACATTTCAGTATACTGCGAAAAATGTCTATCCTGTGCATTTACATTCTGTAAAAGCGCAAGAGCGAACACCGTTAGGCATATTTTATTGCGTTGCATAATCTTTTTTACCTGATAAGTGTAACATTACCCTTCATGGAAAAGGCCTTGCCGTTAAAGGTGATCCCTTCAATTCGGTAAACGAATACGTCTGTATTCATAGGATCTCCTTTATAAGTTCCATCCCATCCTTGTTCCTTATCATTTGTTTCAAATACTTTTTCTCCCCATTTATTGAAGATCATGAAAGTCATTGTTTCTAAACAGTAACCCCTAACTTTCAGCACATCATTCACACCATCGTCATTCGGCGAGAATGCATTCGGAACAAAGGTTTCTCCACAGTCTTCCAATACAATTACGTTAATGGTATCACTTGCATAACATGCTTTACTTGCATATCCCCACAAATGGTACTGTGTTGTTTTTCTCGGTGTGACCGTGACGACCTGACCCGTTGTTCGGGAGATATTGTAATTCGGATCCCATTCGTAGCTGGCGCAATTGGTTCCAGTTAAAGTAATGCTCTGTCCGTAACGTATGGTCGTGTCTTTCCTGCCCCCCGTGAGTTTCGGGAGGATCTTCGGATTGGGCACGTCGACGACTTTGATGTAATTCATCCGCGACTCGAAGTCAAAGCTACCGTTCGGTTTATTATAAGGACTTGCTGCTCTCAACACAACATTGTAATTACCCGGAAGGTTATAACAAACAGTTGGATGCATGGCATTGGAAACAGAAGGCTGTCCTCCTGCGAATGTCCAGGTATAGGTTTGTGGTCCACCTGCCGCTGTATCTGTCATGTTCACAAACGTGATACAGGTACGCGAGCAAATGGTATCGTTCGGAATGGAAGTTGTAAACTGAGTTGATGTTGGAGAAAGTGAACGGCAATCCACTACACGAAGGGTAACTGTGTCAACTCTTCGACATCCTTTTCCATCAACAGGAATTCCATTGTATCCGGACCAAACTGAGAAGGTGACAAGGGCTGGTGTTCTTAGTGGAGCTGCCAATACTACTGTGAAGTCATTAGGAGGAACTACAATTGACGGTGATGAATAAGGTGCTGCATATGGTGAAACCCATGTATAAGTAGACTGCACACCAACAGGCAAAATATTGGAGTTGCTATTCGTCGCCTGCAAAGTGATCAATGCATCCGGGTTCGAACCTGTTGATGAACCTACATAACAAATTGTATTGATAGGTACACCATTCACAATAGGAAGCGCAACAGCAGTTAGCGGTTGAGGTAATACAGTTACAGGTACATATTTTGGAACAGAGGCACAACCTCTTCCGTCAATGACCTCAGCTGAATACGTAACCGGCTGCGCCATGTTCGTTGGAGAAATGACGACCGTTTGAGACAACTGATTATTCAAACTTGGAGGAGGAGCGTTCATAGGCTCAACCCAGTTAAATGCATAAGGCATATAAGTGGACGTTATCTGCGTCATGTACATTTTCAAAGAATCTCCAACGCACATATAAGGTTGTTTGGGCACCACATTCATACTGAATTGTGGAATAACCGTTACGCAGACAATTGCTGAACCGGAGCACACGGATGTATTCCCAATGACTGTATAACAAGTTGTGACCAGTGGTCGCGCTGCTACGCAAGGTCCGATCGAGTAGTTCAATGAAGAAGATGGTAACCAATTATAAATTCCTGCTCCGGAAGCACAGAGGTTAACCGGCTTGGATGTCATTGGATAATTCGCGGCAATACAAGTTGTGGCTGTATTCGGGGAAGTAGTGACCTGAATATTCAAAGGAGATCCAAGAGTAATGTTAACTACCGTATAGGCGGCACATGGAAGACCGTTAGTCATTGCTTCAACCGTATACACTCCAGGACCCACAACGATACTAGAAGATTGAATTGGAGGCGCAATACCTGTACCTGACCAGGTATAACTACCCGCACCGGCGGCAGTTAAGGTCGAGGAGAATCCAACGCAGACAGCGGATGCAGTTGCAACCACAGAAACCAACGGGAATTGTCCCATATTCACTAAAACTGTTCCACTTCCCGGACAACCATTCATTGGATCCACACCATTTACGGTATACACGGTAACGACAGAAGGAGTTGCCAATACAGGAGTTCCGAAAATAGGACCGGGAGACCAGGTATGAGATGAGCCACCAATACAATTCAATGTTGTTGTTTCATTTGGACAAACAACGGATGGAGTTGCCCAAGCTGAATAAGTTTGTTGCGCCACTACATTGACAGTAAAAGATAAACTTGATGTTAATACACCCAGATTACCAGCTGCAACAGTTAGGGTATATATACCCGGAGCAGGAAATGTCATTGCAGGAGCAGAAACAGTTGGAGGAGCAAAAGTAACCCCTCCCGGAGAAGAAGACCATGTATACGAATCCGTTGGGGCAACCGTGTTGGAAGCAATAGGAGCCCACGTAAACGCTCCGGCACACACCTGTGATTGGACAGTGTACGATAAAGTTGGTGCTGTCATCATGATATCGTCGATGGCAACAGCAATATTTCCAGGACCCGGTACATTTGTATTGGTCCAAACGTAACCCACACGAAGGTTATTCACACCATCGCAGGAAGAAGGAAGAGCGTAGTTCGTTGCAGTCCATTGTGCAGTCGGAGCACAAGGCCCAGGAGTTGGAGCAAGGAAACCTAATGACAACCACGGACCGTTAGCAATACTGTAAACAACTTCACAGGCATCAACAGTACCATTACCAATAGCCATGTAATTAAAATTAAGGACAATGTTATTTCTTCCCACGCAATTGATCGGAGGAGATTCAACACGTTTACGGGTATTCGAAGTAGCAGATTGAATATAGATCGCGCCCGGATCTAAATTTGGAGCAACTAAATTGGCTCCTACGTGTAAAGATCTATTGGTAAAACCGGCATTATTCAAACAACCATCTCCACAAGTTCCAACCGGACGTCCGGCATCCGTGGCACTGATGAACCATTCGTTAGCAGCAGCACCGTTACCGGGTGCGGCAGGTAAGTTGGATGAAGCCCAAATTCCATTTGTAAAAGTTGGTGTAAATCCAACAGCGATCTGTCCTTGATTACAACCCAAGCCAAAGGATTCGTACCAGAACATTGTTTGATTTATCTGTGCCCTGATCCCTGCAGAAACAAATAAGAAAATGAATAAAAAATAAACGAATAATCGTTTCATATTAAAATTATTAAAGAGCTTAATTTAGATCGCTTTATCTGAAGCTTAGTAAATCGCTAAAAGTCAGACATTGCAACCTTGTAAATATAATCAATAATTCCTTTTCATTCGTGGTAAAAACTGAATAAACTTACCGTTCATAAGCCGGAATTAGAGGTTTATACGGGTATAAAGCCGAAAAGGTTTGAAATTTCACTCATTCGGAAGCATCCCTCACTCTTTAATAATTACAACATATTGATTATTAATAGTTTACTGTTCTAAAATTTGTACCTTAAACTCCCTATAAAATTGCGTCCCGGACCATTTATTCCACTTGCAAAGACCCTGTATCTGTTATCTGTGATGTTTTCGCAGGCAAAATTGATCCTGAATCCTTTATAAAGATTCACCCCTGCTCTCAAATTTAGCGTGAACCATCCCGGCATGTATCCTTTTATTGGATCAGCTGAATAATTGGCATTGTCCTCTCCACTCGGACTATAATCTCTTGAAGATTTTTTTCCATTGTAACGAACAAAGAATTCAGCATCTGCATTTTTTTCCTTGTAGATCAAACTGGTTTGTCCGAATACGGGTGGAATATGATCCAATGCATACACGGTATCTTTGACCACATCTATGTACCTTCCGTATGTAATATTCACATTGCTTTTGAATGAAATATTATCATTAAAGTCAAACTGCACGCCACCGTTGATCCCGTAGATATAGGCCCAATCTGTATTTTGCATGGCCTGCACTTTTGATTTAACACCGCTGAAAAGTACACTGTCGGAACCGTTGTATTTAAAATCCCTTTGAACAATTGCGTTTTGCATGGAAGTATAATAGGCAGCAATGTCAAACTTGTAGCGCTTCGCAAAAACTTTACTTAATCCTAATTCAATATTCGTTGCATATTCCGGTTTGATATCCGGGTTAGGAACGACAACAATGCTTCCTGCGCTACCAAAAACCTTAGACATATCATCCACATTCGGTGCTCTGAAGCCCGTATTGAACAACAAACTCACTTTGTAATTATCCTCTTCCTTCCAGGTAAAACCAATATTTCCAGTAAGTGATTGATTCTTTTGCTCTGCTACTTTGAATGGAAATTTATAGAAAGTGGTGTCATTGAAATTGCAAACCAAAGATGTTGCCGTACCTCGGATTCCGCTTGAAACAACAAATTTAGAATTCACTTCCCATGAATGAGCAAGGTAAAAAGCGCCTGTGTTCATTTTACTTCCTCCGTCAGCATAACGAGTCACGGCCTGACTCACAGAACCAGTTGCGATATTCAAATTATTTGCAGTTGACTTCACATCATTGCCGTTGACTTCGATACCGTATCTCAGTTCATGTTCCTCTCTTATTTTTTTAAATACATCAATGTTTGCCGATAAAACACTTACATCCTCCATCTGACTAATCTTATTGACATTCTGAAAACGTCGCGTGACCCTGTCCTGTTCCACTTTCTGGTAAGCGAAGATCACTTTCATATTATCTGAAATAGCCGTCCTTAAATCATAATTGAGTGTGTAGGCACCCAACATTCTTTTTTGTGGTCCGTAATACCATTCCGCCCATTTTAATTTTGTGCCCGAGTATTCTGTTAATCGGTCGTAACGGGGAACATCACTCGACTGGCTCATCTGAAAATTAATATTGTGTGTTAGATGTTCGCCTGTACGAATGGCAAAACGTTGCATAATATCCAATTGATCATAGGATGTTCCGGTTTGTAAATTATCATTTTCATTGACTATCATAGAGTCGCGATCTCCGATTCGTTGAGCGTAATACTTTCTATCCCAGGCCTTGCTTCCTCCCGGTAATTTAGTGGAGCCACTCATCAGATCTCCGAATTGCGAGTGTGTTATATTCGTCATGGAAGCGAAGTTCTTTGTCCCGATGTTAAAATCAAGATGCGTGCTGAATTCATTGTTCACACTGGCAAAACGCATCATTGCATTTGTTTTGACCAGCATTTTATCATCTGTGCTGAATTCAGCATTCTTGGTATAGAAGTGCATGACACCGCCCAATGCATCAGAACCATACATGGTAGAAGAAGGACCAAAAATAACCTCTACTCTATCCATCATATTTGCATCGAGGGTGATGATGTCCTGAAGATGTCCGGCTCTGTAGATCGCATTGTTCATACGCACACCATCCACCACCATCAAGACTCTACTTGCTTCAAAACCACGCAAAACAGGACTGCTTCCACCCTGTTGACTTTTTTGTACGAATACAGCACCGGTGTTCATTACAACTTCTCCTGTGGTAGGTTGCATTCCGAATTCGATGCTCTTTTGTTTGATGATCTCCATTTGATAGGGAACATCAATTTTCTTTTCCGATGTGCGATTGGCAGAAAAAACGATCTCATTCAACACCACTGCTTTTGCAGAAAGTTCGATGGGATTTGACATGGATTCTGCACGAAGTTTCACTTTTCTTTCGTTGTAACCAAACAAGTAAACAGTGATCGAATCGTCAATATTCAATGTTGAAATATCCGCTTTGCCCTTTACGTTGGTGAGAACAGAATTGTTTTTGATGTCCTTTAAAACGACACCAACCAATGGTTCGTAAGTAGAACGATCTCGAACCGTGATCTCCTGTGCCTTGAACAGGATTGAACTAAACAATAAGGCGAAAAATAAGATCTTTTTCATACTGATTAGAATTAAAAATGAATGAATAAAAGGAATGGAATTACTCCACCACCTTTACCACAAAATATAAAAACAGATCAGGAAAAAGAAGGAGGTATGAATGGACTTTTTAATGAAACCTCAGGTAAATTAAATAGAAAATCAGTGAAACTGAATTCGTTTACTGTATTGTATACAAGAAAAGAAATTGAATTGCTCTCGAATTTTAAATTCAGCATTTGTTTCAATAAATTAAGGAAAGGCGAAGAATTCTTAGCAGAATCATTGAAGAGATTAGCAAATTCCTGTTTGAGCTGAACCTCTTTGAAATCCGGAAGAAGGGAAAGAATCACCTGATCATTTTGAATCACCAAAGCAATCACATCATACAATTTTCCTTCTATTATCACCTCTTTGTTTTCATCTTCCCATTTCAAAACAGCGGACGAAACATAAAGTTGATTGAGGGGAATGGTATAGAATTCTAATTTATCTTGTTTCTGAATATTGATAAAGGATCTGAATTCCTTTTTATAAGACTTAAGGTAGATCTTATAAATAAAAAAGCTGCCACACGAAAAGACCAGAATGCAGAGGAGACTGAATATAGCTGTGAACTTTTTCAATACCCGAATATAAAATAATCTTTTAGAATTAGTTGTTAAACGGCCACATTATGTTCTCTCAATGCATTGTTCAAAGAAGTCTTCAGATCGGTACTTTCCTTTCTTTTTCCAATGATGAGTGCACAGGGAACCTGAAAATCTCCGGCCGGAAAAGTTTTGGTATAACTACCCGGAATCACAACCGAACGTTCAGGCACATAACCCTTGGTTTCTACAGGCTCTTTACCGGTAACATCTATGATCTTAGTCGACATCGTTAACACAACGTTGGCGCCCAATACAGCTTGCTTTCCTACTCTTACTCCTTCTACAACAATGCATCTTGATCCAACAAAACAATCATCTTCAATTATAACAGGTGCTGCCTGCACAGGTTCCAATACGCCACCAATTCCTACACCACCACTGAGATGAACATTTTTTCCTATCTGAGCACAGCTTCCAACTGTTGCCCAAGTATCTACCATTGTTCCCGAATCAACATAGGCTCCAATATTGACATAGGATGGCATCATGATCACTCCGTTAGCGAGATAAGAACCATAACGTGCAATGGCATGAGGAACTACCCTTACGCCCAATTTAGCATAGTCTTTTTTCAAAGCCATTTTATCATGAAATTCCATTGGACCCACTTCAAATGTTTGCATTTGTCGCGTTGGAAAATACAGAATCACTGCTTTTTTAACCCAGTCGTTCACTTGCCAGGTGCCATCGGTCTTTGGCTCGGCAACTCGTAAAATTCCTTTATCGAGTTGTTCAATTACTTGCTCTATTGTTTTTATTGTGGAAGGATCTTTTAAAAGATCACGGTTTTCCCAGGCTTTTTCTATGATGTTTTGCATAATGAAATGACTTGCAAGTTAAATAAAAAACGTATATTTGCAGTTCTTAAAAAAAGGGTTCCGTAGCTCAACTGAATAGAGCATCTGACTACGGATCAGAAGGTTAGGGGTTTGAATCCCTTCGGAATCACGATAAAGACAAAAACACCTCCAATTTATTGGGGGTGTTTTAGTTAGTAATATGTCGTCCCTACGGGACTTATTGGAAATAATTAAATGTTTCAAATCCTCACTCGTCAATCGTTACTCAAGTTTAGTAACATGTCGTCCCTACGGGACTTATTGGAAATAATTAAATGTTTCAAAATCTCACTCGTCAATCGTCATTCAAAACTCGTCAATAGATTTGTCGGCCCTACGGGACTTGGTGGAAATAATTATTTTTTTCAAATTCTCATTCGCCATTCATAACTCGTAATTTTATTTTCGTAGAGCTAAAACATAATTAACTTTACAAACGATGACAGAAACAGCAACAAAAGAATTAATTGAAACTCAGGTTTTGGCCGATGAAGAACGTCAAACCATTGTTCACTGTAATTGTGGTGATGTTTATGCCTATCGCGTTTGGCCTAGCACATTTTTAATTGAAACTGAAAGTGGCAAAAGATCGAAACTTCTCCATGCTTTCAATATTTCTCTGGCTCCCTTATGGACAGAGAACAATGGCAAAGGTTTTACGCTTGTGTTTGAAGGATTAAGTAAAGGATGTCGTTCCTTTGATCTTGTTGAAATTATTCCTGAACCGGGGGGATTTGAAGTGAAGGGAATTGCCAGAAATAATTCGGATGTGTACTCGGTAAACTTATAAATGCTTGTGTCTTTCCGGAGCCAGATAAATATCTTCGATAAGCTTCATGACAAATTCCAATTGTTCTTCTTTCGTTAACTCTGTATTATCTAATACAACGGCATCTTCGGCTTTCGTCAATGGATTTTCTTTTCTTGTTGTATCGGCATGATCCCTCTCGACTAAATTCTTCTTCACTTCTTCCATGCTATAGATCTGTCCTTTACTGCTCATTTCATCATGTCTTCTTTGAGCCCTCACATCCGTATCTGCTGTCATGAATAATTTCAATTCAGCATTCGGAAAAACATTCGTTCCAATATCCCTTCCATCCATCACCACGGCCTTTTTCTTCCCCAAACCTCGCTGGATAGCGATCATTTTCTCTCTTACTTCTTTGATGGAACTTACGCGACTTACATTATTACTGATCTCCATGGTACGGATATACTTCTCCACATCTTCCCCATTTAACAAAGTAACCGATGTTTTATGAGTTTGGTCGTATTTGAAATTCAGTTCAATATTATCCAATGCTTTGATGAGCTTCTCAGTGTCTAAAACAAACTCTTCGTTTATTATTCCGTTGCGAATAGCATACAAAGTTACAGCTCGGTACATGGCCCCGGTATCCACATAACTGTAATTCAATTTTTGCGCCAATGCCCTGGCCAAGGTACTTTTTCCCGTACTGCTATATCCGTCTATGGCAATGGTGATCTTTTGCATTGCTTAAATGTAGTAATTGCCCTGAGATTTCTCAAATGAAAATTTACGCAAAGTGTTTCTAAAATGTTATTAAAATAATAATGTCAATACTTCAATTATAATACTTTTGTTCTTTAATATTTCTTATGAGCAAAGCAGATGTACTTTTGGGTCTACAGTGGGGTGATGAGGGAAAAGGAAAGATCGTAGACGTTTTAACTCCTTCTTACAATATCATTGCAAGATTTCAGGGTGGTCCGAATGCGGGACACACGCTAGAGTTTAACGGAATAAAACATGTTCTTCATACCATTCCAAGCGGGATCTTTCATCCAACGGCAGTGAATGTCATTGGTAACGGAGTGGTGATAGATCCTGTTATCTTTAAAAAAGAAATTGATGCACTCAAGGCATTGGGAGTAGATGTAAGAGCCAAGCTTATACTTTCTAAAAGAGCTCACCTTATTTTACCAACGCATCGCATATTGGACGCGGCGAGTGAAGCTTCAAAAGGAAAGAACAAGATCGGTTCTACTTTAAAAGGAATTGGTCCAACGTACATGGACAAGACCGGCAGAAATGGATTACGAATTGGAGATATTGAAACTAAAGAATTCAGAGAAAAGTACAACACACTTGTTGAAAAACACAAACAATTACTGGCTTATCATCAATTTGAATACAATCTTTCTGAACTAGAACCGACATGGTTCAATGCAATTGAGTCTTTAAAGGAATTGAAATTTGCAGATACTGAACATTACATCAACAAAGCCCTTATTGGAGGTAAAAAAGTATTGGCTGAAGGAGCACAGGGAAGTTTACTAGATATTGATTTTGGATCTTACCCTTTTGTTACCAGCAGTAACACAATTTGTGCTGGAGCTTGTAATGGACTTGGAATTGCTCCTAATCGCATTGGGAATGTGATCGGTATTTTCAAAGCTTATTGCACACGCGTGGGAAGCGGGCCTTTTCCGACTGAGCTCGAAAATGAAACCGGAGAAAAGATCAGACGGATTGGAAGAGAGTTTGGAAGCACAACAGGAAGGGCAAGAAGAACAGGCTGGCTGGATATTCCTGCTTTGAATTACGCGATCATGGTAAATGGTGTTACCGAATTAATGATGATGAAGGCCGATGTACTAAGCGATTTTGAAAATATTGAAGTCTGCACCCATTACATTTACAATGGTGAGAAGATCGACTACCTCCCTTATAATATTGACCCGAAATACCTGCAAACTGTTACCACGAGCTTAAAAGGATGGAACTGTGATCTGACAGGAATCAAAAAACAAAGTGAATTACCTAAGGCCTTGATGGATTATGTTCGCTTTATTGAAAAAGCAACAGGAACCAGGATCAGCATTGTTTCTGTTGGTCCGGATAGGACACAAACCATTCGCATTAAAAAAGACAGCATAAAAGCGAAGGTAGCTAGAGCGAAGAAAAAAAGCGCTAAGCCTGTTGCCAAGAAAGCAAAAACTGTGAAGAAGGTTGTGAAGAAAGCAAAACCGATAAAGAAAACGAAAAGAAAATAAGCGCTAATTTTTATTCTCTTTCTTGAAGAGTATTTCTATCAATCAAAATACTCTTTCATGCGATCGAAAAATCCTTTTTCCCTTTTATTTGGATTCGGTTCAAAATTCTTGGAATCGCGTAATTGTTCCATCATTTTCTTTTCCTCATTGCTAATGTTGGATGGGGTGAAGACACTTATTTCGACCAGGAGATCCCCTTTACCATACCCGTTCACATCCTGCAATCCTTTTCCTTTTAAACGAAGAACTTTTCCGGCTTGTGTTCCGGGTTCGATCTTGATCTTAACCTTTGCATCAACTGTCGGGATCTCAACTGAAGTTCCCAATACGGCATTCGGAATACTGATACTTAAACTATAGATAAGATGATTGCCTTCCCGTTTCAGTAAAGGATGTTCTTCTTCTTCAATTACGATCAACAGATCACCATTTATTCCTCCTCTAGGCGCTGCATTTCCCTTTCCACTCATGCTCAATTGCATTCCATCTGCAACACCGGCCGGAATATTGATGCTGATCACTTCTTCATTTCTAACCACACCATCGCCATGACAGGTATTGCACTTATCGCGAATGATCCTGCCCTCTCCTCCACAACCATTACAAGCTGTCTGCGTTTGCATTGCGCCCAAGATTGTTTGCTGTACCCTTGTGATCACACCACTTCCGTTACATTGCTTACAAGTATCGTACTGACCGTTCTTAGCCCCGCTTCCATTACAGGTCTTACAACCTACAAACTTATTTACTTTGATCTTCTTCTCTACTCCATTAGCAACTTCACTTAAATTCAATTTTACTTTCACGCGCAAATTACTTCCACGATTTACTCTTCTTCCGCCGCGACTGCCACCATTTCCACCGCCAAATCCGAATGCACCACCAAAAATATCTCCGAACTGACTGAAGATATCGTCCATATTCATTCCACCACCACCACTAAATCCACCTGCTCCTCCGTTCACTCCGGCATGACCGAACTGATCGTATCTCTGTTTTTTCTCTGCATTGCTTAGTACCTCGTACGCTTCCGCTGCTTCTTTGAATTTCTCTTCCGCTGCTTTATCATCCGGATTTTTATCCGGATGGTATTTAATAGCGAGTTTGCGATATGCCTTTTTAATATCGTCATCAGAAGCTCCTTTTTGCACTCCCAGTATTTCGTAATAATCTCTCTTTGCCATATGTTTACTGTGCAATGATCACTTTTGCAAATCGGATCACTTTATCTCCAAGTTTATATCCTTTTTCTACTTCATCCACAACCATTCCTTTTTGCGAATCATCTGTAGCAGGAATATGCGTAATAGCTTCCATCACATCTGCATCAAAAGGAGTACCTGTGCATTCAAATGCAGTCAATCCTTTTTGCTGTATGGTATTCTTTAGTTTATTATGGATCAAGATCAATCCCTCTTTGATGGACTGAATATCATCGATCTTCTCATTCGCTTTTACGGCACGGTCAAAATCGTCAATGACCGGAAGTAAGGCTTTGAAAACATCTTCACCGGCTGTTTTGATGATATCGGCTTTTTCCTTGATGGTACGCTTACGGTAATTATCAAATTCCGAATACAAACGAAGGTATTTATCATTCATTTCGGCTGCTTTCGCTTCCCACCCACCGTTATTATCAGTCGTGGGTTCTTCCACTGCTTTTTCGGCAGAATTGTCTTTGTTTTCAGCCTTTATGTCAGTGCTCTGTCCATTGGTATTCTCTTCCTGAATACCATCCTTCTCAGGCTTCTCTTGATCGCTCATGATAGAATGCTTTTTTAACTACTTTTCAAAGGTATAAAGCAATATCCTTGCCAGAAGAAATAAATGGAAAAATTGTCAGTTTTTATAAACGACAAATTCGGTTCTGCGATTGGCTTTGTGATCCTCTTCGGTGCAGGCTCCCTGGCACTTTTTACGAGGGGAAGATTTGCCCTTGGGAGAGAGTTTCAGTCTTGTTGACGCTATTCCCTTTTTCAAGAAATAGTTCTTGATCGTGTTGCATTGTTTTGCTGCGAGATCCATGGATGCCTGATCGCCAAGTTTACTGTCGGTATGCGTAACGATGTCCACTGACAAAGACTTATTTTTAGATAAGATCAGGAAGATCGCATTGAGATCCATTTCATCTTTTGGTGTCAGTTCTGCTCCGCCATTTTTAAAGACCAGCTCCTTGATCACATCGATTCGGCCGATCGCACCTCCCAATGTGGAATGATCTCCATCGGTAAGCATGTTGGAGATCTTGGAAGGAATGTAAAACACAAAACCTCCCTGCATGGTTTTGCCATCCATAATTTTTTCACCTCTTACCGAATACAAAGCAAGAGGATCGGAGGTAATAATATCGCTTTGATTATCAACTTTCAGAATAAAATCCTGATTGAGCTTGATCTCACTAAAGGTAAATCCACCATTCATATTCGTGCTGGTCTGAGATAAAGAATCACCGTAACCATCGAACAGATAAAGTTTTCCGTATTTCAAAAGATCGGATGGATTCGAAGAGAGGGCAAGCGTACCTACCACATCTTTCTTCACCGGCATGAAATTCTTTTTCTCATCGAGTATATTTTCCAGATCGCGGATGCGTGGATTCACAGCTATGATCTTACCGGTATGATCCACTAGAATATCTGTAGGAACTTTATTCACACCATACTTTTTACAGATCTCGTCATTGTATCCTCTAAAAGCAACTCCATGTATGAAATTGTTAAGCGTATCCTCTTTGATACTCGCATTCCATGCTGTTTTATCGCTCTGAACGGCCACGGCAATCACTTCAAATCCTTCTGCATTTCTATAAAGTGCGTTCTTATATCTGCCGGCAATTCTGTTCAGGTGTTTATTGTTGGCTTTCGATTTGGCAACATTGGTACTCCAGAAATGAAGTAACACGATGCGATTCAGATAGGGCATGTTGAAACTCTGAATACTGTTCTGCTGCACATTCAGTACAAAGGAAGGAGCCTGATCACCTACTTTTAATTCTGTGGTACCGTCCTGCGGATAGACTCGCAAAACTAAAACAAGCATTATTAAAAATAAGTTAATTCTCATTTATTCTCTTTCTCTAATTTATCGAGTGTTTTTTCCAGTTCAGTTCCCCTAAGGTTCTTTGCGATAATGACACCACTCTCATTTATCAGCACATTGGTCGGAATCCCTTTCACATCATATTTTACAGCTGCTTCACAGTTCCATACTTTCAGATCGCTTACGTGATAAGGCCAAACCAATCCGTCTTTCTCAATCGCACTTTTCCATTTTGATTTACCGTCATCGAGTGATACACTGTAAATAGTAAATCCGTTTCCTCCTTTGAATTTCACATCCCTGTATTTCTGATAGGCAGCAACCACCATTGGATTCTCATGTCTGCAGGGTCCGCACCAGCTGGCCCAAAAATCGATGAGCACCAGTTTGCCTTTCACAGAAGAGAGTGGTATGAGGCTGTCATTGTAATTTTTCAATGCGATCTCAGGTGCTTTGTTCCCTAAATTAAGTCCCACCGTAATTCCATCCGTTTGATTCGTTTCCTTTACCGGTTGCTGAACTACTGCAGTTTCCTTTTTCGTTTTACAGGCGGTAAATCCGATTAGAGCGATAAAAAGAATATGTAAAATTTGCTTCATTATTGTTTTCTGTTGATCTGAGCACCGATCGCATTCAAACGTTTGTCAATATGCTGATACCCTCTGTCGATCTGATTGATATTAAAAATAACGCTCTTTCCTTTGGCACTCATTGCCGCGATCAGTAAGGCTACACCAGCACGAATATCAGGACTTGCCATCTGTATGGCACGAAGTTGTGTTTTTCTGTCGAGACCCATCACAGTAGCGCGATGCGGATCACACAGAATGATCTTTGCTCCCATGTCGATCAGTTTATCCACAAAGAACAAACGACTCTCAAACATTTTCTGATGAATCAGTACGTTTCCTCTTGCCTGTATGGCAGTGACCAGGGCTATGCTAATGAGGTCGGGTGTAAAGCCAGGCCAAATTGCGTCACTAACGGTCAGTATCGATCCGTCGATAAATGTATCTATTTCATAATGCTCCTGCTCCGGAATAAAGATATCATCTCCCCTTCTTTCCATCTGAACACCCAGCCTTCCAAAAATAGTAGGAATGATCCCCAGCTCATCATAACTTACATTTTTTATGGTGATTTCCGATTGCGTTACGGCAGCCATTCCGATGAATGAACCGATCTCGATCATATCCGGAAGCATTCGGTGTGTTGTTCCCTTCAATTCTTTCACTCCTTCTATGTTCAACAAATTAGAACCAACGCCGGTGATCTTTGCTCCCATCCTGTTCAGCATCTTGCACAATTGCTGCAGATAAGGTTCGCAGGCCGCATTGTAAATGGTAGTGATGCCTTCTGCAAGTACGGCAGCCATTACAATATTCGCTGTTCCGGTAACGGATGCCTCATCCAATAACATGTAGGCGCCACGTAAATTTTTTCCTTCTACTTCGTAGATCTCGCTCTCAGTGCTATATTTGAATTTTGCACCCAGGGCCTCGAAGCCCATGAAGTGAGTATCCACTCTTCTTCTTCCGATCTTGTCCCCACCCGGCTTCGGCATATAGGCTTTTCCGAAACGTGTAAGCATAGGCCCAACGATCATCATACTCCCCCTCAAACTTCCACCCTTCTTTTTAAATTCTGGAGAAACAAGGTAATCCACATTAACAGCATCTGCCTGAAAGGTATATTCTTCATGTCCGGTTTTCTCCACTTTCACACCAAGATCTGAAAGAAGTTCAATGAGTTTATTGATATCAACGATATCCGGAATATTTGAAATCACCACCTTCTCCTTTGTGAGAAGAACAGCGCAAAGAATTTGCAGCGCTTCGTTTTTTGCGCCCTGTGGAATGATATCTCCTTTAAGTTTGTGTCCTCCCTGAACTTCAAAGATTGCCATATAGTTTTCTAGTATTTACGGTTATTGTTCTTGTGCTTGTGATGTCCTCCCTTGTGTTTATTATTCTTGTTGTGAAAGAATTTTTTGGTTGGGTTATTACCACGTAGTTCCTGATGTGAACTCAACGGAGTCGTGTCATCGTACTTCAGTGCACCTCCAGAAAGCTCTTCCAGATTTTTAAGTATCACATCATCCGTGATATGATCTTTGTTCCAGTTGAAATAGGATTTCTTGAGGTGATTGGCGATCTGTCTTGTCAGTTCTTTCTTCTCTGCTCCTTCCGGCAATTCCTTTGCTTTGCGAATGATCTCTTCTATGGTTTTGCCATAATGCTTGTAACGGATTTTTCCCTTCGGGTATTCCGGCATCTTGGGTTTTTCCTTAAAACTCTCAGCGCTTGGGATCGGATAAGGACTATCAACATCCAGTTTGAATTTTGAAATGATGAAAAGATGATCCCAAAGTTTATGTGTATAATCACTTGCATCCCGTAAATGAGGATTCAATTGACCCATTACCTGAATGATGGCTTTGGCACATAAATTGCGTTCGTCACGGTCCTTGATCCCCACACAGTGCTCTATCATGCCCTGAATATTTCTTCCGTATTCCGGAATGATCAATCGGTCTAATTGTGTATTATAATCCATAAGTATTAAAATACTAAGATAGCTAAAATAGGGGCTTGTTTTTTTCAGGACCCACAATTAATGAGCAGAAGAATGTTAGTAAAATAGGGCTGTTAAAACGGCCTTTTCTCATAGTAGAAAAATGGGGATAGGACGAAAAATAAAGTGATTTAGATCTCAGGTGAACGAGCTAAAGACAATGACGACCTGTTGATAAGTGTGCAAATTCCAAGTATTTTACCAATGAGAGCGATCAACATTCTAATTCTTAAAAAGTGTTAGGAAGAAGGCACGGTCCACTTTTATTAATGCTATCTTTGCAGTTCATGGATACCAATTTTGTTGATTATGTGAAGATATGCTGCAGAAGCGGAAAAGGCGGGGCCGGATCCATGCATTTCCATAGGGATAAATTCACGGCTATGGGAGGGCCCGATGGTGGAAACGGAGGCAGAGGTGGACATATCATTGTACGAGGGAATAAGCAATTGTGGACCCTGATCCATTTAAAGTACCGGAAACATGTAATTGCCGAAGAAGGCGAAAAAGGAGGAAGTGGATTGTGCAGTGGAAAAGAAGGCAAGGATGAGATCCTGGAAGTGCCACTGGGTACAATTGCCAAAGATGCCGAAACCGGGGAAGTTCATTTTGAAATAACGGAAGACGGACAAGAGATCATCCTTGTTCCAGGAGGAAGAGGAGGCTTAGGAAATCATAATTTTAAAAGCAGTACCGTTCAGGCACCCCGTCATGCACAACCCGGTGAAGATGGAAAAATTGAATGGAAGATCCTTGAATTAAAAGTTTTGGCAGATGTTGGTCTTGTTGGCTTTCCGAATGCAGGAAAATCAACATTGCTTTCCGTTGTAAGTGCAGCAAAGCCTGAAATTGCAAATTATCCATTTACAACTTTAACTCCAAATCTTGGAATTGTAAAATACAGGGATTACAAGAGTTTTGTAATGGCTGATATTCCCGGGATCATTGAAGGTGCACATGAGGGAAAAGGAATTGGTCTGCGTTTTTTAAGACATATAGAACGAAATTCGTCGCTTTTATTCATGATCAGTTGCGATTCGCCTGATATTTTAGAGGAATACAAGATCCTTTTGAATGAGCTGGAAGAATTCAATCCGGAATTAATGGATAAAAAACGTTTGCTTGCAATTACGAAATGTGATCTAATGGATGATGAGCTGGAAGAGGAAATGAGAAAAGATCTTACAAAAAAATTAAAAGGAAAGAACAAGATCCCTTTTATTTTCATTTCGGCTGTAACCGGAAAAAATATAACGGAACTGAAGGATCTTCTTTGGGAAATGCTGAAGTAATATTCAAAATCTTTTAAGTGCAGCGCTTTCTTTTTTACGCATCAATTCTTTATCAGCCTTCTTCTTATCCTTGTAACCACACAGGTGAAGCACACCGTGTACCATCACTCTTCTTAATTCAGAATCGAATTCGATCTTGAGTTTTTTGGCATTCTCTCTCACCCTGTCGATACTTATAAATATTTCTGCATGCAGTTGCTTCTCTTCTGCGTAATCAAAGGTTATGATGTCGGTATAAGTATCATGTTTCAAAAATTCCCTGTTGATCTTCAATAGATCTTCATCCGAAACAAAAACGTAACTGATCTTCCCTTCCTTCTTTTTTTCGGAAAGAATGATCTTACTGAGCCAGGCCTTTAATTTAAGTGGCTGTTTCAGTTTAAAGTCTGCTTTGTTATTCTGAAAGGTGAATGGCATATCAAATTGAATTTGTTTCCTGAATGATCTTTGGAAGCTGTCCTGCATTCCTTTTCATGATCATTGACTCTACATTGGAAATGGATGATCTGAAATCCTGTAAGGCAGATTGAAAAGCTTGTTGCTGACCAAAACAGCTTCTAATCAACTCTTCTGCGCCTTTTCTTTCCTGCAAAAAATAGACTTGTGTCTTTTCATACTCCACGCTGCCATTTCCCAGGTCGAGCATCAGTTTTTTCAATTGAGAATTGATGAGACTTCCTCTTGCAAGCATCGCGCTTCTGTTTTCTTTAAAACTGATCAAGTTCTTACCACAGAGATAGAACTTTTGAAGCTGATCTCCTTCTTCTTTGGTGAGTGTATCATTTACGTTCTCCTTGATGAAAACACGGTAATTCTCAAATTTATCAATTGCTTTTTTTAGCAGACTTGTATCCAGCTGATTTAATTCCTGGAGTTTTGTATTTAATGCACCACTTAAGCTGTCAAGTGAATGGATCTGTCTTTCTTCCTCTTCACTTTTTCCACAGGAAACGAAAAAGAAACTTAATACTAGAACAAAGATCACAGTCCGAAAAATGCCAGAAATTGGAAAAGATAAATTCCCTTCAACTGCCGGATCTATTTTCACACTTTCCTTCATTAGGAGATCATATCAAAACCACAATACGGAATAAGGACCTTAGGTATTTTAATTCCCTTGTCAGTTTGATTATTCTCCAGCAATGCTGCAACAATCCTTGGTAAGGCAAGAGCACTTCCATTCAAACTATGTGCGAGTTGTGTTTTTCCATTCGCATCTTTGAAACGGCATTTCAGACGATTGGTTTGAAAGGATTCGAAATTACTCACGCTGCTTACTTCCAACCATCTTTGTTGTGCTGCGCTCCAAACTTCCAGATCATAAGTTAGCGCGCTTGCAAAACTCATATCACCACCACATAATTTAAGTGTACGAAAAGGCAGTTCCAGTTCCGTTAAGATTCCGGCAACATATTCGCGCATTTGTTCGAGGATCTCGTAACTTTTATCCGGATGCGCGATCTGAACGATCTCTACTTTATCAAACTGATGCAAGCGATTCAATCCTCTCACATCTTTTCCATAACTGCCGGCTTCTCTTCTGAAACAAGGAGTGTACGCCGTATTCTTTATCGGAAGATCCGATTCTTTCAATATCACATCACGGTAAATATTTGTCACAGGAACTTCTGCCGTTGGAATCAAATAAAGATTATCAATGGTAGCATGATACATCTGCCCTTCTTTGTCGGGTAATTGTCCGGTACCATAGCCGCTGTCTTCATTCACCACAATGGGTGGCTGAATTTCCAAATAACCGGCTGCTGTAGATTTGTCCAGAAAATAATTGATCAAAGCTCTTTGCAAACGAGCGCCTTTTCCTTTGTAAACCGGAAAACCTGCACCTGCGATCTTCACTCCCAATTCAAAATCGATGAGATCGTATTGAGTGGTCAAAGCCCAGTGTGGTTTTGCGTTTGGTCCCAGATTCGGTTTTGCACCCAGTTCATTTACGATCAGATTTTCCTGAGGTGTTGTGCCTTTCGGTACTGAAAGATTCGGTGTATTGGGAACCGTTACCAATAATGAATTGATCTCTGCTTCTAATTTCTTTAGCTCGTCATCCAATTGCTTTTCTTTTGCTTTTAGTTCCGTAGTTTTTTGTTTGATGAGTTCAGCTTCCTCTTTCTTACCTGCCTTCATCAATTCTCCGATCTGTTTTGCGATCTGATTTGCTTCTGCTTTCAGATCATCTCCCTGCTTTTGGATATTTCTTCTGGCAACATCTTTTTCAATGACCGAATTAAGAATGCTTTCGGCATTTTTAAAATTCTTGATCAGAAGTCGCTCAACGGCTTCTTCTTTCTTCTCTCTTATGTAATTTAACTGCAGCATCTTTTAAATTTTATCAAAAATAAAAAAAGCCTACCGGTTTTACGATAGGCTTTTATAATAACTTATTTAGTTTTAAGCCTGAGGAACAACGGATACATACGAACGGTCGTCTCTTTTCTTTTTGAAAACAACTTTACCATCTACTAATGCATACAATGTGTGATCTTTTCCGATCCCAACATTTTCTCCGGGGTTATGCTTGGTTCCACGCTGACGAACAATAATGTTACCAGCGATACAAGCCTGTCCACCATAAATTTTAACGCCTAAGCGTTTGCTGTGTGATTCGCGACCGTTCTTTACTTTACCTTCGCCTTTTTTGTGTGCCATGACTTTTTAATTTTTGAATTCTTGAATTCTTGATTTTTTTAATTTATTCACTCTAAAAATCTACAATTCTAAAATTGGTTTATTAATCCTTTTTCTTTGCTGTTTTCTTAGCAGCTGCTTTTTTAGCAGGGGCTTTCTTCGCAGGAGCCGCCTTTACTTCAGCAACCGGAGCTGCTTCTGTTTTGGTTTTACCTGATCTTACTTCCCATACTTTTTTCTCAGCCTTCAATTCTTCTTTCAAAGTTTCTCCTTTTGGAAGAACTCCTTGAATGAGGAGCTGAGTAAAAGACTGACGGTGGTTGTTCCACTTCTGAGTTGTTTTACGGCGTTTCTTTTTAAACACGATCACCTTATCTCCTTTAAGGTGCGCGATTACTGTTGCAGCTACTTTAGCTCCGTCAACAGTAGGGTTTCCAACAGAAATTTTTCCGCCATTATCAATCAATAATACACGGTCAAACTCAACTTTGGTACCCTCTTCAGCCTGCAGGCGGTGAACGTAAACTTTGTTTCCACGTTCCACTTTGAATTGTTGCCCGGCGATTTCTACGATTGCGTACATTGTTGAATAGTTTAATTGTTTATAATCTTCCTTTTAAAAAGGGAGGCAAATATAGGGAATTAAGAGCGATCAGCCAAATTTATTTGGCTCTGTTAATGAGATAAACACTGCCAATAATAAGGGCGATGCTTAAAATCTGCATTAAGTTAACTACCTCATAATCAAGCACTCCCCAAATGATCGCCACCACTGGGATCAAATAGGTACAGGTACTGGCGAAGATCACGCCTGCTTCTCGTATCAGTACATTGTAGGCTATGACCGAAAGGGCTGAACCCACAATGGCCAAAATAGATATGTAGATCAGTGACTGAAAAGCCAAGGGATTGCTTTGAGTGTGATGAATGAAATCCGTACAACAAAAGAGATAGATCAGTGCCGGTGGTCCGGTAAAAGTAAACGCCCACACCGTGGCACCAACCGAATTTACTTTACCAAGGTATTTTCTGATGATATTCATGCTCAATGCATAAAACACCGTTGCTAAAACCACCAGCAAACCAAATTGTGCATTATTAGAAGTTTCATTGTTTGTGTCAAAGAGCATCAATGCAATTGCCGCGAGAAATCCGACTATGATACCCGAGATCTGGGTTCCGTTTGGCTTATTCTTGAGCCAGAGCGCAGAGACGATGACAGTAAAAATTGGGGTTAAGGCATTCAGCATTCCGGTAAGACTGCTGCTGATCTGTGTTTCGGCTGCAGTAAACAAAAAGGCAGGAATGAAGTTTCCGAAAAAGCCCATTCCCGCAATGGGAAGCCAGATCTTTTTTATACCAATGGAATGGAATTTCAACAAAAGAGGTGCAAGAAAAACAAAGGCGATGCCAATACGAAGGGCGGCCACTTCATCGCTGCTGTAGGTATCCATTCCTCTTTTCATCAAGATAAAGGAACTGCCCCAGATGAGTGAAAGCAGAATCAGAAGAAACCAGGAAAGTGTTTTACCCTTCATAGGCCGTAAAGGTATTGATTTAAATCAGCCTGTTTGTAAAATTGCTGAAGCAAATAAAATGAATGATTAATTTTGTGCACCAATAAAAAATAAAATGAAAGTAGCAGTCGTAGGCGCAACAGGATTAGTAGGCACAAAAATGCTGGAAGTATTAAAAGAAAGAAATTTCGATGTGACGGAATTGATCCCGGTTGCATCTGAAAGATCAGTAGGAAAAGAGATCGATTTTAAAGGAAAAAAATACAAAGTGCATTCCATGCAACAGGCCATTGATGCGAAACCGGACGTGGCTTTATTTTCTGCAGGAGGAAGTACTTCCTTAGAGTGGGCACCGAAATTTGCTGCGGCAGGAATTACTGTAATTGATAATTCTTCTGCATGGAGAATGGATGAGACAAAAAAATTAGTGGTACCGGAAGTAAATGCGCACGTGCTTACTAAAAATGATAAGATCATTGCCAATCCGAATTGCTCTACCATACAAATGGTGGTGGTGTTGCAACCTTTGCATGCTAAATATAAAATTAAACGTGTTGTTGTTTCAACCTATCAAAGCGTAACAGGAACAGGAGTGAAAGCCGTAAATCAATTGATGAATGAAAGAAAGGATGGAAAGAGCGAGGAGATGGCTTATAAGTACAAGATCGATTTGAATGTGATCCCGCAAATTGATGTTTTCATGGACAATGGTTATACCAAAGAAGAAATGAAAATGGTGAATGAAACAAAAAAGATCATGGGCGATGATTCCATCAAAGTAACAGCCACAACCGTGCGTATTCCGGTAATGGGTGGACATAGTGAAAGCGTGAACATAGAATTTGAGAACGAATATGAATTGAAGGATGTGATCGACATGCTCAAAAAAACACCGGGAGTGATCGTAGAAGATGATATTAAAAATCAGATCTACCCAATGCCAATGAATGCACACAACAGAGATGAAGTTTTTGTTGGAAGGATAAGAAGAGATGAAACGCAGGCAAAAACCTTGAACTTATGGGTAGTGGCCGATAATTTACGTAAGGGAGCCGCTACCAATGCAGTACAGATCGCGGAGTATCTTCTCACTAAGAATCTTATATAGTATTGAATTTTGAATGATAAATGTTGAATGATTGGACTTGGCGAAGTCGAATTCAACATTTAACATTT
>Ga0154020_10000018_pt1 | contig 179061 bp, 147 predicted proteins | sample Klosneuvirus_201_FD_109709 | JGI IMG/M metagenome (GOLD analysis project Ga0154020, IMG submission 109709) | Active sludge microbial communities from wastewater, Klosterneuburg, Austria - Klosneuvirus_20160825_MG | ecosystem: Engineered > WWTP > Aerobic digester > Activated sludge | place... | reverse complement strand
TAGCGCTGAAATACAAGGCAAGATAAATGATGTTTTAGTTGATGTTGGAACTTTTGTAACAAAGGGGCAATCATTAATTCAGTTAGATAATTCACTATTGAAATTGCAATTACAATCAGCGGAGGTTCAAGTTGAAGGATTAGAAGCGGATGTGAAGCGCTTTACCGTTTTAGCAAATGCAGATGCTGTACAAGGGGTTCAACTAGAAAAAGCAGAGTTAGGTTTAAAATCTGCAAAAGTTCAAAGAGCAACTTTGCTTGAACAAATTAGTAAAACAACCATCAAAGCACCATTTAATGGAGTGGTTACTGCTAAACTTACTGAAGAGGGAGCATTTGCCGCACCGGGTGTGCCATTGCTTCAAATTACAGATATTTCAGTTTTAAAATTTACAGTAAATATATCGGAAAATGATTTGAGGTTATTTCAATTAAATCAAATCTTCTCAATTAATGCAGATGCCTATTCGGATGTGCTATTGTCGGGTAAAGCAACAATGATAGGCAGTAAGGCCAATATAGGCAGTAGTTTTCCTGTTCAGTTTATCGTAAACAACACCTCCGATTTAAAAATCAAATCTGGAATGTTTGGTAAAGTAAATTTGAAAAGTGAAAATCAAAAAACCGGAATTATTATACCGTCTTCTGCCATTATAGGCTCATCAAGTCAACCACAAGTATATAAAGTAAAGAATGGAAAGGCTGTTTTGCATAACATAACTATTGCACAAAAAATAAAAAATAAAACTATTGTATCAAAGGGATTAGAAGAAGGCGATGTGATCGTAATAAATGGATTTATTAATCTATTTGACAATGCGAATGTAACCGTTAAATAAAATTTTAATTATGAATATTACAGAAATATCAATAAAACGTCCTTCACTGATAATTGTTATTTTCAGTGTACTTACCTTATTGGGAGTTATCGGATATAAAAATTTGAGTTATGAATTGATGCCTGATTTTAATCAACCTGTTGTGGTTATTAAAACTGTGTATCCCGGAGCAGAGCCCAACGAAGTAGAAACTTCGGTGTCACGAAAAATAGAGGATGCTTTATCTAACTTAGAAGGAGTGGATTATTTGGTAACTAAATCTTTACCAAACGCATCTATCATCATTGCCAATCTGAAATATGGAACTGATTTGGTTAAAACCATGCAAGACGCTCAACGCTATATTGACAATATTCGCAAAGATTTACCGCAGGATATTTTAAGTCCCGTAATGAGTAAAGTTTCTCCGAATGATTTACCTATCATGTCAATTAGTGCAACAAGTAACTTGTCTGCAACAGAGTTTTATCAAAAAATGAAAGACGAGTATCTTCCACAAATTCAACAAATAAAAGGGGTTGCAGAGCTGACGATTTTAGGTGGTGAAGAAAGAGAGATACAAGTAAAAGCAAACCGGGATAAACTGAAATTATATAAAATTTCATTGTATCAGGTTGTTGAGGCTATTAATCGTTCAGGTTTAGACTTACCTGCCGGAAAAGTACAAACGGATCAGGAGAATAACTCCGTTCGTTTAACAGGAAAATTTGCTACGATAGATGATATAAAAAATGTTCAAGTTGCTATGCCAATGCTCGGTAGTCCTGTTTATGTAAAAGATATTGCTCAGGTAGTTGATGGAATAAAAGAAACGACATCTATCAGTAGATACAATGGAAAAGATGGCATTGGAATTTTATTAAAAAAACAAGGCGATGCAAATGCTGTTGATGTTTCAAAAATGGTTCGTGCAAAATTTAAAAGTATCGAAGCACAAAATAGTAATTCAGCTGTAAAATTCATCATTGCAGATGATAGTACTGATAATACAATTGCAGCAGTTAACTCGGTTGTGTTTGACTTGGGTTTAGCGGTTGTTTTAGTTTCTTTAGTAATGCTTTTATTTTTAAGAAGTTTCAGAAACTCTTTAATTGTTATCATTGCAATACCTACCTCTTTGGTTACAGCTTTTGCAGTTATGTGGCTTTTAGGATATACTCTAAATTTAATGACCTTACTCGCCATGTCTTTAATTATTGGAATCTTGGTGGATGATGCTACTGTGGTATTGGAAAACATTCAAAGGCATTTAGATATGGGAAAAGAAAAACGTACTGCTTCAATGGATGGGCGTATGGAAATTGGATTTTCCGCATTGTCGATCACTTTGGTTGACGTAGTTGTGTTTTTACCGATATTGTTTTTACAAGTATTTGTGGCGGATATGCTAAAGCAATTTTCGGTGGTTGTTGTAACATCTACGCTAACAAGTTTATTGGTAGGCTTTACGCTTACACCTTGGTTAGCTTCAAGAATAGGCAAGAAAGAGGATTTACAACCTACCAACTTCTTCAACCTTTTTTTACTTGGCTTTGAACATCAATTAGAAAAGTTCACCAATTGGTATGGTAAACAATTAGAATGGATACTTAGTCATAAGTTAATTTTTACAGGAATAGTTCTTGTACTTTTCGCTGTTACTTTGGGAATAATGAAACAAGGCATCATTGGGAAAGAGCTTATTTCTACTGGCGATCAGGGTAAATTTCGTATGGCCTTGGAGTTTGACAAATCAACTTCCATTCAACAAAACAATTTAATCGCTCAGAAAATAGAAACCTATATTATCAAGCAAGCAGATGTCTCTACTGTATTTAGTAACATAGGTGGTCCGAGTACAGGCATCGGCAGTTTAGGTTTGGGGTCCACTAATAAAACAGAATTTGCTATTCAGCTAAAGTCCATTAAAGAAAGAAACAACCAAGCTACTGAAGAGTTTATGAAAAAGCTGAGGGAGGAATTAAAAATGAAGTTCCCCGGAATAAATTATTCAATGGCTGCATTAGGATTAATCCCGCGTTCAGCACCAATAGAAATCACCTTAAGCGGCAGCAATTTAGATTTAGTAATGAAAACAGGTAATGATTTAAAATCGGTGATTGAAAAAATACCGGGTTCAGATAATGTGCGTTTATCTGTTGAACAAGGTAGTCCTGAATACAAAATAATTCCCGATAAAGATAAAATGCAACGCTTAGGATTAACGACAGCTTATGTTGGTATGAATTTAAGAACAGCTTTTACTGGCAATGACGATGCAACATTAACAGAAAACGGAACAGAATATCCTGTCAGAATTTGGCTTGACGGTTATAGCAGGCAAAATTACGAAGATGTACAACGCCTCTCGATTGTTAACCCAATAGGGATACCGGTAGAAGTATCGCAGTTCGCAACGGTAGAGCGAGAAAATTCACCATCCTTATTGGAAAGAAAAGATCGCCAGCCGGCAGTTACAATTAGCTCCGATGCGCTTGGCAGACCTTCGGGTACAGTTGCAGATGATGTAGTTTCCTACCTCAAAAACAATCCATTACCAGATGGAATTCAAATGACATGGGGCAGTGATATCAAAAGACAAAATGATAGCTTCGGCGCTTTAGGTTCTGTACTACTTATTTCATTTCTACTGATTTATTTAATCATGGTGGCATTGTATGATAGCTTTATTTACCCTTTCGTAGTTTTATTTTCAATTCCCGTGGCTGCTATCGGTGCATTTTTAGCTTTGAATTTATCATTAAGCAATCTTAGTTTATTTGCCTTGCTCGGATTGATTATGCTCATGGGATTAGTAGTGAAAAACGCAATTTTAATTGTAGACTTTACAAATCAATTGAAGGCGGAGGGAAAACATTTCAAAGAAGCATTGATCATTGCAGGCAAAGGTCGAATGCGCCCAATCTTAATGACAACAATAGCTATGATCATAGGAATGCTGCCAATTGCTCTTGGTAAAGGAACAGCAAGTGAATGGAAGAATGGATTGGCGTGGGTTATTATCGGGGGATTATTTTCATCATTGATATTAACGGTTTATTTAGTGCCAATGGTTTATTATTTAGTAGATAGAGTTAAAGAAAAGTATAATTCAAAATTTGGCCGGAATTCATAATTAGAATTAAAAGCATTTCACCACATTCAATTTCCTAAATTCAATAATCGCCTTAAAATCAGCGAAAAAGGTCGATTACTCGACATGTTCGGGTTCTATCACCTTTAAGTCCTGTTGATTTATTCATCAGGACTTTTCGCTTTATAGACCAGTAACTCCAAACCATAACTTAAAAAAAATTTGTATTATAGTACTTCGTATATGAAACGGAAATTAAAAAAGATCAACTTACTTCTACTCTACTTTGCTTTTTTAAGTTTAGCTAAATCCCAAAACCTTATCCCCGATTCCAGTTTCGAGAGCAATAAATTCATTCCGTTGGACTATTCTTTAATTGGCGCGAACGGTTCATGGTCTTCCCCCAGCCGCGCAACTACGGATCTGTTTTGTGCCTGTAAGAAAAAAGATGCGAAGCTCTCACGGGTAAATGTCCCGAACAACGGAATGGGAACGCAGGAAGCGCATTCCGGCAAATGTTACGCCGGAATCTTTGCTTGTTCACACGGTTACTACAGAGAGTATTTGCAAACATCGTTGAACGCCCCTCTGGAAAGTAACAAAGAATATGTTTTGAGTTTTTTCATCAGTCTTGCAGATTATGCTTCACTGGCTGTGGATCGACTTGGCGTCAGTTTTATCAAAGGAGATGTAAAATACGAACATTCAGATATCATCACCAATTTGCATCCAATTTATATTCCAATGGAAGATGAAGTGGGGATGGATGTGAATGAATGGCATCAATTACTCGTTCACTTTAAAGCCAAAGGTGGAGAAAATAAATTGATCCTTGGTGGATTCGGAATTAAACGATTATGGAGAACAGGAAATGCACCTCCCCGTGAAGTAAGTTCTCCTATCAACCGAAAATACGAAAGAGATGCCTATTACTACATTGATGATGTGAGTCTGTTTGAATTTAAACCGGAAGTGATTGATACAGCAGAAACTCCATGGCCTTTTACTTATTCGGAAGTTCCGGATACTGTTTTGGTGGAGCCCGTTACCATCGATAAAGTTCCTTCTGATGTACTCACTGTTTTTAAAAACCTCTTGTTTCAAAGCGGAGAATCTGTCCTCTCAAAATCTTCCTATTCGGAACTTGATGTTATCGCGTCTTATTTAAAAGTTGATCCGAAATTGAACATTGAGATCTATGGACATACAGATAATGCAGGTGACGAAAAAAAGAATGTGGAACTTTCTGCCAATCGAGCCAAAGCTGTTGGTGATTATTTAATTGCTAAAGGCGTGAATGTTACCCAGGTCAAATTTGAAGGTTTCGGAAGTTCAAAACCTATCGATTCAAATGCAAGTGAAGAAGGAAGAAAAATGAACAGAAGGGTTGAATTTATTATGAAGAAATAATTTTATTTCTTCATCACTCTAACGGTATAACATCTTGTAGTGGAACTCACGCGAATAAAATAGATTCCGGATTCAAATTGAGAACAGTCCAGCTCAAGTTGATCATTTGAACTGACCTTCTCCATGATCATTTGACCCGTGGTATTGTACAATCTGATTATATCCTGTGACGTTAATCCTCTTACATGATAAATTCCGCTTGACGGATTTGGAAAAATCTCAATTTTTTGAACAGCTCCTACTGTTTCTATCAATGAGGTACATGGCGAAACGGCCTGCGTGATCATAACTGCATTGGCACAACCACCGTTGGAACCGTAAGCTGTGTAAGTTGTCGTAACTGTTGGAGAAACAGCAACAATTGTTCCAACTAAATTTCCAGGCATCCAAGTGCAACTTGTTACACCTGATGCAACAAGACTTCCGGTATTACCGACACAGAGTAAAACAATTGTTGTTGAAACACTGTAAACAGGCAAAGGTGTTACAGTAACGCCAATGGCTGCTCTTGTGGCACTGGTGGTACATGTTGTTGCTTCAGCATAGAAAACATAATTACCAATAGAAAGTGTTGGCGTGATGTAAGATGTTCCTGTTCCAACTACCGTTCCACCTGATGGTGATGTGAACCAGTTCATTGTGCCTGATCCATTCGCACTAAGCGTAGCTGAAGAACCACCACAGATAATTTGATTCAACGGTGCTGTTACATTTGTTGGAGTTGATGGAACGGGACAAAGTTTATGTATCAGAATATCACTTGAACCTGCAGAACTCATTGTAAAGGTACCCGGACCCGGATCCATATCTGCTGTTCCATTGAAATATCCTGTCGTATAAACTCCTCCCGAAGCGTCAAGATCAATTGATTTCGCAATATCCTGAGAAGGTCCTCCCAATTTCAATGCAAAAGTAAATGTACCTGCTGAGTTCACCTTACTGATAAAAATATCATCAAATCCTGCAGATGTCAAATTAAAAACTCCTGCTCCCGGATCAAAATCCACAGTGCCATGGAATTCTCCGGCCATATAAACATTACCACTCGCGTCTACTTTAATAGACTCTCCAATATCATCATTGGTCCCACCCATTTTATTGGCCCAGACAAAAGCTCCCGAAGAATTTAATTTGCTCACAAAAACATCATTGATGCCGGAAGAAACTAAATTGAAAGTTCCTGCTCCCGGATCAAAATCAGAAGTGGATTGAAAAGCTCCTGTTGAATACACATTACCTGAGGCATCTACAGCCAATGAAGAACAATAGTCGGAGAAGGTTCCTCCCATTTCCTTAGCCCACGCAAAATTTCCGGATGAATTTAATTTACAAATGAAGATATCTGTACTTCCTGATGAAGTCAATGGGAAAACTCCTGCACCGGGATCAAAATCAGTCGTTCCGGAATGAAATCCTCCGATGTAAAGGTTACCTGCAGCATCGGTTAATATTGTTTTTCCCGAAACAGTGTTATCACCTCCCAATTGTTTTGCCCATACAAAATTACCTGATGAATTCAACTTACTGATCCATGCATCCGCACTTCCAATGGGATTCACCACAACAACGCCTGGTCCGGGATCATAATCCCCTGCCCCCTGAGTAAAACCAGTTGTATATACATTTCCGGAGGCATCAATTGCAATGGCTTGTGCAACATCCGGTGATGGGCCTCCCAATTGTCTTGCCCAAACATAATTACCGGATGCATCGAGTTTGCTGACAAAAATATCCTGACTTCCTAGTGCGGTAAAATTAACTGTACCCGGACCCGGATCGAAATCTGCGGTACCGGTAAAATATCCTGTTGTATAAACATTTCCGGAGGCATCAACTGCAATTGAATTACCATCTCCTGTTCCTCCTCCTCCAAATTTCTTTGCCCATTGAAAAACGCCGGCACTACTTACTTTACAAACAAAAATATCGTTACTTCCTGCAGAGGTCAGATTAACTGAACCCGGCCCCGGATCAAAATCAACTGTTCCGGAAAATGAACCCGTCGTATATACGTTTCCATTCACATCATAGGCAATTGAATAACCGAAACTGCTACCCCCAGATCCAATACCAATTGCCCAGTTAAAAACCGGGATCTGAGCTTTTACTGAAATGCAAAGGAATAGAAATATATAAATTTTAAGTCGCCACATGTTTGTCACTCACTAAAGTTATTGAATTTATGATGAATAATCAAAACAAATGCAATGCATTATTCACTTGGAATATTTGGAGCAAAAAAAATCCCTTCTGAATTTTCCAGAAGGGATTTTTAGAATTTAATTTATGTTACTTCATCAGACTCACATGTCCAACATATTCTTTTCTTCCTTCTCCTTTAGAGTCTTGTGCTTTGATCTTGTAAACATATACTCCATTCTCAGAAGTAATACCTTTTACAGTTCCATCCCATCCCTTGTTGATATCCTTTGTTGAGTAGACCATTGTTCCCCAACGATCATAGATCTCCATGCTGAATCCTTCTGCTTTCATTCCAACTCCTTTGATATTGAAGATATCGTTCAGATTATCTCCGTTTGGAGTAAAAGTATTCGGAATAAAGATAGAGAACTCGTCACGGATCTCAATTACTTTCATGATTGAATCAACGCATCCTTTATCAGTTGTAGTGATCAACATCACCGGATAATTTCCCGTTTTCTCAAATGTTCTTACCGGGTATTTCATACTTGACGTATCATTAGCGCTTCCGCCTTTTGCTCCACTGAAATACCAGAGGTAACTTTTTACTGTTCCCTGAGCATTTGAAGGAAGGAAAGTAGCATTGTTATTTGTTGTAGTTACCATTTCCGGATCACTTGTAAAATCTGAACCAGGCATTGGATTCACAGTAATAGGCGTGTGATGATCGAAAGACCATGAACACCCATTCTTACCAACTGTTTTAATTTTAAGATTGTAAACTCCTGCATCTTCCAAGCAATAAGTGATATCATCACCCTGGAAAACTTTTCCGTTTCCGAAATCATACGTGATGGATGAAGCATTTGCCTGTGTCTTAGAATTCAACTTGATGCAATAAGGCTGACATGCTTCATAGGTCGGAAGTTCGATCTGTGGTTCAGGTGCTTTATTAACTACTACTGTAAATGATGAACCAATTGTGTAGAATGGACAAGCAATATCATAGGCAGTCAAATTGTAAATGGTAGTTCCATCCGGATGTCCGTATTGAACACTTCCTGTTGGTGAACTGATCCATTGTTGAGGATTCCACATGTAAGCGTAATTGTGACTACCACCACTTGCTCCTGCAGTTAAAGCAACACTGTCTCCACGACAAATTTGTTTGTTGCCAGGTGTATTTGTCCAAGTAATAGGAGAAAGTACATCTACCTTAGTACTTCCATATGTTTTACATGGGCCCAAAGTAACCTCTAATGTATAGATTCCTGCCAAAGGTGTTTGCATGGATGGGATCATCAATAGTTGATTGGTTGTTGTAAAATTATTTGGACCAGTCCACAAATAACTTGTACCACCTGAAGGGCCACTCACCGAGTAAGTAGCATTAAAACATAATTGCTTATAAGGCTCAAGATTGAAAGTGATGATCGGATTCACTGTTACCTGCGTTGTCTTAGAATTGTAGCACAAGAGTGAACCATTGGTATATACAGTTGTTACAGTATAGATACCGGTTGCAGTTGTTCCCGGTGCACCTAACATTGGACTTGGAATGTTAGAAGTAAATCCTGTAGTGGCTCCCCAACTGTAGCTGATCGCACCGGAGGAATTAGCAGTTAACTGTACATTATTAGGATAACAAACTGCTGTAGGTGCATTGATTGAAATTGGTGCGACCGGAACAACATTCATTTGATTGAAAGTATTGATCGTACAACTTTTCGTGCCTATTGCCCATGTTCCTGTTACGTTATAAACTCCGGTAAATGCGGGAACAATTCCCGGAATCGTTGTACCATTACCTGTTGCCAAATAACCATTAGGACCAGTCCAGTTGAATTGAAGGGGCATTGGATTGGCAGTAGCAGAAAGATTGGCAGTAAATCCTTCACAAATATTGTTCGGTATTGTTAAAGTGATAGCGGAAGTAGCAACAACTGAAACATTCGTTACAGCCGTACTAGTACAAACCAAAGGCACACCCGGTGTAGAGAAAGTGGCAGTTGCAGTATAATTTCCGGCATTCACAGGCATTACACTCGGGATAACCGGATTGAATTGTGTTGATGTAAACGTAGGAGGACCGGCCCAGCTGAATGTAGTTGGTGCCTGTCCGATATTAGCCGTCAAAGGCAAATTATCACCTTGACACAATGTAAATTGAGGTGTCACAACAATTGGCGCTACCGGAACAACATTCACAACAGTAGCTCCTGATGTTGCGCAACTAGGTCCGTTTGTAAAGTTATTTGCCGCCACTAATGAATAGGTTCCCGACATACTTGGTTGTGCATTTGCAATCACCGGATTCTGAACGTTTGAAGTAAATGAACCAGGACCAGTCCAAGTATAAGTTGTGTTACCAGCTCCACCACCTGCACTCAGATTGATAGTTCCACCTTGACAGATAGGGCTGTTTGAAGTAGGAAGAATTGTAGGAGGAGTATTTACTACAACCTGAACAGTACCCGGAGGACATCCGGGGATACAAGCTGCACTATAAGTAGTAGTAACTGTAGGACTAACGGCTACCGCAGTACCGTTACCAACTACTCCGGTTGGAGAAGTCCATGTCCAGTTCGGTACAGCTGGCATTGGAGTAAAACGCCAAGCTTCATTGGTTGCAGTCCATGCACCAGGGAAATTTCTTCCAATTGGATTTAAACCTACAGGAACGTTATTTTGAATACCAACAATACCTGCACCACTATTCCATGGGCAGCTTTGAGAAGATTGAATGTGTATTTCTACCACACTTGTCGTTTCCATTAATTTGATCTGCATCATTTCTCCCTGACCACCAATGAAACCACAACTATAATAAGGCACGTTACTCCAGTAAATAACAGCAGTACGTGTTGGAGGAGCTCCGATCACATACCATTTACCAAAATAACCTCCATTCATGTTGATGTCTCTCCATGGAGCACCAATATCATTGGGTCTTGCGATCTGAACAATATTCGGCCATGGAGCAGAGATCGGCCAAGGGCAATATCCTGATGCTGTTGGATCGAAAGTTAAAACTCCATTAGAACCTTGAACAAACTGATTATAACTTCCACCATAGAAACAGAAGTTGAAAGGAAGTGTTTGTAAAGATCCCCAGCAGTCATCGCAATTCTGAACACCTATGGTTCCTCCAACAAATGGATCTGGATTATAGGCAATTGAAGACATCGAATAACTGTTTGTGTTTGCACCAAGCATGGTGGTTGCACTTGCAGTTAAATTAGCCGTTTGACCAATACAGATATTTACTTGTGGCCCAGTATTGAACTGAGCGTTCACAGTTGGGCAACCTGCACACTGTGCATTTGCCTTTGTTCCGTAAATCGCTGCTAAAACAACAAGTAGATTTAATATTCTTTTCATATTCTGATTCTATTACTTTATTATTATTTCAAGTTGCCAAGTTCCAGTTCATGAAACTTCTGAGGATTCAACATATCAAGTGTTTCTACCTTTTGCGAGTCATCTGAGCTAAGCAGACCAATGTTGAAATTCATACTTGTATACTTTGAAGGGTCACAGAAAGTTTTTTCTTCAGCATTCAATTCATACGTACTTCCTTCGGCAATATTCATCTTAGAACAGATCTCCATTGACTGCACTCTTGACTTATAAGAATACGCCACTGCATCTTTAAAATTATTTTCCTTAAATAATTTCACTGCGATCATTTGATACTTGATAGCCTTCTTCACATCGGCATCAAAATTATTCTGACCTGTATAGTACATCTCTTTCTCTATTTTTGCTATTGCTATATGTGTCCTGCTTACAAAAACACGGCTTTGTTCTCTTGTTTGGGATAAAAGAACAGAACCTGATAATGAGAAAGTTAGCATCAGGACATTTTTAAGATTTGCTGGTTTGAATTTCATGTTGAGCTTGAATGAGTTAAATTTGATAAATTTCAATGCTTAAAGATAAGTTCAATTCTCTATTTACTGTGTTTTTTCACTCATTGATATTCAAAGTTTACTAAATGATAGAAAAAAGATTAACTGGGCTTAAGGACAACAAATGCAATGGATAATCAGTCACATTCCATGAAGTTGGTTATTATTTCGACAAAGTACAAGATTAACTCTACAATTTAAGAGAAACCGGATTCAGCTCAATAAAGCAAGAGTTATAAAAGGATAGTTATACCTCATTATTCCATTCAATGTTCACTGGAACTTTTAATAATAACGAGAATGTCTGAGGTGTCAGTTCTTGATAAATTTATCTTTTATGATCGTACCGTCTTCACCTATGATGGTTATGAAGTATATCCCTTTGTCTAAATTTTGCAGATCAAGCTCTATGCTTCTTTCTATTTCGTTCAAATCAAAATTTGAATTCGTCTTTTGTGTTGCACCTTTAATATCCCGGATTTCAACACTCAAAATGTTTCCATTAAATGAATTAGGCAATACCAATTTGATAAAATCATCAGCAGGATCAGGGATCAGTTTCAGTCCGGATGCTCTTTTATTCATTGTGATATTGATCACTTCAGAATGACCTAGATTGCCATTATAATCAAACTGTTTTATTCTGTAATAGGTCGTACCGGACTTATTAACTTCCGGATCAATAACACTGTAATCATGTGATTTGTTACTTGTACCGGCACCAGCGACCTTCTGAACAAAAGTAAAATCATTCATGTTAAATGAACGTTCAATTGTAAAATAACTGTTATTGCTTTCAGTTGCAGTTCCCCAAATGATCTCTGCTGCATTTTCCAAAGCCACAACATTGAAATAATTCATTTCTATTGGCAATACTGTGCAAACCGATAAAGCACCATTACAGGCAACACCTACATATAAGGTATATTCGTGTGTTTCTCCAAAACTATAATTGATACAAGGGTCGATTGATGTTCCAATCGTTGCAAAGGCACATCTCACCCTCATTTTATAGGCACCATTAGCAGTAGCTGCAGGAATAACGAAGTTGGCTGAAGCCGGAGTGGCAGCAGGAGGTGTATTAGGAGTGCCACAAACTTGCTCTGCCATAGAATACACGCAGTCTTTGTTCCAGTCCACAAACACAGCGAAGCCTTGCGCATAAGTTATTCCAGATAAAAAGTTACATGTAATATTGGCGCCGGCATTCGCACGAAGATGCGTAGGACATGCGTAATTGATGTAGTTTTGCTGAATACCACCTAATAGCTGAGTTTGACAACCCGTACCGTTTGTTGTTATATTCGTTACGCCACCTGCCGTATTAAAATCATCAATAAAATCATTTACCGAATTACCTATGGCATTGGAAACACCAGGCTGGTTACAAGGTATATTGAAATAAGTAGGCATACAATAAGGCGCAGGACCAACACCTATCTGAGCATTTACAGTATACAAGGTGAAATAAGCCAAAAAAAGTATGGTGTATTTTCTATTCAATTTTGTAAATTAATGTTGTAAAGATAATTCTAAATCGTTTATTTGCAAGGCCTTTGAGAAATTCATCTCGACTTTTTAACCACTCAAAACGGTGAATAACCACTAAAATCAATTTTCACTCAGCAAGTGCTTTAATTCAGTCAATTAAAATACGGTTCTACCCAGCGAAATAATTTTTGAACATTGAAACCATCTGCTTACTTCTTCTACACCATTCAATCTAGAATAATTCACAGATAAATTCGACTAATTGGTCTTTTAAATCTGATTTTTTGTTAAAAAGCCTCTGTAATATGTTAAAATGTAATGAAATTCAATGATAATCGCTGAGATCGTAATTTGAATATTAAGAGCTTTTTCATGGATTCAATAAAATTCATGTCTTATTAAAAACATTCAGCCATTTCCTTACATCTTGAAATTCAGTAAAAAAAGTTTGTTCGCTTAAAAAAATCTGATTACATTTGCACCCCTTAATTTTTAGGAACAGTTAAATACATTGAAAAGTGGACGCATTAAGTTATAAAACAAAGTTCATCAACAAGAAAGCAGCTGATAAAGAGTGGCTGTTGGTTGATGCTGAAGATCAAGTTGTTGGAAGATTAGCTTCGAAAGTTGCTTACCTTCTTCGCGGCAAGCACAAAGCCAGCTTTACCCCTCATTCTGACAGTGGCAGTAATGTCATTATCATCAATGCAGATAAAGTTCGTTTTACAGGAAAGAAATTTACTGATAAAGAATATATCCGTTATACGGGTTATCCAGGTGGACAGCGTTTTGCTACTCCTAAAGCGCTTTTGAAAACAAAGCCGACAGAAGTATTGACTCATGCGATACACGGTATGCTTCCTAAAGGAATTTTGGGACGTAAAATCAATACCAACGTTCGTATCTTCGCAGGAACTGAGCACGGAATGGAAGCACAACAGCCAAAAAAAGTAGATCTGTCAAAAATTAAATAAGTAAAGGATTAAATGGAAGTAATTAACTCATCAGGACGCAGAAAGACTTCAGTTGCTCGCGCCTACGTTAAAAAAGGAAGCGGTAACATCGAAGTAAACGGAAGAGATTACAAGGAGTATTTCAAGACCCCTACTCTGCACTATATGGTTACTCAATCGTTGAACATCTCTAACGTTAGAGAAGAATACGATATCAAGATCAATGTAAAAGGTGGTGGAATAACAGGACAGGCTCAGGCCATTCGTCTTGCTATTGCTAAAGCTATCGTAGAGCAAAATGCAGATCTTAAAAAAGACCTACGTGCTGCTGGTTTAATTACCCGTGACCCACGTATGGTTGAGCGTAAGAAATTCGGTCAGAAGAAAGCCCGTGCACGCTTCCAGTTCAGTAAACGTTAATCCATCATTAAAGAGAAAGTATAAAACATGTCAGCAAGAACTTCATTCAACGAATTACTTGAAACCGGTGCTCACTTTGGTCACCTTAAAAGCAAATGGAATCCGGCAATGGCTCCGTACATTTACGCAGAGAAGAACGGTATCCATATCATCGACCTTAATAAAACTGTTGCTAAGATCGAAGAAGCTGCAACAGCTATCAAACAAATTGCACGTTCAGGACGTAAGATCCTTTTTGTTGCAACCAAAAAACAAGCTAAAGATATCGTTGCCGATAAAGTAAAAGCGGTGAATATGCCGTACGTTACAGAAAGATGGCCAGGTGGAATGCTTACCAATTTCGCTACTATCCGTAAATCTGTTCGTCGTATGTCACAGATCGATAAAATGGCTACTGACGGAACTTTCACCAACATTTCAAAGCGTGAACGTCTTCAAATTTCACGCGAGCGTGAAAAATTAGAAACTCAGTTCGGTTCTATCGCAGATCTTTCTCGTCTACCGGCTGCATTGTTCATCGTAGATATCACAAAAGAACATATTGCTGTAGCAGAAGCGAAAAGATTGAACATCCCTACTTTTGCTATCGTTGACACCAATTCAAACCCTAATCAGGTTGATTACGCTATCCCGGCAAATGATGATGCTTCTACTTCTATTGCTTATATCATCGAATTAATGGCCGGAGCAATTCGCGAGGGCTTATCTGACCGTAAAATGGACAAAGAATCTTCTTCTGAAGAAGGAGATACAAAAGAAGAAAGTGCAAATGAGGCAGAAGAATTGGCAGAAGGAATCAAGATCAAAGGTCTTAACAAAGATGCTGCTGAAGAAGAAAAAGGTCCTGCTAAAAAAGGTACCCGTAAGAGAGTGAGCGCAAAAAAATAATTCTTTTGAATAAAATATAAAGCGGTCATTCTGTTTTCAGACTGGCCGTTTTTTTTAAGCGAAAAACAAGGAAACAGGATTCAGGGAGCTGGATCATTTTGAAACAATAAATTAGAAACCAGAAATAATAAATAAAATGGCAATTACAGCAGCAGAAGTGAACAAATTACGCCAGCAGACAGGTGCAGGTATGATGGATTGTAAAAAAGCATTGGAAGAAAGCAACGGGGATTTTGAGGCCGCTGTGGATTATCTTCGTAAAAAAGGGGCAAAAGTAGCCGCTAACCGTCAGGATCGTGACGCTAAAGAAGGAGTTGTATTATCAAAAGTAAGTGATGACAAGAAAAGTGCAATCGTTATCAGCGTAAACTGCGAGACAGATTTCGTTGCTAAGAATGCTGACTTCATTCAGTTCGCTGAAACAGTTGCTGCAGTTGCGTTGAAAAACAAACCGGCAAGCGTTGAAGCTTTGAAAGCATTGCCTTACAACAACGATATTACCATTGGCGATAAATTCATGGAGCAGATCGGAAAGATCGGAGAAAAGATCGATATCGGATACTATTCAGTTATTACAGGCGAACAAGTAGTTGGCTACATTCACCCGGGAAATCGTTTGGCAGTTGCTATCGGTTTCAATAAAAAAGTAAGCGACGAAACAGCTAAGAACATCGCAATGCAAGCAGCAGCAATGGCTCCGGTTGCAATTGATAAAGATGATGTTGATCCTGCAATGATCGAAAGAGAATTGGACATTGCCCGCGAAACAACTCGTGCTGAAGGTAAACCGGAAGACATGGTAGAAAAAATCGCTCAAGGTAAGATCAATAAATTCTACAAAGAGTCTACCTTATTGAATCAGGAATATTTCATTGATAATAAATTAACGGTAAGACAATTCCTGCAAGGAGTTGAAAAAGACCTCACGGTTTCTTCTTACAAGCGATATGCATTATCTTAATTTTATGATCCCGGCCTTTTAGGTCGGGATTTTTTTTGACCTATTAATCACAATTAAACAGTACTTGTACCTGAACCTATGAAATACAAAAGAATCTTACTAAAACTAAGCGGTGAAGCCTTAATGGGCGCAAAAGGATTTGGAATCGATCAGCAACGTTTAAAAGAATACGCCGAAGAAATTAAAGCCGTACACGAAGCCGGTTGCGAAGTGGCCGTAGTCATTGGAGGAGGAAATATTTTCAGGGGGATACAGGCCGAAAAAGGAGGCATGGACAGGGTACATGGAGATTACATGGGAATGCTGGCCACTGTGATCAATAGCATGGCTATACAGGCCGCTTTGGAAGGAATGGGAGTTCAGACTCGTCTGCAAAGTGCGATCAAAATGGAGCAGATCTGTGAGCCTTATATCAGAAGAATTGCAGTAAGACATCTAGAGAAAGGTCGCGTGGTTATTTTCGGAGCAGGAACCGGAAATCCATATTTCACTACCGATACGGCAGCTACTTTACGTGCCATTGAAATTGAAGCCAATGTGATCTTGAAAGGAACAAGAGTAGATGGAATTTATACAGCCGATCCTGAAAAGGATAAGAATGCAGTTAAGTACGAGAAGATCAAATTTGAAGAAGTGTATGAAAAAGGCTTGGAGGTAATGGACATGACTGCCTTTACACTTTGTAAAGAAAATAACTTACCCATCATTGTTTTTGACATGAACAAAAAAGGAAATCTGATGAATGTGATCAATGGACAAAAAGTAGGGACGCTGGTGGAAATGTAGTGGAGAAGTGAGAAGTACGTCCCGATTCGCCGCGGCGAACTATCGGGAGACGAAGTACGATTGACGATTTACGAAGTACGAATGACGAAGTACGAATGAAGAGGTACGAAGTACGAATGAAGAATGTTGAATGATAAATTTTGAATGAGGAAAACATTAACTTATCTGATCTTGATCTCTTTATTGGGATGCCTTGCCTACTCCTGCAAAACGCGCAAAAAAGATTGCAAAGGGAGAAGAAAAACCACCAAGACTGAAATGGGTGGATGGTTGTGATCCATTTTATTTCTTCTTCTTTTTCTTCTTCACCGGCACTACTGAAATTATTTGCGAATAATTAGCTTTGAAACAAATGAGCCTCTTGAAGTTGCTAGTTTGACTGTATAAATGCCGTTTGTTAGATGATTGAGATTTAAACTTTTACTTACTGAACCCTTTGCAAAATCAGCAACTTCATTGTAAACAATATTACCCATTGCATCAATGACTTCTATGCAATTTTGCCCTTCCATATTACTCAAATTCGCAAATAGAAGATTTAACTTTCCGTTTGACGGATTAGGATAAATACTTAATGACTCCTTCTCAATGAAACTACTTTTATTCACGCCAATTTGAGTGTCTAAAATATAATTATTAATAGTTTGATTTGTTGTCACAGCAGGATTGAAATCAAAATAGATATGAGCCCTATTCTTTACCTGAGTCCCAACTAATAATCCAGGTTTAGGTTTTACTTTATACTTCACCAAACCTTGTGATCCAATAGGATTACTAGTACTATCCGGTAACATGATATTTGGAAAAATAAAATTAGCAACATTGCCATCTAGAGTAAGATAATATGGATGGCTATTGTATACAACATGAAATGTTTCTAAGTCCAAATTATTGTCTAAGGTGTCTAGGATTCGGATATTCATCGCAGGGGCATTTCCTAAATTTTGAAAATGCACTGAATAATTTAACCAATCTTGAAATCCTACAGGTACGTCCATTGGATAAACCTCTTTTTGATTAGGATCATAGGAATTACCTACAGAATAGCAAAAAGTAGCGGTATTATTATTTAGGTTGACATCACCATTAACTGACGGCGTTACTGTTACTCCAACACAAATTTGATTTCCAATTGTTGCATTTGTATTCGTAAGTAAAGAAAGGCCAAAAGAATTGTATGATAATGAACCAAAGTCAACTACATTAAATGTATAACTATTTCCTGAAATGGTGGGTGTTAAAGAGCCAGGTATTACATTGTCAAATGTAACCGGACCACTTATAGACAAGATAACTTGACCTCCGACTCCTTGGCTACAATTTAAATTCCCAAAAATTGAAGAACCAACAACAGATCTCATGGTATGAGAAACTCCTGGAAATACAAAACCTAAATTGCTTAGTCCGTAGCAACCTACATCAAATCCAGAGCAAGAAAAATTAAAATTCACATTTTGCATTTGCGGACTACCTAAAGTCAGTACAAGATTCGTAGAGTCTATACCCGGAACTGGACATTGAGGCACTAATGGTAAAAATGATGTGTCAACTCTAACGGAGTAATTTCCGGGAGGTGCATTTAAAAAGTAAGAAGTGGATTGATTAGAATGATATTGTGCAATCAAACTTCCTGAATTATTATAGAGTTTAACTGGAATATTCATCAAACTAACATCACTAATATCTTTATTACAATTCGAATTCATATCCTTATATAGAAAACCACCAATTCCATAACAATTTGTAACCGTTACTACTGAAAAAGCAGTATAATTAGGACAAACTGTTGGATAGGATAAAAAAACATTGAAATTTCCATTTGACGTATACTGATGACTCGACAAAGGACCCGAACCAATTGCTCCATCGCCATAATTCCAACTAGGAACACCTAAGCCTAATGTCCCGGTTGAAGTACTAGTAAAATTCTGAATTCCATTTATTCCTTGATAAGAAATAAAACTTGGTTGGAGAAAACAAAGATTTAAATTATTCAGCGAAAGGCTATCTACGCATCCTCCATCCACTACCTTAAGTTTCACATTGTAAAAATTACTCATTGTATAATTATGGGTTGAGTTTGGAGAATTACTACCTGTACCATCTCCAAAACTCCATGAATAAGTTGCGCTACCCGTTGTACCAGTACTAATACTTACAAAACTTGCCGAGGCACCACTAACAGTTGATGTCCAATTTGCATTTATTGGCAAATTACAAGGAGAAGAAGTAATTGTTACATTTTGAACCACTGTACTTGTACATCCAGCAGTACCATTCGCAATAGCAAGTGTTACTGAATAAATACCATTACTACCATAAATATGGCTTGGATTCATCAAACTTGAAGTGTTGAAACCTGATATTGGCTCGCCAAAATCCCAGAAATACATTGTGCTTAAATTCGTTCCAGTAGAAGTACTGGTAAAGGTTTCCAAACCATTTAATCCTTGACTAAAAACAAAGTTGGCTGAGCACTGTGATTTGAGCACAAAACTACTTACCAACTGGATCATCAAGAAAAATAAAAAACTAATTTTTTTCATGGTATTCCCCCATTAATTTAATATAAAGATATAAAAATAATCCTAACATCAAAATCATCGAGTAAATTGGCTTATAGGATTGAAAATGATAGAAGAATGTGAATTACTATTTCTTCTTCTTTTTCTTCTTCACCGGCACTACCTCTTTTTTCTCTTCCTTCACTTCCGGTATTTTGATCACTTCTGTTTTCTTTACAGGATGTAATTCAAACCTCGATTGTGGTCTTTTCTCATACATCCAGCTGAAACCCTTTAATCGCGCATTCTCCACATCTACTTCCTTAATTGGATCGATTCCCCCTTCTGTTTTTGGCTTAAAGGAAGCACGCTCTATTTCTCCTTTCACAAACCATAGACTGATCTCCGAACTAGTGGTCTTATTCAAACCGATCGCTTTCTTCTTCTCATTGAAAGGATAATAATAGATCTCCGCATTTCCCTGCACGATGATCTTCCTAACTGTATCATCCACAATAAAACCTTCTATACTATTCCCTAAAAGCTGGTTGTACTTATTCAATGAATCGGCCTGCTGGATCAAAAATGAATTCCCTTCCAACTTAAATCCCTTCACTGTACTTTTTCCTACATAGATCTTCATGTGCTTGGCTTTTGCCTGCGATCTATCTGCCCACAACAAGGGTTCACGGTACAATTGCATCAAGGAATCCTTTGTATTCAGAACAGCTGAATCACAAACTGCCTGCAGGTCCTTTTTAAATATCTTCACATGATGATAGGCATTCAGAAAATTATCAACGGAATCAATGTCTCTGTGATAAAGTGTATCTGCCGCTACAAACAAAGTATCCTTCTCCACCACTCTGGCATAAATGGCTTTCTGTGTAATGAGGGCTTCTGATTTCTCCTGATGGTATTCGGCAAAATCTCCGAAAATGATGGACTTCTGTGCTGTATCAATGAGTTTTATATTCCGAAAGGCTCTACCCATCTTCAGTGTTCTGTCATAGAACAAGGAATCTCCTGTCAACTTCTGATTCTTCGTCATTAAAAGCGCATTCATGCTGAACTGTGCTTTCTCTTTATCGGTATCATACCAGCCGTTCTCACAATAGATGTAATCGTCTTTACTAATAATGATACTTGGACCCAGAAAGAAGGCTGTCTTTGTCGTTGTATTGTATCGCAAAGTATCGGATTTCATTTTGTATTGTGGATTCGTCAACACCACATCGTAATGAAAGGCCAATTCCTTTAATGCAGAATAATAATGTCCGTTCTTACTTTCCAGCGTATTGTCTTTATTGACAATTGTTCCTCCATTGTAGTAATTGGCAATAGAATTTCCAACATCAAAGGTGAGCAGATCCGTTGCTAAGGTCATATCTTTCTCCACACACTTCACATTTCTCTCCAATGTGGCCATTTTCGTCGCGCCATCATACAATAACTTTTCACCTGTAACCGTAATGCTGTCTCCTTTGGTGATGAGAATATGTCCGGATGCTTCTAATCGATTGTCTTTTTCAAAGAGCAATGCTGTATCACAATTCAAAATAGCACCATCGTGTTCACAGATCACATTGCCCGTCAAGAAACGTGCATCACTTTTTTCTCGATCGAAAGAAAGGCTGGCTGCATGTTTCACGACAATGGTCTTCCCTTGTTTTGGATCCGTTTTCTTGTCCGGCTGAACTTTCTGACCGAATAAGGAAAGCGTAAACAGAAAAACAAATATGAAACTGATCTTCCTAAACATTTCGCTGTGTTGGTTGCCAGACATTGCTTTCTACCCCATTCGCAAATGTGATGAAACCAAGAAGCAAGGCGAGATTCATCATGTAAAAATGTGCGATGTAACGCAGTGGTGCGATGGAAGATCTGAATAATAAATTCAAGAAAGGTGAACAGATCCCACAAAGCTGCAAAATGCTTAGAACAATATAGAAAGGATCATAAAACGAAAGTAAGACCGAACTTACAAATGCAAAAATAAGAAAGAAAGGTGTCAGCCATCTTAGTACTTTATGCGACCAGAAAGCAAATGCACTGCCCTTCCATGGAGGCCATAACAAATTTTTATATCTGAACAGATTCTGATAATTCCCAATGGAAATACGTACTTTTCGCTTGAATTCTTCGGATGACTTATCAGGAACATCTTCCAAACATTTCGCTTCTGTATCAAAATAGATCCTTCTTCCCTGCTCTATCACATTCATGGTGATGTAAAAATCATCCATGAAAAATTTGGGAGGTACCGGACAAAAAGATTCTTTTCTGATAGCATAACAAGCTCCTTCTGCTCCCATCACAGCTCCAAAAAGAACACTCTCCCCATTCTTGATCTGATTCTCGATCGCAATGTAAGATTTCTCTGCTTTTGCTATTTCTTTATCGGAATCAGAGACTTTAACGATGTTCGCACATACCTGCGCGATCTCAGGATCTTTAAAGTGCCTGATCAGATTGAAAATAGTATCTTTTTGAAACATCACATTCGCATCCGTTAAAATAAAAACTTCTTCTTTGGCCTGTTCTGCCAGCGAATTGATGATCCCGGATTTTCCCGTTCGTCCCTTGAACTCGATAAGTTGAACGGAGCTGAATTTATCACTCCACTTCTTGATGATCTCATTTGTCTTGTCAGTGGATGCATCAGAACCGATCAGGAAACGGATCTTCTGACGGGGATAATCACTCTCCATGACGGTTCTTATCTTTTCATCTATGACCTTTTCTTCATTATATGCAGCCATCAACAAACAAACTTCCGGAAGTTCTTCCTCTCTGCCATACAAATTTTCAGATCTTTTTTTATCATTCGAAAGTATCAATATCAGCAATGGATAGAAAACATAGGTCTGCAGCACTGCCAGTACCGAAATAACGAAAAGTATGGTGAGCAGACTATGCATTGAGTTGAGAATAAAATTGTACCAGTTCTTTTACTACATTCTTATTATCGAAATGCTTTTCGGCATAAGCTCTTGCATTTCTTTCCAGTTCATTTTTACGTGAAGGATCTTTTAGCAACAGGATCACTGCATTTGAAAAACTTTCCGCATCATCCGCGATCAAAAGATCCTTTCCCCTTTCTGCATTGATCCCTTCTGCTCCTACGCTAGTAGAAACGATGGCTTTGCCATAGGCCATCCCCTCAATGATCTTGATCCGTAAACCACTTCCGGACAACAAAGGAACGAGCATAATGGAATGTGTGTGATAGAAAAGAGCGGAATCAGGAACGTTCTCTATGATCTCGATATTCGGATCTGCGATCTTCAAAAGATGTTCGGGCATATTCCTTCCCGCGATAGTCAATTTGAAATGAGGTATCTCCTTCTTCACTTTTTCAAAACAATTCTTTAGGAACCAATTAACTGCTTCAATATTCGGCATCCAATCCATGGAGGAGAATAAAAAAACAGAATTTTCCTTGACTTGTAATCCCTTGTTCTTATACTTTTCCGGATCAATTCCTGTGATACAGGTACAGCTAACTTTTCCGGGAGCAATGGCGGATAGCAATTTTCTATCCACTTCTGTAATGGCAACAATCGCATCAACTTCTCTACAGATCTTCTTTTCAAATATTTTCAGTCTGCTTGTCTGTAAACTGAGATACGCTCTTTTCAAAACATTCTTCTCATTGGCTAGATGTCTTTCCCAAATCAAATATTCTACATTATGTGCACGCAATGTGATCTTCGCCTTGGAGAATTTTCTGATAACATCCAGGTAAACCCCCATGAAGAGTCCCTCGAGTTGAATGATATCATAACTGTTCTTTTTCAATTCCTCTTCGAGAACAGCTGCGAATTCCTGAAAATAAAAACGACTGACAAAATACGATTGACTCGAAAACAAATTCAGAAAAGCGCCACTTGCACTGGTATCTGTATTCCTGAAAACAGAAAGGTATTTCGAGGACTTTAAAAAATCGGAGGGAATTCCTTCATCCAGTTTAAAATGCTTTTTTGTATTGATGCAGATCAACTTCAGATCAACCCCATTCGCAATGAATCCACAGGCCATGTTGTAAACAGCAATACTACTACCATCATTAGGAGGGTAAGGCGCCTTGTTTGATATTTGAAGAACTCTAAGCAGTCTTTTTCTTTTTAAAAATAGTTTTTATCCAGGTAAAATAACTACCAATGTCAAAAATAGCTGAATCCCTTGCGGCCTTATAGGTTAAAAATATACTCACCGGCATAAAAATAAATAAAGGGGCCCAGATCGCCTGATAGGGTGGTAATGTTCCGTCATATGCCAGACTAGTGAAAGCTTCTGTAAGTATAAAATAAGCCAGGAAAAAAAATACGGCAATAACAACAGGTAATCCCAATCCTCCTTTTTTGATAATTGCTCCTAAAGGCGCTCCCACAAAGAACAGAATGATGCAAGCGAAGCTAACCACAATTCTCTTATGCCACTCGGTTAAAAAACGAAGTATTTCAAGCTCGTCATTTTTCAGATTAACTAAACTGCCATCGAGGTAGCCTGCATTGGTACGTGTATTGTTCAAAGCATAATCAAGGCAAAGACGGAATTCATCATTGTTCAAACTATCAAAGAATTGTCTCACGCTTTTTAACTCTTTCTTCTCCTTCTCGAGCGTATTCATGATGGTATTTGTACGAAAATGAAAATTCTCTTTCACATGTCTATTAATTTCCCTGTACTTATTGCCTAATTTACGCGCAGTAGAATCGGCCACAGAATCGATCTGCCAGATGTTCAACATGTTTTCATTGCCCTTCCATTGTTCTTCTGTTGAACGTTTCAGTTTAAAATCCAGCAATTCAATATTCACCTGCAGCTGCTTAAAATTCAACTGAGAAAGTGTTCTTTTATTGCTTCCGACATTTGAATTTCGGATCTCCTCATAACGATTTCCGTCTCTTAAGGTCAATACTATGGCACTGCTATCTGCCAAGGTGGTCATCTTACCCTCACTTGCATACATCTGAATGTTATTACCCACATGTTGACTATGATCGTAAATATAAATATCCTTTAAAGTCTCTTTGTTCTTTGATTTTTTTCCTACTCGAATACTATAATTATCGATCTTATTATAGAAGATCCCTTCCTTGATACTAACAGTAGGTTTCTTCTGCCGGATATCCCAAAGCAAGGATTGAAATTTAAGCTGCACAACGGGCATAACAAAATTATTGAATAGAAAAGTACCCAATGCAAGAAAAAGAATGAAGATAAAAACAGGTTTCAGAATGCGGAAGAGAGAAAGACCGGAAGACTTCATAGCTGCCAGTTCGTAATTCTCGGCCATATTCCCAAAACTCATGATGGATCCCAATAAAACCGCAAGAGGAATACACTGGGGGATCCAGGCCACATAGGCATAGAAAAAGAGAATCAAAAGATCCGTTGTGCGTAGTCCTTTCCCAATGAAATCATCAAGATAAGTGATCACAACCGTTACCAGAAAAAAGAGAAAAACACTGACAAACAGCGTTACAAAGAAGGGCGGAATGAATGACTTAAGGGTAAGTTTATGTAGTTTTTTGAGAAACACTATTTTGCATTAAAAATACGTTTATTTGACTATATTTAAACCTGTAAATTCATTAAACTTTGTTATTTTTGCTCAACGTATGATCAACGGAAAAAAGATAATTGCAGTCCTGCCGGCATATAATGCGGCATTAACCCTAAAGAAGACCTACGACGAGATTCCATTCGAAATCGTGGATGATGTTGTTCTTGTAGATGATTACAGTACCGACAACACCATGGAAGTGGCAAAGAACATTGGTATCAAACATGTGATCCGTCACGAAAAGAACAAAGGGTATGGTGGAAATCAGAAGACCTGTTACGATAAAGCGCTAAGTTTAGGTGCTGATATTGTGATCATGCTTCACCCCGATTATCAATATACCCCAAAACTCATTCACAGTTTAAGTTATTTGATCGCGAATGACCTCTTTCCGGTTTCCTTCGGTTCGAGAATTCTTGGAAAAGGCGCATTGAAAGGCGGGATGCCGATGTACAAATACATTTTTAATCGTTGTTTGACCTTGAGTCAAAACATCCTCATCAATCAAAAGCTTTCAGAATATCATACCGGTTACCGTGCATTTTCAAAACATGTATTGGAAAAGATCAATTACCATGCAAATTCAGATGATTTTGTCTTCGATAATCAAATGATCTCTCAGATATTCTACGCCGGATTTGAAATTGCAGAAGTTACCTGTCCAACCAAATATTTCCCTGAAGCCAGCTCTATCAATTTCAGAAGAAGTATGAAATACGGATTAGGCGTATTAGGCGTTTCTTTCACGCATTTTTTCAATAAACTGGGCATTATGCGCTCAGAAATCTACAAAACGAGAAACTAATGGCTGTTTACCGTTTCAGAGTATGCATGGAAGAGAATGAAGATGTTTACAGAGACATCGACATTAAAGCTGCACAAACATTTGAAGATTTTCACAGGGTCATTCAGGAATCTTTTAAGTTTGACGCAAAGCATTCAGCCTCTTTTTTTGTTAGTGATGATTACTGGAGAAAGAACCAGGAGATCACCTTGAAAAAAGAGGATCTTCCTCTGGATGAAGAAGAGATCAGAAAAAAGATCGCTCCAAAAAAATTAATGGCGGAAGTGAAGATCGCCAAATACATTGAACAGCCTCACCAGCGTTTTGTTTACATTTTCGATCCTGCAGTACAATGGTGTTTTTTGATTGAAATGCTCAAGATCGCAGATGAAAGTCCTAAGATCAGTTATCCTACCTGCATTCGTTCAGTGGGCACTGCCCCAAAACAATACAAGACCATTCCTGTCATAAAAGATGATGAATTGAGTCCGGAGGCTGGATTTGCCAATTTACTGAAAGCAATAGAAGTTCCGGACGAAGAAGTTTACAAGGCCATTGCTTCCGAAGATCACGCTGTGGGCGAGGATGACCTTGAAGCTTTGGAAGGTGAAGAAGGAGAAGAAAGTGATGAGCTGGAAGAAGAAGCTGGCGAAGACGGCGAAGATTTTGATGGGGAAATGTCTGGCTCAGATGAACATGAGGAGGATTGAACTTCTTGAAGTCCTTATTAAATTATTTTGATCAGCTCTTATTTATATCAACTGTTTGTGAATGCTCCTGTCTTCAAAATAAAAGAGGAAGTTTCCGAGCATTTCAGGACACATCTGGAAAAAGAGATCAACAGAGCCAGAACAGAGTCAGGAAAGCAAACAGATTCTGAATTGATCGAATTCCTGATCGCAAGTCAGTATTCTGAACTCACTTCTTTCTTTACAAAAAATCCTTTATTGGAGATCTTATATTTGGTCAACTCCTTTCATGAGTACAGACAAAATGAGGCAGCTTATGATGAATTAGGAAGGTTTAAATACAACAATTCCATTCAATACCATTTGGGCATTCAAAAAAATCAGGTTCTTTTTTTAATGCTTGATCTAACAGGCAATGATCCTGAAATAAGTAGATTTTTGACTGTTCACTCCCATAAAAGTTATTTCTACCTCAGTCACGATATCGATTCAGTTCATGGAGCTTTGTTACAAGATGGAGCCTGGGCCCTGAAAAACGGCAGAATGGACGTGATTCTCAAACTGATCTTTAATACAGTGATGCAACGTCCTGATTGGCTGAACATGGACCTGATCATGAAAACAGTAAGTGAAAAAGATTTTATTTCCACTTTTTACTGGCTGGTGAATCAGGGCAAGATCGATGAAAGACAGACCAACTCTGATTACAACATCCATTCTACACTGATCAAAAAAAATATTTCGGAAATTGAAAATAAAGGCTTCAAAAATGGTTTGCATAAAAGTATTTCCAAAGAAACTTTCGCTCAGGAACTCTTAAAAACACCTTTTAAGACAAAGGATAATCGCTATCATTATTTAAAATTCAAATTACCGGAAGCTTATCAAAGCATAGAGGAAGCATGCCTTGAAACAGATGCCAGTCTGGGTTTTGCCGAGCATTACGGTTTCAGGAACAGTTATGGCTATCCATTTCATCCCTATAATACGGAGAAGAACCAGGCCTTTTCCTTTCTTGAGATCCCCTTGAATGTGATGGATGGAACTTTTCAACGATATATGAAGATCCCGGTGAATGAAACAGCCAATCAGATCATTCGTTTCCTTGAAGAGAACTCACAGAACGCCCTTCTTTCTATACTTTGGCACAATACCTTTTTCAGTTCTTATAAATACAAGGGTTATTTAGATGAATATAAAAAAGTTCTTGATTATCTTTACCAAAGCAAATTCACATGTCTAAGCCTGGATCAAATAAATCAAGAGTTCCGCTGGAAGACCAAATAGAGGTCAGACTGGCGAATGACGGAGATATTGATCAGATCAATGCATTCTACAACCGCATTTACGGAAAGAACAGAACAAAAGAACAATTCATTTGGGAGTTCAACAGCTCTCCTGCCGGAAAAGCCCTTTACATCATTGCTGAACATGGAACTAAAATAGTGGGAACGCAATGTGCCATTCCTTATTATGTTGTAAACGGAAAGAACGAGACCATTTTAAGTGCTAAGTCGGAAGATACATTAGTGGACCCTGAATACAGAGGACTTTCCTTATTTGACAAAATGTATTTTTTACTCTTCATGGAATGCAGAAGAGTGGGCATTCATTTCATCTGGGGATTTACCTACGCGCAAAAACCATTCGTTAAACTTGGATTTGAAATTCCTTTCCATGCTTCCATGGGATTGATGGTATTGAAACCATTCAAAGCTTATACCTATTACAGTCAACTTGCAAAGAACAATTCTTTCTTCAGAAAGATGAAGATCTTCGCACTTTGCTGCAAATCAAGTTTCGATTCATTACGACTACTACTGAAGTCGAGTGCAGAAGTGAATTGTACTGAAGAGAAAATAGCGCTTAATTCAACGAATCTGAATTACATTAAGCAAAAAGAACAGTACGGATTAAAGCTGGACGAGGCTTTTCTGAATTACAGGATGTATCACAATCCTTATTCAAGCAATTACCATCAGTTAAGCATAAATGAGCGTGGAGAATTAAAAGCCAGTGTATTTTACACAGTAAATAACGGACTTTGCTATCTACTTCATTTGTATATTAAAGATCTTGATTCAGGAAAAAATCTGATCAGAAATCTGATTAAACACGATCATTTGAAAAATTGCTTTACCATTCGTTTCTGGGGCTTTCAACACAACGAAGAACTAAGAAAAGAAGAAGAACTGTTAAGATCGCTTGGATTCACCTTCTTAAAGAACGGCATCAGTTTTGTTGGACTTTCGCTGGACAAAGAAGAAATGAACTGGAAGAATTTCCTAATTTCACGTTTGGCTTCACAAGGAACCGATTGATCACTTCGCGAGAGACTTGGTATAAACTTCTCTGAACATCTCCCCTATCTTTTCTTCTGAGAAACGTTCAGCTATCTTCGCAATTTCACTATGATCATACTTTGTATTCAACAACTTTTTTAAACCGGAGAGCCAGGAAGCAAGATCATTGTCACAAAGGACCCCGTTCTTCTCCTCTATCAATTCTACGATAGCCGTATTATTAGAAGCGATCACAGGAGTTCCTGTGCAAAGAGCCTCTGCTATCACAACTGAAAAAGTTTCAATATCGGATGCATGAATGAAAAAGTCGGAAGCATGGATCTTTTCTGCGATCTTTTCAGGCGGAATATTGCTGGAAAATTCAGCACTAAAATTCCACTTCCTTTTTTTGTATTCTTCGGCCATCACGCCATTTCCGATCACATGAATGCGAATCTTTTTAGAGATAGAACTTGACAGTTGTTCAAGACTTTCCATAATGAGATCCAACCGTTTTGGGTAATTCCATTGAGCTACGCAGGTAAACGTAATGGAATCATTCGATGCTTTTTTGTCTTGATAATGAAAGACCTTATTATCGATCACGTTAGGAATTCGAATCACATTATTGGAAGTATCATACTGCTCAATATTTCTTTTGAGAAAAAGAGAAACAGCTGTCACACATTTTGCCTTTGCATAAACTTTCTTTGCTTTTGAAGCGAAAAAACTTTTTCGCATAAAGCGATCGATCTTGGTCCAGTGTTCCGTTATCACATGAGGAATGCCGTATTTATCTGCCAGATCAGAAGCCAGCAAAGCTGAAGGAAAAATGATGGTAGAGTGTAAAAGATCAGCTTTTACTTCATCATTCATTTTTTTGAATTCCGGTTCCACTACCCTCTTTTGCAAGAACGGAAACAAATGAAAAAGCTTATAGAATTTTGACTCGACCAATATTTGAACCGTATAGATTCCATTCTCATCGATGAACCGATTGATCGTTTTCTTAAATAGCTGTTCTGAAGGAAAAGAAACGCAGCTCAGCACCCGTATATTCACACCGGCTTTCGCAATGGCCCGGGCATGTTTTTTCACAAAAATCCCTAAATAGGGATGCAAATGCGAAGGGTACCAATGACTATAGAGAATGACATTCATTCAAGGCAAAAGTATCGAAATTCAAACAAACGGCATTATATTATTTTTCTTACCTTCGTATAAGTTAAAAACAGCGCTCTTCACAATGGGATTAAAAGAAAGTTTATTAAAGATCAAATTTTTTGAGGACTACAAACGTAATCAGCATAAAAAGAAATTCAAAGGCTCAGGAAGCTATTGGGAAGAACGTTACAAATCACAGGGAAATTCCGGTGCCGGATCCTATACCCATCTGGCTGAATTCAAAGCTGAATTCTTGAATGATTTCGTTGCTAAGAACAAGGTACAAACTGTCTTGGAATTTGGATGTGGGGATGGAAATCAACTGAAGATCGCAAAGTATCCGAACTACATTGGTCTTGATGTGAGTAAAACGGCCATTAATATTTGCCACAAACTATTTGCAAACGACAAAACAAAAAGCTTTTTATTGTACGACTCTTTGGCTTATTATGACAATCATGGTATTATCAAGGCAGATCTGACCTTATCACTTGATGTACTTTATCATCTGGTAGAAAAAGAGATCTTCGAGAAATACCTATTGGATCTATTCAACTGCTCAAGCAATTTCGTGATCATTTATGCAAGTGACTACAATCAAAAGGAAGAGCCTATTTACCCACACGAGAACAGAAGAAGTTTTACCGATTTCGTATCAAAGAACATTCCTTCCTTTAAACTGATCGAGACCATACCAAACAAATACCGCGAACCACAAAATGGACTGGAAAGTTCCATCAGCGATTTCTTTGTTTATCAGAAAGTGAGATGATCAGCAAATCATTTCTAAAATCATCGATCATCATTACACTGGCAGGAGCGCTGCCAATGGTCAGTGGAATTCTACTTCTGCCATTCTACACCAACCGTCTACCTGACCTGCAGTTCACGCAGCTTTCTTATTACATACTGATCACTTTTATCTCGCAGATCCTATTCTCTTTTTCTATTGATACATATTTCGGTATCAAATACACACAGTTAAATGATCAGCCCTTGATGCAAAAGAAGTTCGTTGGTACGATCTCCATTCTTCTACTTATGATAGGTACAGGCTTACTCTTGCTTTTCGCAGCAACTGGAACGATCTTATTCGAAAAGATCTTTGTGCCTGAATTTAAAATGGAATTCTGGCCTTACGGCTTTTATGCCGTACTCACCGGCTTTTTCAATAGTTATTTCAAGACCGCAACCAACTGTTTGATCTATTTCAAAAAAGAAAGATTGTATTTTGGAGTGAACATGATCAACTTTATTGCCACCATCGGAATTTCCATTGGAGGATTGATCCTTTTTCCTGATACTATTATAGGTCCGATGTACGGAAGACTTTTATCCGGTTTCATTATTTTCCTTTTGTCGCATTACATTTTCAGCTCTAACGGTCAACTTACCTTCGAAAAAAGTTTCGTTCGTGACCTCGTACTGTTTTGCTCTCCCTACGTTCTGGTAGTGGTCTGCTTCTGGGTATTTGGGAATATTGACAGACTTTTTCTTCAATACTACATTAGTAATACAGATATCAATGCCTATGACACTGTATTAAAATGCTTTTTCGGGGTGATGTTTGTACAAAATGGATTATCCTCTGTAATTTTTCCTAAGTTGTACGAGATCTGGAGAAAAGAAGGGAAAAATGAAACTTCAAAAGAAAGCAATCGTTATTTTAATGTCTTTACAGCAGTGAATATCATTCAACTGATCTTTTTCTGCATTGCCATTCCACTGCTCTATAAGATCTTTATAGATAAACCCATCTTTTATCAAAGTGATAAATACATTGGATTGCTCGCAACGACCTATGCCCTCACCAGCATCCTCAACTTTTATCTGGCTACGATCCAATTCACCAGAAACACAAAATTGTTACTGAAGATCTATTTGATGACAGCCTTGTTTCAGATCACCTTCACCTATTTCGGCATAAAGGAATTTGGACTGATTGGAACAATTTATGCAGCACTCCTTTCCAAGATCATTCAAGTGATCTTAACGATTGTGATGACAAGAGGAATATTCAAATATGAATTCAATTATTTCAAGATAATCGGAATTCCATTCGTTTATATTGCTGTCAATATTATACAATATCATTTGGTGCCGGATTATAATTTGTTCTATTATCTTTGTCAACTGATACTATTCGGACTCATCTTTTACTTCGTATTTAAAAATGAGATTCGAATCGTATTACAACAATACCTAAAGGCAAAATGAAACAACTGTTCTATCAACTGATCTATTCCGACACACTGAATCCTTTGATAACAGGATTCATCAAGAACTGCCTGCCTTTTCTTTCAAAAAAATTCAGAATTCCTCCTTCCGGTCAGATCAGCATTAAACTTGATTCAGGAGAAAAACTTATAATTAAAACCAACCAGACCAATTACGGAACAGCCTGTATCTATTGGGATGGCTACAAAAATTTCGAGTACACAGCGATCTTTGAAAAGCTGGCCAAGAAAGTGAATTGCTTTTATGATATAGGAGCAAACATCGGATATTATTCATTGCTTGCTGCCAAGATCAATCCACGAATGACCATCAAAAGCTTTGAGCCGGCATTAGGTCCTTTACATTATTTAAAAGCCAATGTGGAAGTCAATCATTTCAAGAATATAAAAGTAGAAGCGATAGCCTTATCCGACCAAAACGGAAGTATCGATTTTTTTGAAGTGAAGTCGAATAAATATTCTTACATCAAATACAATTTAGCAGGAGAAGGAAATGCAGGATCTAAAACAGATCCCGGAATGTTTGTAAAGAACACCGTTAAATGCATTACCACCGACGATTACCTGAAACAACATCCGGAAGATAAGGTCGATCTGGTTAAAATGGATACGGAGGGGACAGAACATTATATTTTAAATAAAGCCCAAGTACTTTTGGGTGAACATAAACCCATCATCATCTGCGAAACGCTTTTCAATGAAATTGAAGAGAAACTAGATACCATTCTTCGCTCTTACGGGTACGAATTCTACAATCACACCGAGCGTGGACTCGAAAAAGTAGAAACGATCAGAAGAGTAATGGACAACGGAGTAAGAAATTGCTTTTTCGTACACCCATCCCGTTTTGAATTAATAAAAGAGTTTGTAGTTTCTTGATCAGATCCTGTTCGTTCTGGAAATTAAAAGAAGATCTGCAATCACCATTGCAGCCATACTTTCTACAATGGGAACAGCCCGTGGCAACACGCAAGGATCATGTCTTCCTTTTCCTTTTAAGACCATTTCATCGCCACGATAATTAACAGATGTCTGATCCTGCATGATCGTTGATACCGGTTTGAAGGCGACATTGAAAAAGATGGGCATACCATTGCTTATGCCACCTTGTATTCCTCCACTGTGATTTGTTTTGGTAATGATACGATCTCCTTCCTTCACAAACTGATCATTGAATTCAGATCCTTTCATAGAAACAGATTCAAATCCCCTTCCAAATTCAAAACCTTTCACTGCATTGATGCCGAGCATGGCATGACCTAATTGCGCATGAAGCTTATTGAAAACAGGCTCACCTAAACCGGCAGGAACATTATCAATCACACACTGTATGATTCCTCCTACACTATCTCCATCCTCTTTCGCCTTTAAGATCAACTTCTCCATTTCCGTTGCTATTATCGGATCAGGACAACGAACAATACTTTCTTCTGTTTTGGAAATATCAAGCTCCTGATATCCTTTGTCTAATTTAATTTCCCCTACTTGCTTTACAAATGCCTTAATGCTAACTCCACTCTCTTTAAGTATCAATTTAGCAATGGCACCTCCCACAATTCTGCTTATTGTTTCTCTTGCACTGCTCCTTCCTCCTCCTTTATGATCTCTTAGTCCGTATTTTTTTAAGTAAGTGAAATCTGCATGTCCGGGACGAAAAGCATCATTCAAATGATCATAATCCTTTGACTGTTGATCTTCGTTTCTGATGATGAATCCAATTGGAGTTCCCGTACTAATTCCTTCACTAATACCTGAAAGCAATTCGACCTGGTCTTTCTCGTTACGCGGACTTGTGATCTCGCTTTGCCCGGGTCTTCTTCTGTTCAATTCATCCTGAATGAATTTTTCATCGATTGAAAGTCCGGAGGGACAACCCTCAATCACTCCACCAATAGCCTTTCCATGACTTTCGCCAAAAGTGCTTAGTTTAAATATTGTGCCGAATGAATTACCAGACATGGCACAAAAGTACAAATTAAAAGCGAAAAGCGATAGAAACATCCGATACAAAAGGAACGTTTGGTATTTGAAAGTCGTACGAATTCAAACTATACGTTTCTTTTTTTCTTTTATCATTTAAAGTTCCGGAGACAAATGAAAAATTAGCGCTTGGACCAACCGTTGCTGAAAGATACCAGTGTTTGCTTATTTTATATCTCAGGCTATAAAAAACCTGAATTCCAACCCCAATACTTCTGCCGTTATAATATGAACCCAGTGAGTCAACAGAATTGCTGGTTGGATCTTGCATCTGATAATACAAAGGAGCACTTAAGGAGTCATAGATATAAAAGTAAGCGTCAGTTCTATTTACAAATTTATGATTCGCGAAGACCTCTGCGCCCAAACCATGCTGCAAGCGATTTACGCGAAAGATCTTCTCAGCTCCAAAATTGATCTGCGTTTTCACCCCACCTCCGGTATAACTTGACCTGAAAATGTTCTTATTACCTACCGAACTGTAAAATTCAGGTATACCATTGTAATAAGAATAATTCGCATTAGGAAAAATCAAAAAAGAGGTCCTAAACACCACTCTGTTCTTGAAATAGTGTTTATATCCAAAACTGAAATTGTTGGTGTAATTATCAGACATACCTCCCATCATCATAAGTAATGCAGGAGCTGTATTCACTGAAAATTCATTTTTACGAAGCGTATCATACTCCGGGTAACTCTGTGCCGTCACCTTCACTGAGAAGATGAATAGGGCAGAAACAATCCATAACTTTTTCATATTTTAAGGGTTTAGAGTAAATTTTTTTCCAAATTGTTTCTTACACTTGTAACGAAGTTTTGTTCTATTTAGTATGAGCGGAAAATTATTACTTAAGAATATTAAAACTCTTGTCGGAGTTTATGACAATGCACCAGAAAAAGTAAGTGGTTCTGAAATGAAGGAACTTCCCTGCTTGAATGAAGCTTGGCTTGCATGTGACAATGGTTTAATTTCTGCCTACGGGACAATGAATGAATTTCCCGGTATCGAAAACTGGAAAGACCTGGAAGTGATCGACTGCAGCAATAAAATTGTGATGCCCGGGTTTGTGGACAGTCATACACATCTTGTTTATGCCGGCAACAGAGAGAATGAATTCGCAGAAAGGATCAATGGACTTTCATACGAAGAGATCGCAAAAAGAGGTGGAGGAATACTGAATTCCGCTAAAAAACTAAGAGAAACAAGCGAGAATGATCTTTTCGAACAATCAAAGAAAAGATTACTGGAGATCATCTCGCAGGGAACACTGGCCGTTGAGATCAAAAGTGGTTACGGATTAGATACAGCAAGTGAGTTGAAAATGTTGAGAGTGATCAAAAGATTAAAAGAACTTCATTTGATCCCGGTAAAAGCTACCTTCTTAGGTGCACATGCCGTACCTCCTGAATTCAAAGAAAATAAAAAAGGATACATCGATCTAATTATAAATGAGATGTTGCCTGCCATTGCAAATGAAAAACTAGCTGATTTCATTGATGTCTTTTGCGAAAAAGGCTATTATACAGCTGAAGAAACTAAAACAATTCTGGAAGCAGGTAAAAAATACGGATTGAAAGGAAAGCTTCATGCAGAACAATTAAGTCACAGCAATGGAATTAAAACTGCAGTAGAATGTAATGCCCTTAGCGTAGATCACCTGGAATTCTGTAATGATGAAGATATTGCCTTGCTAAAGAATAGCAACACCATACCAACCATTTTACCCGGAGCTGCCTTTTTTCTGAATTTACAATTACCTCCTGCTCGCAAAATGATCGATGCCGGCTTACCGCTTGCTTTTGCCAGTGATTACAATCCGGGAAGTTGTCCAACCGGTAACATGAAGTTGATGATGAGCATGGCTTGTATACAATACAAGCTGAATCCGGAAGAAGCAATTAACGCTGTAACTTTGAATTCGGCCTACGCTTGCGATCTATCAAATATTGTAGGTAGTATAAGTCCGGGTAAAAAAGCGAACCTTATCATAACAAAAGAAATCAGCTCTTACACCTTCTTACCATATGCATTTGGATCAAACCTGGTCGACCAAGTGATTTTAAATGGAAAAGTGTTTAAATAAAAAGATCGCCTTTTTTAGGAGCGATCTTCTATTAATTAGGTTATCAATTACTTTAATTCGCAGTAATAATCAATTTCTGTACGTACTGTTCCACTTACCGAAACTTCTTTCTTATGAACACAAGCATAAAATGCAGTCTTCTTGCTAACATCTTTCATAGTTATATCCTGATCTTCCGGAATATAATTGAATAATTTAGCGTTTGTTGAATTATCATACATATCCATCACTGTTCTGCAATGACAAACTCTGTCCTTCTTACACGAGCTGAGTACAGCTAATGAAAGAATGCTTAAAACTAATATTTTCTTCATTTTATGAATTTTAGTTTAGTTTACAATCATTGTTATAGGTAACTCCAGTTGTGCTCGTCCAGGCAGTTGTCACACATTGTGATTTCGCCTGACCTTTGGTTACTTCAACAATCGTGATTTCTTTTGTAACAGGTACATTTCCGGGACTAGTATTGCTACTGGTACAAGTGCATTTGCGGTCTTTTGCGCAAGCTGTCATCATAAGAACAGCTGTAAAGGCTAAAATTGTCTTTTTCATGTTTAGGTTTTTTTGTTCAAATATAGTAAAATCTGAAATTCATTGCGAACTTTTTAAATACTGATTGAGGGCATTAAAATAAGAAACACTGCTTTTTAGTATACGCTGATTGACCTTAATACCAAACTTCTCCACATCTCTCTTCATCAGCTCTATGCTTTCAGTTTCATTATCCTGATAAAGTGCCTCGCCATACACTACGGGCGAATTAATGAGACGACACAAAACCAAATTTCTGGCAAAAACACCTGAACTGGGTAATGAGATGCAATTATCTTTCAGATAAGAGGCATTCAAAGGACCCGCAACCGGAACATTCAGCAATTTGTTAAAGTTCTGAACCGTATTGAATGAGATCTTTTCAGATTGATTCAATTGTTTTGTAAGCAACAACCTTAAAAAATGTATACGGGTCTCTGCCTTTTCAAAATTCTCTCCTGTGAATGCACCGCCAACAAAACACATCGTATAATTCTTTTTCGTTGTTGTTTTCCAGGGTTCATTTTTCTCATCCACATTGTAATGAATAACAGCTGTAACATGGGGATTGAATTGATTGATCACCTTCGCCCTATTCTGCAGATCCCAGTCCCTGAAAAACTCCCAGAAGAATTTCTTATTATCAAATTGCATCATTTTCTTCGCTCTATCCTGCAGTAGATACTCCGCCTTGACCAGACTATCGATCACTCTTTGTTTGTGATTCTTGATCCAATCAGAATAGGTGCAATTAAAGGAAGTATGATCTGCCTGATCTCTGCTGATCAGAACAGTTGCACCTTGCTCCTCAAGCATATTCTTAATTGTTAAAGCTGTTAAATAAGTGAGTTCACTCTCGAAGATTTTCACGCTGTCTTTTATTTGGGAAAGGCTATCCCTGCCAAAATAAAGGAATTTGCCTTCGATCTCAGCATCAGTCAGGTTCGTTGAAAAATGTCCCGGATCCAATGCCACACGATAGCCCTGTAAGGGAAGACCTTTTCTTTTCTTCGGCAACTTCTTTCTGTCATCCACATAGATCCACACACTGTCGCGCTGACGTTTAGTATATTTCGAGTTTCCTTTCAGCTTCAATAATTCTTTTTGCTGCTTGAGAGAAGTGTGTTCAAAGAACTCGGCCAACATTTCCAGCTCATTCTGATAAATGGTAAACTCCTTCTTACCTTCATTGTAGATACTGATGGAATTCTCATCAAACTTTACAAGATTGTTCAAGGATCCCCTGAAATTCAGATAGGAATCAAAGCGTTGCCTGCATTGTTTTATGCTTTGAGCAGAGCCTAAAAAAGGAAAAAGTATGAATAAGAAGATGTATTTACGCACTCATTCAAAAATAGAGCGTTCATTGGGAAAAAAAGCGTAATTTCAGCTATGTTATCAAAGAAGTCATGTTAACAGAGGAGCAAATACAGGATATTTTCAAGGAGCTTAGTTATAAAACCTCACGATCGGGTGGTAAAGGCGGGCAGAATGTGAATAAGGTTGAATCAAAAGTTGAAATTAGTTTCGATGTATTGAATTCAAACGTTCTGTCTGAAGTGGTAAAGCAAAAGATACTTAGCAGACCGAATCTGACTGATAACAGCGGATGTATCAAAGTCATTTCAGAAAAACACAGAAGTCAGCTCGAAAACAAAGAAGAAGCAAGGAGGAAACTGATCCAAGTATTGCAGCTTACTCTCCGCCCTGTAAAAAAGCGAAGACCAACAAAACCTACCAAAGCCAGTAAGAGAAAAAAAGAGCAAAGTAAAAAGTTACATAGCGAGAAAAAACAGAACCGAAGGAAACCCCTTTGAACATCCATTTTTCATTCGCTTCACCATTCCGGCACCTAGTCCAAAATAGCCTTCAATTTCCCGATTTATCAGCAATAATTTTGTATTTTCTGCGTTTATTAGAGAGGAAAATTCAATTATTTGTACTATCTTTAATACGTGTATATGCGCAAGATCATTCTTATCAGTTTAACATTTGGATTTCTTACTTCTAAGGCTCAGTTAGTACGCAAATACAGTAATGAATTCCTCAATATTGGGGTTGGTGCAAGGGCGCTTGGAATGGGAAATGCCAATGTTGCTTCTGTGGAAGGCGCTTATTCAGGCTATTGGAATACAGCAGGACTTTTAAGTCAGAAGAATGACCTGGAAGTAGGTCTTATGCATGCCGAGTACTTTGCCGGCATTGCGAAATATGATTACCTCGGAGTTTCCAAGCGAATAGACTCGAATAGCGTAGGAGGTGTTTCCATGCTTCGTTTTGGAGTTGACAATATTCCCAATACCCTGGATCTGCAGGATGCAAACGGTAATATCGATTACAATAGGATCACCACCTTCAATGCTGTGGATTTTGCGATGTTGCTAAGTTATGCCAGAAGGATTCCACAGTTAAAAGGTGTTGACCTGGGTGGAAATTTCAAGATCATCAGAAGAAAAATTGGAGATTTTGGTGGTGCATGGGGATTTGGTCTTGATGCCGGAGCCATGTACTCTTACAAAAAATGGAAATTTGCAGCAATGGGAAGAGATATTACAGGAACTTTTAACGCCTGGAGTTATAATCTTTCTGAGAAAGACATCGCAACACTGCAACAAACGGACAATGAGATCCCAACTTCTTCTTTGGAGATCACAACTCCGAAACTAATACTCGGTGCCTCTACTAAACATCTGGTATGGAAAGAGCGCATCTCCATTTTAGGAGAGGTCAACTTCATCAATACATTTGACGGATTAAGGAACACTGTCATTAAATCGAATATCTGGAGTATGGAGCCGGCATTGGGAACAGAGATCGGATTTAAAGGGTATGTCTTTTTAAGAGGAGGAATAGGGAATATTCAGAAACAACTCAAAGCAGATGCCACTGGATTTGAAACTACCTTTCAGCCTAATTTCGGTGTCGGTATCAAGTATAAGATCTTTGCATTTGATTACGCTCTAACAGATATTGGTGACAGATCCATTGCCATGTATTCCAATATTTTCTCTTTAAAAATTGATTTCAATAAAAAAATGAACAAGTGAGAAGGCTGATCGCCATAATTTTCATCATATGTTATTTTTTTTCCGCCAAAGCACAGTTTTACGGAAATCAATGGATCAATTATTCACAGAAGTATGTAAAATTCCCGATTCACTCAGAAGGAATCTATCGAATTGACTCCACTTCCCTATCCGCTCATTTCAATCTCAGCACACTCGATCCCCACAATATTCAGATCTTCCTGAAAGGAGAAGAACAGAATATTTACATCCGGGGAGAAAGTGACAACAAGATCAACACGAAGGATTACATTGAGTTCTACGCCAACACGGAAGGAATTCGCGTTCTTGATTCACTACTTTATTACAATTGCTCTTATCTACCCAGTCCATATCTCCCGATCTTCAATGACACCATTTATGCATTCATCACTGTAAATAATTCCGTTAACAACAAAAGATATCAATTGGAAACGGATACGAACGCTGTACTCTACAATACAATGGATCATTTTTATTCAGACAAGGTTCACGCAAAGTACATTGAATACAACGGAGTTTACGAAAACGTATACGGTGTAAGTGATCCACGTTATACCCAGGCAGAAGGCAGAGGCTCTTATTTCAACAAGGGCGCCTCCAATATTTCAACTTTCTCCAATCTCGAGCCTTATACAACAACACCAATTAATGCAACCTTGTTTGTTAATTATTCAGGAGCTACAGCCGATTACTCCGTACCAAAGGATCATTTTATCCGGATCTCTTATTCTGACCAAACGCTTTCCCCTGTTATTTTGAAAGACACCTCCTTCACCGGATTTGTACCTTTACGCCGAACTTTTACATTGAATACGCAAAACCTGAATACAGCCAGTAATTTTACAATCGAATCACTTCCTGATCCTTCGATCGCATCGATTGACAATTATACTTATCTTCATTACTTCCGTCTCATTTATCCTAAAACCAACGAATGCAGTAACAGCAGTCAATTCCGATTGAATATTGAGAATAGCATCACACCTAAAGGATTCTATAACTTCTCTGGATTTAATTTCAACGGGACTGATTCTGTTCTGCTTTATGACATTACAAATGGAAAAAAGATAAGGGTAAAAAAAGCAGGTAACATGCTGCGGGCCGTTATACCCAATGGCATCAATATGAAAATGTGCTACTTGGCCAGTGAATCAAAAACAATTGCTGTGAATTCTCTAAGAGCTGTGAATGGTACCGGCTATTTCAATAATTACAAACTTCCAGGGGTATCCAATCCCTATGTGATCATTCATCACCCTTTAACAAAAACATCTTCACAACTTTACCAATCGTACAGACAATCCTTGCAAGGAGGATCCTATCAAGTGATCAATGCCAATGTAAACGAGTTGTACGAACAGTTCGCATTCGGTAATAACAAACACCCTGTTGCCATTCGCAATTTTCTGCGCTTTATGAAAGATAGTCTAGCTGTTCCTCCAAAATACGTCTTTCTCATAGGAAAAGCTGTTGGCTGTGAAGGTTTGCATGTTATTGAGCAAGTGGAGAATCTGATCCCCACAATGGGAATACCGAGTTGTGATAATCTGCTTGCAAGTGCACTTTCTCCAACATATAATAGTTTTGTTCCGGAAATTCCGATCGGCAGACTCTCTGCGTATAACGATGCGGAGGTGAGCAATTATTTATTAAAGGTGCAACAACACGAATCTTCTCCACCTGCAGAATGGAAAAAAAGAGTTCTGCATTTTGTGGGAGGTGCCGATGAATCGTTAACAGCAACACTCTCCGGCTTCATGAAGAATTACGGTGCCATCATCACCGACACACTCTACGGAGGCGATACACTTACCTTCAGGAAAAACACAACAGCTCCTATTCAGATCAATATCAGCGACAGTATTAAGAATGCGATCAGTAACGGTGCAGGCCTGATCAATTTTTTTGGACACGGGTCCGATCAGGGATTCGATCAGGCTATCGACGATCCGGAGCAATACAATAATGCATCTCGCTATCCTTTTGTTATTGCCAATTCCTGTTATTCGGGAAACATTCATATTTTCGGCAGGAAATCGGTAAGTGAACGATTTGTATTTGCTTCGCAAAAAGGAAGTATAGGTTTCCTCGCTTCTACTTCTGTCGGTTTTGTACATTCTCTCAATTATTATACCACCAATTTCTATAAAGCTCTTAGTGCTACACATTACAACAAAGGCTTAGGTGATATAACAAGAGAAAGTGCTATACAAACTGCTAATAACGGAGACCTGATCACGAAATTCACTGCGCTGGACATGACATTGCATGGGGATCCTGCAGTCAGAGTTTCCGTTGGTACAAAACCGGATTATATATTAAGGAACAGTGATATAAGTTTCGACCTTAAAAAGTATACCGATTCCGTTGGAATAAAAATTGATTACCGAAATATGGGAATGGCAGTGAAGGATTCAATTTTCGTCCGCGTTGAACGTTACTACCCAAATGGAGATTCGGCAACCGTTTACAAAAGAAAATTAGGTCCCTACTTTCGCGATCAGATCAATTTTTATATGCTCATCGATTTCAGCCGTGGAATAGGATTGAATAAATTCAAAGTGAAAATTGATGACTACAACGAGGTAAGCGAAAGTCTGGAAACTAACAACACAACGATCGGCACGGTAGATCTTTTCATTCCCGGTGGAGATATTCTCCCAGTCTACCCTTATAAATATGCAGTAGTACCAAAGACCACAACAATTACGCTGAAAGCTTCTACTACAGATCCATTCGCTCCACTTAACAAATACCGAATTCAGATCGATACGAATGATAAATTCACTAATCCTTTTCAATCTACCCTCATCACTTCAAAAGGCGGAGTGATTGAATGGAATGTCAATCTTCCCTTTAAAGATAGCACCGTTTATTTCTGGAGAGTGAGTAGGGACAGCACATCCCCTACAAGTGGATTTCTATGGAAAGAATCTTCTTTTCAGACCATCAACACTAAACGAGGATGGGCACAGGCTCATTTCAATCAATTCAAAAATGATGGTTACCAATTTGTGAAGTATAAAAAAACAGAAAGACTTTTTGCTTTTGAAAACAGCAAGAACAGTATTTCCTGCAGAAATGGAATTTATCCTTACATCGCTCCAACCAATATCAGTTATTTTGTGAATAATATCGTAATGGGTGGATGGGGTTGTGCACCTAACGGGTGGAACTTTGTTGTCTTCGATTCCATCAGTGGACTTCCCTGGATACCAAGCACAGATCTTGTTCCTGGTCCTGAACCAGGCCCATTCAATAATTGTCATTGCCAGGATAATGCATTGGGTTATTACAGCTTTGGAAAACAAAGCTATTGTGGCGCTACCAACTGGAAGCAAGATATTGAGAACTTCCTCAATAATTCTGTACCTAATAATAACTACGTGCTTGCCTACACCTTAGGTGAATTAGTTGACAGCAATGCCCGGATCAGCACCTATGCGAATTCACTTTATACAGCTTTTGAAAAAATTGGTGCTGTAAGCATACGAACAACAGCGGATACAGTTCCTTATATCCTCTTCGGAAAAAAAGGAATGCTGGCTGGTCAGGGACATGAAGTAAAGGGAATCAATAAAAGAAATACGATCTGGCTTTACGACAGTATTCAAACAAGATGGAAGAACGGATATATCGCTTCAGAGATCATTGGTCCATCTTCAAAATGGAACAGTTTGCATTGGCGAATAAAAAGTGTGGATGCAGGAGCAGGCGACACAACAATTTTAAAAGTTGTTGGGATCAAAAAGAACGGTCAAATCGACACATTAAAAACCTTTCCGAAGGATAGCATGGATGTTATTCATCTCGATGCTTACGCGAACGCTTCGGTTTACCCGTATCTTAAACTCATTGCTTTTATGAAGGATCCTGTGTACACCACAGCCCCACAATTAAAAAGATGGCAGGTACTTTATGACGAAGCTCCGGAATGCGCTTTAAATCCTTTAAAAGGTTTTGCCGGCATCAATGACACGTTGCAGGAAGGCGACAAGGTAACTTTACTTTTTCCAATAGAAAATGTGGGTGTGAAGAATTTCGAGGACAGTTTGGTTGTGACCTACTGGATCGAAGATAACAGTCGAAATTCAATACCATTGCAGCATACTTTAAAACCAAAACCATTTGTTCCGGGACAGATCATTGTAGATACAGTAAGGATCAACAGTTATCAGTTAGCTGGAAACAATGCGCTTTGGATCCATGTGAATCCTACAGGGCATGCCAAATATCAATACGAACAATATCAATTCAATAATATTGGAAGATGGCCTTTTAAGGTTACCAAAGATATCACCAATCCTTTGCTTGATGTGACTTTTGATGGTGTGCGTATTCTCAATGGAGATATTGTTTCCGCAAAACCAAACATTCTTGTTTCATTAAAGGATGAAAATAAATTCCTTGAACTGAACGATACGGCTGCATTTACAGTGAGTGTTTTTTATCCCGGACAAAGCAGCGCACAAAAATTATTTTTTGCAAAAGATCTTCAATTCACTCCCGCCAGTTTACCAAAGAATAGCTGTACCATCAATTACAATCCCACACTGAATGTCGATGGCAAATACACATTGGTTGTAACTGCAAAAGACAGGAGTGCGAATCGCTCTGGAACACAAAATTACCAGGTGCAATTTGAAGTTCAGAATAAGGCAACCATCACCAATGTGATGAATTATCCAAACCCATTTACTACCAGTACCCGTTTTGTTTTCACGTTAACAGGAAGCGATCTGCCGGAAGTATTCACCATTCAGATCATGACCATTACTGGAAAGATCGTAAAAGAGATAACGAGGGAAGAATTAGGACATTTGCATATTGGCAGAAATATTACTGACTATGCCTGGGATGGCAGAGATATGTATGGAGACCGTTTAGGAAATGGTGTTTACTTGTACCGCGTTGTTTCCAAACTCAATGGAGAAAGCATTGAAAAATCATCAAGTGGCGCCGATAAATTCTTCGTGAAGGACTTCGGTAAAATGGTGTTGATGCGATAGGTTCGAATTGAATTTTGCACTTAAATCATCTATTAACTCAGATCATCACAAAAAAAAAAAGCTGTTCATTGAACAGCTTTTCTAATATTTGATCAAAGATCAATGACCACCGTGTTCAGCCGGAGCTGCCTTTTCAGCAGATGCAGGAGCTTCTTCTCCATGATGAGCAGAACCTGATTTTTCATGCCCTTCAGCTGCGCAGCATTCAGAAGCACAAGCTTCCTTGCAATGACATGGATCTCCAAGGCTAACTAACGACAATATCGCAGTAAGCGTTACAAGGCCTAAAATAAGTGGAACTGTGAAAGAAACAGGTTTCTTTTCTTCTGAATGATGATCGTTATGATGTGACATAGTTGATTTTATTTTAGGCTAATTTAAAGCAATAATTTATTTTTTGAAACTTATTCTTTGATAAATTTAAAAACCGTTTTGTTAGTATCCGTTTTAAGATGGATAATGTATATTCCCTTGCACAGTTCTGAGACATTAACAGCGGGGAACTCATTGACTTTACCTTCCAAAGTCAACCTTTTTACAAGCTTAGCTTCCTGAGAGTAAATAAGTACTTCTGCACTTTCATTCAAAACAAAAGGCAAGTTCAATACATCAGAGGCCGGATTTGGATATAAGGCAAGTTGTTCTGAATCAAGTACTTTATTCTCTATACCGGTAATTGTTCTGGCTACATCCCTGTATCTGATCTGTGTAACAGAATAGGTATTTCCCACAAGATTGCCATTGATCTCTAAAAATGGGATCTTACTTCCTGTGGTGAGCCACTGATAACTCCTTTGATTGTTTGGGAATCCTACAGGAAAAGGAATTAAGTTATTTTTGATCGAATCCTGAGAGTACTGAGTGGTGATGAGGCGAAGGCAGGCAGAAGTGCCATAAGGAGTTGTGACAGTTCCCCATCCGTCAACCTTAGTGACCCTTGAACCAGTTTTGGAATACTGAATAGGGATCAATGTGGATCCCATTGTAGCGAACTTAAAGGTAGTGCTGTCATATTTAGGATAGGACATTGGAAAATGATAGAGCTCATCCTTATCGGAATAATAATTCGGAACAGGCACTCCGCTGAACGTGATACCTGCCCCATCAGAAATATAAGCATTCACAGGAAGCGATTGCTTTTTATAAAAGAGATAATAGTTGGTTAGAGTTAAGGGCCCTGCACCAATCGTATCGGCAACTTTTTCACCATATTCACCAAAACTTAAAAAAAAGAGGGCATATGGCGTTTGTATGGCGTTCTTATAGCTTCTTACACCCTGATTTATTGGAGTCAATGAAGAAAAATTCCAAGTAAAATTAGTGCCGGTTTGTGTGTAGGTTCCTAGCGAATTAATAAGAGCGATACTGTATCTTAGCGTATCTCCACTACCCGGCATATTTGAATTAGAAAGTGAGATCGGACTCTGCGATTTCATTAAAAAAGAAGATAAGCACAACAATCCAATAAAAGAGATCTTATTGAATAAATGCATTGAATTTAACTGTATTTTCATCTCACCAAATTACAAATAATATACTAATAATCTATTTTTACGTTATTAATTTTGATGCACCGAATACTATATTTATTTCTTTTCACTGTCATTCTGGCTTTGAATACATTCGGGCAGGCATATTCACTTGAAATAGACGGAGGGAATTCGAAAGAACTTAAAAAACTCAATTACCGTAAAAAGTTCAATACAAAAGAGGCTGCTAAAAAAGAGCTTAGTAATGTACTTTTCACCCTAAGACAAAAAGGATATTTACTTGCTTCGGCTGATAGCATCATCGAAGATCAAAACAATTTAAAAGTCCAGGTGAGCGAAGGAGCAAGATACAAAACAGCAAAATTAGGAATAGGAAATCTGAACCCCGGACTCGCATCCAAATTAGGGATCAGTGAGAAAATGTTCGTACAGAAACCTTTCAAGTACACTGAAGTTGCCAGAAGCATGGAAAAGATCATCGCTTATTACGAAAACAATGGTTATCCATTTGCAGCAGTGAAGTTAGACAGCATCAAGGTGAATGAAGATCAGTTCAGTGCCATCTGGAATGTAAGTCCGGGTCAGTTATTCAAAATCGATTCAATACAAATAATCGGAACGAGCATGGTCAATAGAAAATTTCTTTTCAAGTATTTATCCATTAAAGAAGGGATGCGTTACGATGAATCTGCCATACGTTCCATTTCACAAAAATGTCGCCAGTTGCCATTTATCATTGAGAAGCAAGCGCCGGAAACACGATTGACCGATCACGGCAGCAAACTAAGATTGAATATTGATAAAAAGAATGCCTCTCAATTTGACGGGATCGTAGGTCTTTTGCCCGATGCCAACACAAAAAAAACGGTGATCACCGGAGATGTTAAACTAAAAGTGGTGAACGGGGTTTTCAGGAACGGAGAAACTTTTGATCTGGAATGGAGACGATTGCAAACACAGACCCAAGATTTCAGAGGAAGAATGATCTATCCCTATCTATTCGGAACACCGGTAGGTACAGATTATGCAATAAAGATCTACAGAAAAGACACCACATTCATTGACATTCATAACAGTATCGGAATTCAATACTATTTCAAAGGACTTAATAATTTCAAAGTATTCTACAAACAAAGAAGCTCGGACCTGATCTCAACCTATGGCTTAAGTGCAATAACCATACTTCCGGAATATGCTGACATAAGAACAAGCTCGTATGGAGTGGCTGTTCTACTTGAAGATCTTAATTATCGTTTCAATCCACGAAAAGGAATTTCGATGAATATCAGTTCGCAGGCAGGACGAAGAAGTATTCGGAAAAATCCAAAAGTAAATCCACTCGCTTATGAAAAAGTGAATACATTATCTGACCAGTTTCAAGGAGAATTGGAATTCAGCGCCTATATTCCACTGCAGAAAAACAATGTGATACGACTTGGAGTTCAAACAGCCGGCATTTACTGCAGTTCAGATCTTTTTAAAAATGAATTATACCGAATTGGAGGCTTCAAGACATTGAGAGGATTTGATGAGGAGAGTATTTTTGCTTCCTCCTATGTGATCCCAACGATCGAATACCGACTTCTTTTTTCGCAAAACTCCAATTTGCTTTTATTTGCTGAAGGCGCCTGGTATGAAAATAATTCAAAAGGAATATATGTAACAGACACTCCGGTAAGCGCAGGCGCCGGTGTGAATTTTGAAACTAAGGCCGGAATTCTATCCTTGTTATACGCCGTTGGTAATCAATTTGGCAATGGTTTTGATCCAAGAAGTGGAAAGATTCACATTGGACTAACAGCCTTGTTTTGATCATGGCTTTTTCCTATATTTGTTAGGCTTGCCCTGTGAAGGGAATAACTTTAATCAAATACAGCACATGAAAAAAATCTTACTTCTTCTATTCGTTCTTCTAGATCTGACTTTTATTGCTCAAACTTATCCAAGTTCAAATATCAGTTTGGTAGGAATGATCCATCCCAATTCAGGTACGGTTGGTATTGGAACAGATGGAAGACGTTATGCAGGATGCTTCGGATGGAAACATCCCGGAAACAATAAGGAATTTGCGATCGTTGGTTCCAGCTCCGGTGTCTACTTCATTGATATCAGCACACCCTCGTCCCCAAGCGTTAGCGCTTTTGTTGCAGGTAAACCCGGATGCACTTGGAGAGAGATACAAACATACCAGAACTATGCATATATCGTAAGCGATGATGGTGCGCCAAATACGTTTATGATCATTGATATGACATCACTTCCTTCAACCGTGACTGTCGTTCATAACGGCACTACTTATTTTGAAAGAGGACATACCATCTTCATTCAGGGAGATCGCATGTATGTAGGGTCTGTTACTTATACAGCAGGTAGCAACCCGGGTTATTCATCTATGGATGTTTACAGTCTGGCTACACCTACAGCACCTGTATTATTGAAAAGACTGGGTGATAATTACCCTGGTATCAATACCGTTCATGACATGTTTGTGAAGAATGACACTGTTTATGCTTCTTGTGGTTATCAGGGATTGCATATATATAAATTCATTACAAGCGTTCAGTTATTCACTGAGATCGGCAGTTACACCAATTATGCAGGAGCTCCTTACAATCACAGCAGTTATATCACAGCAAACAGTAAATACCTTGTATTCTGCGATGAAGTACCGGTATCCTTACCGATACGTTTGGTAGATGTACAGAACATAGCTAACATCCAACCCATGGCAACCTTCAATCCTCACCCGAATACAACTCCTCACAATCCCTATGTAGTTGGAAACAATTACGCCTACGTGAGTTGTTACCAGGACGGATTGAATCTGTATAACATTTCGGCACCGGCTACCCCTTTCCTTGCCGGATATTTTGACACACATCCTCAGGCAGGTTTTAACGTTGGAAATTATTTCGGGGCGGATTACAGAGGAAACTGGGGCGCCTACCCCTATCTTCCAAGCGGCTTAGTCATCGCAGTCGATATGCAGAACGGAGTTTTCATTCTGGATCCTGCTGCGGCATTATTGAGCAATTCAATTGAGGACAAAGAATCTGTTGATCATGACCTGATGATTTATCCAACTATCGTAAGTGATAAGTTCGCTGCCATTTACAATAAAGATGAAAAGAGTGTAATGACCATTCACAACATCGTTGGCGAAACCGTTTATTCAAGAACATATGAATCTAAAGTCAATGATTATGTTAACGTGAATGAACTGGCTAACGGTCCGTACTTTGTCACATTGGAAAATAAAAATAAAAAGATCACAAAGAAAATAATCATTAACCATTAATACATCGACCATGAAATTAAAATTTAGTCTTGCATTCCTTCTGCTCTTTTCAATTGTAAAAGGTCAAATATATCCTGCATCCAACTTTACCCTTGCGAGTGTGATCGATCCTGAACCAGGCGGAGGAAGTAAATACTCGGCTTGCTGGGGATGGACACAACCCGGAACGAACAAAGAATACGCCATTGCTTGTTCTAAGAACGGAACGTATTGGGTAGACGTGACAAATCCTTTCACGCCTACTGTAGCAGCCTATCAGCCCGGAACATCAACAAATGGAATCTGGAGAGAAGTAAAAACATACGGGAATTATTGTTATGTTGTTTGTGATGATGGAGCTTCGACCGGTTTTCAGATCTTTGACATGAGCACATTGCCTGCCACTGTTACACTCGTAAGTTCCAACGCGAATCTGTTCAGAAGAGCACACGCGGCCTGGGTTGATGGAAACAAGTTATATGTTTCAGGAGTAACCTATAGTACAGGAGCCACAAGCAGTATGGATGTGTATAGTTTAGCTACCCCAAGTGCTCCGGTATTATTAAGAAGATTGAATCAAGATTATAATTTCATAACTTACGTACACGATGAATTTGTACGCAATGACACCGTGTTTGCTTCTGCCGGTTATCAAGGACTGCACGTTTTTAAATTCAATAACGGACTCAATACCTTTACACAATTAGGATCATTGACCTCTTATTCTTTCTCCGGTTACAATCATGCATCTGCATTGACTCCTGATGGAAAGACACTTGTTTTCATGGATGAGGTTCCTGCCTCCTTACCAATAAAAGTAGCAGATGTAACGAATCTGGCCAACATACAAGTATTGGCTACGACCAATCAATTTCCTCAAACCACGCCTCACAATCCCTTTGTTGTGAACAACCAATATTGTTTTACTGCAGCTTATAAGGATGGAACTCAACTTTACGATATCTCTACACCAAGTGTACCTGTACTTGCAGGTTATTTTGACACGTACCCTCAAGGTGGTGGAAATAACAATAACTGGTCCGGTGGTGCTTATGCCGGGCAATGGGGAATGTACCCTTTCTTTCCAAGCAGGAACATTTTCGCTCTTGACATGACGAATGGTGTTTTCATGTTCAGAACACATTTATATGCGCAATCAGACATCAATGTTCAAGGAAATTCCAATGACATCACTTTAGGTTCAATCACTACAAGCAGCACGAACAATACGAATTTCGGAACAGTGAATATCGGGAATTCATTGAGTAAAAATTATGTTATTCAAAACACTGGACTTGCCACTTTAACTGTGAATACCATGCCTGTTACCGGTTTATCGGCCTCTGAATTCACTTTAGCCGGATTACCTGCCTTTCCTTTCACGGTTGCTCCAAATACAGGAACGTTGGGATTCACGATCGTCTTCACACCTACAGCTACAGGCACACGCTCTGCGATGGTAACGATCAATAACAGTGATTACAATGAAAGTGCTTACAATTTCAAATTGGAAGGCGATGGTCATCTATTACAAACAGGGATCAATTCTTTTGAGAACTCAGATTTCCGATTCTTTATCTACCCTAATCCGATCAAGAACGAAGCAGAGTTCAACCTACCCGCTTCATCAGCAGGATCAGCGATCTCCATCATCATTTATGACATCAATGGAAAAGTTGTTTCTACTCGCTCAGGAACAGAGATTCAAATGAAGGGGGCAGACAGAGCAAGAGTTACATTGGGAGAGCTGAATAATGGAATGTATACTTTCTCTCTTATATCAGAGGGAAAAGAAGTAGCTACTAAAAAAATTGTGATCTCTAAATAATTATGCTTTCTACTTCTTCTGAGATTGGCGTGATCGGCAGTGGCGCCATGGGTTTGGGCATTGCTCAAACTGCTTCTGCTGCAGGACATAAAGTAAGATTGTATGACAATAATGCTGATGCATTACTGAAAGCAAAAAACAATCTCCAGTCCGGATTATCAAAACTTGTTGAGAAGCAAAAATTGAGCGAAGCTTCGGCTAAAACTCTATTTGAGAATATCACTTTTGAGAACGATCTCAGTAAATTCAAAAATTGTGATCTTATCATAGAAGCCATAGTAGAAAATCTTCAGATAAAAAAAAGTGTATTTCAGGAGCTTGAAAAAATTGTGAATGCTGAATGTGTACTTGCAAGCAACACATCATCACTCTCCATCACTTCCATTTCTTCCGCTTGCAAGCAAGCTGGACGAGTTATTGGAATTCACTTCTTCAATCCGGCAACCCTTATGCCACTGGTAGAGATCATACCGGGGCTTGCAACCGAAAAGCATGTGATCGATTCAAGCAGAAAATTGATCGATGGCTGGAAGAAAGTGACAGTACTTGCGAAAGACACTCCCGGTTTCATTGTGAATCGTGTTGCAAGGCCTTATTATAGTGAGGCATTGAGGATCTATGAAGAAGGAATTGCTGATATGGCCAGCATCGATCATGCAATGAGAAATTTAGGCGGATTTAAAATGGGTCCTTTTGAATTAATGGACATGATAGGACATGACGTTAATTATATCGTGACTGAAACTGTTTGGACACAATTCTATTTCGATCCAAAATTCAAACCATCCATTTCTCAAAAAAGATTACTTGAAGGAGGATTTCTAGGCAGAAAAAGCGGAAAAGGATTTTACGAATACAGCAAAGAATTCACATTGCCTCCAAGCACGGCGGACGAAGAAACATCCAAGCTAATATTCATGCGAATACTTTGCATGCTGATCAACGAAGCGGCAGATACGCTCTATTTGAAGATCGCAGGGAGAGAGGACATCGATCTGGCAATGACGAAAGGCGTAAATTATCCAAAAGGGCTTTTAAAATGGGCAGATGAGATCGGTATTGAAAAGGTGGTAAGAGAATTAAATACGCTTAAAGAATTCTACGAAGAAGACCGTTATCGCATCAGTCCGATACTGAAACAAATGCTCGTTTCAAATAAACGATTCTGGGGTTAAATCATTTTTCAGGCGAATGATCAGTAAAAGAACAAACGATCTACTCGCCTGCTCTCTTATTCTGATCTTCGGAATGATCGCAGCGATACGACTTTATCCTTATCAAAATGAACTAGCAGAAATATTAAACGGCCCTTTAGATGATTGGAAAATGTATGCGCAGACAGCTCTGGATATTCACTCGAACGGTTTAAGCATCCCCTCGGTAAACGGAGATTACGATTATCCCAATGGATTTCTGTACAACTATTTTATTGCAATTTGCTTTTCAATCTTTGGAGCAAACACAATATCAATTTATATTATTCAAAGTTGTTTTATAGGATTAACCATCTTCTTATCCTATCGAACTTTCAGGGACCATTTGCGACCAATGACGGGCATGATCTTTCTTATCGTTTTTTTCCTCTTCGGTTTATTGGACATGAACAAATATTATTCATTCCGATTTTTAAGTGAGAACCTGATCATCCTCTTGCTTGCCCTTTTCTTTTACCAAACAAAAAAGGCAATTGAAACAGAAAGTTGGCTGAACTTTTTAAGTTCGGGCATGTTTCTAGGATTAGGAATAATGACAAGACCCAATCTCTTCCCGATCGCATTGCTAATGATAATGATCTTTACTTTTTACACGATCAAAAAAAAGATCAATTTCTCCAATTATTCTATCCTCCTTACTTCATTTGTGATATGCTCCTCTATTCTCGCCTTAAGAAATCTGTCGGTCACCGGAAACATGACCTTTTTTCCTGTCAACAGTTTTACTTTCTTTAAACAATACTTCACGCATCCGGATCTTATGGCAGAGAACATATTCCATAAATTACTTTTCACCGGAGGATACCTCAGTTTCATTAATCCGGTATTTCACTGGAGACCACACTGGACTATCTTATGGATCATCTATTTCATTTATTTAATTTTAAAAATTAGAAGGAAAGAAAATTTTGAGATCTGGGAGAAACAGATGCACCTTTTTATATTATCCTATGCGGCTATGATGATCTTTGTGATTGACACAAACCTGATCGGATGCTACGGATTCAGATACATCCTTCCACTTGTTTTCACAGTATTGCCTTTTGCTTTCCTTTCAGCAGAAAAAGTATCTAGTAAGAGAGAAGTTTAATACAGAAATGATTCTCTAATGAGCTGGAGTTTGAATTCTAAATCTCTTCTCTTCAACTGCTTTCTCTAACAATTGTTTCTTGTATTGATTGATCAGCTGGGTCTTTCTTCTGTTAATGATCACTTTCTTTATGTTTTGTTTCTCAAAATTAATAGGTGACACACTGTTTCTGTTCTTCACCTCTCTTATCCTGAGAAAATAATAAAAAGCATCATCGCTGATCTCAATGACCCTGCCGGCATAAATATAGATATCATCCTGTTCGCGTAACTTAGGAACCTCTTTCTTCACTTCATCGAGATAAAGCCAGGTGCTGTCATTCACAAAATAATTCTCCGCATATTGAGCTGCAAGTGAGATCAACTGATCCTTATCCTTTTGTGTGGTAGAGTACAGAAGCCTTTTCATTTTATCCAGTGGTTGAGCCTTGAGAGGGATTTTAAAATAGTTCACTTTTACAATATTATCCTTAAGAATGAAGTTGTCTTTATTCTCGTTGTAATACGCTTGAATCTCGGCAAGAGAAACGTTGGTATCCAGGTTTGCCTCAATGATCTTGGTACTGTATAAGTGATTTATCAGTGATTTACGGTAATCATTCACTTGTTTTTCAATATCGATCTCCTCTTCTTTGAATTTTGTGAGTGCCTCCTGATAGAAAAAAGATTCAATAGCCCATTCATCGATGGCTTTTTTTCGCATCCCGATGCTATCTTTAGGATCACCGGTATCAATGATAAGATCATTCAACTCATCCGGACTTAAAGATTCATCGCCGGCTATTACAAGAGCGGACTTCTTTTTCAAATCCGCATCACTTTCCTTGCAAGAAGAAAAAAGGAGGAAAGAAAGACAGAATAGTATAATTAATTGCGATCGCATTTTGTAAGCTCTAAAATAACGAAATAATATCATTTATTGAATGTGAGTCCATCCATGATCTTCTCCCATACGGTTTTACCAAAAAGCACACTGAATCCAGCCTGAACATATGGACCTGTGCCTGGATAATACACTCTTTTATAGCTATCATCTCCACTGTAACGCAGATTCTGATAGAGAACATAACCGCCTTCTGCTCTTGCTGAAAAGGTATTGCTGAATTTATATCTCAAATTGAGAAAAGAATAAACGGAAGTATAATTCAGGTTCACCCTGTTTTGGTGATAAAGTATTCCTGTTCTGAATCCGTCAGCCGAGATCCCTGCTGTTATCAGTGTCTTCCGGTCATCTTTGTACTGAAGATTGATCTGAACAGGTAATGTGTAATTGAAAATGAATTTTTTACCAATAGGTTGCGAGCCTCCAAAAAAAGGCGCAGGAAGTAACAGTCCGTCACTGTAAACGGCAGCTATACCATAAAAAAAACTCTTTTTAATTCCGCGTAAATGCAACTGTCCTATCATTGCAGTAGCTCTGGGAACTACATTCGGCAAAGTTTTATCCTGTTCTGAAATATTTGCTACAGCTGACCAGAACATCACTCTGTATTTTTTGGTTAATCGTACACCGAGCATTCCCATACTGGCGTTCATGGTATTCTTCACCGGAACACTGTCAAATCCGATAGTGGTTTGTCGTCCTCCGAATCTCATTATTCCTAATGTTTGTGACGCTTGCAACTTCACACTATTCTTCAGAATATCTTTCAGCTTTAAACTTTGCAGATCCAGTTTCACTTCTGCTCCCAGCTTTGTTCTTATAGGAAATGTAAAAGCCAATGAAGTCTCGCCGTGATTGAACATACCACTTGTATCTTTAATTTCAGAGTTAAAGATATAGCGAGCGTCCATTTTTAATCGTGGTCTGAACAATTGCTGGATCTGTTCCAATTCAAAGGTCTGTGCAGTTAAGGCAAAACCTAATAAGAAAAAGTTTATCGTATAAAAAACCTTGCTCATGTATAAAAAAAAAGGCCACCGAAGCGGCCTTGATCAAAAGATCTTTATTTTATAGTACTGAGAACGTCGTTATTCAATGTAACGACATATTTTTTCTTCAGGTATTCCAACCAGGTATTCTCTAAGTAAGATTGATAATCTGCAGTAACCATTCCTCTGCATTCGTTCAATTGCTTAGGAGTTTTAGGAGTGATCTTATTTACATTCAATATAAGCACTTTATTTTCCTTAGCATCCTTAATATCAGCTTCAGCCAGTCCTTGTTTCCAGTTTGCATCTACATCCTTATTCTCACCTTTGAGATAAGTCACATTTTCAATGCTTAAGTTGAGCTGTGAAGATTTGTTTATAGCATCTGTTATCGCTTTATCATCTTTCTTGGCCTTTAGCATTTTTCTAACTTCCTTGGCGATCTTCTCATTCAGGCATTTGTATGTTGTTACATCAGCACGTTCTTGCCATAAGTAGTTATTCTTATTTTTCTCATAAAAATCCTTTAAGCCGGAAGTATCTTTCACTGCCTTGCTCCAAACCTTTTGATCTGTTAGATCGAAGAGTAGTATTCCATCCCTGTATTCTCTCAATAAATTCTTAAAGTCAGGATACTTTGACTCAAGCAATGCATCTTCGTAAGCCACCACAACTTCATCTGACCAGGTTTTGTACATTGACTTCATGAGTTCAGTTATGTCGGTTGGACTTCTGAAAGTGATCTGCGATTCAAGATACTTCGCAAAATCATTCTGTGTAAAGGATTTTCCTCCAAGGTTGATGATCTCTTTGTTACCCAGTTTAGCGGCACGAGTGGCCTTCCAGGTAGCCTGAAGATAAGTTGAATCCAGTACCTTTGACAATTCATCGCGATTCTTCAGATTCTCCTTAAAATTATATTCCTTTTTAACTCTTGCGATCAAAGCTGTTCTTCCCATTTGTGAACGGCTATCGCGGCTTACTCTTGATTTCAATTCACTTTTCATTTCATCAAAAGAAGCGATGGTTTTAAGATCGAGGCGTTTGATCAGGTGCCATCCATAAACAGTTTGCACAGGATCACTTACATCTCCGTTATTCTTCAACTGAAACGCAGCATTTTCGAATTCCGCCGGAAGTCTTCCGCCTTTGAATGGAGCTAATTGTCCACCTCTGTCGCTGCTTTGCTTATCATCACTGAATTGACGGGCAATTTCTTCGAAAGTAGATGTTTTCAATTTTTCCTTCAACTCAAGTATTTTTGTCTTAGCATTTGCTTTGTCTTGTTCACTCGCATCCTTTGCCAGCTTGATCATGATATGTGCAACTGTGATCTCTCCCCTGCTTTTTCTTTTGTCATACACCTTCATGATATGATAACCAAACTTAGAACGAATGATACCGCTCACATCCCCTACTTTGGTGTTATAAGCAGCATTCTCGAATGGGTAAACCATATCGAGTGCTGAAAAGTAATTCAAGTCGCCTTTATTATCCACTACCGATCCATCATCACTTGTTTTTGGAGCTATGTCCTGGAACTTATCTTTTGCATTCTTATAATAATCCGCAAGGTTCCTTACAGAAGCTATTTTTACTTTGTAAACAGTACTATCTTTTCCCTTCAACTGCTTAGAAATTTCAGTTGTATTCTTAAGAAGCTTATCGTAATTGGCAATTTCGGCTGCAGTAGGCATTTTTCCCAGGATCGTATTTCTGATGAGTGTCACTCTAGTGAAAGCCTCTAAAGTATCTTTTGGAAGTGCAGAATCATCCATGCGGATCAAAATATGACTGGCTCTAACTTCCCATTGCATTCTATCATAAGCCTCCGTTAATAGATTTTCGTTGGTATTCTTATCTGTAAGATATGGGGCTGCAAGTTGTTTACGGTAACCACCTAATTCTGTTTTAAATGTTGAAAGTGTATCTAAACCTAATGCTTCCGCTTCATACACTTTGCTTTTGAAAAGTGAGAAAAGTTCTACATACTCTTTCACTGATTTTGGATTGTTCTTTACTTCTTTCCCGTTATTCTTTTTATACACGGCTTCAAATTCAGCTTTTGTGATCGACTTTCCGTTTATTGTCATAACCACAGGCTCTGAAGAAGTTTGTGCTGTAAATTGAACAGCTGAACCGGTTAAAATTAAAAACGCAAACAGATTTTTCCTTTTCATACTTTATAGATTTAATTCTAATTGATGTTTATTTAATTACTTCTGCCAACTTTTCTTCCAGTGCGGCACCACGTAAATTCTTAGCAATGATCTTTCCTTCTTTATCCAACAAAAGATTCTGAGGAATGCTTGAAATACCAAAGATCTTTCCTACTTCATTTCCCCAACCTTTCAGATCGCTTACATGCTGCCAGGTAAGATTATCCTTTTGAACTGCTTCGAGCCATTTTTCTTTATTCGAATCGAATGAAACGCCTAAGACAGTAAAATTCTTATCCTTGAATTTATTGTAGGCCATGACAACATTTGGATTTTCCATTCTACATGGACCACACCAGCTTGCCCAGAAATCGACAAGAACGTATTTTCCTGCAAGATCAGAAAGCTTGATCATCTTACCATCGGGAGCAGCCTGGCTGAAGTCTGTAGCCTTGAATCCAATCATGGATCCTTTCATGGAGTCTACCCTCTTAGTTGCTAATTGAACAAAGCGAGTGTCTTTTATTGATTTATCGATCGCATCCAATGCTTCTACCACTTGCTCAAATGGAACAGCAGGATTATTCATGTCATTGTAAACAACAAATCCGCTCACGATGGATTTAGGGTGAGATTTAACAAAGTCTTTCATGCCTGCAATGAATTGTCCGTTCAGTCCCTGAAACTCATTACGGATCTTTTCCATTGTAACCTGATCGCCTTTTTGCATGGCGTCCGTGTATGTTGCCTGCATTTTCATTTGTGTAGCAACGAATTGATTGATCATTGCTTTGTATTCCAGATAATCATTCTGAGTTGCCCCCCCTTTTACTGTTGAATAGATCAAAGAATCTGCATTCAGCTTTGCAGTGATCTCGCCTTGATCTACAAAGAGCTGAAGGTTAGGTTGCGCATTGACATATGGCGTCGTGTTGAACCAATAAAGATTTGGCTCGGCACTTTTAAGATTGAATGTGAATTTACCGTCCTTTACCTTGACCGAATCAGAATACTCCTTCTCTTTCCATACATGATGAAGATAAAGTGTTCGGCCTTCGTAATTACTGATCGTTCCGTTGATCTTGAAGGAAAATAGTTTTTCCTTCTTTTGGGAGAACAAAGGAATTGTCACAATCGCTAATAGGAGAATAATTACTTTTCTTGTCATTTTTTACTATTCTAACAAATATAGGGAGGAAAGAATTAGGCTGATTTTGTTTTAGAAATTTTAACCTTTAAAAGGAAAAGCCCCTGATCGCTCAAGGGCTTTTCCATTGGAAAAATATCAATTTGTGTGTTTATTTCGAACCTCGATGATCTTGTCGGAAATACTCTTGAATTTAGCCTCATCCATTGCTTTATCATCCTTTATGGCTGTTATTTCCTCGTGAATCGGTTTTAAATCCGCTATAAGAGCTGCTGCTTCTTTCTTATCCTTGTAATCATTAAGAAGATTGATCAAGTTGCCAAGGTGAAATCTTTGCTCCCAAAGGTGTCTGTTCACTTTTGCCTTGATCGCAGCATCTGAATTAGCAATACCTACTTTGCTAACGATATAAAGGCTTTCGAGCCAGCTTCCTGCAAAAACAGTAGCTGCCGTATAAACTCTTGCGTTCGTTCTTAGATAATCGTCGCTTTTCACAAAGATCTCGTCAATGATCTTGAAAAGGGAATCCTTATTTCCAAGGTTGGCTTCTGCTCTTTTTCCAACCATTCCATTCACTGCGTTCTTAAGTCCCAGACCATCGCTCAGATTCATTACATTTTTCATGTATTTCAACACATCCTGACCTTTGTCTGAAACCATTGCATAGGACATATCAATGTTATAAACACCCAGATTAATGGACTTAGAGAATTCATTATTGTACTTTGAAAGATTGGCAACATCGTTGAAAATTGAATTATCATAGGTGATTCCCCACTTACCAAGATCCTGAAGACTGGAAACCGGAGATGGAATGTTGGCGATCGCAAAATCAAATTTGAATTTAGTTGTATCATCAACGGTAACCTTTGTCGTATCTTTCGCCACAACTTGTGTTGAATCAACTGTTTCTTGATGTTCCGTTTCTTTACTTCCACCACAAGATGCCAGGATCATTACCGGTACAATAAATGCCAAATAATTCGAGAATTTCATTGATAATTGTTTTAAAATTTAAGCAAATATATTATTTAATTGCCATTATAAGGCCATCCTTTAAACAAAAAAAGGCGATGGAAAACCATCGCCTTTTTTTCTTAAAATAAGATCCTTAGAAATGCCATAGATCATGCTCCCACCGGAAGATATCACCCTTAACGCGATCAGACTCCAGAATGGCCTCTAATCCTTTTGCATGGAAGTTGATATCACGATCGTACACGTTTGACTCTTTGGTTATAAGACTAGAAAATTGTCTTTTCCAGAAAATATCATCGTAAGTTCTTCTTTCACTGTCATTCTTAACATTGAACACTTCATGTTTAGCAAGATATTTACGACAGGCAGGGAAATACACCCAAAACTGAGGGATACCACCGATCTCTTCTTTACCCTTTTTAGCTGCGTTGAAGCACATACCTAGAATTCTAACTTCCAGAGTTGATTTTTGCTTATCAAAGAACCAATCTTCTTTCATTTCTATCTCGGTAAGATTTCTAAACATCCAGGCTGAATCGACTGCTCCAGGCATCTTAGTAATAATTGAGTTACCTGCGGCGTCAAATTGCTCGACATCACTTGAGTCTTCTCTTTCTATCAGTTTATCTCTTATTTCCGCTTTTTCCATTGGAATAAGAAACTCATCATTCATAGTTGAAAACGCCATGATCTCCCCTGAAAGAAGGTATTTAACGATCGTTTGCAATAAAGAAATACGACTTGTATTTACCTCAAGAGGAAAATATAATTGCTGATTGATCTTTTCGCGCATATCGATCTTTCTCCAAACCCTTTTCTGCCAGGTAACGTCGGCCTGACGAAGATGTGTATAAGGAATAGGTCTTCTGTTAACAGAATTTTCCTTATCATAAACACCGTCACGGTAATCACCAGGGGTGAATACACTTGGCTGCGCCATTACAGGTGAAATAAATAGTGCTATCAGGCCTGTAAAAATGATATGTTTTACTTTGATCATATTTTCAGTTTTAAATACTTTTCTTAACGTCCTGCCTTAATACCCACAGTTGCGCTGTGTACTTTTCCATCAGGTGCTTTGATCTTTGCATCAATAAACAACTTTTGGTTAGCGTCGCAGTTCTTTAGGATATTGGTAGCTTCACTGGTAAGTCCAGATCCATTTCCGGCAGCAACCATCGGTTTACCTTTTACCTTACCAACAATCTCCCAACTTTGAACTACATAGTTCGCAGCGAAATCAAATCCATTGGCACCTGCACCTAAAGCGGCAACCATCGAAAGTTCGCCCTTCTTCATATCACCAGGAGCAAATTTTCCACCGATCTTAATATCAGGTTTAGGAAGTGGTTTCACACGGAAAGGAATTGGAGGTCCTTGAGACTTACCTTTGGCTGAAACACTGATGTTACAAATTCCGGTACCTGTGAAAATGAACACATATTTACCGGCACCTTTAGAAACATATTTAGCACCTCCGCCTGAAGCAGAAACCTGAATATCAGTTGGCGATACACCGGCAGCAGAAACTGATACCGGATTCTCAACACCTGCATAAAATACACGCATTTGGTCAGCTGAAACCGCTACAGCAGGAGCAGCAACCATGTAAGATTGAGAGAAAGGATAATACTTAAATGATCCGTCAGGATTCTTGTACTTAATAACACCGTAGTACTTTTGCTCACCTTGTCCGCTTGTACCCTTCAATAATTTACCTTCACCGGCTTCAATAGGAACTTCTTCACCGGTCTTACCTGCAGCTGCTTCAGCTGAGTCAATTCCAATGTAAACTTTCATATCTTCTTTAGAGATCTTACTCGAAGATGCAGCGATAAAGATATCAGCAGTATATTGCTGACCAGCCTGAATGTAAGAACTTGGAGCAATTACACGAGCCTTTAAGTTATCGAACTTGATAGAGATCTTACCACTTGCTGCAGAAAATACGTTAAGTATCTCTGCTTCGCAGTTAGCTAAGTCAGCAGCAGTTTTGTTCAGGTTACAAACTACGGCAGCCATTGGCATGTGATAAAAGTTCTCGATCTCGTAAGTCATTTTCAGTCCATCCTCTTCTCCCCCACTATCAGTAGGTTTAAGGTCCATGATCTTTTTCTTCAAGTTGTTATAATCATCGTCTAACAACTTCGTCTTAGGATCATTCTTCATTCCTTCAAGAAGAGCAAGAAGATCAGCACTTACCTTATTCAGCTTTTCCTTCATTTCCATTGCAGTTAAAGAGCCACTTTGAGGAGTTGAAGGTTCAGCAATACCCATTACACGTGAAGGATCATCGTAATTATCAATACGCTGAGCATATTTCAAATGTACTGTATCCGGTTTAGTAGTAGCTTCCGAAGCACCAATTACATTCAACTTAACTGCATCCACATATTTTTTTGCTTCGTCAATTAATTTTTGTGCAACTTTTGCTTTCTCAAAATAAGGTTGAGCAGCAGCATTACCGGCTATTGTATTTTCGAAGGCCTGTGTAATACGTTTGTTGTTATCTTCCAGGTTTTCGCGACCACGAACAATACTTTCGTTTACGCGCACATAACCTTTCAGAATCGTTTTTGATACGTTCATGGCAAGAAGAGCGGTGAGTACCAGGTACATCATTCCAATCATCTTCTGCCTCGGGGTTTCTTTACCACCTGCCATTTTCTTTTGTCTTAATTATAGTGACTAAATAAAATAATACTAAATCTCTGATTAGTTACAGGGATTAACCTTTGTTGAAGTTCATCGCACCCAACATGTTTCCATAGATGGTGTTCAGAGCAGTAAGGTTTCCTGATAACTGGCTCATTTCCTGACGATACTTCTTCGTATCATCTACTGAATCATGAAGATTCTTCATTAACTCATGTAAGCCATCGTAGAATTTAGATGTGGCATCAAGATGTGTTTTGCTTCCTTGCAATTGAAGTTCATAAGTTGCATTTAAAGCAGAAAGATTTTTTGAAACTGAGTTCAATGACTCACCGATTGAATGACCGGCGTCGTTTGAGCTTGCAAGATCTGACATTGTATTAGCAGCTTTTTTGTAGGTATCAGCAAGATCTGACACGCTATTCGAAGCTTTCTTAACGTTATCAACGTATTCATTCGTAGCAGCTGTTGCGTTAGTAATATCTCCAATTTTAGAAGCAGAATCACTTAATGATTTCATTCCATTACCTAAACTCTCGATCAATTCAGGACCGATTTTTGCGTTTTCAAGCATGTTATCCAATTGCTGGCTAACTGGTAGACTTGAATCATGCTCATGAGTCTCTTCGTGAGCCATACCTGCCAATTCAGGATAAGCTAAAGTCCAATCCACCTCTTCATGAGGAATATCGGAAGCAAATAAACCAAATAAGAACGCCTCTGTTCCAAGACCTACAATTAACATTTCATTACATCCGGGCCAGTGCATGATCTTAAAAAGTGCACCGAGGATTACTACTGAAGCCCCAAGACAAGACGCAAGGTGTAAGAACCTTTTGAACCCTTTTACTTTACCTAATTTACTCATAGCTGTGTTGTGTTTTTGTGTTAGTTATTGTTTGTTTATTTTGTGTTTGTGTGTTTGTTTAATTTCTAGATCTCATCGCCTTTAGCACGTCCTAAATAGGTCATAACGTTTCTAAATCCGATATAGCATTTTGCAGTATCCTGGTATTCATAGGTACGTGCACTTGTTTGCAGGTAATACCCTACATCTTTCCAGCTTCCTCCACGAATTACTTTTCTCTTAAGAACATTCGCATCTTTTTCCTGAGCTTCGTATACATAATCAGGGTTCAGATCATGTTGGAAATCATAAGCTGATTCGTCAAATGAGTTGCTTGTCCACTCAGAAGCGTTTCCTGCCATGCAATACAATCCATAATCATTCGGGTTGTAAGAGTAAATGTAAACTGTATGGAATCCACCGTCATCAATATACGAACCACGCATAGGTTTAAAGTTTCCTAAGAAACATCCTGCAGCGTTACGGATATAAGGACCACCCCAAGGGTATGGAGATTTTTGCAGACCACCACGAGCAGCATATTCCCACTCACTTTCAGTTGGTAAACGGAAATCATTTACAATTGATTGTTCTGTTCCAATTAAGAAATTATTCAATAAAAGTGAACGCCAGATCGAGAAAGCACGAGCTTGTTTCCAAGTTACACCTACAACCGGATATGAATCATAAGCCGGATGCCAGAAATACATGTTGGTTAAAGGCTCATTGAATGAATAAGTATAATCATGCACCCAAGCTAATGTATCAGGATAAACATTGATCACATCTTTAATGATGAATACTGAACGGTCAACTCCTTTACGCTCACGAGGAACATAATTTCCCTGACCAACTGACACTTCATCCTTTACATTATACGTTCCTAATGTTTTGCTGTCTTTTGCAGGATCTCCAACTAAAGTAGAAGGTGAACCCGGTACTCCGTTCTGTCCGTCATTCAAATGAACACCATTCATATAGTCAGCTTTCTTGTAATCGTGAGCTGCATCCTGAATATCTGGTGATTTGTTTGGAATGAAACGGTTCGATTTAGCAGCAGCTAATTTGAGATCGATTCTGTAGTACTCATAATTTAATTTACGCGTATCGATCTCTTTTCTGTTATAGAAACGCTCACCTTCCGGCAAATAAAGAGGCTGTAGATCGGCACGATAATCATCATCCCCACTACCCCAATTAATTCTTTCTTCCCAGTTGATGTATGGATCCTGAAGGTTATTATCACCTTTATAGATTGGATAAATTTGAAGGAACTCATCTTGAGAAACCTGGAATTTATCTGCATCCGGATTGGAACCGTTTGCAAGCAGTTTACGTGCTATGGAGTCGCGTACCCAGAAAACAAACTGACGATACTCATTGTTTGAGATCTCAGAGTCGTCAATATAAAAAGCCTGAACTGACACAACTTTGGATTTAGTTGTATGAGCCATTGGAGCTTCTTCGTCGTCGGGACCCATATGGTAGCTTCCCATTGGAATGTACAATGTTCCGAAAGGATCAGGTTGGAACCATTGTTCACGACCAGTTACACCAACAAGTTCACCCACTTTCTTGTTACATCCTGTAACAAGGGCGACGAACGAGGCTAATACCAGAAGTTTTTTCATATCGTTTGTTTTAGTTTATAACCACAACCTCAATAAAAGTTACATGACGTTGTATTAATGTTTTTATCAACAATTATTGTTAGTTGTAAATGGCTTAAACGAAATTTTCAGTTAAAGGTTTCAGTAAGTAATGATTAATAGAAACGATCTGTTTCGTAAGTAGCTGTCTTCTTGGCCTTTGGAACGTAACAAGCACCTAAGAAAAATTCAATGCTACCGGAAGTATGACCTTTTAGTTTCGACATTACGAAATCGTATGAAAGTCCACCTTTAAGCGTAGTGGTTCCATTCATAACCTGTTGATAACCAAGCAACACTGCAGCAGCATCTTCTAAACGGTAAGTAGCCCCACCCCAGAATTTCTTATTCTCAATTGCATAAGCATAGGTTAAGTTAACATCTAATGCTCCGGCTGCTAAGTCAGACTTATACTTAATGTTTGGTGTAAGGGAGCTACGAGGATCGATATCGTATGTATAACCTGTCATTAAATAATAATGACGACTTACATCAAATTTTATAGCACCTGATCCAACTGACTGAGCCGGTAAGTGGCTGCTTGATAATCCTGCATAAAACTTATTAGGAATTGTATAGAATGCTCCAAAACCTAAGTCGTAAGTCATTTTATTTAATGTTGGATTGGTTTGTGCATCGTAAGCACCTGGAATGGTAGGGTCAATTTTACCCGGCTCTGGAACGATCCATGTATTGCTAATGCTTTTTTGCAATACACCAACATCCAATCCTACGCCCAATGTACCTTTGCCAATAGTATGATTGTAAGCAGCGGCAGCACGTATAAAATTAGTACTCATTGGTCCGATCTTATCATTAATAAATGTAAGACCAACACCTAAAGGAATGTTCTGAAGCTTCATATCGCCGGTAAAATTGATAGAAGTTGGAGCTCCTTCAAAACCAGACCATTGCTTACGAAACTGCAAGGTACCACAATAACCACCGTTTGTTCCGGCAACACCCGGATTGTAAACAAGTTTGTTATGCATCCATTGCGTAAATTGAGGATCCTGCTGAGCATATGCCACACCAGTTAAACCAGCTATAATAATAGCAACTTTAGAGAAAAGTTTTTTCATACTTCTGTTTTAATAAATGTAGGTACAGTTTTACTCACTATACCTAGGGTGCTAAATTAGTTAAAGATATTTAAAAAACAAACGGAGGGGTCTATTTTTTTTGAAATTGTTAAAATTATAAGGTTTTTAGATTTTTATGCCTGTTGCTAATTCGTCTAAACATTTATTTGTCTGATAGGATAAAAGTCGTAAATTTGCCAACTTATTTTTATACACCGAATCATGAAAAAAGAGATACACCCGGAAAATTACAGATTATGTATTTTTAAAGATATGAGCAATGGTTATTCTTTCCTAACCCGTTCTTGTGCTGAAACAAAAGAAACTTTAAAGTGGGAAGACGGCAATGAATATCCTTTAGTTAAATTAGATATATCGATGACTTCTCATCCGTTCTACACAGGAAAACAAGTTCTTGTTGATACTGCAGGACGTGTTGATAAATTCCGTACTCGTTACAACAAGAAAAAATAATCTAATTACAAATGAAATTGAACCCTGCCGAAAGCGGGGTTTTTTTTACCCCTACTCTACCTCGCCTTCATTGATCAGTTCTACATCCAGTTTGCCAATGATCTTGAAATCAGTTCTTCTGTTCTTTGCTCTTCCTTCAGGATTGTCTGAACCGTCGGGCTTGTCATTTGGCGCGATCGGTCTTCCCTCTCCATAACCTTTCGCAACCAATCTTTTGGCATTGATCCCTTTTTGGGTGAGATATACAACTACACTTTCCGCTCTTTTCTGCGACAATTTAATGTTGTATTGTTCATTTCCTTTGCTGTCTGTATGAGATTGAATCTCTACAATGAGTTCCGGATTGGCTTCCATCAAAGCAAGCACTGTTGTATCAATTGAGATCTTACTCGACTCCAGAATCACAGCCTTGTCAAATTCGTAATGTATGTTTGGTATACGAATAGGCTCTTTAGGTTCTTTTGAGAGATAGGATACTCTTTTTATTTCCTGTGAAGTGTTCATGCCAATCGTGCTTACTTCGGTGCTGGTTCCCAAAAAATCCTTCTTCTTGATTATAATGAAATATTCCTGTCCTGCTTCTAATGATGTTCTGTAATTTCCTTTTTCATCCGTCAGTATTGTCTTAACAATGGCTTTCTCCTTCGTTCTTTTGTCCTTGATGTAGATCTCAACGGTAGCTTGTGGAATCGGAACTTCCGGTCTCTCTTGTTCAAACACCAGTCCATCCAGGTTGATACGAATATACTGACTATGCTTATACGTGTAAATATCATCGCAACAGGCTTTATTCTTCAGGGTATTTCCTCCTTTACGGTTACTTACAAAAAAACCTTCTTCCCTATTGGGAGAAATTGTGTAATAAATATCATCAGATCCTGAATTGACCGGTTGCCCAACATTTTCAATACTCATCCATTTCCTTCCATCACCACTTGCCCTGTACACATCAAATCCTCCTAGTCCACCCCAGCCTTCTGAACTGAAATACAATGTTCTTGTTTCATTATCAAAGAAAGGCGACATTTCGTCTTGAGAAGAGTTTACTTTATTACCTGCATTCTTTGGTGTTTTGAAAACCTTATTCTTCTTATCATAGATCGTATACCAAATATCCAATCCACCTCTTCCTTCTTTATTATTACTAACAAAATACACCACATCATTACCTGTTTTAGGATCTGAGGTGACACTTGGCATTGTATTACTGAACTTAGGATTATTGATATTCTTTGGAAGTTTTTCCGGTTCCGTCCATTCTTTTCCTTCTAAATGCGAAGTATAGATGGCACAAATCATCTCTCCTTTAATATTCTCCTTGCAACGCGTAAAATAAATTCGCTTTCTATCCGCACTGAAGCAGGCATTACCGGTATTGAAATTCGGAACATTGAAATTATCTCCATACTCTCCTGAAAATTTCCACGCGTCACCTTCTTTTCTGGCAAGGTAGAGTTTACGTGTTACCGGTCTCGCGGTATCATCTTCCAAAACATATTCCACTTTTTCCGTTCTGAGCGATGTAAATACCAAGGTCTTTTCATCCAAATTGAAAGGGGCAGCTTCAGTGTTTACTTTATTGATGCTGGTATCGAGGCGTGTGACGATCACCTTTTTTTCAGTACCTGCCAATTTCTGAACAGAATCACAGAAGGCAATTTCTTTTCCTGCTTGTTTCTTTAATGCTTTTTCTTTTCCCTTGTACTCTTTCTTGAATTTCTGAAAATTGATCCGGGCACTATCGTATTTTCCGTTGGATTTCTGCATCTGAGCGAAGTAATACAAAGCTTCAGAATTCTTATCATGCATACTTGCGTAAGAATGAATGAAATTGATCTCTGCGTTCTCATAATCGCCAATTTCATAATAAGCCTGAGCAAGAAGATAAAGTACCCCTGCATCGTTCTTGTTGGTTTTTAAATAGGCTTCAAAAAAAACGATAGCCGAGCTTGGATCATGTTGTTGCACTGCATTCTTACCCTGTCTTTTCAATTGCTTTGGATTCGATTTCTTCAATAGAACGCTATCCACCTGCGACAAAATATCACCACCGGCAATAAGCAATAAGAATAACAGTATACGCTTAATATCTCTCACAAGGAATTGCCTTTTTATTTAAACGTGAACTCCGGGATCTATAGATGAACGCGATCTCATAGGCTCCTTTGTAATCTACTGCAGTTTTCAATCCGGAAAAAGTTACATCATAACTGAAACCAATTGTGTAATGAGAGTAATTCATGCCGGCTGTAATGATCCCTGCATCTGCATTTCTTTTAAAGCCATCTCTCCACATAAATCCGGCGAAAACAGAATTAGTAAAGAAAGTTCCTTTATTTAAAATATATTCCAGATTCAATCCACTAACCCAATCACTCACTTTGGTTGTATAACCATACAAAGAATAACCCTTTATAATTAAAGCACCATTCAAATAATAAGCTAATGATGCATTGTAAGCCTGACGGATCTCTAATTGATTATTATTACCAAGAAAGGATTCTTTTGGTTTATTTAAATGAAATGCTGAGACACCCAACTCCGGCTCAAATCTTCCGTATTTACGAGATATATTAAATCCGGCATTAGCATCAAGGTAATTCGAACGTTGTACAACATTGGTTTCATTATTTTGCAAGGTGTTATCAAATTTACCGGTATTCCAGTTCAATTGATTCGGAAAAGAATGTGCATAAAAATCAATGCTCTTCATTACATAACCAACTTGAACGCCATAACTCATATGAAATCCAAACAATTTATGATGAAATGCGAAGGAAGGAAGGATCTTATTGATGTTCAAATTACCACCGGATTTATCACTGATGACAATAAGTCCCCCGCTAAAATTCAAATTCTTTGGAAAAAAATTAGCATCTCCTCCTATCGAATAAGTATTATACGCTTTTGAAATATCTCGCCACTGACTTCTGTAATTTCCAAAAAAACGCCAATCGCCACGGTAATTTCCAGTATTAGCCGGATTCAATGATAAAGGAGAAAAGTAATACTGGCTGAAATGAACATCTTGTGCAGAAAGCGAGATCCCTATGAAGAAAAACAGGAAGAATGCCCATACCGGTCTGCTTTTGAAAAGTCTTTTCATTAACGGATCAATTTAAAACTGCCTGTTTTTAATAATGCTTCTTTATCTAAGAACGTTTCAACTGAAACCTGATAGATATAAGTCTCCATGTTCTGAGGTACACCATTGTACGTTCCATCCCATCCTACTTTAAACTGATCTGTTTCAAACAACAATTGTCCCCATCGATTATAGACCCTGAAATAATTCACTTTTTTCACTCCCCAACCATCCGGGAAAATAAAATCATTAACACCGTCTCCATTTGGGGTAAATGCAGTTGGCACATCAATCGTTGCACGAGGATCAACTTTAATACGGTAAATATTCACAGTAGTGAAACAACCCAGATTGTCAGCGACCGTCACTGAATAGGTGAAGTTATCTGTTGTCGTTGATACAGGTAATATGCAATTCGGACAATTCAGATTGATAGTTGGGTTCCAGGTATATGACATGTTCGAACCAGCAAATCCATTCATCGGAATTGTTTGACCAATAATGACCGTTGTATCCCACTGAATATTTTTAGGTGGAAGCTGTATCTGAATATTCTTAATTGCTGAATCCAAACAGCCATTAACATCTTTTACTCTTAAAGTATATTCCGTTGAAACACTTGCAGAAGCTGATGTGTTCAAAGCATTTGGATTCACAACTCCCTGAGTAGGGATCCATGTTGCAGTGAATGGGCCATTACCTGTAACAAACCCACTTAAAGGGAAAGAGGCATTTTGACAAGTATCGCGTGCATTTATAGCAGCATCCGGCGCCGGGTTCACAGTAATATTCTTCACTGCAAATCCCATACAACCACTTGCCTGATCAGTTACTGTGAGCGTGACCGGATAGACTCCAGCCAAAGTGAAATTATACGTTGGCGTTTGTTGATTAGACGAATTACCATTTCCGAAATTCCAGTTGAAATTCGAGAAGATCGGATTCGCTGTTATCGGGCTAAATGTATCCGCAACACCAAGACAATGCACACTATCTTTCTTACTGATCTCATTATTTCGTTTAAAATCACTTTGAATCTTGACGATATTGATGGCCTGCGTTGCAAAGAACTTACATGCGTGATTAGAAGAGTAATAAATGAGCGAGACGGTTGCATTCCCATTCGGTAATGGATAATTTGTGTATGTATGTGAGACTGTTTGTGTAAGTGATGGCGCGTAGGCTTTTAATGTGTCTCCGTCCGCAAAATCCCAGGTCCAGGCAAACACCGTGCTCGTATCTTTTAAATTGAATTTTATTGTTTCGCCCAGACAAATCGAAGTTTTATCAAGATTCAGATTTGCTTTAGCGCCAAAGATGTTCACCACTTTGATCAATGTAGATTTACAACCAAAAGGTGTGCTTACCGTCATGGAGACAGGAAATGTTCCTGTATTTGTATACGAAACGATGACGACCGGAATAGGAAGCAAGGAAGCTCCGTTCGCAGCATTCCAGTTATAGGTTAAGTTATAAGTCGGATTGGAAGTGGAAGTAGAAGAAAAAGTAACGTCTCCCAGACAGGCAACATTCGGAAACTGCGCACCAGGTGAAGTGACAATGAAATCGGCAATCGGATAACTCTGAACGTAAAAATTCAATGTACTGCTGCTCTTACATCCGTTCGCATCAATGATGGTCACAGAAGCAGGATAAGTTCCTGCTGCCGTATATGAATGGCTCACTGAAAAATTCGGACTGATCACCATGCTTCCATCACCTAGACTCAATGTATAATTTGTATATCCGGATGGTGCTGCAACTACAACCGATTGTCCTATACAAATAGAATTATTTGGCGCCGCAAATAATTGCGCGTTTGGATTATTGACTTGCAGTAATAAAGTTTGCGTAGCTACACAACCCAATGCATTTGTCGCTGTTAATGAAACGGTGTATTGTGAGAATGGAATGGCTGCTGATGTATACGTACCAATAGGACTTCCTGTAAATGTGGAGGTAACGCCATTACCGAAATTCCATAAATAATTCGTGATGGGATCAGGTGTTTGAGATGTGGAATTAATGAACTGAACGGTTTGCGTTGAAAGACAGATCGTGTTCGACGGCATTGCACTAAACGAAGGTGCAGCAGAACTTATACGAATGGTATTTGTCACAATGCTACTGCAACTATTCAGGTCTTTCACCAGTAAGGAAACCGTATGAATTCCGGGAGCACCAAATGAATAAGAAACAGCAGTAAGAGAAGTAACGATAGGTGGTGCGTTATCGAAATACCAGGTGAATCCGATATTCGGACAACCGATCAAAACATCTGTTGAAGAAGCTGCACTGAAAACACTATTGAAATTGACACAAGCTGTTGGTGAAAGAGAAATATTGGCCTGAATATTTCTCACCTGTACAAGCATCGTAAATGAAGTTGGTGTGCAAGTTCCGGTTATACCATTCGTTGCTGTAACTACAACGGTATAATCTCCGGTGTTGGCATAAGTATGATTGATCGTATGCTGAGAACTTGCGTTGAGTACACCCGGGAAATTCACAGGTGGTGATGCATCTCCAAAATTGATCGTCGCATTGGCCACATCTTGCAAATGCGTATCGAAAAACACTGTAAATCGATTGGTACAACTCGTCGTAAATCGGCTTTTCACTATTGGTCCTCGTACTGTGACCGTTTGTGGAATGGTTGTAGTACTCTGACAACTATTCTTCCATGCAGAAAGCGTGAATGTGTGTACGCCAATATGCGTGAAGACCCAGCCGGGATTCGGATCACTTACACAACCACTAAAAAATCCATTATCACTTGTTACATGCCAGTGTTTGATCAAATTCTGATTGGGAGATGTGTTTACGATCTGCACCGTTTGTCCAGGACATACTGTACTTGGATTGAAGCTAAAACTGATCGGAGCCGGATTAACAACCGTAATTGTATCAACGAAAGAGGTGTCTATACATCCTTGAATAGTCTGAATGATCAAATAAGGAGTATAGGTCCCAGGTGTGTTATACGTAAAGGTTGCATTGGGAACAGGAGGCGCAACACCGGTAGAAAGTGTTGGAGGACTCGCGCCATTATTCCAGGTATATCCAGTAATTGCCAATGGTGAAGGATGAGCAAAACTTGTATCACGATAAGTCACGACTAGGGGCGCACAACCTTCTTTTTTATTCTTATTGAACCAGGCTGTTGGTCTTCTCAATGTATCTGCCTGTATGGTTGCGGTACCTATACAACCATTGGCAGAAGATGCCATTAAGGTAATAATAGGGCGACAATACGGGAAAATAGTATAAGGATTGAGGCTGCCTTGTGTGAATGTGAAAGTAGGGTTTGCCAAATTACTGATCATGGGCACTCCCCCACCACAATTTGTAGTTGACCAGGTGTAAGTAACCGCGTTGGGAGAAGAAGCGTTAAAATAGTTACAAATAAAAGGACTACCACAACTGAATGAAGGAGGTGTTGCTGTTATTGCTGCGGTCACTTGGGTAACTACTACAGTCTTGATCTGTGTTGCTGTGCAAGGAAAAACACCTGCTGTAACTGCATAGGTAAAAGTTCCAGGTGCCCCATAAGTGTAAGTATAAGTGACATTGTTAAATGGCGAGCCGTCATTCACATAGGGTCCCTGAATTGTTGAACCTGAATTTGACTGAACATTCACTGTGTAAAGTGCATTGGCGCAAGCCGTGGAAGCACCTGTCACATTCAAAGTAGCTTGTGACACATTCACCGGAACAGCAGCACCACCGGAACAATTGTTATTGTCGGTAACAGTCAATGAAGCAATATAACTTCCGGTAGCATTATAGGTGACATTTCCCGGAACCGAGGCGTTTGAAGTCGCAGGGTTTCCTCCCGGAAATGTCCAACTGAATCCTAACGGTCCTGGTATTGGCGAACCACTCTGTGAACCGGAACCATTGAAGCTCACATTGAAGGGAACGCTACATCCACTTGCGGGAGCAGGATTGGTATTAATTACAACAATAGGTGGATTGGAAATATTAATAGGTCCGAGAGCGACGGTACCTGTACAGTTGTTTGCATCCAGCACCGTTAAATTCACAGTGAAAGATCCACCTGCAGGATAAGCATAAATAGGACTAACCACATTGGTAGGTGTTCCGTTACCTAAATTCCAGGTATACGATACAATGGTCGTTGGACTGGTAGAAGCATTTACAAAAGTTACAGTAGCAGGTGCACAACGGATAGCAGGAACAGTATAAGAGAATGCGGCAGTTGGTTTCGGAAAAACCGGCACTACCAAAGTAGCAACAGATGGAGTTCCTGCCACTGTGTAATTACAAACAACTGTAAAATTTCCAGCAGAAACATAACTATGACCCGGATTCAACAAGTTAGACGTACCAAGGTCTCCGAAATTCCACGATGCTGCTGTTGCACCCGGCGGAGAAGTGAAACTGATCGTTTGCGGAAAACAACCTGCTGTAGGCGAAGCCACGATCTGAGCTTTGTTCTTAAAAGACAGCAGAAAGAAAAATGAAATCAGAAAAAAAAATATTTTCTGTTTGAACATATCAAATAATCATTTAAATTTGAGTTAACCAAAGATAATGAATTAATAATGCTGCACAAGTATTGTTTTAAAAAAGTTTACTGGATGATCCTCCTTTTTTTCTGTATAAGATCAGGGGCTCAGGTCAATTCAGTGAATACCGTAAAACAATCCATAAAAAAAACAGAATGTGCCACAGCACCGAATCCCGATTTCTTCAAATGGAGGAATCAGGTGATTTCCGTTCAAAATCTTGTCTCCACTTTAAAACACGATACTTGTCTCAATAAAAAATTCTCAATCGTATTTTACATTGTATTGGACAGCAATTATCAGCCCGGTGTATCTCCTGCTAATTTGAGTACTGCGATCAACATGCTGAACACAGCCTTCTCTAGAATTTGTGTCAGCTTTGCGAATTGCAGTACGGTATACATTCCAAAGCATCCGTACAATGACTGGTTCCAGAATCCACACGAAGCACAAATCACCAGCAACTGGTACACTACTCAAACAATTAATTTTTATTTAGTGAATTCTTTGGCAGGCAATCCAAATATCGGAGGATACACCTATATGCCGGGTACGCCTGGAAATAAAGATGTTATTGTTATGAGGAAAGCCGCATTGAACACCACGACACTTTATCATTTATTCGGACATTTCTTTGGTCTACCTGATACCTATGCGGAAATTGCACCCGTTCCTCCTGCTGTGCCCGGTCCACCTCCCGGTGTTACAAGTCATGAATGGTTCAATCGGATTGCTGCGAACTGTTATACGCACGGAGACGGATTTTGCGATACAGAAGCCGATCCTTACAATGTTGGTTACAATGACAACGTGAATCCCATTCCTCCGTGTTTTTTTGATTATGGACCTCAGGATGGTCAAAGTAATTATTATACACCACCGGTAGATAATTACATGTCAGAATACCGAGGAACTTGTCGTTGCCGTTATACACAAGAGCAATACAACTTCATGGCAAGAGTGATACTTACACAGAAATTATACCTGCATTAAGGATTCTTTTCAAGTAAAGAAACTGCATCACGGTAACTGACAAATTCAAACTTATTCTGTTTGAGATAAACAACTAGCCACATGTACCAATCGAGCCAGGTCTGAAATGAATGGGAAAAATACCTGTCATGAAAATCGATACTCATAAAATTGAGTTTATTTTCAATACCCTTGTCCAACAATTTTAAAGTGATCTCTTTTGATTTCTTTAAAGAAGATGTCTGCCATCTTTTACCGTTTTCAATGACCCATCCATCCATGATCTGTATCGGGAATTCCCACATATTACCGATCTTATAAGGATCCTTGAATGCATGAACCGTACTATCGTATTTATACCCACACTCATCCAGCATCTTAAATGTATTTTCCGTATTTCGTACATAGTGCATGCGTATTCCAAAATCCGACTCACCGGATAGTTCTTTAAACAGATCTCTTTCTTTTTCAATCTCCTTTCGTTCATTATAGGCAATTCCATGAATACCTAACTCACAATTTCTTGATTGGATCTGTTTCATCCAGGTTAATGCCACATCATTAGAATAACTCAAGCCAATGCCTTTACTCACTGCCATAAAGAAGGAAGAGGGCACTCCATGAATATTATTGAAAGTGATCAGCTCATCAATATTTTGCCACTTGTTCTTGATGAAATCAGACCACCTCAAGATGTATTCTCGTAAAGAGATCTTACCACTCAATACTTCGATATGCATGCGTGCCATGTATTTGGGAATGATGGCATCTCTGAACAAATGTTCGGAGACTGTGATATGATCGATATCGTGTGATATAATTATCTTCATTTTCTTTTTAACCAGGAAATAGGTTTAAGTAGATTATTGAAACGAAATGTATAGTACATCAAAGGATGCCCACCAAATCCCGAATAGAATCTGGCAAGTGTTTCGTTCTGCCCACCTCCAAAATCAAATTGGACAGCTTTCTTTTCGAAAAAAAATGGAATTGCATGATTCATCAGTAAATGCATTGCGCCCGTGTCCTTACCGATCGTTGTTCCTTTCAGGTAAACAGCATGATGTTCATTGAAAATAAAATGTGCAAGCGCCATTAATTTTTCGTGAGAATCCTTCACAACAAATGTATAGAGTGAATTCTCTTTAGTTGCGCTTAGCAGAAGATCATTGAACATCGCAAGTTCCTTAGATTTCAGCTTCAAGGTCTTTTTCATGAAGGGTTTCAGAAATCTTTCTGAAAGTTCAATTCTCTCTTTGTCCTTGATCAACTCTACTTTCAAATCCGCTTTTGTGGCCTTTGTGATATTTCGTTTGGTGTTTGAATTCAATCTCATCTCCTTCAAAGAATTCAACACATACGTCTTCTTTGTACCAAACTCCTTATCTGGTTTCATCTGAGAATTGAATTCAACAGACACATATCTGTAACTTTCTTTAAGATGATCGATACAAGCTTTTTCAAATGCCTTGTCTTTTTTCCCAAACACTCCTAATTGCGGAGTGAAGGGTGGTTGCAGCATATAACTTATTCCCAGTTTTTTATTCTCTGTTAATGGCATCACCGAATCGTAATCACCTTTTACCAAAGCAGCCCATTTGGGTGAGGTAGCATTGAGGTAATACGACTGGGCGAAAACCAAAGCATATTCACTAGAGTGAATGGCCTTATCCCACTTCCGAATATCAATATCGCTATGTTTTATATATCTCAATGAAGTGTTTTTATTTGAAATCCGTTACTTAGCACATGATCGATGAACGAGGACAGATAATCGAAAGAACAAGGTGCCATTGATTTAGGATGACCAAGAACCGTCATTCGATCCTGCTTCTCTCTCTTTATCCGATTAAAAATTCCATTCAATCTCGAAGCAAAGAAACCGTCGCAGCAGGCGAAATGTGAAGTGCTTCTATAAAATTGTGAATAGATCTTCTTTTTATCCTTCAGCCACATTCCATCTCCAATAGGGCGGTATTGATGAGGATTCATTTTCATTTTGTAATACAAAGAATAATAAAATGAAGGTGAGATCAGATCGCTTGTAATTGCAATTTCTTTGAACTCACCATTTGGATCTTCCTTACAAACATCATCAGAAAAAGTCCATGCCGTTTTATCAGGAGCATTCCTGAAATCATATTGATGCGCTTCAAATTCATGAAAACCATTTTTAAACACGCTGCTATCTGTGAAAATCCCTTCCTTCATCAAAGCAGAACTAAAAACACGAAATGGTTGAATGCACCATCCTCCTGCCCTAAAGCTCTTTGTCTTTACACCTGAAATGTCAAAAAGACTACGGTTAAACTTTTGAATAATTTGCTCTGCATTAGAACCATGATCACTTAATTTGTATCGGGATGTATCGATCTTCCATTTACCATTCACAAAACTACAATCTTCCCAATGCGGATGAACATGTAATCCGATCTCGTGGTTCATCGAAACAAGAAGTTTTAACTGTTCTGAAATCAATTCCAGATCTTTAGCGCATTTCTCTTCATTCCTGTATTCTTGCAACTTATAGAGATATCCTGCATCAACAAAAAAAACAAATACAGCTTTCTTTTCCGTTGCTAATCTGATCAAACGCTCTGTTGGTTCAAGTAAACATTTCTTTGCCGTTCCGGTCTCACTTCCAAAGAACAATTCATAATCAAAGGTAATATGTACTTTTTTTTCGTTCACGAGCCTTTTGGGGTATACATGGTTACACCTTCGTTCTTATAATGTCTCAACATCGACTCATGCATTTTTCCCGCTTCTATTATGGTCAATTCAGCATTTCCGATCTTCGTTTTCTTTAGGCAATTATCTTTTATGAACATTGCTTCAAGTTCCTTGCAATTTCTCTTCTTTGACCAAGAAGGATCATGCACTTTCGTCTTCATGATGAGTTCCTTTCCTTCTTCGTTTATAACTTTGCAAGCAATACTCTCATTTAGATAAACAGGGAATTTAAAATCAGTAACGGCATCTTCCAAGGTATGCAGATTACTTAAAATATCAAGATCTACTCCTAATAAAAGGACCTTTGCATTTAATTCATTCAGTTTTCCAAAAGGGCTCGAAGAAGAATATGGAGTGAGTTGACCGAAATGATCTTTCGTGATCAGATCTGCTTTAGGTCCTAAAGCGCAAACGGGTTCTGTAGGATGCAGACTTCTTTTCACACCGGGCATTTTTCTGAAAGTTTCAGTGATGATTCCCATGCGTGAAGGTGTATTCCTGACATCGAATACAGGCCCCGTCTTTAAGTAATCAATATTGAATCCGAAACCCGGAAAGGATGGCATAGCTAATGTCCCCTCTTGACCTATTACTTCTAACACGGAACGAATCACAGTATCAGCACCACCATCCACCAAACCCATTTTACTCAATGAAGAATGAAGCATGATCGTATCACCTCGTTCAATACCTTGTACTTTTAATATTCGTTTTATCTCTTCGAAACCAATTGCCTTATCTGAATTTTTGAGCTCTTCTCTTTTCAATGCGCGCTTCTTCTTCTTTGCTTTTTTATAAACATCGATCAGAAAAAAAGGCAATATTTTTTTAAGAAATTTCCGCATCAGAAAATATTTCGCTTATAGAATTTCAACATTAACTCAACAAACAAATTGGCTTTATTGATCGTGTAGTACGGGACCAATTCCGGACCAAATCCCCGGAAGAACTTTTCGACTCCCCTCAACATACTTCCTTCAAAATCAAATATCGTACAACCAAGCTCCTTTGCCTTTTCGATAGCACCAAGAACAAGAAGATTATTTATTCCCTGAACACCGGCATCCTTATCTACCCCACCGAGCAGATAATAACAGGCGCGCTTATCATAGATGCAATGAACCTTTCCGATCACTTTATTGTTCAATGAAGCTGAGATGGTAAAAGAATTGGAAGGATCAGAGAAAGAAGTGAAGATCCGCTTCAATTCCTTTTCATAGACATTTGCCCCGGCTACCTCGAGACTATTTTTAAAATACAAGAATGTTTCTTCCGGGTTTTCACTTTTGATTTCTGTTACAACACCTTCCTTGATCGCTTTATTGATGGCATTGCGGTGTTTGCTGTCAAAATGTGATTTGATCTCTTCTATACTTTTGGTAAGATCGATCAGATACGTATAATTCGGAATAACCTTATAATTGTTCCAAATGAAATGTTGCAGATCTTTCACAGAATACGGAAAGGCAAGGATCGAAAGTGAACATTTTTCTTTTTCGAGATAAGAACAAACCTCTTGCATTACCTCTTTGGAAAAATTATTCTGAGAGGAAAGATTCTTGCTTTCTGACAAAAAGAATAAAGAACAATGTGGCGTATAAGGAGGGAGTTTAAGCATTTTAAAACCAAATTTTTTCACTTTGGTGTAGTAGAATCCTCCTATCATCTGATTCTCATCTTTGTAAATTCCAACAAGAATAAGCTCTTGACCATAAACAGACATCCACTTCTCTGAAGCAAACACACCAATAATTGGTTCCGCCTTTTCCGCAAATAATTTTACATCGTTTATCTGTTTCAGGATCATTTCATCAACTTTTTATATTCAACGATCATTAGTTCGAGATTATTATTCCAATCATATTTTTCCATCACTCTCTTTCTTCCCTTCTTTCCCAATTCTTCCCTGAGTGATCTATCATCTGCCAATTTTTTAATATTCTGGGCAAGTGATTCTGCATCTCCCTTTGGAATTATGATCCCACACTCACCGTTACCAGTCACTTCTTTTAAACCGGGAGCATCTGTAACAATTACGGGACGTTCACAGGCCATTGCTTCAACTGCTGCCACACCAAAACTCTCATCCACTATAGAAACATTCAGAAAAATATCCAACTTTTTATGATAATCATGGATCTGATCAAAAGGGATCCTTCCTGTGAGTTCAAAAATAGAATTCATCCCTTTTTCCTCGATAATCTTTCTGTAACGATCCGTATCCCCCGGTCCAATTAACCAAAATTTAAAAAGAAGGCTTGGGTATTTTTTTGTCAGGATCTCAGCGGCATCTATGATCTGAATGATTCCGTAGATATCTTCTATCGGTTTTATGGTTCCCACATGAATACAGTTTTCATTCTTTGCATGAACTGTAGGAGGTGAGAATTTGCTTGTATCAACACCAAAAGGTGTTACTATCACTTCTTTGCCCGTATAGCGCTTCACTTCATCGCGCATGATCTCGCTTGTAGAGAAAATGGTGTCTGCCTTTTTCAAATTGTATTGAAAAATTCGCTTATGGAACCTTGATCTTTTAGGAAAATCAAATACATCCGTTCCCCAAACAGATAATGCAAAGGGATGAAAACCTGTGATTGCTCCGATAAAACCGTAGCTAGTTGCATAATGTGCATGTAGAATATCCGGCTTGAAATGTTTGATGATCTTATTCAGCACAGTCACATATTTCACATAAGAAAGTTTTGTTAAAAAGCTTTCTGCATTTATCCTCTCTTCAGGTTCAAAAAAAACCGTAATACCTTCTCTTTCATACCAGGGATAACTTGCTCGATTGAAACTGAAAACACCTACTTCCACTCCGTTTTGTGAAAGTCCAACCGCCCACTTCTCTGTGTGTTCGCTGTAAGTATCTGACAAAAGTAAAACCTTCATTTTCTTGGAAAAATTTTATGTTTGATCAATCGTAAATGGGAGAACCAACTAAGGAAGTGATACCATTTTCTGCCATATTCTTTACTGATAACCAATTGATCTTTTATGAAACGAGGAATGATACTCCCTGTTTTAGATTGTGAGTGAAGACGGAAATTGGCTACTTTAAAATCACAAGAATAGACCTTAGCTCCATTCTTTAAACAACGAAGAACATATTCATAATCAAAACAACAATCGTACTGTTTCAGCAGCCCGATCTTATCTGTAAATTTCTTTTTGAAAAAAGATCCCTGCTGAAAGATTGCAGGTACTTTTGTAACCATTGTATTCAGATCAATAAGGTACGAAGGATATGAACGAATATATTCATCGTTTTCATTCATATAGTCAACTGAGCCATAAATGTAATCGATGGCTGGATCTTTCTTCAGAACTTCAACTGTACTTAAGAATCCTTTCAAATCCAATGTATCATCTGTGTTCAACCAGGTCCAGTAATCACCGGTGCACTTTAAAATTCCTTTATTGATCGCATCAAATTGCCCCTTGTCTTTCTTGATCTCAATCACATCCAATGTATCTTGATACTTTTTTATGACAGAAAGAACCGCTTCATTCGACTCAGAATCGAAAAGCAGTATTTCCACATCTACTTTGAATTCCTTCGCAGCCTCTTTTATCTCAAATACATTCCTGAGTGTCTTTTCAATATAATCTGACTGATTGTAAGACGGAATAATAATTGAGAATTTCATTCTAGTTTTAACCGTTTATAGAGCATGTTAATTTAAGAAAAAAGGCTAGAATGCCCAAGATTTAAGTTAAAAAGCTTTCAGATGTGAGCTGTGCGTGAAAAGCAGAGGAATTAAGTACCTGTTTTACTATATTTGAACAGCTATAAAGGAATTATTGAACTGAAAACCTTACGATTTGCATATCTATCTGCTGATGACCCCAGAAACAAGAAAGTATGGAGTGGAACTCATTACAGCATTTATCGTGCTATCAGCAGCTTCGGAAATGTGGAGATCCTCGGACCCTACAATCCAAACATCAGAACATTTCTGTCACGTGCACTCAATCAGGTGAGTTTATTACTGACAGGAAAAAGAATAAGCTACAGACATAGTACATTTATCAGTAAAGGATATGCACAACATTTCGAAAATAAATTAAAAAATAAAAACATAGATTTCATTCTGGCACCTTCTGCCAGTTGCGAAATTGCCTTTTTAAAAACGAAAATTCCAATCATTTATTTGACGGATGGAACTTTTGCCGGTTGCCTGGGTTATCACAAAAGCCTTTCTCACCTTCGTCAGCGATCCATTGACCAGGGAAATACGATCGAAAAAAAAGCACTTCAGAAGGCGAAATACGTTCTCGTATCCTCTTTATGGGCACACGATTCAGCAGTGAATGATTATCAATGCGATCCAAGAAAAATTCATATCCTTCCTTTTGGTGCAAACCTTGAAACGATCCCGGTTCAAGTGAACATTCAATTTGATGTACCTGAAACCTGGAAACTTTTATTTGCAGCAGTTTACTGGGAAGATAAAGGTGGAGAAAGAGCATTCAATTGCATGAAAGCATTATTGGATAAAGGACATAAGGTTGAATTGACCGTGCTTGGATGCATTCCTCCTGCTGAGTTTACACATCCGAATCTTAAAGTGATCCCATTCATTGATAAAAATGCATTGAATGGACAACAAAAAATGGCTGAAATATTCTCCCGGCATCATTTCCTGATACTACCAACAAGATTTGATTGCACGCCTATTGTCATCAATGAAGCCAGTGCCTTCGGCATTCCATCATTAGTAGCACGAACTGGTGGTGTGGAAGGTCATTTGAAGGAAGGGATCAATGGCTTTACAGTCTCCTATAGTGATGAAGGAAGTGAATATGCTGATAAGATCGAAAAGTTGATCCAACACCCGGAAGAATATTTAAAATTGAGACAAAGCACCAGAACGCTTTATCTGGAACAACTGAATTGGGAAAAATGGACGGCAGAATTCAAAAAGATCATTTCTGCCTGAATCGCCTTATCAGACATTTCAGAAATAAACCGGATCGAACAGCAAAAGTCAAGGAAGCCTTAGTGGAAATTTGAGAAACAAAATAGCTTCGGTAAGCAAATAATCCAAGTGATGTGTAACCACAACTGTCCAACCAGAATTTATGAATAACACGCTCAAATTCTTTTTCCTGAAGAATCTTTTTTCTTCTATTCTGTTCGATCAATGCACATAACCAGATTTCGATTCGTTGCAATTGCGAGGCACTTGTGATGAAAATATTGTTACCTATGAGATGATGCGTTAGTAAATCCTCCTCAGAAAAAACAAATCCTCTTCTTCTCAAGTACAACTCTCTTACTTTTTCACTGTTCGTTCTTTGAACAGACCCAAATTGTGCACTAACCTGCGCATTGTGAGAACGATATTTCAAAAGTGGATGATCTATATTTATCATGTCACCGATAAAAGACAATTCGGTCCAAAGTTGATAATCTTCAACATGTAAAAAATGAGAATTATACTGAATCGACTTTTCTTTAAAGATATTTCTCATCATGACTGTTGGATGTGCAATACCCGGGGCAAATAAAAGCACTGTCTTTATTTCATCCGAACCGTTAAAACCTGTAGACAATTTTAAATTACTTCCCTTTAATTCATAAAAATCGCTGGAAACCAAAACCACATCATCAGACTTCTCGAGAACTTCCACCTGTTTCTGAAAACGATCAGGTAAACAAATATCATCTGCATCCATCCGTGCAATGTATTTACCATTTGCACGTCTCAAACCCTCGTTAAGCGTTGAAATAAGTCCGGAATTTTTTGAGTTATTGATGTACATGATCCTTTTATCTTTAAAAGACTCAATGATCCCAGAAGAATTATCTGTTGAGCCGTCATTGATAATGATCAATTCAAAATCACTGTATGTTTGATTGAGAACGCTTTGTATCGCCTCCCTTACATAATCTTGGGAATTATAAACAGGAAGAATGACCGATATTTTAATTTGACTCATGAAGCTAATAACTCTTTATAAACCTGATCAATGATGAAATTATCGGTTTTTTCGTCAAATTTTCGGGCAAAAAAAACATTTTCTACACTTTTTAATCGTTCAAAATCCTCTTTACGAAAGGTACGCGGATACTCGGGCCCAGTCTGCCAGTCGATAGAACGCAAATAATTCGAATTGACTTTATTTTCAAGTCCTGCATTCAATAAAATGCTGGCTAAAAATATTTCATCTGCACAACGCGTGTTTTTGAAGCGTTTTAGAAAATCAGGGTTTTTATTTACAAAAGAAACAACTTCTTTGGCAGTAGCTTGACTTAAACTAAACCAATTTGTTCCACCATTGATCTTAAAACTTATCTTACGAAATAACTTGAATGTTCGTTGAAATAAATGGATAAGAACATTCAGTTTGGAAAAGACGAACTTTAATGAATCAGGATAATCCGTAATCCAATACAAGCGCATTCGATCTATCCCTCCATCACCTGACCAAGAATTATTGTTCTCCGAATTAAAAACATGAACAAAATCTTGTCCATTTCCCTTCAACAAAAACTCATTCAATTCGTCCATCTTTTTTACCGGAAGATCCTGACCACTTATTAGATGTACATAATCAAATTTAAAATGCTTCAAACTTTCTTCCAGTAACAAATGAGAAGCCCTGATCTGATTAAAACTGCCCCAATATACCTTATATTCGGAATGAATGCGAATACGATCATAGGAAGCATATTTCTTTCGAAAATCATTGAACTCTGTAATTGATTTTTGATCAATATGGATCAAAACCATACAATCTTTGTTTACGAGATAAGTAACAAGTCTTTCCAGTTGCTCCGGATTCTTATGCGCTAGTATCAAAAAAGCCTGTTTCATTTATATCCTGATCCAATTCTTTGGAATGAGATTTGACGTATCCTGATTTACATCCTTAAACCATTTTACTGGGGATATCACGGTTTTATTGGGATTTTGATTAAGCCACGCGGCCCACCAACTGTAACTGCTGTTGGCTATTACATTATGACGACATAAACTCATCAAAAAAAGATCTTGCGATGATTTTTTTTCTGATTCATTCACAACAAATAAAGCATCCGGCAAAAAACTCAATTCTTTCCTGCACCAATCGACATCGTCACTGAAAATAAAGTAAGAAAGTCCATTACATTTTCTCTTCAATTCATCGATTGCGTTCCTATAATACTCTACGGAGCAAGTTCCGTGAAATTCGTTTGCATGCTTCAGACTGACATAATCTCCTCGGCGCACATGCAAGGCTACTGAATTTGTTGCCAGTATCATTTTTTTCAATTCTTCTCCTCTTTTGGTAAATGTGTAAGCAGGCTGAATTTCATCCAGAAGTTCTTTCCGCATTTCAATGAAGTACCTTTCGTCTTGCCAGTATCCGTCTAACAGGTAATTTCCTTTTAAGGCTTTTAATTGCAATGGTCCTAGAGAAGCTGCTTCATAAAGGGTCAAATATTTACCAATACCCAGATTGTTCTTCACTTTACCAAGCAATCCTGATACCTTGAACCGAGCTAATTCATCTTCTGATGCAATTCCGGCTTTTATTTTTATTTGATCGAGTTCAAACCTACGCTGTGTATAACCCCCATTCGAGTCCTTATTCAGATAAGACAGATCGATTAAGACCTCAGTGTCGTTCGCAGCAGCTAATCTTCGCGCTGTTGCATACTGAAATAACTGATTGCCAAAACCTCCTTTTAAACGGACTATGATCATCAGAATCGTTCTATTTTAAAAAATCGTTTATTGTACCTGCTTGTCAGCAATCTCTTTTTGATCCGTTTGAATAATTTATCTTTTGTTCTTTCTGCAAACACCTTCTCAAAAAAAGATCTCCACTCTTGTTTTGGCTCGACGATCTGAATCAGATCAGAGAATGATGAAATTTGATAATCATCAAATAATTCCTGAAAATAAAGGATGGACTTTGATTCGTTCAGAGACAGTTTACTGAACGAAGTGAATAAATTTACATTTTCCCTCACAACTCTTGCCCTGTCCTTTGTTATACTCTCTGTGATCTGTCCTGTTTCACCTGCGACCACCGTCACCAATGATGATGGGATAGCTCTAAATCCATTGAACTTCTTAATATATCGAACATAAAACTCAACATCCACCAGCCATTTGTAATCCGGATCAAAACGGATCTCTCTTTTATTACGAAACAGAACAGCTGATGGCGCTCCAATTACATTTCTGTAGAAAAGGAACTCAGGTTGACTTTTAATTCTTTTCACCTGACCACCTGATTGCTGATTCTCATACGTAGAATGATCAGTCAGATAAAGAATTTTTGATGCGCAACAGACAAAATTCACTTCCTTATCAGAAAACTCAGAAACAAAAGCATTCAGTGATTCTGAATTTGTAAAATAATCATCATGATGCAAGATCTTGATCAATTCACCGGAAGCAAGATCCATCGCCTTATTCCAGTTTTTTGGAGAACCAAGTGAAGGACGGTTCAATTGATACCGGATGCGTTTATCTGAATACGTCTTAAGCAACTCTTTAATTTCATCATTCGTGGAATCATCTGAAATGATCACCTCAAAATCACGAAATGTTTGAGACAAAACAGAATCCAGACATCTTTTTAAGAGGTCCGGACGATTATAGGAAGGTATGCAAACCGAAACTAAGGGCATGTTTTAATAGCTCTGATCAGACCCCTTCTTAAATAGGGTGGTTTGAATTCCCCTTCAATGTAAAATAAAATAAAATTAGGTGTTACACTTGTTTTAAAATTATACGATCGAAGTAAGGTTGTAAAATCCCTTTCATCATTTTGTTTGTGATACGTACAAATAGCAACTTTCAAATTCTTTTCTTTCTTTAACAGAGAAACAGCCCCGTTCAGTAATTCCTGTTCGGCACCATCCACATCAACTTTTACGAAATCAACTTCTTTATCTTTAAAAAAAGTATCTAATCGTATATGTTTATCGTCATCCTTGTTTGCAACGAATTTGTGAATGACGGTAACTTTATCCTTATGGTTCGCGAATGTAGCATCCAATGCTTCAAGCCATTCGGGATCTGTTTCAAACAAATACGCATGTTTGATCTTATCGATTACAGGCAAAACAAAAATTCCTTCAGCAACTCCAACATCGGCCAGAATAGAATTAGCATCAATCGTGAAATCTTTATTCAGGTAACAATGCGGGGACTGTTCATCTTGCTCATTTAAAAGAAAAGCATATTTGGAACGAATGAGCTCAACACTCCAGTTACGCTTAAAATAAAGTTTTCTGCCCTGATGCATCACATAATGAAGTCCGTTTGCTGAGTCGTGATGAACTTCGATCTGCATAGAGAAATACTTATCAGAATAGGAATTTGGGAAGACATGTAGTCCTTTGGTTTTGAGGTAATCTGACACCTCTTTCACTTCGTGTGCAGGTAAAGAACATTTTCCTGAATCAAAGTAGGTAGTCAGTTCTTGAATCAATTTCTGTTCTTGTTTCTTGATCCTTTTATCAAAAAGTCTTTGACGGAAATTCTGAGGAACGATATTTCTGTATAGACTCCTTATAAAACTCATACTCAAAGATAAGCTTTATTTAAAATTCATCCAATAAGAGGACTGACCCTGGGCAGCTGCTTTGTAATACCGATCTTCCTCAGTAGGTGAAGCACTGTTTTCGTACCAGGGCATGTGAGAAAAGATCAGATCTCCTCCTACCCTGCATGCTTTGCAATCTTCTGCATCTCCCCAGGCAAATGGACGATACAAAGCAAAAGTGGTATCAACCGGTGCATCATAAATATTTTTTTCGAGCTCTTTGGTCCACCATTTTTTTTCAATTCGGAGCACTTCCGCTTTGGCAGAATAATGCTCGGGCAGGTCATCGATTCGTAGTGCCACTCCTGCCTTTTCAAATTGAGAATATCTTTGCAATACTTTATACAACTCAAAGACCAGACCGGAAGGACAGTTCTTATTCGGTAGTACATCCGGATCTGTGTAGACGTAATAGTTATCCTTGAATTGCTCAAACTCTCCTGAGAGCCACAAAGCCTTATACCCGAAATTCTTTTTCAGACGAATGACCTTGGCATCGCAGGTTTTATAATACTCGAGCAAAGGAGGATAGTCAGATAAATTATCCAAAACATAGATGTTGGTATAACCATTCTGCTTAAACCAGTCGATCTGCATTTTCAAAAAAGTGAGGCGATTCCTATTGTTGATTATGATTGGAATACCTTTTGCTGATTCAACTGTAAGTGGTCGAGGATGCAAAAAGCGTTTCAATTGTCTGGAGAATCTCCCGAATCCCTTCGACATCCTTTTTTTAATATTGAAGGCAAGTTCTTTCATCAGGGAAAAAACTTAGAGATCCTTTTTCCCCATTTGTATTCACGTGAACGTTCAAGGCTGACACTTTTCTTAAAAGACTCGATCGCTGCATTCGTGAAATTAAGCTCCCATGCTCTCTCTCTTTCTGCAAGCAATAAAGCCTGATTATCTTTGAAATTGCTCTGTCCACCCATATCAAACTCTGCAATGAATTTTGAAATATGCCATGTTGTTGCTCCATCCTTTATAATGGTCCTCACAAAAAATTCGTAATCACCTGCTAATTTAAAGTCCGTATTGTAAAGACCGGAAGATTCGAAAAGACTCCTTTTTATAAATGCGCAAGGATGCCAAATGGTTGAAATCATCAGGTTACTTACATCAGCTGAATCAAAACTTTTATGTTCTGACCTATTTCCATTTTCGATCGTGATCAGATCACCATAGATAACATCTTTTTCATTCAATTGCGGGATCACTTCTCGGATCACTGAAGCAGACGCAAAAACATCCCCTGAATTCAAAAACAAAGTATATTTCCCTTTCGCTTTCAGCACGCCTTTATTCTGTGCATCGTAGATCCCTTTATCTTTTTCGCTAGACCAAGTAAATGAAGTTGCCTTGATCTCTTGTAAAAGTTCTACACTCCCATCAGTACTCGCACCGTCGACGACAATATGTTCTAACTGATCCGAATGTTGCTCTTGAACACTATTGATGGTCTTCAACAAACCAGCTTTGTTATTCAGATTGACAGTTATAACAGAGATCAGCGTCATTTAAAATTTATTCATGATTTCTACTACCTTTTCAATATCACTGGATTTGTGGAAATAAGAAATTGGCAGACTCAATGTAGTTTGATGGATAACTTCAGCAAGGGGTGTTTCAATATGGTCCAGAATACCCATCATGGCCTTTTGTTTATTGGGAGCAAGAGGATAATGGATCTCCGTTTTTATTCCGTTCTTTAATAAATACTCTTTCAGAGCATCTCTTTTGGGATGACGAATACAATAGATATGATACACATCAAAATGATCGGAATGAATTTGTGGTTTGATAAAATCACTTTTTAAATTTGTTTGATAGATCGCTGCCAGGTTTCGTTTATGAAGATTAATTGCATCCAGTTTTTTCAATTTTATCGATAGAAAAGCTGCTTGCACTTCATCCAGACGGGAATTGTATCCAATCATTTCATTGTAATACTTCTTTTCTGAGCCATAATTTCGAAGTGCTCGGAGTTTTGCATCAAAACGATCTTCTTTACAGGTGATGGCTCCTGCATCTGCCAAGGCTCCTAAATTCTTTGTCGGATAAAAACTGTGCGCTGCAAGATCACCGAATGAACCGGAAATTCTTCCTTTGTATTTTGCACCATGCGATTGAGCTCCATCTTCTATTACATAGAGACCATGCTTTTTTGCAATAGAATTGATTCTATCCATTTCGCACACTTTCCCATACAAATGAACGACCAATATTGCTTTTGTTCTTGACGTGATCTTTTCTTCGATCTTCTTTGGATCTATATTATACGTGAGGATATCCGGTTCAACCAGCACAGGTTTACAGCCTGCATGAAGAACGGCAAGAATAGTTGCAATGTATGTATTGGAAGGAACGATGACCTCCGAATCCTTTTCCAGATCCAGCGCTTTTATAGAAAGTATCAGTGCATCCAAACCATTAGCCACACCAATGCAATGGGGACTTTGACAATAATCGGCATACTCTTTTTCAAAATCCTTAACACGATTTCCCAGAATGAACCAACCACTTTCCAGTGTATCTGCGAAAACTTTTTTGTACTCATTAAAAAAAGGCTTGTTCAGTTCAGCCAGATTTTCGTAATCGATCATTTATCAGTAGGGTTGAAAAATATAGTCCTTTTCGTCAAAAGTTTCTGATGCTAAAACCATCAATATTGCATCCGGGGTAAAATCATACATGGTATGCCAGTCATTCGGTTCCAGGAGAAGACATTTATTCGGTGCATTCAACTGAAATACTTCCTCCTTCTTACCATCATTGTTATATATCGTACACGATCCTTTGATGCATATTGCAGCCTGAATGGTCTTATGATGTCTGTGGCCACCTCTCTTGGAATCATTTACACCATAGATATAAAAGATCCTCTGTATAGTAAATGGTATGACTTTTTCGATCACGGTCAGGTTTCCCCTGTTATCTGTAAAGGTCTTGAGATCGATGATTCTTGCCATAGATACAAATCTATCTAAAATTACGATTTTTAAGGGTTTTTTGCCATTGAATCTTTCAACAGCGAGTTATGCGAAACAAGTCAAAGGACTTTGGCAAGCGATTCCAATGTTCGGGCACATTTAAGGACAACTCGCTTTAAAATAGAATCCTTTTTTTGTTCGGTCTCTGACTCCTTTTTTACCAAAGTAAATGCATTCTTGATCTTTCTCAATTGCTCATAATTCTGCCCATCGAGTCGCTTGAAATAGGCATCATACAATTCCTTCAAAAGTGGCAGGTCACGGAACTGATATCTCTTGTAAAAGCGGGAGATCTCCAACCGTTGTGTATCCAAATTACTGAAATGATAAAAAGCCAGCTTAGAATCATCGTTCAGAATGACTTCACCATTCTCAAGTATCTTTTTTATAGAACGCTCTTGCAGGTTCCAGGGAGCCATATTATAGGACAAATCCTTTAAAACATGTACATTTTTAAAATAGACCGGAGTCAGATTCATCCACAATTGATCGACAAACAAGCCTTCTTCTGTACGATTATAACCGAGATTCAATGTCTTTTGTTCCCACCAATCAAGCATTACTTTTACTTCGGGATCTTTCAGGTTCAATCCGATGAATCCAAGATTATAGATCCCATAATTCAGAAACAAATGTTCGGATGGCAGATACTCATCCACTACGATAGGCTTGGTTATATGTGGAGTAAGCACAATTGATCTGGTTCTCAACAGTTCATTTAACTTGTCGATGGATTGATAAAAGCAAATATCGGGATCAATAAAATAGAGCAATTCCGTATTCTTATTCTGATCGATGAGATACTTAATAAAAGTGGGTTTTACACAAGTATTGAATTCAACAACATCGTATTTCTTTGTCAATTCCGGCACATGAAGGCCATTCACCTTTTCTACAGGAACAATGATCGCCGGTTCAAATAACTTGTAATTGATCTCAGACGAAAATTTGTCGGTAAGACAGATATAGAAGCTAAAATCAGGATTGAACTGAAGAAAACTCTCCTTTAAAACATTAGCCTGTGCCAAATAATTGTTCGAGCAGATGGTAAAGGCAATATTCTTCTTTTGTTCGTTCATTTGATCTTAGTGATGATTCATCTACCTTGAGATGGAACAAATTTATGAATAATCCTTAGAAATACGGATTTCAACCTACCGGTCAGATACCTCAAAGGATTTCTTTCCTTTTGGAGTTTCAAAACATCTTTGTAATAAACAAAATCCGGATGATCGATCAATGGATCAAAAAGAGTAAAACCAAAATACTTTATCACATTGCTCACGAAGTCGGCCGACAATTTATGATCATGGCTATTGGCAGAAATCCCATCTGTTGCATAACGGGAAATGATGCAGTCAGTATAAGCAAATTCTCCTTTTGACCAGCAATGTAAATTCAGATCCCAATCAGCCGATTTGAAATAATCCAGATTATAAGGAGGTATTTCTTTGGTCAGAAAGTCTCGTTGATAAAAAATGGCCTGATGACAAATATTTTGATTCAATAATTTGGAAGTGGTGAATTTTCCTTCATAAATTTCTCCATCCTTTGCCCACGCGGTGTCTCCAACGATCAACACGTTTCCATAAACAACCTTTGCCCTTGTCTGCGACATAACTTTGCTGATCTTTTCAAGAACGAATTGATCATAGAATTGATCATCGCTTCCTAAAAAGAAAAGCCAATTTCCTTTCGCTAACTGCACACCTTTATTCATCGCATCATAAGTACCCTTGTCCTTTTCAGAATAAATTCTCAATCGATCATCCTTCTTATTGAAATTCTTAATCTCTTCCAGTGTTCCGTCAGTAGAAACTGCATCAAGAATGAGTACCTCGAAAGAAGAAAAGGTTTGACTGAAAATACTATTCAAGCAAGCATTGATCGTCTGAACCGAATTTTTAACAGGGATAATTATGGATATCAATGGCTGTGTCATTCGATTCAATTACATTTCCATTTATTCGTATCATAGTAATGAAAGTACTTAGCAGATTCTTTCAGGTTTTTTCCAAAAACATCTTTTGGATCGTGTCTTAAATTCCTTAGATAAGCGATCAGATTCATTTTAAAATTGAATGGCTGTACAGGGGAAAGTTCTGTTGCCCCATCTGTACTGACACCAGGCAATTTTTTAAGAAGCTCTTCTTTTATTTGTACTAACTGATGAACAACCGGACAATAGAACACGTTTTTCGCATCCTCCGTCATTCGATAATCCTTTCCCGTTAGACTTACTACATTTTCCTTATAAAAGCGCAATCCATGATAATGAAAAAAGATCACGTCGAAGGTCTTATTATTTCCTCTTCCTTTAATTCCGGAGCCGGATCTCTCAAATTGATACTGTTGCAAATTCCAGGGTGCAATTCCTCCCCCCGGCGTTTGAAGCACGTGAACACAATCATATTTTTCCGGCCATTTATCCAGATACTTCTGATCACCGAATTTGCCGTCTTCCAATCTTCCGTAACACCAGTCTATGCAATCATTTCTCCAGTCACGCAATACTCGTATTCCTTTTTCTGAATTCTTGAACGTAACAAACTGAACACAATAGATACCGTAGATCTCTGAAGCTGCATATTCAGGGGTGAATCCATGTTTGGTGATCAAAACATCTTTTTCTCCCATTTCACTGATCAGTACTTTTGGATCGGCATAAAAACACATATCCGCATCAATGTAAGTACAATTATTCAAGCTGAATTTTTCTATCGAATACAGAACGGTGGAGGATGCGCAGGTCCAGCAGTATTCTCCGGCACTTCGTCCGGACTTTATCTTTAATAGTTTCTCGTCTTCAAATTCCCTTAAGGAGACAACTGTAACGTTCGGTAATTTTTCGGATCTTAAGAAATCTGCACACACATCATCGAATGCAAAAATATACAAATGAAAGTCTTTGCTGACAGAAGCCAATGATCTGTACATCAGCAAACCTCTGCTGAGATAAGAAGAATTGAATAATGTACAGAAGTTCAGTTTCACAGTCTATTTATGATGTTGATCAATTTATTCTTTATTTTTTGTTTTCCCGTAACCGGCGTGACCACCGGTTGAATTGCATTCAAAGTAAAACGCTCCAATTCGTTCAATAAACTTTTTTCGATCGTATTTGCTTTGTTCAATATATCCAATGCAAAACCATGTTGCTCTCTAATCGTTGCGAACACCCAGCCTAAAAGAATATCTCGGTTGGAATTCTTCTGTTCAAACGTATTAAAATAAGTGATCTCTCCCCAGCAGGAACTGTTCGGAAAATTAAAATCCGTTGCGGGATCGAGTTTGTACTTTTTCAAAGTGCTTTCCGAAATTCGCTTCGAACCCATGATGTTGATCTCTGCTGCCCAATAAGGCATCGTATCCATGAATGAAAGCACCGTATGAAATTTATCTTCGTTCTTGTAAGCATTAATGATGCCCGGTTCAAATTGAACAACAATGCTGTTTTTTTGAATTCCTTCTTCCATCGACAAGAACAAACGAAGATCAGTGCCTTGTGAATCCGTTTTGAACCAATCGATCTTCTGAATATTCTTTTCCTTAAGAACGGAAGGCAAAGAGATGTTCTTCAGTTTTATTTTTTTCTCAACGCGAAAGAGATTGGAAAAACTCCAAACCGAAAGTTCATCATTCAATGGCAGCAACGAACTCGAACAATGAGGTGAAGCTGTAAGGTAGAAATCTGTTTCCTTCTCTTCCCTATTTGAAACAATGGCATTGATCAAATGAATTTGCTTATAACCGGAATTAGCTTCTGTATTTTTAAAATCTCTGTCATCCGCATCAAATGCAACACAAACAGAATGTTTGGCTATCAATTTCCATTCAGGATGAATTTCACCTGAGGCTCCAATATCAATTAGAACAGGAGGTTCCTTGACCAGATCGGGTAAGTTCAGTACTTTTTCTATGAGTTTATCTGCTTCCATCAATACTAGACTTTAGTTAAATATTTTTTTAGATGTTCCGTGAATGTTTGTACGTAATTGCTGTAATTATATTGTTCCATTGTACGCTTTTTTGCATTTTTTCCGATCTCGATCGCTTTCTCCTTGTTTTGGAGGTAGTAATTGTACTTTTCTAATGCTTCGGGAATAGACCGGTAAGTCACAATCTCCTTATCAGGAGCAAACAATTCATTCACATTGTTACCATGGTCATTCAACAACATTGTCCCCATACCACTTGCTTCAAACATTCTCATATTTCCCACATCACCTTTCAGAAGCGCTTCATGAATATTAAATGTGATATAAGAGGATCCTAAGACTTTATACATTTCCAGTCCCCAAACTTCTCCCTGATGATGGCCTCTGATAATTTCATAAGCATCTTTCTTGAATAAGCGATTGATCGGATTCGGATCTTTATGAGGTAATCCGTAACCCCATATCTTAATGTTTGTTTTCTCACAAAGTTGATTCAATGCCTCCCATCTGTTCTTATGCAGATCGCTTATCCCTCCTACAAAAGAGAAATCAATGGTTTTTTTGAGTTCACCAATCTTTTCAACAATTCTCGAGTCAAATGCAGGTAGCATATACTCTGAGGCAATTCCCATTGACTTGAACTTTACTGTATAATCTTTTGTAGATGTTAAGATGAGATCAAAAAGTGGAGCCGTGGGCAATGTGCTGAAGGGAAAAGAAACCCATGCAGAAAGTTGCTTGACCTTTTTCTTTACATCCTGTAAAAATTCCTTGGTGTGAACATGGATGCATTCCGTATAAAAAACATCGGGTTTAATATTTTCAACCTGTGCGATCAGGATCTCTTCCATCCAATTCTCTTCCCTGTAAACCAGCCCCTGTTCCTTTGCCCATTGTTTTTGAATAACCTCCACATTAATAACAGACATATGAGCCGAGTAATTCGCTTTTAAAAGCCAATGTTCCGCACTGTGTGTGTCTGCAAAATATTCTTCTTTCAGACAAGACATCATTCCCTCATGCGAAAGTACATGAAGATTCGGATGCTTCTTCAAAAATGAAGCTATGAAAGGAGGATAATAATATGCAGCGAGAAAGATCTTCATTTATTCACTTTACTAAGATATAAATAAACATACTCCTGATTATACTTACAATACACACTATCGCATTTAGTATAATCTTTGTCTGTGTTAAGTCCGGCAGATGATAATAATTCCTTGTATCCCGGAAAATTCAATTCCTTCTGAGAAAAAATGAGCATTTTACTTACGGATGGAAAACGGCAAAACTGAAAATGTTGTCTCACTTTTTCAAGGCCATAACCCGGATCTGGAAGCCAGAAACACTTTAAGACCGGCAGATCGGCCAGTAAAGAAGCACCAACATAACTAAAGGAAGAAGTGATAGGGTAACCAACAGGATTGCATTTTTTGATTCTTGCACTCAGTTCAGCGAAAAACACAAATCTTTCCTTGCTTTCATACACTGTTGCAAGTTTGTGAGAAAATATCATTGGTAAATTCTTTTCAGCCAACGGAGTTTGGCGATAAGGAGTTAGCAGATATCCCTGACGGATATTGATAAGAAGCAGGAATGAAAATAACAAACCTGATATTGCCAATGTGATGGCACCGTTCTCTTTTGTTATTTTCAATAACATCAAACCTGCCAAAGCAACATAAAAAGCACCGAATTGAGCAGCCGTATAAAAGATCGAATTATTGGTCCCTGCTGCCATTAAAAAAGGAATTAAAAGAAAAACAACAAGAATGAATTTTCCCGAAGGACGAAATTTAAGGTCAAGATCAAATCTTTTTTCTGTTCGATACGTCAAGAATGCAGAAAGAAAAAAAACAAGGAAACAAGTGTAGTCGTTATAAACAGAATAACTATTTCCTCGTCCCATCAAGAAAAGAAAAACAAAATTGTAAATAAGGGTAGAATATGCGATCGGTCTAATGAACTTCAACGGAAGGAAAATGTTCAACACTAAAGCTGTAGCTTGTATGCATAAAAATAAATATCCCGGACCATTTTTCAAATAGTCAATGAACTGATCTGCATATACAGAAAGACCCGTATGCTTGACTCCGTAGCTTTCGGTCAATACATCCGCTATCTCTTTCATGGCATTAATATAGCCACCAAAGATGAAAGGACAAATAAGCAAGCCGGCAAAAAGAAAAGACAATAAGGAAGATGCTAAATATTTTCTCCAGAAAAAACATTTGTAGACAAGGTAAAGAAGGAGTGCGAAGATGGCATTTGGGAATTTAACAGAAAGCAGTATGACAAAAACCGAACCATGTAGTAAACCAGCCAGTACAGCTTGCTTCTGTCTTTTTGATGTGGCTTCGATCAGAAAAGCGCTGCACAGAAGTAAAGTGCAATTCAGTGACCAGCTATTGTAAGATAAACCCGGAGGCAAATAATCGTAATTGATCCATCCGGCAATAAAGACAGTAAGAATCAACAACCAAACCTTGACTGCCTCCACTTCCATTTTTTTGAAAACATAACTCGCAAGCGAGAAACAGAACACAAGTAATGAGATGAGTTGAAATGCCCATTTGTAGATCCTCATCGAAACCCAGTCTGCATCAGAAAGTGTAAATGTTTCATTGACGGCCCCGTAATTTGAAGCAAAAGCATGCTTGTTCAATGCATCATGAGAAACAATATTGTAATAGGACTCGTCGCTGCATTCAAATCCCTTATTGAAACCGGAATAAATAAAGTAAGTGATGTAAACAGCCATTCCAAAGATCAAACTAATGCAAATGAAATATAAGGTCTTTGTAAGTGACAAGGTTTTAATTTTCAAATTAAAGTCCAGGTGTTCCCAATGAGAACAGAAGGTTCTGTGTCATTAAGTACCTTTCCGTTATTGTAAAAGTCGGTTGCATGAACAGTGAATCCATAAGCTTCAGTAATGTAATCCTGAATGATGCCATCCTTATATAGAACAATATTCATTACGTAATCTCCCTTTGTAACAGGGAATCTGTTCACACGGCAATTAATGGTCTGCCCACTCTTTACAGATTCAAAAGCTTCTTCCGCAATGTGATTGGCAAGTGTAAACATATACTTACCTTCATCAGAGTAAAGTGAAAGGCTCACAGAAATATTGGTCATTCTTTCCTGCTCTTGCTTTGTTTCTACTGAAAAAATAATATCCTGTCCGCTTTGTACACCATTCAATTCATTGCCATCTTTATCTTTGAGTCGGATATTCACAAACCGGATCTTTCCTTCGCCGGTGCGATCAGCGCGATCGGCAATAGACGTTTTACTTAATGAAATAGAATCCTTGATGTAATTTTTCACGGCAGTGTTTGTATCCTGCAATGGAAACTCAATCCTTCCATTCTTCAGGACAAATGCTTTATTGCAAAGATTTTGGATTGCTGCCATGTTGTGACTCACAAAAAGAATTGTTTTACCATCCTTATTGCTGATCTCATTCATTTTACCCAGACATTTTTTCTGAAAAGCAGAGTCACCAACGGCAAGGACCTCATCTACGATAAGGATCTCCGGCTCAAGATGAGCTGCAACAGCGAATGCCAAGCGAACGTACATGCCACTGCTATAGCGCTTAACGGGAGTATCTAAAAAATTCTCCACTTCAGAAAAGGCAACGATCTCGTCAAATTTTCGTGTGATCTCGTCCTTGCTCATTCCAAGAATACTTCCATTCAAATAAATATTCTTTTTTCCCGTTAATTCCGGATGAAAACCGGTTCCTACTTCCAGTAAGGAGGCCACTCTTCCTTCATATTCTATCCTTCCTGAAGTAGGAGTTACAATTCTGCTAAGGATCTTCAGTAAGGTACTTTTTCCGGCTCCATTGCGACCTATCACTCCAACCTTATCTCCTTTATTGACTTCAAAACTAATGTCCTTGAGCGCCCAGAACTCCTCTGAGACCGTGTTTCTATTATTTGTAAAAAGAGATTTAAATAAAAAACGTTCTTCCTCCTTCACTCTGTGCTTCAGGTTATATGATTTGCTGATATTTTGTACGCTGATGACGCTGCTCATATAAAATCGGCGAATGCCTTCTCAAATTTTTGAAAATACCTTATTCCGAATATAAAAAGTACGATCATTATTAAAACGGAAATACCCGAACAGACAGGATCAAAAACCTCCCAGGTTCCAAAAAGGCAATAACGAAAACCATCCAATATCAAAACGGCAGGATTCAGTAGAAATAATTTATGAAGCGAAGCTGGAAGTTTATCCAGGTAGAACTGTGTGCTTAAGAATACAGGCGAAAGATAAAATGCAAATTGTAGAATGAATGGGAGAGCAAAATTAACATCCCTGTATTTCACATTCAGGGAGGAAAAAATAAATCCAATCGAGAGACATAAGAGAACTGCAAGTAGGACAAATACAGGAAGTAAAAAGATCTGTGGGCCCGGCAAACCATGAAAGAATAAGAAACAGATGAAGTAGATCGCAAAAGCAATAGCAAAATCAACAAGACAAACAAAGACCGAAGAGAAAGGAAGAATGATCTTTGGGAAATAAACTTTAGTAAGAAGATTGGCATTGGCAAGCAAACTTCCACTGCTGTCACTGATACAAGATGTAATGAGATTCCAGATGATAATACCTGCTCCAACTTTTAAGAAATCAGAAGCCGGATCATTTGAGTGATTAATGAACATGGATAATACCCCGAAGATCGTGATGTTCATCACCGGCCTGATCATGGCCCAGATCATTCCCATCCAGGTTTGCTTGTATCGAACCGTTACATCTCTCCTGGCCAGATTTTTCATCAGGCCGGCATACCGTCTGATCTCACTTAGATCAAGTCTGGAACGCCTGGAGTTATCAATGATGGTTTTCATGAATAAACAAATATAAGTATATAACAAAAAGGGTTCATTGTCTATTAAGGCTTTTATAAACATTATTTTAATTATAAAATAAGAGGAGACAATATGATCTTTGCAATATGAGGTTTAAAAGAGATAGCTTACTTTTACAAGGTGCATAGCATTGAACCGTTTTATAACTGGCGCCACCTCTACATTGCCTCTGAAGACGAAAGATCTCCCTTCTTTGGTCGTGAATACAGTGAATTTGAGTACAGCAATACCATTTATAATTTCTACCTGCATCCACAATGGGATGATATTGGAAGTGACACCCTTTACATCAAGATCCTTTTTGTGGATTATGAAGAGAAATATGCCATCATTGAACTTATTGGAGAATGGAATGATGCCATCAATAACGACATCATGCTGTTAAAAAGAGATTACCTGGATGAATTGAATTATTTTGGCATCAATAAATACATACTCATAGGAGAAAATGTACTTAATTTTCATACAAGTGATGATAGCTATTACGAAGAATGGTTTGAAGAGAACGAAGAAGAAGGCTGGATCGTAATGATCAATTTCAGGGATCATGTATTAAAAGAATTTAAACATGCCGGACTCGATTATTACATCAATTACGGAGGCGAGCTGGATGAATTTGATTGGCGGAAATTCTCGCCCGGTCAGGTTTTCGGAAACGTCTTAAAGATCATTCACAAAAGACTTCATTAAGAATGATTCCTTCATGCCTGAGGTTCCGTCTTCGTGAACTGATGGATCTCATTAACTGAAACAACAATACGTCCATCTTCTTTTATTTCCTGACGAAGCGGAACAAATTTTGCATGTTCAATGATATCCTCTGATTTATACGAATGACGTGAATAAACGGTTTGCGAAAAGGTATCATTGATAGCCTTCATGAGGATCATTATCTCTATATCAGTCTCCTGAAAATCTTTTTGGGTCCATCCTTTCAGCGGACTTTCATCGTTGAGTGGATGAACTATGGTCCAGCTAAGCGCCAGGTAATTGATCCTGTTGATCTCTAATTTAAGTTGATCGAACTCCCTTTTTTTTGTCACAGGGTCGGTATAAGAAATGGTCACACTGGCTTCACTTTCTATCAGTTCATATTGTTTTTTGTTCGCAATTCGGAACATAAGACCAAAAGCTCCTTCATATGGAGCAATAAGTATATTTTTACTATAAAGCAGGTCTGCTTTCGGCCTGGAAAAACGTCCATAAAGTACCCCGGTTGCAAGAGCAAAACCAAGCAGACCCAGCAATGACTCTGTGGCAGAGACCAGACTAACATAATGACTTAAAGGGTAAACATGTCCATACCCTACAGTTGTTAAAGTTTGGGCACTGAAAAAGAAAAGACTCAGAAAACTATCCAATTCTGAATCAGTATTCAATCCCCCAAAATTTTCGACACCTAAAGAATAATAAATAAAGGCAAAGATCAAATTTGCAATGGTATAAGAGCAAAGGATGACAAAGAAAAGCCGGGTCAACGAAGTAGTTATAAGCCAATGATAAATATCCAGATTATCTAATCTATTCAATCCTGTTCGTTTGATATTGACCCCGCCATCAGAGCGTATGAATCGGGTGGATGCATTGTAGTTCTTCCGACCAAATCCCATTTCGGGAGACTTTGAATTTTTATTCCTTATAATTGCCATTCTTTGTTCTTAGAGTGATACCTTTGCATTGTGAAAGGTAAATTTAGTTATTATTGGTTGCTTCTCCTTATTCCGGTGCTTTTTATTGCCTGGTATTTTGCCTCACAAAAGGAAGGATCGCCAATCAGATATTTATCCTATTTCGGACCAAAGACCTACGGTGAAGTAAAGGATACTGTTTATCACAGCATTCCTGATTTTGAATTCATCGATCAGGATGATAGAAAAATTGACCAAAAAAGCATGGAGGGAAAGATCTATGTAGCTGAATATTTCTTCACTACATGCAAAAGCATATGTCCAGTGATGAATGATAACCTGAAACGGGTGTACAAAGAATTCAGGAACAGAAAAGACTTTCTTATACTTTCACACACTGTAGATCCTGAAACAGACAGCGTACCGGTTTTAAAACAATATGCAGACGCACACGGGGTGAATGATGACAGATGGAAATTTGTAACAGGAGATAAAAAAAAGCTTTATGAAATCGCAAGAAAAGGATATTTGTTGAATGCGGAAGAAGGCAACGGAGGAGAAGAAGATTTCATTCATACCCAAAATTTTGCTCTCATTGATAAGGAACATCATATCAGAGGTTTTTATGATGGGACGGATAGCCTGGAAATAAACCGAATGATTCAAGACATAAGAATACTGCTCAATGAATATGAATACAGAAACAAAAATAAATAGAAAGCTTACAGATACATTGAAATTGATCTTCACTCTGATATCCATTCAATGGGCAATGATAGGACACGCCCAGCAAGTAAAATCTGTCTACAAGATAGATCAACTGCTTGAACGCATTGAATCGATCAAGACACCACTCGTGGTCAACTTCTGGGCTACCTGGTGTAAACCATGCGTTCAGGAATTACCGGCCTTTGATAGTTTACAAAAGGAAAGACCCGAGATCAAAGTTCTGTTGGTTTGTATTGATTTTAAAGAAGACCTGAACACAAAAGTGGATCCCTTTCTGAACAGACACGGCATTCAATGCGAGACGGTATTGCTGGATGAAGTCAATGGAAATGATTTTATAAACAAGATTGCTAAGGAATGGACAGGAGCAATACCGGGAACCTTATTCGTGAATGGAAAAAAGAAATTCTTTATTGAAAAGAAAATGGGATTGAAAGAATTGAAGGAGCAACTTAACAAATTATCTCATTAAAGAGCAAAAAAAAGCCGGCTTTCACCGGCTCTTTCAATTTAAGATCAATTAATTAACTGAGATTTTCTTAACAAGAACTTTATCTCCACTGATCATATTCACAAAATAAATTCCGGCCGGAATAGAAGCAGGAAGTTGTAACTTTTGCTCGAAAACCGAAGAGGAATTCTGAGTACTATTATACTCCGCGATCACTGATCCCTGGATATTCGTTAATCGGATCACTTCAGGATTAAATCCGGACTCGCTTCTGATCGTAATACTTTCAGTGGCAGGATTAGGAAATAACTCAACGGATGTGTTTGATACATTGAGATCATTCAGTCCTGCAGCGGCATTCACCTGAATGCTGCCTTTCATTCCACTCCCTGCATGGTTTTGGCAAACGTAATAGATCATTCCCTGAGTGCTAACGGTAAAAGTATGATCGGCCGTCTTTACGCCCCAGCCACTATTAAGAGAAGTTGTTCCCGATGCATTCCACACTGTTTGATCCACCTGAACCAATGGATGAATGGAAGAGGCCTGGATCATGATCACATCACCAACATTTACTGTTAAGGATGCCGGTGAATACATCATGCCACTAATAGTGATCGTGTAACTTGCCGACTTCATGATCAAAGTGGCAGCCATTAATAAAAGTACTGAGTAGATTTTTTTCATAGATTGAGTTTTAAAGTTTGTCCAATAATACTGAAAATAATGAAAAAAACAATTCAGATGTCAAGCAATTTATAAGCACTGTCCTTGTTATCAGTTACCTTAAACAAAGTATGTAGCTTGGTGATCAAAATCAATTCATTGATCTTTTTATTCATATTGAATAGTACTGCTTCGCCGCCTGCAACCCGCGCTTTGGTAAGTAGTTGAATCAAGGTATTTAAACCACTGCTGTTCATGTATTTCAGGCTCTGCATATCAACTGCCCATTTACTGCAATTCTGCTTTACAAGGTCATCGCAATCCGAAAGCAAAGCTGCTGCCTGACCTTTTTCAATCAGTTCCCCTGACAATTTTATCAGAGCATGATTTTCTTCTTTCTTAATTGTGTGTTCAAATACCATATCAGTTTTTTTTATGTTCACATACACCATTTTCCTTGAGACTTTTGCATTTAGCGAAAAAATTAAGGGAGTGGTGTATGATGTTAAAATTAAGCATACTTTCTGTAGTCTTTTGAATTTGCAGGATGCGTGGGTCACAGAATTCAAATACCTTCTCGCAATCGGTACAGATCAGGTGATCGTGTTGTTTGTACTTGTAAGCTTTTTCAAATTGAGCCATATTCTTTCCGAATTGATGACGTACAACCAATCCTGCATCAATGAGTATCTCAATATTGTTGTAAAGTGTTGCTCTGCTCACCCTGTACTTCTTATTCTTCATGATCAGATAAAGCTGTTCGATATCAAAGTGTCCATCCTGCGAATAGATCTCATTCAAAATCGCAAAGCGCTCAGATGTCTTCCTGTGCTTGTGCTTCTCAAGATACTCCGTTAAGATCTTTATTACCGCTGCCTTGCTGTCTTGACTCATAATAGGTTCACTAATTTAGACATTATTTGATTTTTTCACAAATTAAACCTGCCAATTAAATGATCGAGTTAAATCAATAATAAACAGGGCCACTTGTATAAGTTGTTCTATGACTCAAGTGTTTTATTCAGGCTTTTATTAATTTAGCCGGCAAATGCAACACGGAATTTGTTTATTAAGCCTGGTTCCCTGCCGTAAAGAAGCGAGCAATACTTCTGAGATGGTCACGCAACTTCTTTTTGGTGAGACTTACTCTATTCTGGATAGTAATGATGAGTGGCTAAAGATCCAGATCGCGTACGACCAATATGAATGCTGGATCAACAAAAAACAACACACAAAACTTTCCGAGGCCAATTTTAAACACTTACAGAAAAGTGAATCGTTCTACAATACATCTCTGATCTCTAATATAAATGACAATAAACAAAAGTTTGAATTTCCACTTACTCTTGGGGCCAAGTTGCCTTTCTACAGCAAAGAAAAAATAGACTTCGACAATCATTCCTTTACATTTGAGGGAAGCGTTTGCAAAGGCTCAGACAAAAAAAGCGCAAAGCATCTACTCGCAACGGCACAAAGCCTTATCAACTCTCCTTATTTATGGGGTGGGAAAAGTCCATTCGGGATCGACTGCAGTGGTTTCACCCAACTTGTTTTTCAAATGAATGGGTATCAACTTCCTCGAGATGCCTCACAACAGGTTGAAATGGGAAGTCCACTTAATTTTGTAGAAGAATCTGCGCCGGGAGATCTGACCTTTTTTGATAATGAAGAAGGAAAGATCGTGCATGTTGGGATCATTATCGACCATGAAAGAATAATTCACGCCAGTGGTAAGGTAAGAATTGATCGTTTTGACCATTATGGTATACATAATTCGGATACCAAGAAGTATTCTCATACCCTAAGGGTGATAAAGCGGATCATTTAACAATATTCCCGTCTTCCGTTTTTATTTTTGGTACGTTTTTTGTAACTTTATCTATTATGAAAACACTTCTACACTCACTTTCCCTCACCCTATTATTGTTGACTTCTACGCAAGAAGGTTTCGCGCAAACCTCAGCAAAGAATACTTCCGTTGCAACCATGTGTGGTTGCCCGGGCGAGATCTGGAGTTTTACTCTTCCTTATAAACCATGGTCCAACTTCAGCACTTTCGACCATACGAAAAGAATCATGCATACCGGTTATGACTTTAATATTCCTGCCACTGCAAGCATCACCGGAATTCAAGTTGATTTTGACTACAAAACAATAAACGCACCTGCGAATACCGTCAGAGATTCTAACGCTACCATTCTTATCAATGGAACAATGGCCGGAGATGACCAGTCCGGATATTCTCCTTTTTACGGAACCACCGGGCATGTTACTTTAGGCGGACCCGGTAACACATGGGGCCTACAACCTAGTCCTTCTGACGTTAATGCATCCGGATTCGGATTTAACGTTCGTTTTTACAGCAATATTTTCGGACCCATTATTTCTTTTGAGAATGGGGTTGTTATGACCGTCTATTATAATAATGCTGCAGGCATCAGTGAATCACAAAGATCATCGCTGGGAATTAAGGCTTTCTATCAAAACAAATCACTTAAAGTAGAACTTGAATCACCTGAAAAGACAGAGATCGAGATTTACGACCTGACCGGAAAAAAGGTTTTGAAAAATACAAGAGAGAATTCAGCATCCAGCAATACAGACCTTTCAAGCCTCGGATCCGGAATTTACATTTACTCGGTTAAAACACCTAGTAAAACCAAAACTGCCCGATTTGTTATTGAAGATTAAAAGACGAAGTGAAGTATCACTTTAAGTGGTAACCATTCTCATCTTCCACCACTTTACCCTCGTCTATTAACTCATTCAATGCCATCACCCAGGTATCGTTATTGTAGATCTTCATCTTATCTTTTAACTGTGTAAGAGTAAACAAATTCTGAGAAAGCAAGTTCACTAATTTCTCTTTTGCTTTGTTCAGGTCTTTCGGTCTTTTTGACAAGCAAACATCGCAATGCCCACAGGCATGAAAATCAAACTCATTGAAATACATCAACAATTGATTTTGGCGGCAGAGCTCGTTGTTGGTAGTGTATTGTATAACTGCATTGATCCTTTCCAGATGCTGTTCTTTGAGGAGTTTGTAATTGGCCGGATTCAGCACCAATGAATTCTGCGACACTCTGTTTTGCAGGAAGATCAGTTTGGGCATCACAGACTGTGGAATATAAGATAGTAATCGGTGTTCATGTAATAGTTTAAGTTGAGCACTAACAGCCTGAGCAGAAGACTTGATACGTTGCGCAAGTTGAGCCTCGTTGATATGAATGTAATTCTCTAACATACCTCCATAAGAACGTAATAATGTCTTCAACAAAGGTTCATGCTGAGGAAAACGAAGCTCAAATTCATACAATGCCTCTTTTCCTGCCAAAATAAAGACCTTTGAAGGCTCAAAGCCGGAATCCAGATAAGAGAGATAATTCTCTTTTTCCAGAAATTTTATACTGTTATAGACCGTAATTGCCTGCAGGTTATAACTCTTACAGATCCTGTCCATATCGAAATCAATGTTCATTCCTTCTCCTGAATTAAGAGCAACCTGGTAATAGTTACAAATGGCAGCATATACCTGCTTGATCTGTTCCGGCTCCGGGAAACTTAACAGGTAATTTTCTTTCAATCTTTCTCGGTCTGCTTCCGTGCAAAAGACCACTGCATAAGCTGTTTTGCCATCGCGCCCTGCTCTGCCTGCTTCCTGAAAATAGGCTTCCAGACTTTCCGGCAGATCCATATGAACAACAAAACGAACATTCGCTTTATCGATTCCCATACCAAAAGCATTGGTTGAGCAGATGACCTGAGTTTTTCCTATGGTCCAATCTTCCTGTATCTCTGATCTATCCTCATATTTCATACCGGCGTGGTAGGCGCTTGCCTTGATGTTATTCTCTAACAGGAATCGGGCCGTATCTTCGCACTTTTTACGGTTTCGTGAATAGACAATTCCCGAACCGCCAAGATTATTGATCAGTTTAAGTAATCGCTCATATTTATTTTCTTCTTCCTGCACCACGTAACGCAGATTCGATCTTGAGAAAGAGGAATGAAAGACATTTCTCTCCTTGAAACACAATTGGTCCTGAATATCTTCTATGACCTTTTTAGTAGCACTTGCAGTCAAAGCAATGACCGGCACTTTATCGAAAAGTTCCCGAAATTCTTTCAGCTTTAAAAAACTGGGTCTGAAATCATAGCCCCACTGAGAAATGCAATGTGCCTCATCAACTGCTAAAAGCGTGATAGGTAAGTAAGAGAGCTTGGCCCTGAAATCATCATTCTGCAATCTTTCGGGTGAAACGTACAAGAACTGCACATGTCCCAATGCCGCATTGTTCAATGCAATATCGATCTCTTTGAATGACATGGCTGAGGAAATGGCCACAGCAGAAAGTCCTCTTTTCTTTAGCTGATTCACTTGATCATTCATCAGTGCGATGAGTGGAGAAACCACCAAAGTAGTTCCACCCAAAATGATTCCGGGAACCTGAAAACAGATGGACTTTCCTCCACCTGTTGGCAAAAGTGCTAAAGTGTCCTTTCCTTCCAATACGGATGAAATGATCTCCTGTTGCATGGGCCGGAAAGCATCATAACTCCAGTACTTTTTCAAAACAGCGTGAATATCTTCCCTTATTTTTTCCGACATAATGAGCCTGTTAAATTTATGAATAAATTTGTCATTCACACGTGCACACTTATCCCTCACAGATAAAACTTTTGCTAAAGCGATTATTACTGCTTTACTTCCTCTATTTCTTATGTCGTCTTTTTTTCTTTTTGACAAACAGGGCATTTTTTCCGGAAGTAGGATGGATACGTTTTATAACTGACAGTTTTTTCGGTATCCGTTTCGATTCCTTCAGTATTGCTGCCGGTAATTGTCTTTTCATTCTTCTTTCTTTACTGCCCCCAACTCTTTTTCTGAATAAGTTCGTTCAAATTAGTTTGAAATTTCTTTTCATTTCCATCAATGCTCTTTTCATTCTGCCGAATTGCATTGACATGGCTTACTTTTCTTTTACACGAAAACGTTCCGGCTCTGATCTCTTTCATCAGGTGAGTGGACAAACAGATCTGGCTAAACTTCTTCCCAGTTACTTGATCGATTTCTGGTGGGCGCTACTTATCTTTTCGTTTCTGATCTTCCTGTTATTCATTGGATACAAAAAGATCAAGCAAAAGACAGAGAATTCCGTACCCGAAATTTCCAAACTCAGAAATGTGATCGTCGTATTGCTAGTACTTTCATTAACGGCTCTAAGTCTACGAGGCGGGTGGCAAAGAAATCCGATCAGCATAGTTGATGCAGGAGGAATGAGTCGTCCTGAAGATGCTCCTCTTGTCCTGAACACCTCTTTTACACTTATAAAGTCTTTGGGAGAAGATCAATTAAAGGTCTATGATTTCTATACTGAACGAGAGCTTAAAACGGTTTTTGATCCGGTTCATCATTACGCTGACAGCAGTTTCAAAAAGATGAATATTGTGGTTATCATACTGGAAAGCTTCGCCAAAGAATACACCTCACTGGGCAAAACGATCAGTTACACACCCTTTTTGGATAGCCTCATGAAGCACAGTTTAGTATTTACCAATGGTATTGCAAACGGCTCAAAATCCATAGAAGGTATTCCCGCCATACTTTCGTCCATTCCTTCCATGATGGAAAATCCCTTCATCAATTCTTCTTATTCCAATAATTTTCAATCCTCCTTTGCCACTATTTTAAGCAAAGAAGGATACAATTGTTCTTTTTTTCATGGAGGCATCAACGGCACCATGAATTTTGACACCTACGCAAGACTGGCCGGATATCAAAACTATTTTGGCAGAAATGAATATGGAAATGAGAAGGATTTTGACGGATATTGGGGGATATGGGATGAACCTTATCTGCAATACACCGTTAAAAAAATGAGTGAGTTCAAGGAGCCCTTCCACAGTTCTATTTTCACTCTCAGTTCCCATCATCCTTATAAAGTTCCGGAGAAATACAAAGGCCGTTTCCCAAAGGGACATATGGAGAATCTGGAATCTGTTGGCTATGCCGACCACAGTCTTCGTCTATTTTTTGAATCAGCAAAAAGAACTTCCTGGTACGCCAATACCCTTTTTATTTTAAGTGCGGATCATTGTTGCCTTTCAGAACATCCTTACTTTAAGCATACGCTTGGACTAAAATCCATACCCATTCTATTCTACCGTCCGGATAACTCCCTGAAAAATGAGAACAGCTTCACTTTTTCACAGATCGATATACTTCCAACGGCCCTTCAATTAACAGGCTACAATAAACCTTTTTTCTCTCTCGGAAAGAGTGCGTTTCACAGAAATAACAATAATTGCTACTATTATGAAAATGGAGCTTGTTATGTTGTATGTGACAGCATGCTTTGTTGTTACAATGACACAAAGATCAACAGCATTTATAATGTAAGAAGAGACAGCTTACTGCACAAGAATCTTGTTGAGAAATACCCTTCTCTGATCGAAAGAACGGATGCCGTTTACAAAGGTTTTTTGCAAGTCAACAATCAGACACTTCTGAACAATTCCGGAACGATCAAATAGCTGTATTCCTATTGAAAAATGCCTTTTCACGGGATAATAAATACTGCTTATATTCGTTAACTGAAAGTACTGAAGAATTCCGGACTACATATTCTGTTATTACTGACTTTTTACTGCACAGCCGTTTTATCTCAAACGGCAACGGTAAGTGGCTACATCAAAGGGGCGGATGATGATGCGCTGGAAGGAGTTACCATTGGCGTAAGAGAAAATGTGAATCAATTCACAAACAGTAATGAAAAGGGATTCTATAGCCTAAAGGTAGACGCAGGTAAAACGATCACACTTGTTTTTCTTAGTGCCAGTTACCAAACGATCAATCACACCATCACTGCAGTTGCCGGAGAGAATATCACTTTCTCTCCCAAAATGGAATTTAAAAATAACCTTACAGAAGTTGAAGTCACTGACGTCAAGGGCAGGAGTGGCGAATCCATTCGCATCGACCCACTTGTGTTCAATCAATTGCCGAGTCCAACCGGTAATATTGAAGATATCATCAAAACACAGATCGGGGTTAGCAGTAATAATGAACTCAGCAGTGGATACAGTGTGAGAGGGGGAAATTTTGACGAAAATCTGATCTACGTGAACGACATTGAAGTGTATCGGCCTTTTCTTGTAAGAAGTGGCCAGCAGGAAGGATTGAGTTTTGCCAATCCCTACATGGTTCAGAACATCAATTTCTCAGCTGGAGGATTTGAAGCCCGATACGGAGATAAACTCAGCAGTGTATTGGATATAACCTATAAGAAACCTCTGAAATTTGAAGGAAATGCCTCTGCCAGTTTTTTAGGAGGAAATGTTCAACTGGAAGGGATCAGTAAGAACAGACTGGTTGCCTGGAATATAGGAACGAGATACAGAAGTAATGTCTATCTTTTGAAAGGACTTGACACAAAAGGTGAGTACCGACCAAGCGCCCTCGATTTTCAGACCTTTTTGACCTTTGATGTGAATCCCAAATTGAAGATCGAGTTTCTGGGTAACCTGAATAACAATAAGTACCTGGTGATTCCTGCCAACAGAGAAACTACTTTTGGTACTGTTAACGATGCGCTGAAGTTCACAGTCTACTTTGACGGAAAGGAACTCATGCAGTACAATACAACAATGGCAGGACTCTCAGCCACATTCAAACCAAATGGAAAAACCCGGCTAAAATTCATTTCTTCGGTTTACAGAGCGAATGAAGAAGAGATCTACACCGTACAAGGTCAGTATTACATTGATCAGCTGGAAGCCGATCTTGGTAAACCAAGCTTTGGGCAAGTAGCATTTAACAGGGGGATTGGCACTTTCATAAACAACGGAAGAAATTATTTAACAGCCAGTGTTGTGAATTTTGAACACAAGGGCTCTCACGTTATAAATGAATCCTCTCAATTCCTATGGGGAGGGAGATTGCAGTTAGAGAATATTGAAGATAAATTAAGTGAGTGGAAAAGCATGGATTCGGCCGGATATCTTGTACCCTACAGTGCCAATTCCATTGAGTTAACGGATGTGTACAAAACAAAGATCTCTTTACCAAGTCAAAGAAGTCAGCTTTACTCGCAATACAATCTTACGAAGAGTTTGAAAGATTCAAGCACTTTTTTTCTGACTGCAGGAGTCAGAGCCAATTACTGGACAGTCAATGAACAACTATTGATCTCGCCGAGAGTAACAATGGCCTACAAACCCAAATGGAAAGCCGACTGGATGTTTAAATTAAGCAGTGGATTGTATTACCAGCCTCCTTTCTACAGAGAGTTAAGGGGATTGGATGGAAAGGTGAATACCACTGTGAAAGCGCAGCAATCTATACACATTGTTTTCAGCGGAGACTACATTTTCAAAATGTGGGAAAGACCATTCAAACTCATTACTGCACTTTACTATAAGAATTTAAGCAGCATCATCCCTTACGAAGTTGATAATGTCAGAATAAGGTATTTTGCAAACAACAACACAAAAGGTTATGCAACCGGAATTGACCTGAGAATAAACGGAGAATTTGTGAAAGGAGTTGAGAGTTGGGCCAGCATAGGGTTAATGCGAACATATGAATATTCGAAAGACAATATCCATTACATCTATTACAACAAGAGAAATGAAGAGATCATCAGAGGATATACATTCGATCAGGTGAAGGCAGACAGTGTTCAGGTAGATCCGGGATTCATACCAAGGCCAACCGATCAGCTTGTTACTTTTGGACTTTTCTTTCAAGACTATTTACCTAAAGCACCCGCTTTTAAATTCAACATGAATCTTCAGTTCGGGAGTGGATTACCATTCGGTCCACCAACGCATATCCGATGGCAGCAGGTTTTGAGGATGCCCCCTTATCGCAGAGTAGACGCAGGATTTGCCTATAACGTTTTGAAATCCGGCAGAGAATTCAAAAGAAAATCAGCAACTAATCACTTAAAAGAAATGTGGGTTTATCTGGAAGTATTTAATCTACTACAGGTGCAAAACACAGTGAGTTTTACCTGGATACAGGATGTGACCGGGAATCGCTATGCCGTTCCAAATTACCTAACTAACCGTCAGCTTAACCTGCGTCTTCAAATAAGATTCTAAAAGAAGTGCTTTTAATGAAAATTATTTAAATTTGATAAACAATTAAAAGAAAAGATCATGTTTGACTTAAAGACCGCGATGACCAATATCGCTCAAAGATGGAAGTATAAAATGGACGAGGTTAGCCCGGGAGTATTCCGGTTAGACGTGGCCATCAAAATGAAAGATGAAAGCTGGAGGTATCAATTCGTTTACGCCTGGATAATCCCCGGCCGTCATTTCGGTAAAGATGTTGTTTACATGAACAGCCGTTGTGGAGAATACAATCCAAACCTCAACCACTACAAACTATTGAAAGAAGGTGGTTATGGAACTTATGCCCAGGTAACAGTTACCACAGACAAAAGAGCGAATGGTGAACCCTGTGAAACGATTATTGTGCAGGCAGTTCAACCTGTTGAATTAACCAGCGAAGCTATTTTAAACGAGGTGCTTTACGATGTAGCTTACAATGCAGATATTATTGAAGAAAGTTACTTCGGAGGAGATAATAACTAAGCGACAAATTGCTAAAAACAGTCTTTAACACCTGTCTTCGCTTTTTAACAAAGTAGGCTCTTTAACGGTATATCTTTATTTGTTGATATCAGTATTTTTTATTTACTTGCGCTGATTTAATCCTTCAAAAACACTATTTTGTCGATGAATATCAAGAAAAATTTAACAAACAGGAAATTCATTACACCTGTAATTTTTGGATTGCTTTCAGCAATCACACTCACCTCTTGTGGTGGTGGAAAAAAAGATGAAAATGGAAAAGACGAAATTGTAGAGACTGCAGATACTGTAAAGACTTCCGTCCTGAACATTGGCGGGCAGCTTTTCAGTGTACCTTCACCAATACAAACGGCTTTATTGATCCAGAAAAGTGGAATAACCTATGATAAGTCCGTATTATCGGCCTCAAATAAGGTAAACACCCTTTCCACCGATTTCGCGAGGTCTTTGAACCTTGGAATTTACGGAGCTGATCTGGGTTATGTGTCATTATATAATCAAACACAGGATGCTTTGGGTTACTTGGCAGCCGTTAAACAACTGGCTGATAAATTAGGTATCTCTGCTGCTTTCGATGCATCGACGATGGAACGTATTCAGAAAAACGTAACCAACAAAGACAGCATGATGGTTTTGGTGGGAATTGCTTACAGAGGAAGTGATAATTACCTGAAGAATAATCAGCGTACAGATCTTAGCAGTCTTATTCTAACCGGTGGATGGCTGGAAAGTATGCATTTTTCAGTAAGTGCATATAAGACCAAGCCAAATGACGATATCAAATGGCGTATAGCTGAGCAGAAACTTGCACTGAATAGTTTGATCAGTATTTTATCCGGCAATCAGACAAAAGAAGTATCAGATCTAGTTGCACAGATGAAGGACCTTTCTAAAATTTACGAAGGAATTACATTTACATACAAGTATGAAGCTCCAACTGATGACTCGCTAAAAAAAGTGACGTACATTAACAGTCGTACAGAAGTAACAGTAACTGACGAACAAATTGTAAAGATCAGCGAAAAGGTAAAGGAGATCAGAGATAAAATTCTCAATTCTTCTCAGTCATAAAAATTCATTAAGATCAGATATGAAAAAATTAGTCATAGCTTTTTCCCTTGTAATTGCAGGTGCCTGCATCAATAAAGTGAATGCGCAGTGTGATACTATAGCAAACATCTGCTATAAACACATCACGTCACAATTCATTTCAGATGGTCAGTTGTATCGCGCCCTGTTATTGAATTCAGAAGAAACCGCGGAATTCCATTCCACCTTCTTCGGAGAAACCACCTACCGTATTGCTGCCTGCAGTGGTACCGGAGACGGAAATCTTGTATTTAATATCTACGATCAGGAAAGAAATCTTTTATTCACCAATAAGAAACAAAAGAATGCTCCTTATTGGGATTTTAAAGTGAAATCTACATTGGAAGTCGTTATTGAAGGGCAATTAGATGCGAACAGAAATCCAGGCTCCGGTTGTGCGGTGATCTTGATCGGATTCAAGCAAAAATAAGCTCAATTTCTATTAAAAAATATGAAGGATAAAGTGGTACTTTATCCTTTTTTCGTATCTTAGTTTTCTGTATTTCAATTTTACGAAAACAACGATTTTGATGAAATTCACCTTCACATTATTCCTCATTGGCTTCATGAATATGATGTTGGCTCAGGATTGTGAATTTAAAAGCGACACGATCTTTGTTCCAAAGGAGAAGAAAACCTTGCAATCAGAGGTTTTAGAAGCAACACTTCGCAACGGATCGGTTGTTCAATTGATCAAAGCGCCAAACGGTAAACTTTATATGAAACTCATCGTAACTGAAAATCTATATTTTGACAAGATCGATCAACTGGAAGTAAAATCAGGAAGTAAAAGTTTTTACGTGAAAGATGCAAAACATTATCAATACACTAAACACAAGGGCTATTATTTTTTTGAGATCTATAAGAATTATGTGGTAACGTTAAAAGACAATGGACTAACAGGAATACTTTTTGGAAAAGCGGAAACCGAATTCACACGATCAGATTCAAACTTAATTAAAAAAACGGCGGCTTGCTTTTATGAAAGCTTAGCCGAAAAAAAATAAAATACTATGAGCGAACGAATACTTAGAGCCCTCATGCAGATGTTCTCGATCATTGCAAAGGTCGACGGCATCAACAACACAGGAAGGCAAATAGTACAATCCTTTCTAAAGCAGCAGTTGAGTGCTGAACAGGTGGAGACCTACTTAAAGATTTTTGATGAATATCTTGAATCAAATACTGCTGCCAGCAAAAAGAAAGAAGGTGCAGCAAAGCGTACTTCACTCAACTCAGTTAAAGTACTTAAGATCTGTACACAAATCAACCAGGAACTGGAACAAACGCAGAAAGTGATCGTGTTGCTTCGTTTGCTGGAATTCATTTACTCAAGTAACGAGATCTCAGAACAGGAATATGAATTCGTAGTAACAGTGGCCGACACCTTCAACATCCCAAATGAAGAATTCACTTTACTGAAATCCTTCATTGAAGATAAGGTTGAGATCATTCCCGATAATTCGCATGTTCTTGTCATCAACAACAAAGAAGAAGGATACCAGAATCACACCAAGCACATGTACAACGATACCGTCACAACCGACATTCGTATCGTAAACATTCAAAGTGTGGGTATGTACGCGCTGCGTCTATATGGTAATACAGAACTCATTCTGAATGGACAAAGCATCTCTAAAGAACGTGTACACATTTTCACTCCCGGATCTTCTATCAGGTCAAGCAAAATAAAACCGATCTATTACTCTGATGTGATCAGTCGATTCCTTAGTGATGAATCACAATTGAAAGTCACATTCGAAGTGAAGAACCTTGAGTATAAATTCAAAGGTGGAAAACTCGGTCTGCGCGACGTGAATATCAATGAGGAAAGCGGAAAATTGATCGGTATCATGGGTGGTTCAGGTGCAGGTAAGTCAACTTTACTGAATGTACTCAACAGCATGGAAACGCCAAGTGGTGGTTCCGTAAAGATCAACGGAAAGAACATACACACGGAAAGTGGGGAACTGGAGGGAGTGATCGGGCATGTCAGTCAGGATGACTTGCTAATAGAGGAATTAACTGTTTATCAGAATCTATTCTATAATGCAAAACTCTGCTTCGGAAATTTAAGTGATGAGGAGATTAAAAAACGATGCATACATCTACTTGCCGAGTTAGGCTTGAGCGAAACCAGCAATTTAAAGGTAGGTTCTCCTTTGGAAAAGACCATTTCAGGAGGACAACGTAAACGTTTGAACATCGCATTGGAACTTGTGAGAGAGCCAAGTGTACTTTTTGTGGATGAGCCAACTTCCGGACTTTCTTCCCGTGACTCTGAAAACATCATGGACCTGCTTAAAGAACTTGCTTTGAAAGGCAAGCTGATCTTTGTTGTGATCCATCAGCCATCCAGCGATATCTACAAGATGTTTGACAAGCTGATGATACTTGATGTGGGCGGTTATCCGATCTATTACGGAAATCCTGTTGATGCCGTTAGTTACTTTAAGCGTCTTGTCAATCATGTGAATGCTGAAGAATCAGAATGCGTTCATTGTGGTAACGTGAATCCGGAACAGATCTTCAACATCATTGAAAGCAAAGTATTGGATGAATACGGACATTTGACTTACACAAGAAAAGTTACACCGGCAGAGTGGAATGTTCACTACAAGGAGTTGATCGAAAGCAACATTCACTCAGACAAAAAACACACCGAGATCCCTGAAAGTATTTTTAAAATTCCGAATGTACTGAAGCAGTTCAAAGTGTTTTTGACAAGGGATGTGAAAAGTAAATTGACGAACACTCAATACCTGCTCATTAACTTTTTGGAAGCACCGCTTCTTGCCTTTATACTTGCTTACCTGGTACGTTATTTCAATTCAGACGTAGACACCAGTAAGGGATATGTATTCAGTGAGAACGACAATATTCCGGCTTACATGTTCATGTCCGTTGTGGTTGCTCTCTTCATAGGACTTACTGTTAGTGCGGAAGAGATCATCCGTGACAGAAAGATCAGAAAAAGAGAATCCTTTCTGAATCTGAGTAAAGGAAGTTATTTGTGGAGCAAGATCATCATCATGTTCGTCCTTTCAGCCATACAAACGATCACTTTTGTAATTGTAGGTAATTCCGTATTGGGAATAAAAGGAATGTATGGAGACTACTGGATCGTACTTTTCACCACTTCCTGCTTTGCCAACATGCTGGGACTGAATATTTCTTCATCCTTCAATAGTGCTGTGACCATTTATATTTTGATACCATTCCTTATCATACCTCAGCTTTTGCTTGCGGGTGTGGTAGTGAAATTCGACAAACTGAATCCAACACTTGCGAAACAAGGTGGTGTTCCTGTGGTAGGCGAAATGATGGCCAGTCGCTGGGCATTCGAAGCATTGGCAGTAAATCAATTCAAGGAAAATGCCTTTGAAAAGAATTTTTACAAATACGATAAAACGATCAGTGTAGCTCAGTATAAAAAAGACTACTGGCATACTAAACTCGATCAGAAAATAACCAAGATCGAAAATGAATACAAAGAAGGCAAGACGAACGAACAGATAAAAGAGGACATTGAATTATTATACAACGAGATCTCCAAAGAATGTCGATTGAACAAGAAAGTAAAATGTGAGGTATTGGATCAGATCAATGTAAAAGGTTACAATGTAGCTTTAGGAGTAGCATTGAGAAAAGGATATCTGAAAGATGTAAAAGATCATTACATCACCATGAATAACAATGCCTATAACAAAAGAGAAGAGTTGAATCGTTCCATGCAAGGTGACAAGGCCGCACATGAGAAATTCCTGAAACTGCAATCCGAGTACGACAATGAAAATCTCAATAATTTAGTAAAGAACGCAAGTGAGGTTTTCAATAAATGTGTGGAGAAAGACGGGAAATTGATCCAGCTAACTGATCCTGTATTTCTGGATCCTACTGATTCAAAATTGGGAAGAGCTCACTTTTTTGCGCCTAGAAAGAATCTGTTCGGTACTTATTACAGCACCTTCTGTTTCAATTTATGTGTGATTTGGTTCATGAGCTTTACCTTAATGGTAACACTCTATTTTGATGTGTTCAAGAAAGTACTTGATCTCTTTGGGAACATCAACTTTTTCCGGAAAAAGAGAGCCTGATATTTTGTTCATGATTCAGGGAAAAATTAACTGAACTGCTTTACGTCAGCTGCAGATATTTCTTTTCCACCTAATATGATAAGGCGTTCGATCACGTTTCTGAATTCCCTTATATTTCCGGGCCATGAGCGATTTTTTAATGCAAGAAGCGCTTCTGGAGTGATCACTTTTTTTGCAGAGCCCATTTCTTCGCAGATCTGATCCAGAAAATAATTCACTAAAAGCGGGATATCATCTTTTCTTTCATCCAACGATGGAACATGGATTGGAATGACCGCCAAACGATGAAAAAGATCTCTTCGGAAAGTTTCTTTCTCAATTTCTTTCTCAAGATCCTTATTTGTAGCAGCCACCACTCTCACATTCACTTTAATTTCCTTATCCCCTCCTACCCTTGTGATCTTATTTTCCTGCAAGGCTCTGAGTACTTTTGCTTGTGCACTCAGACTCATATCACCGATCTCATCTAAAAAAAGTGTGCCTCCTTCAGCCAGCTCAAATTTTCCTTTGCGCTGTGCCACTGCACTTGTGAACGAACCTTTCTCATGTCCAAATAACTCACTTTCGATCAACTCAGAAGGAATGGCTGCGCAATTCACTTCGATCAAAGGGCCATTCGCTCTGTTGCTTTTTTCATGCAGCCATTTTGCCACTAATTCTTTTCCACTTCCGTTCGCTCCGGTAATAAGAACTTTTGCATCGGTAGGTGCTACCTTTTCGATAATATCCTTGATCGCCTTGATTGCAGGAGCCTCACCGATCATATCCACAACTTTCGTGATCTTCTTTTTCAGTGTCTTGGTTTCGGAAACCAATTCACCTTTTTCCAAAGCATTTCGCACACAGACGAGGAGACGGTTCAGGTCTATTGGTTTGGCCAGGTAATCATATGCGCCTTTCTTCACCGCATCAACCGCGGTTTCGATATTTCCATGACCACTCATAATGATCACCGTACTCTGAATATTTGCCTCGATCAATTTCTGCAGTAATTCGATCCCATCCAGTTTAGGCATTTTGATATCGCTTAAAATAATATCGTAACCATTTTTCAGTGACATGTTCAAACCCATCATGCCTTCTTCGGCCTCTTCAACTTTATGATTTTCATATTCGAGGATCTCTTTAATCGATCTTCTGATCGCCTTCTCATCATCTATTACTAATATCTTTGCCATAAGGAAACAAATTTATGAATTGATTTCTTTTAAATATACAGCAAGCGCACCCTCTTTTAAGGAATAGGTTGACACCCTCAGCTTACGTAATCCGGCTAACTTCAGCACATACTCAATTAGTAAACAAGATATCACGATCATATCAAAACGCATGGGAACCAATCCTTTGATTTCCCTTCTTTCCGACAATGTGCTGTGTTTCACCTTTTCTGATATCTTATTCAGAAGATCGTTATCAACTTCGTAACAGGTCTTTGAATCTGTGAATTCTTCCCCTCCAAATTCTCCGTGGATCATTTCAATGATGGAATCAAATGCGCCTGAAGTCCCGATCAATTCAACAGGAGGAAATTCAGCTATTGCCTTTTTCAAGTCGGCTGACTCTTCATCAAGATAAGCAAACAAATCCTTCACTTCTTTATTCAGAATTGGATCAGAAGGATTGAAACGTTGAAGTAAGCGTGAGGCGCCAAGATTAAAACTCTTCTTCCAATAAATTCTCTCTCTGTCTGCCAAAATGAACTCCGTGCTTCCACCTCCAATATCCATGATAAGGGAAATTCCATTCAAGAGGGGGACTGCTTCCCTGCAACCGGCATAGATCAGCATGGCTTCTTCGTTTCCATCGATCACTTTCAAATCCAATCCAGCTCGTTCTTTGACCATTTTAACAAAATCTTTTCCATTAACGGCATCCCTTATTGCAGATGTTGCAAAAGCAAGGACTTTATCCACTATGAATTCATCAATGATTGCTTTGAATTCAATAAGGGCATCAATTCCCCTCAGAAAAGGAATTTCGGCAATAAATCCCTGATTGATGGCAGACTCTCCGAGTTTAACGGCAGAACGAGTATTGAATACTTGCTTGCAAGAACCGTTTTCAACATCCACTATGAGGATGTTAAATGTATTGGTACCACAGTCGATTACAGCTATTCTCACCGCTTAAATATACATTAATTTTCGACGAATTTTTTTGATTGAGTCACTAAATAATTTAAATTTATCTACCTAACAAACCAATTTTATTAAAATGAAAAAACTCCTATTTGCCATCTTCGCTTGTTTAGCTTTAAGTCAAACATTTGGTCAAGCCGTACGTCCTGAATACATTGAGGGAAAAGTTTACGTGAAGTTCATCCCAGCTATGTTGAAGGGTGTTGTAAAAGATGATCCAAGAAATTTGAATGTTTCAAAGATCTCCGCATTACGTGATCTCGTTACAAAATACGATATCACCAACGTTTCAAAACCTTTTTATCAGGCAGATGACGATGCAAAATTGCCTTATATCGTTCAGATCAATTTCAATAAGAAGAACAAGGTGGAAGAGTTGATCGAAGATATGTACGCGAATAGCGGAGTGGAATATGCGGAGAAGGTACCGGCAGTATATACTTATACAACACCTAACGATCCTTTATACGGAAATCAAATAACTGAAATGAACCAGATCCTTGCACCAACTGCTTGGGATGTTTTCAACCAAAACACAAATTTAAAGGTTGCCGTTGTTGATAACGCTGTGATGTGGACACATGTGGATCTTGTGGCAAATACCTATACAAATGCCATTGAAGCTGCAGGGGTAGCAGGAGTTGATGATGATGGTAATGGTTATATTGATGATGTTAATGGCTATGATGTTGCTGATAACGACCCTAGCGCTGTTCCTTCTCACTCTACCATGTGGCACGGTACACATTGTGCCGGTACAGTAGGTGCAAGAAATAACAATGGAATTGGAATTGGTTCTATCGGATGGAATTTAAAAATTATTCCGGTTAAATGTTCTGTTAATGGCCCTAGTAATACAACAATGGACAACGCCTATGGAGGGGTAGTTTATGCTGCAAAAGCTAATGCCCGTGTCATCTCTTGTTCATGGGGTGGAACGACCGGAGGGCAAGCAGGACAAGATGTGATCAACTACGCTTGGAACAAAGGATGTTTGATCGTTGCTGCAGCTGGTAATAACGGCAACAATGTATTGCATTATCCCGGAGCATACCAGAATGTTTATTGTGTTGCGGCTGTTGCAAGTAATGATGTTAAAGCATGGTTCTCAAGTTTCGGTCAATCCGGAAATCAATGGGTAGACATCAGCGCTCCTGGCGTAAGCATTTATAGTACCCTTGCTTATACAGGAACCCCTCAATATGGAGATTCTGACGGAACTTCGATGGCGACTCCAATGGTAGCTGGACTTTGTGGATTAATGATGTCTTATGTTCCTCAAATGACCAGAGCGAATGTGATGAACTGCATCAATACAACTGCTGCGAATATTTATACGATTGGAGGAAACGCTGCTTACATTCCGGGTAATCAATTAGGCGCCGGAAGGATCAATGCCACAGCCGCTATGAACTGCGCTACCGGATGGTTATCTGCTCCACCTATCGCTAACTTTTTTACAACTGTAAAGAATACCTGTCCGAATACACCTATTACTTTCCAAGATAGTTCACTTTATATTTATAATCCTGCAGTATGGAGCTGGACCTTTCAAGCAGGAACTCCTGCAACTTCCAGTTCATCTATGCCGGTCGTACAATGGGCAGCACCCGGAACTTATTCTGTGCGTATGACATTAAGTACTCCGAATGGAAGTAATACGATAACTAAGTTGTCTTATATTAACGTTAGCAACCCAATTGCCTTACCTTTGAATGAAGGCTTCCAAAATGCCACTTTTGTTCCAGCTAACTGGACCCCTGTGAACATCGGTAATGACAATGTCTATTGGACGAGAACAGTAAACGTTGGGGGATTTGGGACAAGCACCGCTTGTGCATTGTTCGACAATGCAGGTTTAGATGCGGGTGGTGATCGAGATGAAATGCGAACGCCAAAGTATAACTGTTCAAATGTAGTCTCTGCAAGATTACGTTTTGATGTTGCTTATAAGGTTCTTAACAATGTTGAGTCGGACACACTTCGAGTTAATGTGACTACAAATTGTGGTACTTCTTGGACCAATTTATATGCAAAGGGAGGTGCATCATTAGCAACTGCCCCACTAACTCCAACTCAATATCCTCTTTGGGTACCTGCCGCTAATCAATGGCGAAAAGACACGATTGATGTAACTAGCTTTGTGCAGAGTCAACCTAATGTCATGTTCTCATTCGTAAATCATGGACATTATGGACAAGGGACTTATTTAGATAATATCAATCTATATTTCCCTGCACCGGTCGTTAACTTTACAAATTCTGCCCCTGTTTGTCCGGGTGGTAACTTAACTTATACCAATCAATCTACCGGAGCTGCGAGTTATTCCTGGAATTTCGGAGGAGGAACTCCTGCAACTTCTACCCTATCAAATCCTGGAGCAATTACCTATACCGCAGGCGGCGTTTTCACCACCACATTGACTGCATGGAATGGAACTACAGCAACTGTGTTTACAAAAACAGTTCAAATAAATCCAACACCAACAATTGCAGTGAACAGTCAGACTATTTGTTTAGGTGGTACTGCTACCTTGAGTGCTAACGGTGCTTCTACTTATACATGGAGTACAGGATTGATCGGAAATCCACTTATGGTCTCACCTGGTTCGAATACAGTTTATACAGTAAGCGGAACTTCTTTAGGATGTGTTTCCGCACCCACTACTGTTAGTGTAACAATTGGTTCACAACTATCTGTATTCATCACTCCAAGTAGTCCTAGTATCTGTGCTTCCGGAACAAGTTCATTGGTAGCAAGTGGTGCTACAAGTTATACCTGGAACACAGGTTCTAATGCGACAACAATTGTAGTTACACCGACAACAAGCACTACGTATTCAATCATCGGAACCAATGGCGCATGTTCTGGAACAACCATGATCACATTAACTGTTGTTCCTACACCAAGTATCAATTTGACTGTAAGCCCTTCAGCATCAATTTGTCCTGGCAATACAGCAACATTAACAGCTGCAGGGTTCTATACAACGTATACATGGGTAACTCCAACTGTTGTTGCCAATTCGATAACTGTATCTCCAGGTTCTAATACATCGTATACTGTGTTTGGAAGCGGACCTAACGGTTGCAGCACCAGCAGCGTTGTGAATATCATTATCAAACCGGTTCCATCTGCTGTCATTACAACTACAGATGCTTCTTGCGCAGGTTGTCCGGATGGTGAGGCTGTAGTTACTGTAACTTCCGGTGTTGGACCTTACACCTATCAATGGTTACCAGTTGGTGGAACTCAAAGTTTTGTTAGTGGATTCAACCCTGGTTGTTATTCTGTGAACATTAACAGTGCGAACGGATGTTCAACTCAACAAACTTTATGCATTGGCTTCAATACAGGGATCAATAAGTCAAATGTCAACAATTTCAAGGGACTACTCATCTTCCCTAACCCGGCATTGAATTATGTCATGATCGATTTCCAAGGAAGAAATTTCTCCGTGAATCTTTACAATAATTTAGGGCAACTGATCTACGAGAAAAAGAACAATGCGAACTTCACTTTGATTCAACTGCAAGAATATGCAAAAGGTATTTACACGATCGAAGTAGCAGAAGGAAGCGAAATTGTGAGGAAGAAACTGATCATTCAATAGAAGAATTCAACTTTCATAAAAAAACCGTTCTCAAAAGGAACGGTTTTTTTATAGATGCATTTTTACATCCGGCAATAAAGTGAGTGGGGAAAATTCGTTTCGAAGAAATTTGATATAAGCTCCCGCCCCTATCATAGCTGCATTATCGGTGCAATATTCAAAAGGTGGAATATATGCTTTTATCTTCCTGTTATCAGTTAATTGAACAACTCTTTCTCTTAACCTAGTATTGGCAGAAACACCACCTGCCAATGCAAGATCACAAGTAGTATGTGATTCAAGAGCCAATGCTGTCGTTTTTAGCAGTGAACTGATCAAATGTTCCTGATACGATGCACAAATATCCTTTATATTGTTCTCAACGAATAAAGGGTCTGCCTTAACATGATCTCGAATGAAATAAAGAAAAGAGGTTTTAATTCCGCTGAAACTAAAATCAAATTTTGGGACACGAGAACCGGCAAAGTTGAAGCGATTTCTGTCACCTTCTTTCGCATATTTATCAATGAAGGGTCCACCAGGATAAGGTAATCCAAGGATCTTGGCAGCTTTATCAAAGGCTTCACCAACAGCATCATCGATCGTCTGACCCAGCACCTCGAATTCAAAATGATCTTTCACCAACACCAGTTGGGTATGACCACCGCTGACCGTAAGACAAATAAAGGGAAAACGTGGAGTTTCTTTTTTCCCTTTCTCATCTTCCAGAAAATGTGCAAGAATATGTGCCTGCATGTGATTCACAGAGATCAAGGGTATTTGAAGTGCAAGCGAAAGCGATTTAGCAAAACTGATCCCTACAAGTAAACTCCCCATTAAACCTGGGCCTGAGGTCACTGCGACAGCATCCAGTTGCTTTGCCTCAATGCCTGCCTTTTTCAAAGCTGCACTCACCACAGGTACAATGTTCTTTTCATGATCTCTGCCAGCCAATTCAGGTACTACCCCACCATATTGTTCGTGAATTTTTTGAGAAGCAGTGATATTTGAAAGGACAAAATGATTTCGCATCACTGCTACTGAAGTATCATCACAACTACTTTCAATTGCAAGAATATAGATGTCCTTTTTTTGCATTTTTTTAATGAAGCCTAAGCATATTTTAACTTATCTTTATGCTGAAGGATGCTCCGTAAAGTTACAAGAATATTAATAAAAAGTACCGGTATTTTAGCGATCGTCCTCCTTCTACTGCTTTCTTTTCTCTATTTCGCCATACAATCGCATTCTTTTCAGACCTGGCTTGGAAACAAAGCAGGAGCTTACCTTAGTAAAGAACTGAATACGGAGATCAGGATCCAAAGGATAGCAATCGACTTTTTCGAAAAAGCAGAGTTGATCGGAGTTTTTGTTGAAGACCTGCATCAGGACACTTTACTTTATGGAGATATAAATGTTTCCATCAAAGATCTAGACTACAAAAAAAAGAGATTAAAGGTGAAGGACATCACATTGCGTGATGTTAATGCCAAGATCATAAAGTACAAGAACGATTCAACTTTAAACCTTCAATTCTTAGTTGACTATTTCTCTGGTCCCGCAAAGATCGACACCAGCACGCAGAAGGGCTGGGATGTTGATCCGGGAGAATTGCTGCTTGAAAACATTGCATTCACATTCAGAAATGAAGATCATGATCAGCAAGTCACAAGGAACATGAATTTCAATGGACTATCATTCAGAAATACATTCGCGAAGATCAGCAACATAAAAATTGGAGAAGAAGAATTCAGCGCAAACATCAGAGGCCTGCGCACAGAAGAACAAAGTGGATTTTCTTTAAGCAATCTTACGGTCAATGCAAAGATCAGCTATCGTGAACTTGTTCTCAATCGCTTGTTCCTACGTACCAAAAACACCCTCATCAAAGGCCAGATCAAATTCAAATACAATGACTGGTCAGACTATTCGGATTTTATGAATAAGATCAAGATGAATTGCCAGCTTGAGAACACCTATGTGAATTTTGGCGACATTGCCTTTTTTGCAAAAGAACTGAACGGGTTGAATGAGACCGTTTATCTTTCAGGAAAAGTGCGAGGATATGTGACTGATTTGAATCTGAATGATTTTAAACTGGAATACGGTAAATACACCAAGTTCTACGGAAACCTTGTATTGACAGGGATTCCGAATCTAACTACCGGTTTCCTCAGAATGGATGCAAAGGAGATCTCTTCACATTATGAAGATCTGGCTAGAATTCCCTCCTATCCTTTTTCAGAGGGAAAGAAACTGGAGATCCCGAAACAACTAATTCCATTTGGAACAATGTCCTATAAAGGGAAATTTGACGGGTTCCTGAAAGATTTTGCAGTGAACGGAATTCTTGCCACCGATCTTGGTAAGATCAGAACGGAAGTACTGATCACATTGGGCGATCGCACAGATGACACACAATACAAAGGAACCATTGAAACAGAGAATTTCAATGTAGGAGCAATTGGAGGAATAAAGGGAATCAACGGTCTTACGTTCAAAGGCGCTGTAAAAGGAAAAGGAATATCAATGGCTTCACTGAACACCGAAATTCAGGGTGATGTTAGCACGATCAATTATAATAATTACACTTATAGAAATATTGTTCTGAACGGAGTTTTCAAAGAAAAAATTTTCAGTGGTAAACTCGTAAGCAACGATGTGAATGCCAATTTTGATTTTGACGGTAAAATAAGTTTTAAAAATAAAATTCCGGAAATGGACTTTATTTCAACTATCACTAAAGTAGATCTTCAGGCCCTTCATTTCAGTTCGCAGAAGGCAATTATTTCATCTCAGGTACTCATTGTTCTAAAAGGAGATGAATTGGATAACCTGACAGGCAATATCAATCTGGACAACACACATTATACCAATAGTGATAAAGAATTCAAGCTAAGTACCTTTGATCTCGATCTCGATCAGGATGCTCTTGATAAAAAAATAAGGATCAGTTCCAACTACTTCAATTTTGATATGGGAGGAAAATTCAAACTAAGCAATTTGAATGGAGCATTCAATCACTTTCTTTCGTCTTATTACCCCGCGTTCGTAAAAAAGATCAAAACAAAAACGCCTTACACCGACGCCTTTACTTTTTCAATAAAAATTAAAAAATTCAATACCATACAGGAATTACTCGTGAATTCCCTCATGATCAGTCCTAATACACAGATCGGTGGAGAATTTGATATTACCCGAAATCTGTTCAACATCAATCTCAAGTCTGATTCTGTCAGAATTGCGGGCGCTACCTTCAACAAAAGCACAGTGGAATCATTTTCTAAGAACAATAAAATAAATATTGTTGTGAAAGCAAGCGATATTCAGCTTACTGACAGTATCAAACTCGAAAATTACTTCAGTTATTTTGTTTCGCAGGATAAGGATACAAAATTCAATCTTGAATGGGACAACAAGATCCAACCTAAAAATGCAGGAAGGGTTTTTGGTAAGCTCACTTTCAATAACAGTCTGGCCACGCTTAATTTTGAAAAATTCTTCATTACCGCGAGAGACTGTACATGGAATATGATCACATCCAATCCAACTGTTTTAGATACAACAGGTAAACTTACCGTCAATCCTATTAAATTTGCAAGTAACATTCAGGAAATTTCTGTCGGTGGTGCTTTGTCAAAGATCAGAGAAGACAGTCTCGCTATCAACACCCACAGTATTCAACTAGAACCCTTCAATCCCCTTCTCAAAGCAATAGGATTGAATCTGGAAGGGATCATGAACGGAAATGTCTCTTTATATAAACATGATGGTTTTGCATTTGGAAGCGACCTTGCTTTCGCACATTTCAAGATCAATAACAATGCACTTGGAAGAGTGGTATTGAAGACGCGCTATAATTCGGGTGACAAGAACATTCATTTGAATGGATACACTTCTATGGGACTTCCGGATCTGGAAGGAAACGAAACGAAGAATATTTCATTCAATGGTTATTATTACATGGATAAGAGAGACGAGACCATTGATGTTGATTTCAAGGCTTCGCCTGCTAACCTTAAACTTTTAAATCCTTTGTTATCGGGGATTATGACCATTAACAATGCACTCGTAGTTGGTGGTGGAAAGATACATGGTACTCCTTCCAATCTGAAGATCGATGGAAAATTAAAATTGTATAACAGCGATATTAAAATTGATTATACCAATGTGAATTACAATATCACCGGGGAGATTGAGATCATGCCGGACCAGATCCGTTTCAGTGATCTGCTGATGAAGGAAAGAGGATCGAAATCTATTTCTCAGGGTACGATCAACGGAAATATTTTCCATACTAATTTCACGAAAATGCAGCTGGATTATGATATTACTTATAAGAACATGATGGTATTGAATACAACGGAAAAGGAAAACAAAACTTTCTACGGGAAAATATTCGGTACCGGAAATATTGGTATCTGGGGATTTTTAAATAATCTGCACATGCAGGTGATCGATACAACAACCAAAGGATCTAGATTCTATATGCCACTGGATGGTCCGGCTGAAGTTGAAGAAAGTGATTTTATTCATTTTGTAAAAAAAGACACCAACAAAGTGAAGAAGGATGATAAACTAACAGGATTCAACCTGGACATGTACGTGAATGCAACACCCGATCTGAACGCGCAGATCATTCTTGACAAGCGTACCGGTGATATCCTGAACGTACAAGGAGCAGGTGACCTCAGCCTCAAGATCAACACCCTTGGGAAATTTGAGATGTTCGGAGACTATATCATGACGGATGGAGATTATCGCTTTACACTGGAGAATGTGATCAATAAAAAATTTGATATTGATGCCGGAAGCTCTATTTCCTGGAGCGGAGATCCTTTGGGTGCAGAGATCAATATCATCACCAGTTACCGTCAACGTGCATCCGTTGCCTCCTTATTGAATGATACATCCGGAACTTACAAAGGAAGAGTTCCGGTGGATTGTAAATTGAAGATCAGTGATAAATTATTTTCTCCTGACATTAAATTCATGCTGAATTTCCCAACCATCGATGCAACTGCAAGAGCAAGGATCAATAATTTATTAAGTGATGAGATGGAATTGAACCGACAGGTCTTCTCCTTCTTGTTATTCAGAACTTTTGTTACGCCACAGATCTACAATGCATCCGGCGGAGGTGTAACAGCAGGTGGAGCCGCTGCTTCAACGGGAAGTGAATTATTGAGTAATCAGGTCAGTAACTTCTTGAATAGTTATGTAGGAAATATTACCGGGATGGAAGATCTGAATCTGGGTGTGAATTACCGGACAGGATCCCAAACCAGCGGCGATGCCGTGGATCTTGCTCTAAGTAAACAGCTCTTCAATAATAAAGTAAGCATTGATGGAAATTTTGGTGTGAACAACAATGCTACCGGAAACTCGAGTGGTATCATTGATGTGAATATTGAATATAAACTGACGGAAGACGGACGCTACAGAGTAAAAGGATTCAATCGCAGCAATGACAACACACAGATCACAACAACAGGTGGGCCATATACCCAGGGAATTGGACTATTTTACAGAGAGGAATTTGAAACTTTTAATGAACTGTTCAAACGTTATCTGAATAAGATCAAAAAGAAAGAAGAACCGAAAAGCGGAGGTTGAGTTTATTTCAATTCACCTTTATTCACCCAATCCTCAATTGCATATTGATTGAGTTCGTAATAATCCACTTTCTTCACAACTATACTGTTATCGAGATAATAGATCCTTGGTAAACTTGTTGAGGCCAGCTGCACAAATGTTTTTCCATTGCAATATGAATAAGGAATGTTATCTGCCTTCGTATCATCAATAAAGGTCTGGTATTTCTCTTTGTCCCCATTCAAAACAAAATAAATGGAAAGATCCGGATTGTTCTTTTTAATGAGCCTGAATTTTTTGGCGGCAATGCGACAATGTGGACAACTCAGACTTAAGAACGCAACCACATGTTTACCGGTCCTTAATTCCTGCTTCGGTACTTTTACTTTCACTGTATCTTCCGGCTGATACAAGAGATCCAGTTCCAGTTTGTAATCTACTTTCTCGTCCAGATTATTGCTCGTATAAGAATAATCAACCGGATTCATCACAAAAGGAACTGCAAAAGGAGAAAGTGCAAAGATCAGTAAGAATGTTTTGTTGTACTTGATCTTCCATCCTTCAAATAAAAAATAAACAACCAGTGCTCCGGCGATCATCACAATATTCTTGATGATAGCTTGCAAAGGAGTCATTTTTAAATGTTCACCAAAACAGCCACAGTTTCCTTGATTTCCACTCACCCCAATTTGGATAAGGAGATAAATGATAAAGAAAAGTAGAAGACCAACCGTTAAGGGTAAGGTGAATTTCTTTAGGTTATAATTAATGATCAAAAGTGCGCCAATGAAAAATTCAAGTCCTATCAAAATTCGGGCTATTACAGGAGCTGTGTACCAGTTCGCAATTCCAATATCTACAAAAGTAAATTCAAATGTTTCAATGACCGGATAAAGTTTGGTATAACCTGAATAAAGGAAAACAAGACCCAGCCCGATTGAGATAAGAGAGGCAGTGATTATTTTGAGCCATTTTTTCATCCGGCAACAAATTTAAGGCTTTATCCTTTTCGCCGATTCCTGTGTTATCTCTGTTTTTAAACAAAAAAAATCCCCGGTGTATGAAACCGGGGATCAAATTTTAAATAGTCAAGTATTAACCTAAATACTGTTGCAGCAATTTACTTCTGCTGCTGTGACGTAAGCGTCTGATAGCTTTCTCCTTGATCTGACGAACACGTTCGCGCGTTAAATCAAATTTATCACCTATCTCTTCTAATGTTAATCCGTGATTCAATCCAATTCCGAAGAATAATTTCACTACATCTCTTTCTCTTTCCGTCAATGTACTTAATGCACGGTCGATCTCCTTACTTAAACTTTCATTCATCAGACCGGTATCTGCTTTTGGTGAATCGGCATTTACCAATACATCCAACAAGGAACTTTCTTCACCATTCGCAAAAGGAGCATCCATACTTACATGGCGTCCACTTACTTTCATGGTATCGCTAACCTTATCAATTGGAAGATCCAAAATATCGGCTAATTCTTCAGCACTTGGCTCACGCTCAAATTCCTGCTCTAATTTGCTGTAGGCTTTGTTGATCTTATTCAATGATCCAACCTGATTCAAAGGTAAACGAACGATACGGCTTTGTTCAGCCAAAGCTTGTAAGATACTCTGACGGATCCACCATACAGCATAAGAAATGAATTTAAATCCACGGGTCTCATCGAAACGACGGGCCGCTTTTATCAATCCAAGATTTCCTTCATTGATCAGATCGGGCAAACTTAAACCTTGATTCTGGTATTGTTTCGCTACGGATACAACGAAACGTAGATTGGCTCTGGTCAGTTTTTCAAGAGCTGACTGATCTCCATCTTTAATTTTTTTAGCTAGTATAACCTCTTCTTCCGCGGTTATTAATTCCTCTCTACCAATCTCTTGCAGATATTTATCTAAAGAGGCACTTTCGCGGTTGGTGATCGATTTGGTAATTTTTAACTGTCTCATGCTGTGTGTTGTGTGTGGTGTGTGTTAAAATGCAAATATATAAAAAAACGGCATATTATCAAGAGCAAAATCATGTATATAACGTAAGTGAAGGGAAAAAGTTTCATTAATTCCCCCTTAATTACTCACATTTAATTCAATTCACTCTTAAATTCCACTTCTTTAACACTTTTCCGACTTAATTCCCCTTTTTCAGAATTTTTCTTTCAGTAAAAAATCGGGTAAGATTTGTTTCAGAGTTGATTTTTAAGACTTTGAACACATTGAAAAGTGCTGATTTTACACGATTCTGTGAAAATTTGAAAAGTGAAACTACGTGAAATCAAGGCATTTGGACCTGTTACTTGAATTAACAAAGCCCTATTGATAACCCCTCTTCTAATTAACACTGCAATGTTTACTTATAGTGATTCACGCAAGTAATTGCAGAACAAGCCCTAAGTACTTTTATACAAATCAAAAACCAAAATTTCAATGAATACCCAAACTTTAAAAACAGACCTTCAACAGGTATTAGATAACGACATTGCTCTGCGTAAAGAGTTCACAGACCTTAAACGTTCTTTGAGCGATTACCGCAATCAACTCATTATGCGTGATGAAGACTGCAAGCGTCTGCAGGTAACCATTGATGTATTGAATACCAAGCTCGTGGTTATGGAGCGTGACAATACAAATTACAAAGGTGAACTGGCAGCCTTTAAAGAATTGCGTGGTACCATCAAAGAACAACTTCACGCAAAACAAGAAGAAATTGACAGTCGCCTTTCTGAGATCGAATCACTTCGCAGTGAATTGACTCAATTAGCAGCTGATTATGAACAGAAGATCGAGACTTTTAAGAATGAGTCTGAATTCCGCGTTCATTCGATATTATCAGATTACAATGCACAGATCGCTGATCTTAAATCTTCAGCCTATTATAAAGAAATGGGATTGAAAGAAGAATTTGAGAATAGAGTGAATGAATTAAGTACAGGTTGGGCTGAAAAAGAAGAAGCTGTTTCTTATAAACACCAGGAAGAGATCGCCAGCTTGAAAAGTTCATGGGCTGAAGAGATCACTTTTCAACGCAATGAATTTCATGCACAGATCCAAAGGATCAACAGCGAAAATACAAGTACCATCAATGCTCTTACAACCGATCATGCAAAAGAAGTAGCTTACCTTACACATCAACATCAATTAACTGTTGCTGAACTGGATGATTCTTATTCAAAGAAGATCGAAGCACTGGAGTATACTTATAAGACAGAGATCTCAACTTTGAAACTGGAGCTGGAAGAGCAAAGAAATAAATTAACGAACGAATTAAGGTCTCATGTTGATTCGATCTCACAAGAATACTCTAATAAGGAACAGAAATTAGTTGCAGAATATGAGAATACCATCTCTGAATTGAAACTTTCTTCAGTAGCTGAAACTGAGTCTTTACGTTCATCGTATGAAAGCGAGATCGCGCAGTTGAAGATGACGAATGAAAGCATTCTGACCGAAATGACTGCTTCCTACGAAGATAAAATGAGTAATACACTTATTCATTCCAACGCACAAAACTCAAAATTGAACGAAGAACTCTCCAAAGTAAGAAATGAAGTGGAGAACTTTAGAATGAACAATGCCGAACTAAGTGATCTCAATGAAAAGTTAAATGCAAGCGTGAGTGATCTTACTTCTAAATTATCAACTACTGAATCAAAATTAAGTGAAGTAAGTTCTGACTTCGAAAGCTTCAAGCAAACATCTGCTCTTTCTGCTACTGAACAAGTAAGCGAATTGAACGCGCAAATGGAAAGCTTACATCTTGAACTTCAAAATCTAGGGATCGTTGTAGAATCACTAACTAATAAATTAGCGGAAACAGAAAGCTCAGTTGAAACAAAAACAAGTGAACTTGAATCTGCCAATGAAACGATACGTGGACTGAACGAACAATTGAATGTACTACAAGCAAGCGTTTCAGAAAAAGATGCTGCATTTGAAACCTTTAAATCAGAGCTGGAAACAACATTCAACGAAAAATTAGCAAGTTCTGAAACCGAATACACTAAACTACTTGCAGAAAATACCAATCTGATCACGGAGATCGACTTAGCTCAGGATAAGATCGAAGCACAAGAAAGTGAGCTTACCTTATTGAAAGCTGAACTGGAAGAGATGAGAGTTCAAAGCAGTGCGAGAGCGGAAGAATTAAAAGAAGTACTTAACTCGAAGAATTTTGAGATCGCTAACCTGGAAGGTAACAATGCCGGACTGACTCAACAGATCACTCAATTGAAATCAGAGATCAGTACTTTAATGACAGATCTGGAAACTTCAGGAATGGTGAACGAACAGTTAAGCTCACTTCAAAACAATTACGATATTCTGAACGAACAGAATTCTAATCTTTTGTCTGAGATCAACACACTTCAATCAACGATCACCAACTTGAATGACTCAACAAATGAATTGACAGAACGCATTGCTTCATACGAAACAGAGATCAGTAATATGAAGAACAATCCGGAAGTAAATGCCGAACAGGAAGCCTTTATTGACAAATTATTCAAACAAATTGATGGATTGAACGATGAAAAAATGGCTCTTCTGAATGAGAAGGAACAAATGGCCGTTCAATTGCTGAAAATGAATGAAGTGATCGGAGAATTAACACAACAAGTTGATAGTCATGATATTAGTGTTACAGATTTGAATAATCACAGGAAGAATGTTATATTAGCATCTAATTCGGGTGCGCCAAACGAAAGGTCGCACATGAAGAAACAAATTAACGAATTGGTGCGTGAAATTGATAAGTGCATTGCGTTGTTAAGTGCTTAATTGTAACGCCCTACTTTAATGAGTGAAGTAAACATAAAAGTTGAAATCGCCGGAAGCATTTTCCCCTTAAAGGTGAATGCCTCTGATGAACAGAACATTAAAGAGGCCGTTCAAATGATAAATAATAAACTGCATGAGTTTGAAAAAGCTTATGCCGTTAAGGATAAGAAAGATGTATTAGCCATGGTGATGCTGCAACTGGTGTCACAACTTTACAAACAGGCAAATACGGCGGAGCAGGAATTAAGTCATTTTAAACAATTATTTGCCGATGTAGAGGAAATGCTTCAACAGCATGTCCAAAACATAAACAATACTGCAGAATAACTTAGGTTTTCTGTTTTAATACACGCACAATTTTTAGGACCCGTTCTAAAATTTGTGCGTTTTTTTATTTAATAACCATCCGGACAAAAGGGCCGGAAAAAAGAAAGGAGAGAAATGGACCCAATCATCATCGCAATCATAGCCGGGGCTGCCGCCCTGGTGATCGGAATAATCGTCGGCTTTATCATCGGAGGCAGTAAACTTAACCGTAATGCCCGTAATGAAAAAGAGAATCTGATCAAAGAAGCACAAGTAAAGGCAGAGGCTACCAAACAGGAAAAGATCCTGCAAGCCAAGGAAAAATTCCTTCAGCTGAAATCAGAACATGACAAAGCGATACAAGAAAAGAATTCACACATTGCGCAGACCGAAAACAGATTAAAACAAAAAGAAGGAGACCTGAACAAGAAGCTGGAAGACCTGAACCGTAAGAACAAAGAAGCGGAAGATGTAAAAGCACAGGCCCATCAGCAGATCGAGATCTATAAACAAAGACATGAAGAAGTAGAAAAAGGTCATCGCAAACAAGTGGAAATGCTGGAAAAGATCAGCGGATTAAAAGCCGATGATGCAAAAGCGCAATTGGTAGAATCGGTAAAAGCAGAAGCCAAAACACAGGCCATGGCTTATATCAAGGACATCATGGAAGAAGCCAAGATCTCTGCCAATAAAGAAGCGAAGAAAATTGTCATTCAAACCATACAACGTGTTGCCACTGAAACAGCCATTGAGAATTCCATTTCCGTGTTTCACATTGAAGGCGATGAGACCAAAGGACGTATCATCGGTCGCGAAGGAAGAAATATCAGAGCATTGGAAGCAGCCACAGGAGTGGAGATCATTGTAGATGATACACCGGATGCCATTACCTTAAGTTGTTTTGATTCCATTCGAAGAGAAATTTGCCGTTTGGCTTTACACCAATTGGTAACAGACGGACGTATTCACCCGGCCCGTATTGAAGAAGTGGTGGAGAAAACTAAAAAGATGCTGGATGAAGAGATCATTGAAACAGGAAAAAGAACTTGTATCGATCTTGGTATTCACGGTCTGCATCCTGAATTGATCCGTATGGTAGGAAGAATGAAGTATCGTTCATCTTACGGACAAAACCTATTGCAACACAGTAGAGAGGTAGCCAATCTTTGCGGCATCATGGCCAGTGAAATGGGCTTGAATCCGAAAGTTGCGAAACGTGCCGGATTATTACATGACATTGGAAAAGTACCGGATAACGAACCGGAATTACCACATGCTTTATTGGGTATGAAATTAGCAGAGCAATACAAGGAGAAACCCGAAGTATGCAATGCGATTGGAGCTCACCACGATGAAATTGAAATGACCTCCCTCTACTCTCCTATCATCCAGGTTTGCGATGCCATCAGCGGAGCAAGACCAGGAGCAAGAAGAGAAATTGCGGAACAGTACATGAAGCGTTTAAAGGATCTGGAAGCCTTAGCCTTGAGTTACGAAGGTGTAGACAAGACCTATGCGATACAAGCAGGACGTGAAGTACGTGTAATTGTTTCTAGCGATAAAGTAAGCGATAAACAAACAGAAGAACTGGCATTCAATATCTCTCAAAAGATCCAGACCGAAATGACCTACCCGGGTCAGGTGAAAGTTACAGTGATCAGAGAAACCAGAGCAACAGGTTACGCGAAATAGACTGTCATACTGAACTCGTTTCAGCATCTGCCCTAATCAAAATTTTAAATGAAGCCTCTGTGAAAACAGGGGCTTTTTTGTTATCTTTATTATACCTTAACACCAACCACAAAGCCTCTTTATGCGTAAAATAAAATACATGAGGATCGTTTTAATATTATTATTCATTAGTTTAAAAAGTTTTGGGCAATGGACTTTGGTGCCTAGTCCATCTACAGTCAATTTGAATAGTCTACATTTTGGCAACGAGAATACGGGTTACATAGCTGGCAATGGAGTAATATTAAAAACAACAAATAAATGTGATAATTGGATTATTCAAGGTACTGGATACAATTATACTAAAGTACACTGTTCAAGTATAGACACTGCATACATATGCCGGACTACTGGTGGTAGTGGTTTAAGGACAATTAATGGTGGAAGTAACTGGACATTTGTTCCCAATCTTTTAATTGGGGATTTAAATTCAGTTTTTTCTATGAATTCCAAATTTATTTACTTCACAGGTATTGGAACTGCACAATCTGGAGGAGCACACCCATATACTTTTGGAACTGGAGCACGAAGCAAAGATGCTGGGACAACTTGGCAGTATTTTGCCAACTACAGTTGGCCTAAATTTAATTGTACACAATTCATAGATACTTTAATAGGTTATGCAGTAGGAAGCGAAATAGTTTCTAATAAGGGAAGTATTCTAAAAACAGTCGACGGGGGGCAAAATTGGATTCCATTAAGTTCAACCTATGGTTATTTTTGGAATTCTCTATGTTTTGTAAATACAAAAGTCGGATACATTTGTGGTAAAAATGGTATTATAAGAAAAACTGTTGATGGAGGACTTAATTGGTTTTCTCAACACTTAACACCCCAACAAAACTTTCGTACCTCTCACTTTAAGTACGATGAGGAAATCGGAACAAATAAAATTATTGAATTCGCCACAGACCTAACTTCTATTTATTTTACGAATGCTGATACCGGATGTGTGGTCGGAACGAATGGAATGATATTTGGAACTGTTGATGGTGGAATAAGCTGGCATAAACAAAATTCCGGAACAATAAATAAATTAAATTCTGTTTATTTTACAAACTCAAGGGATGGTTACATAGTGGGAGATGGGGGTGTAATATTGAAAACAAGTAATGGTCCAGTTGAAATTGGTAAAATAAAAATTCCTAATAATTTACAAATTTACCCCATTCCAACCGATAAAGATCTTATTATAAAACAATATGAAGAAAATGTGGAACTAAGGATTTTTGACTTAGTTGGTAATTTGATTACAGAAACTCCATTACTTATAGGTTCAAATTCAATCGATCTTTCTGAACTTTCAAATGGCGTCTATATTGTAGAAATAAGGAACGAGAAGACAATTATTAGAAAAAGAATTATTAAGAATAAAAAGTAATTATCTTGTTAAACAATTAGATTTTGTAGGCGCTATTTTTTACTTATATTTAGTCTACAAATTTAAACTATGAAAAAATTCTACTTTTTCTTTTTACTTATTTTCACTTCTGTTTTCAGCTTCGCTCAGTGGAAATGCAGAATGCCCGCGAATAACGAAGGCAAGAACCTCATCATTTATAAGTCAGAAGCTGTACAAGCAATTTCTACCTGCACTCCTCCTCAACCGGGTGCCATTTCCGGTCCTACCAACCAATGTTCTACGCAACCTCCCTTTAATTACAGCGTAGCTCCTGTTGTTGGTGCCACTTCTTATACTTGGACTTTACCCGGTGGTTGGTTCGGTACTAGCTCTACAAATACCATTGCCTGCGTTCCAGGTATAAGTGGAAATATTTCTGTTGCTGCAACAAATTCCTGTGGTACCGGTCCTGCTCAAACTTTAAGCGTGACCATCATTGCCGGTCCACAAGTTACCATCACTCCTTTCACTTCATCAGTCTGCGCAGGTGGTAGCTTAACACTTACTGCGAATGGAGCACCCAATTATACCTGGAGTACAGGGACCAATAATGCAAGCATCGCTATCACTCCTACGCTTACAACTGTGTATCATCTAACAGCAACAGCCGTGAATAGCTGTGTAGCTGTTTTACATCGCACTGTTTTAGTTCATCCCATACCTACTCTATCTGCCAGTGCAGAAGCAAGTATGATCTGTTCAGGAGAAACAGCAACACTTTATGCCAGTGGCGCTGCGAATTATAACTGGAATCCTGCTGCAACGGGAGCAACTGTGTATGTGACTCCAACAGTTACTACCATCTATACCATCACAGGCACCAGCGCATTTGGATGTGTGAACACAACAACCGTTCTTCAGAACGTGAGTCCTTGTACAGGAATAAATGAAAGGAATGAAATGGAACTTTCATTAAATGTATTCCCAAATCCGTTTCAGAATAAAGTGATCGTTAGCTGTTCATCTCTCGACTTCGCTCGAGATGACCATGGGAAAGGTGGAGTCGATAATAAACTGGAAGTATATGATTTGACGGGAAGTATGATCTACCGAACTGAATTGAGTTCAAGAAATGAAATTGATCTGAGCAAACAAAGTTCAGGTATTTACTTCGTTCGTCTACAAAATAAGCAGACTGTCATCAGCCGGAAAATTGTGAAAGAGTGATACGACAAGATTATTTTAAAAGACAGATCGATCAGCTGGGAAAAGTTCTGGCCAAGGCCTTGTCTGACATGCTCGGCTTAAGATCACAGGGAAATTCACATCAGGGAATTGAGATCACTGATCTGGCCTTAAAAAGTGAATTGGGATTAGGTATTGAAGATCTGATCGCCATCAAAGATTCTGAGCTAGTTGAGACTTTACAAAATAAATTCGGATTCAATTCGGAACATCTTGAATCACTTGCGAATATTCTATTAGAAGTCGGCGAGAATTCGGAGAACGTCAACATTCAGCAAAGCAAACTCTTTCAAAAAAGTCTCTTGTTATTTGAATTCGTAGAAAAAAAGGATACTACCTTTTCGCTCGAGCGCAGAAGGAAGATCGATCGAATCAAAAGTTATTTATAGATCAGAACTTACGGTTCATTTCCCTCTCAATGTCCTTCTTTTTAATATCCTCGCGTTTGTCATGTTGTTTTTTACCTTTCGCAAGGGCGATCTCCAACTTCGCATAACCTTTTTCACTTAAAAAAAGTCGAAGAGGAACGATGGTGAGGCCCTGATCCTTCATCTTCTTGACAAGTTTATTGATCTCATGCTTATTGAGCAGCAATTTTCGTTCACGGGTAGGATCGTGATTGGCAAAAGAGGCTTCTGAATATTCGGAAATGTGCATGTTGCGCACATACAATTCATTGTTTCGGAAATAACAAAAACTATCCGAAAGCGCTGCTTTACCTTCTCGAATGGACTTGATCTCGGTTCCTTTCAAGATCAAACCTGCCGTGAGTGTATCCAGGATCTGAAAATCAAATTTTGCTCTTCGATTTTCGATATTGACAGTATTGCTTAACTTAGGCACTGTGTAAAGTTACCATTTATCATGGAGGAAATAAAATTAAGAAAAGCAGGACTTGAGGATGTTACATTGATCGGAGAACTTGCAGCATTGATCTGGAGACAACATTATACTGCCATCATTGGTGAAAAGCAGATCGATTACATGCTGGGGATGATGTATAGTCCGGATGCCCTTCGTGAACAAATGGAGAAAAAAAATCATATTTTCTATCTAATTGAAGAAAAAGGAAAAGCCCTTGGCTTTATATCCGTGAATGAAGTAAGTAAAGGAGACTGGTTCTTAAATAAATTTTACATCGACCAGAAAAAAGCTACAAAAGGAATCGGAACCAGAACATTTGCTATCATCAAAGAGATCTTGAATCCGGATAAGATCACTTTAACTGTGAACCGAGGTAATTACAAGACCATAAATTTTTATTTTAAACTGGGCTTTATCATTGAAAAAACAGCCGTGTTCGATATTGGGAATGGCTATGTGATGGATGATTTTGTGATGACGTGGAAGAAATGATAAATTTTGAATGTTAAATGTTGAATTTCCAATGGTTCTTCTCAGAAATTCATCATTTATAATTTATAATTCAACACTTCTACAACACATTATTGATCTGCTCCTTGATCTTTTCCAATTCATCTTTCATCAAGACAACTAATTTCTGAATACCGGCATCGTTGGCTTTGGACCCAATTGTATTGATCTCTCTACCTATTTCCTGTCCAATGAAATTCAATTTTCTTCCGGAAGAATTCTCTTTTGTTGCCGAAACAAAATGATCGAGATGCATTTGCAATCTTACTTTTTCTTCATTGATATCCAATTTCTCCACATAGTAGATCAATTCCTGTTCCATTCGATTCTTATCGTATCCATCTTTACCGAGAATTTCTTCGAGATTTGCTTTGATCCGATTTTTGATCCCTTCAATTCTTTTCACATCCAGACCTTTGATCTCTTCCAGGCTCTGAGCAATTTTCTTTAAACGATCATTAAAATCACTTTGTATACTTTCTCCTTCATGTGCACGGAATTTATCCAGTTCAGCAACGGCAAGTAAGATGCAAGCTTTCACTTTCGCCCATTCCTTTTCATCCGCTTCCTTTCTCTCCCCTTTCATCACATCCGGGAATTTCAAGACCTGATACACACTATCGTTTAATGGCTCATTCAATTCTGCTGCCAGTTTCTTCAACTGGACGTGATAAGCTTTTGCTAAATCGATATTTATTTCAACTGGCGCTTCTGCTTGTTGCGATTCCACAAAAACAGAAACATCGATCTTACCTCTCTCCAGCAACTTGGTCAGTTCATTTCTGATCTCGAGTTCATAATTCCTATAAGCAGAAGATATTCTCACGCTGATATCCGCCCCTTTACTATTTAAAGAGCGTACTTCTACATTCACTTTTTTATTTTCAAGTTCAGCTGTCGCTTTTCCGAAACCGGTCATTGATTTGATCATAGTTTTGCTTTTTTGGGTTTTCTGCTCACCAGGTAAAGTCCTAAAATTATTAAAATTCCTGAGAATATCTTCGTAGCATTGAGTCGATCTTGTCCCATTAATATGGCGAACAGTGAGGCTAGAAATGGTTGTAAGTAAATGTACATGCTAGTTACCGACGGGCTCAAGCCTCGCAATCCGTAAATATTCAGTAGATAAGCCAGAAAAGTAGTGGCCACCACAACAAAGGAAACGGCTATAATTGCTTGGCTTGTAAATCCACTCCAGTTCGTATGCAGGATGTCATATCCTCCAATAGGGATCAAATAAAAACTACCGAATAAAAAGATCCAGCGCATGGCAGAAACCGTTTCATACTTCACCAATAAAGGTTTCGCTAATACCATGAAGATGGCCCAGGAAATGGAATTGATCAATGTCATGATATCACCTAAAATGGTATCACTACCAAATTCAAGATCTCCTTTAAACAACAACAAGACCATGGCACCTGCAACGGCAATGCTTAGTCCTGTCACTTTCAAAAGCGTGGCTCTTTCTTTCAGAATGAATAAAGTGAGAACAAAAACAATGATAGGATTTGAGATCATGATGATGGCTGAGTTGATGGGATGCGTTAAACTCAAACCATAAATGAAAAACACCTGATTGATGACGATCCCAAATGCAGATAACCACATCATTTTTTTAAGATCGGCTTTCTCTATTTTTTGCGTTCGAATGAAAAGCGAAACAAACCAGAACAAAAGAGCTGCACCCAAAACTCGCAGAAAAACTAAGGCAAGTGGTCCGATATAATCCGGCATAAGGCCTTTTGCGATCGAATAATTGAGCGCATAAATGATCTGTGCTGCAAAAAGGGCGATATGACTTTTAAGGGTGCTGTTCAAGACAGTGCAAATATGCTTAATTTTGTTTGTTATGCCATCATTTACGGATCAATGCGGACATGAAGTTATCCTTAACAGTATTCCCAAAAGGATCATCTCTCTTGTACCCTCTCAATCGGAATTACTGTGGGACTTAGGATTAAAGGAAGAACTGGTAGGGATCACTAAGTTTTGTATACATCCAGAAATCATGTATAACCGTGTTGCACGTGTTGGAGGAACAAAAAAATTGGATCTTGAAAAGATAAGAGCTTTGAAACCCGACCTCATCATTGGAAATAAAGAGGAGAATGAAAAAGAGCAGATCGAGGACTTGAAAAAAGAATTCAATGTGTGGATGAGTGACATTTACACAGTTGAAGATGCCTTGAATATGATAATGGAATGCGGGAAAATTTGTGGTGTGGCAGAAGCATCCAAATCGATCGTATTGGAAATATTGAATGGAATGGAAAAGGTGAGAAATACATTTGAAGGAAAAAAATGTGCTTACCTTATTTGGAAAGATCCCTATATGCTAGCGGGAGGATACACATTCATTAACTCGGTGATGAATTGGTGTGGTTTGATGAATGTTGCGAGAAAAGAAGATCGGTACCCTGAAACTTCATTGGAGCAATTGCGTTCTTCTGATCTTGAAATCATTCTTCTGTCAAGCGAGCCTTATCCTTTCAAAGAAAAAGATTTTGAAGAAATTGAAGGAATCACAAATAAAAAAGTGATCAGAACAGATGGGGAGATCTGGAGTTGGTACGGAAGTCGTATGCTGCGAATTGCAGACTACGTAAAAGAATTAAAGAAGAAAATTTAGTAACTGAGCGGCATATCTGCGCGTTTCATAGGGTTGATCGTAAGAACGGGTACATTACTGATCTCAACCAATTTCTGACTCATGGTACCACTGAACATTTCTCCAAAGCTGGTGTCTTTGTTATTCATCTGAACAATAATATCACAGTTGTTTTTATTTGCATACTCTACAATTGACTCGGCCACATCCTTCGCAGGAATAGATTTATTTGTACAGGCAATACTTTTTTCCTTAATGAATTTTTTAACCTGATTCATGTAAGGAAGTAATTTATTCTCATAAGTCTGATCGCTTGGATCGAATACGGACACAATACGAATCTCTCCATTAAAGTACTTAGCCAATTGTATAACAGCGGGTACTTTTTCGCGGGACTCCATACTAAGATCAAAAGGCATTAAAATATTCTTGCATTCAGGTTTTGCCGTTGTAGAGCGAATCGTAATGACAGGGCAAGGTGCATTTTTAATGAATTTACTTGCTGTACTCTTCCCCATAAAACTTCTGAACTTCACGTGAGTGTCGAGACCGGCGACTATCAGATTTGCTGATAATTTCTCAGCGGTCTTGTCTGTTATTTCAAAAATATCACCTTTCACTCCCATCCCTTCAACAACCAATTTACTCTCGTCGGCAGTTTGTTTCACAAGCTTATCCAGCTCCGCCTTATTAAAATCGCTGTCTTTCTGATAGACATGAAGAAGAACTAACTTAGATTTCGTATGCTCAGCCAAAGTATAAGCATACTTAATGGCCATTAACGATTGCTTTGAAAAATCTATTGGTATCAATACGATACCATTTTCTTTTATACTCGACATGAGCTTGTTTTTTAGTTTACCGTTTACAGCCCCATCTAACCGTCTATAAACGGATAATAGAATGAGTTACTGACAACAGTCATGCTAATTTAGTGATTTTTTTGACATACACAATATGCTTCATCGGCAAACTTTTTAAATAAACATTGTTTATATCTGAAAACAGGCTTTTGGTCGAAAAAAAACCTGTCCTTGTGGGGACAGGTTTTTCAGTTCATATATCGTTTTAGCTTATTTCAAGCTTCCGATCATATCTTCCGGTTTTACCCACTCATTGAACTGTTCATTAGTTACATAGCCTAGTTCAATTGCAGCTTCTCTTAATGTTTTATTACCCTTATGAGCTGTTTTTGCAATTTTTGCAGCTTTCTCGTATCCGATGTGTGTATTTAAAGCGGTTACCAGCATCAATGAGTTCTCCAGGTGCTTTTTGATCTCCGGTAAATTGGCCGTGATTCCATCTGCACATTTCTCAGTAAATGACACACAAGCATCTCCGATCAAACGAGCAGACTGTAACACATTGGCAGCAATAAGAGGCTTGAACACGTTCAATTCAAAATGACCCATTGATCCTCCTACGGAAACAGCAACGTCATTTCCGATCACCTGGGCACACACCATCGTTAAGGCTTCCGGCTGAGTTGGATTTACTTTACCCGGCATAATTGAACTTCCAGGTTCATTATCGGGAATAACGATCTCTCCGATACCACATCTTGGTCCGGAAGACAACATACGTATATCATTCGCCACCTTCATCAATGCTACTGCACTTCTTTTAAGCGCCCCGCTTAACTCTACCATCGCATCATGTGCAGCAAGCGCTTCGAATTTATTCGGTGCAGTTACGAATGGCAATTTGGTCAATTCAGCGATCTTCTTTGCTACCAGAACATCGTATCCTTTAGGAGTATTCAATCCGGTTCCAACAGCTGTTCCACCCAATGCCAATTCTTTCACTGCTTCTAATGCATTTTTTAAAGCGCGTATGCTATTGTTGATCTGTTGTACATAGCCACTGAATTCCTGACCCAATGAAAGTGGAGTCGCATCCATAAAGTGTGTTCTTCCTGTCTTAATGATCGAATTGAATTCACTTACTTTCTTGTTAAGACTATCCCTTAATTTCTCCATTCCGGGAATGGTGATCTCAACCACTTGTTTGTATGCTGCAATATGCATGGCAGTTGGATAAGTATCATTGCTGCTTTGCGATTTATTCACATCATCATTCGGATGCAAGACTTTCTTCTCATCCGTTAATTTCCCCCCACTTAACACATGGGCACGGTACGCGATGACTTCGTTGGCATTCATATTACTTTGTGTTCCTGATCCGGTTTGCCATATTACCAATGGAAATTGATCATCCAGCTTATGTGCTATGATCTCATCACATACTTTTCCTATCAGATCACATTTCTCCTTGCTTAAAACACCTAACTCGCAATTAGCAAGAGCAGCCGCTTTCTTTAAATAACCAAAGGCATAGATCACTTCTTTGGGCATACTGGCCTCAGGACCAATTTTAAAATTATTACGACTGCGTTCTGTTTGCGCACCCCAGTAAACATGAGCAGGTACATTCACCTCACCCATTGTGTCTTTTTCTATTCTGAATTCCATATAAAAATATTTGTTTAAAATTAGTTATTTATGCATAAAAAGAAAACCCTGTCCTTAAATAAGAACAGGGTCTTCGTCATACTTTTCAATAATTACATTTGAGCGTCAAGCTTGGCGGCCAAAACTGCTTTTTGAGCTACACCTACTTGTTTATCAACTACCTGTCCGTTCTTAAAATACAAAAGGGTAGGAATATTGCGAATACCGTAATTCATGCTGATATTCGAATTAAGATCCACATTCACTTTACCGATAACTGCTTTTCCATCATATTCTTTCGCTAGTTCTTCAACAACAGGACCAACCATGCGACAAGGACCGCACCATTCGGCCCAAAAATCTACCAGTACGGGTTTATCGCTTTTTAATACCAGCTCTTCAAAGTTTGCGTCGTTTAATTCTAATGCCATAATTATGTTTGATTAAATAAGATTACTAAAATACGTTTCAAAAGTAGAAAAATAGAGGCAGGATAACAAGATATAATTCACTTTTAACTAACAATAACGCTTGTTTCATCTATGTGTTACTCAGACTAAATTAAAAACTATTCAGCCTTTTTAGCTTTATTCTCACGGAAAATTCCAAATACAACCACTGCAAATAAAATGATCGAACCAAACAAGGCAATTGAATTGCTGGATTTATAGGATGATGGCTCGAATTTAAATTCCACCTTATGATTTCCCGCAGGCAATTCCATTCCTCTCAGAATATAATCTACAGCAGCATGTGGTTTCAATTGTCCATCCACATAAGCATTCCATCCTTTAGGATAATAGATCTCAGAGAACACAGCAAATTGTGGGGATGCTGAATTTGTTTCGTAGATCAAATGATTTGCTTGATAGGAAGTTAATTTTATCTCCCCTTCTCCCGTATAAGTATTCTTGATTCCCTGTTCCTTCACAAATCGATCATTGACGATTGCGCTCACTTTCGGATCGATAAAATAAAGGCCTACGATCTCGCTGTCGGCATCGTTCACAAATTTCAGATTCTTCACGAACCAGGCATTTCCATTGGCAAATTTATTCGGGAATGGCATGGTCTCTCCTCTTTCTCCTGTTGGAATGATGAAGTATTTTGTATTGAGCATATTGATCACTCTCATTCGTGATAACAACACATTCATCAAGCTGTCATTTCCAAAAGCCTTACCTGCGTTTCTTCTGAACAAAGCGATCTCTTCATCCAGATGAAAGTCAATGATCTCCTGGTATTTCTTCAATTTCGCACCATGATATCCACCAATTGATTTGTGGTAATAGGAAGTTGCCGCATCATTGAAAGTACTGGATGCAATGTTCATGACTCTGTAATCCAAGGCAGGATCTTTTAATATTTCATCATCCGTCGGACTTTTCCCTGCGATTAATTCTTGATTTTGCGCCTTCGTTATAAATGATTTTTCATTCAGATAACGATTATCGACACTCCACAGATCGATCAGAATAAAAATTCCCAATGCAGTGATCAGCAATTCCGTTTTTAATTTTCCTGTAAAGTAAAAATAGATAGCTCCAAATGACAACAAAATGAAAATTAAAGAACGCATGGCATCCGATTTGAAAATGGCCTTACGCGCCAGTTCTATTTGTGGCATCATTTCAGCAACACCGGTCCTGATCTGCTCTTCTGTTCCTCGTCCCTGACCAACTGCAGCATTCACCATCTGCTCTTCTTCTCCATAGGCATGAAAAGTATTGAACACATCGGGAGCGAGATAGGAAATAAGACAGAATCCTCCTACAAGTATCAAGCTTAGAAAGAATAATTTCTTGATGCTTACTTCTCTTTTTAAAAGACTCAAACGGATCTTTTCTTCCCAATTCTTTCGCTTCAATAACTCATTCACACCTAAAATCGCAAGCAAAGGCAAGGTGAGTTCGGGAATGATCATGATCATGGACACGGCTCTGAACTTATTATAACCGGGAACATGATCCATGAAGAAATCTGTCAACGCCATGAAATTATTACCCCAACCTAATGCAATGCACAACAAAGTACCTGCCATGATGGGCCATTTCAATGGATTCTTTATCACGAACATTCCAAGCACAGCAAGGAAAATAACAATTGCTCCAATGTACACCGGTCCGCTGGTAAATGGCTGATCTCCGTAATAGGAATTACTTCCGGCCACCATTTCTCTGTATTCAGGATTCACCTTTTTCAAGGCACTCTGATCGCTTTGTCCTATATAACCACTTGCTCCTCCTTTGTAATCAGGGATCAGAAAAGTAAAGGTCTCCCCTATTCCATAACTCCAGTTGGTAGCATAATCTTTATCTAAACCACTGGTTGCATTTTTTTCTCTTCTTTCCTTAGCCGCTTTATCAACTCCGGGAGTAGTTATCCCTTCTTTGTTTTCTGAATTCCCGTCAAGCGACAAAGCACTTGAGCGAGCTGCACGAATAGAAGCATAGTCAATGGTCAATTCTGACTTTCCTCTGGTACTGTATTTTCCGTATTCGTTCGTTGTAATGAGATTTCCTGCATTTGGCAAAGCACCTAATATTGAGGCCAACAAAAAGAAAGCGATCGCTTTTGCATATTCTTTGATCTGTTTTTCTCTCAGCGCATGTATGCCTGCTCCCGCCAAAACAAATCCAATCAAAATATAGCCGTAATACGAGATCTGTACATGATTCGCGTTTAGTTCTAATGCTGTAAAAAGTGAAGTGATGGAAAGTCCTAACCAGTGCCTTCCTTTCAATAACAGAACAATTCCTCCTAACAAAGCAGGCAGATAACCCAATGCATTCGCCTTCGAATTATGTCCGGCTTCAATGATGATGAGGAAATACGAACTTAAACCGTAAGCAATGGCACCTGCAATGGCCAGCCAGGGATTTACTTCAAAGCATAGCAGAAGAATAAAGAATCCGAGAAAATAAAGGAAAAGATAACCACCCGGATGAGGCAGGTACAGCTTGAAAGCTGCGTCAATCTTGCTGATCAGATTTCCGTGATGTGCCGTAGAGATCTGATACGCCGGCATTCCTCCAAACATGGAATTGGTCCATAATGGTTCTTCATTGCTGTGACTTGCCCTGAAATCCACAATTTCCTTGCTCATTCCTTTGTGTCGGGCAATATCATCCTGCTTTAATTCTTTTCCGCTTAAAAGTGGTTTGAAATACACAAGTGTCAGTACAGCAAACAGCACAATGGCTGCAAGGTATGGGATCCATTTTTTGAAATCAGGCTTCATTTGTATCGTTATGGCTTTATTTTCGTTTTTTCTTAGGTTTTTAGAGGGATTTTTCCTCTTTTCCAAGGTCAAATATATCAATTATTGCATTGATTTTTCTTTTTGCCTTCTCTGCTATTTTCTTATTTTTGCATAGTTTCAATTATGAGTGATAACAAGCATTATTTTGCCCACCCAACTGCGGTCATCGATGATGGTTGCAAGATCGGTGAAGGCACCAAGATCTGGCATTTTTCTCACATCATGCCCAATTGTACATTAGGAAAGAACTGTAACATTGGACAAAATGTTGTGGTGTCACCGGATGTTGTATTAGGAAATAATGTTAAAGTTCAGAACAACGTTTCCATTTATACCGGCGTCACCTGTGATGATGATGTTTTTTTAGGCCCGAGTATGGTCTTCACAAACGTGATCAACCCAAGAAGTGCTGTGAACAGAAAAAATGAATACGCAAAAACACATGTAGGAAAAGGCACTTCAATAGGTGCCAATGCGACTATCGTTTGTGGTCACGATATTGGCAAATTCGCTTTTATCGGAGCTGGAGCTGTTGTAACAAAGAATGTTCCTGACTACGCGCTGTTGGTGGGTAATCCTGCACGTCAGACCGGCTGGATGAGTGAATACGGTCATAAACTGATCTTTGATAAAGAAGGTAAAGCAACTTGTTCTGAAAGTGGTCAGATCTATCAACTGCAAAACAATATTGTTAGCAGGATTAGTTGATCTATCATCCAAAGAAATTATAATCAGGAATAGTTAGTATGTCAGATCAAAAAATAAATTTCGCAGTCATAGGCCAGGGTCATATTGGAAAAAGACATGCAGAAATGATCAGGAGAAATCCGGAATGTAATCTTGTTGCCGTTTGCGACATCAGATCAAAAGAAGAATTAGGGTTAAACGATCTAAAGGAAAAATTTTACAATAGTGCTGAGGAAATGATGGTCCATCATCCAGAAGTTGCTGTTGTGAATGTTTGTTCACCCAACGGATTACACAGCAAACACGCTCTGCTTGCGATCGATCATGATAAGCATGTGGTAGTTGAAAAACCCATGGCCCTTTCAAAAAGTGATTGCGAGAAGATCATCTTCAGAGCCCTTCAACACAATACGAATGTGTTCTGCGTGATGCAGAATCGTTATTCACCTCCCAGCGCCTGGCTAAAAGAAGTGATGAATAAAAAATTATTGGGGGATATTTACATGGTGCAGTTGAATTGCTACTGGAACCGTGACGAAAGATATTACAAAGCTGGAGGATGGAAAGGTACACAGGAACTGGATGGAGGAACACTATTTACACAATTCAGTCATTGGATCGATATCATGTACTGGCTCTTTGGTGATATCGATAACATTCAGGCAAAATTTGCCGACTTCAATCATCAGAAAACAACCGATTTTGAAGACAGTGGGTTTGTGAGTTTTGATTTCGTAAATGGAGGAATGGGATCCATTAATTATTCTACTGCCGTTTATGATAAGAATCTTGAATCTTCTTTAACTATTATTGGAAGTAAAGGAAGTATTAAAGTAGGTGGACAATACATGGATCAGATCGATGTTTGTAATATAAAAGATTATCAAATGCCGGTGCTTGATGCTACCAATCCCGCGAATGATTACGGAGCTTACAAGGGATCTGCCAACAATCATCACAATGTGATCGAAAATGTGGTGGACACGATCAAAGGAAGAAAAAAGATAACTACCAATGCAATGGAAGGATTGAAGGTGGTGGAAATAATTGAACGGATCTATTCACTCAGACAGGATGCTGTACTGAAATCAACTATCAAAATATGAACTTGTACCAGAAAATACTCAAAAAAGAAGCTCCGGTTGCTGTGATCGGACTAGGTTATGTTGGACTCCCTATTGCCTTGGCATTCGCCAAAAAAGTAAAGGTCATTGGTTTTGACATCAATGAAAAAAGAGTGAACATGATGAAAAAGGGAATTGACCCTAGTCAGGAACTTGGAAAAGAAGAATTCAAAAATTCGGATATTCTATTCACGCATAAACTGGAAGATCTGAAGAAAGCGAAATTCTTCATCATTGCAGTACCCACTCCAATTGATGAGCACAATCTGCCCGATCTAAAACCACTGATCGCTTCTTCAACCACAATAGGAAAAGTATTGAAAAAGGGAGATTATGTTGTTTATGAATCTACCGTTTATCCTGGATGTACAGAGGAAGATTGCATTCCTGTTCTGGAAAGAGAAAGCGGACTGAAATTCGTGAAAGATTTTAAAGTTGGTTATTCCCCTGAGCGTATCAATCCGGGAGACAAAGAACATACCATCACCAAGATCCTGAAGATCGTGAGTGGATGTGATGCTGAAAGTCTGGATATGATCGCAAAAACATACGAAATCATAGTAGAACCAGGCACACATCGTGCATCTTCCATTAAAGTTGCAGAAGCAGCTAAGATCATTGAAAATACGCAGCGCGATGTGAATATAGCATTGATGAATGAGCTCTCGATCATTTTCTCTCGTATTGGCATTAACACATATGATGTTTTAGAAGCTGCCGGAACAAAATGGAATTTCTTAAAATTCTTTCCGGGATTAGTAGGAGGGCATTGTATTGGTGTAGATCCATATTATCTAACCTACAAAGCAGAGGAATTGGGTTATCATGCCAGAGTGATCAATAGCGGAAGATACGTCAACGACAGCATGGGCTTTTATGTAGCAAAGACCTGCGTAAAAAGGATCATTGCAGCGCATAAAAATATTTCCAGGTCGAAGGTCTTGGTAATGGGTGCCACTTTCAAAGAAGATGTGAGTGACATTCGTAACAGTAAAGTGGCGGACATCGTAAAAGAATTAAAAAGCTTTGGTGTAAAAGTAGAGATCGTTGATCCGCATGCCGATAGCGATGAGTTAAAACATGAATACGGTTTTGGTCTGAATAAATTAGGAAAAGGATACGACGGCGTGATCGTAGCTGTTAACCACAAAGAGTACAAAAAACTGGATGAGAAATTCTTTGAAGGTATCATGACAAAAAAAGGAATCGTGGTGGATGTAAAAGGCATGTACAAGAACAAGATCAAAAAATTAAATTACTGGAGTCTGTAAAGAAGACTCACAAAAAAGAACATGCGGCTGCTATTGATATTTCTAACGCTTGTTCCTATCATAAAAGCGCAGCAAGTGAACATCGGCAATGGTGTTCCATTCAACATTCAATCAGGACCGGAAAATGACCTCTATATCAAGGGGGACACTTCCGGTTTTTTTATGATCAATTCCAAAAATTCATTCAAGCAAGGAGAATGTCATTTGGTGAAAATCGCTTACAAAGGATTGATTCCCTTGTTTGATTCCGAATTGCATTACGGAGACAACTGGAATGTGACTTTATTAGCAGCTGTTTATGTTGCACCCAAGCTTTTCTTGTATCTGGAAGTAAAAGAAAGTTCAAATAAAAAAGTAATTTTGATCAGGAAAGAGTATGACGGCAATGAAGGCAAAGATCTGAATATAGAAAGCAGACTGGATAGTTTAAGCAGTGAAAATCAGATCGGATATCGCGTATGGAAGATCATCCAATCCAGAACTGAAAAAACGCTTTATACGATCAAACAATTAAACGAGAACAATTTATTTGAAAACCGTATAGCAGCTTATCTCAATGAAACGGGAGAAAAAAAATGGGAGTATACAGAAATTGACAGTAGTAGAAGTTTAATACGGCAGTTCATCGGTGACGACAAAGGAAGACTGTATGCACTTTATAAGAACAAAGCAGGCTATTTTGGAGTCAAATCAATGACAGGAGATAAAGCAAATGACAGAACGAGACTTTTACCTGTGAACAAGATCAGTATTTTTGAGCCCGCACTGGAAATATTGAATGGAAAACTCTATTGTTCTGGCGAGTTCATGCCAGGTATTGGCATGAATAAAGAGATGAACGAAACGCCGGCCAATGGCTTTTTTCTGCTTCGGATGGAGACCACTAGTTTGGAGATCAAAGACAGTTGTTATGACGATTTAAATCAACGATTACAGAATAAACTCAACTATAAGTACAAGAACAAACAAATCGGAATAGAAGGAGAAAAGAATACAGCCTGTGGTGCAAAAAATTACCTGCATTACGGCATGTTCAGCTTTAAGGGAGCTGTTTATGCAGTGAAATACCATGCCAACCTCAAAAGTGGGAAAGTTGTTTCCAGGAACGAGATCATCATCTTAAAATACAATCAAGGTAAACCCGAATGGATGCAGATCATTCCCGGAAATAACACGATTGCTTCAAAAATGGGATTTGAATTTATTTTCACTGATAAAATGCATTTGTTCTATTTTGATCACAAAGACAATTTGATCCATTACCCGGAGATCGGGTTCTATTCCCCTAAAAAATACAAGGCTGTTGCCGATAACGCCGCTATATTAGTAAGAGTTGGAATTGATGAGAGAGGAAGCATGGAAAGAGACAATATCTTTACTTACGTTGAATGGCAGCAACACATTTATTCTGACATCAAAAAACTGAATGAAGAAAATAGCCTGATCATTGGTTCGGATGATGGAAGAAAAAGAAGATTTGACAAGCTGAGTTTGGTGGATTAAACCCATCCGTTAATAAAACCTAATATGAAAAAGAAGAAAAATAAAAGTTTTTTCATCCAAGCGATTTTATTCTAAATTTACAAAATAATACTATAAAAATGAAAATTCTTATTACCGGTGCAGCCGGATTCATTGGCTCTCATGTAGCCCGCCTTTTTGTAAATAAATACCCGAATTATACCATTCATAATCTTGATGCGCTTACTTACGCAGGAAATCTGGCCAACCTTACTGATATTGAAAATAAACCGAACTATCGTTTTATTAAAGGCAATATTGTGGATGCGCCTTTTATCAATTCCCTTTTCGAAAAAGAAAAATACAATGCAGTGATCCACCTGGCTGCAGAAAGTCATGTTGATCGTAGTATCACCAATCCACTTGAGTTTGTGATGACCAATGTGATTGGTACTGTGAACCTATTGAATGCCGCCAAAACGCTTTACAAGGCGAATCCTGCCGACTTTAAACTTTTTTACCATGTGAGTACAGATGAAGTGTACGGTGCTTTAGGAGAGACCGGCATGTTCACGGAAACTACTTCTTACGATCCACACAGTCCCTACTCTGCCTCCAAAGCCAGCAGCGATCATTTCGTAAGAGCTTACCATGATACCTATGGATTACCTACATTGATCTCCAATTGCAGCAATAATTATGGTCCGAATCATTTTCCTGAAAAATTAATTCCACTTTGTATTTACAATATCAAGAACAACAAACCACTTCCTATTTATGGAAAAGGAGAAAATGTTCGCGACTGGCTTTTCGTGAAAGATCATGCTACCGCCATCGATACTATTTTTCATAAGGCCAAAGCAGGAAGCACGTATAATATCGGAGGACACAACGAATGGACAAACATCGATGTGATCCGATTACTTTGCCGTGTAATGGACAAAAAACTGGGCAGACCTGAAGGAACGAACGAAAAACTCATCACTTTCGTAAAAGACAGAGCCGGACATGATATGCGCTACGCAATTGATGCAACAAAATTGAAAAATGATCTGGGATGGATTCCTTCTGTAACCTTTGAACAAGGGCTTGATCAAACTGTTGATTGGTATTTGCAAAACGAAGAATGGCTGAACAATGTTACGTCAGGCAATTACGCGAAGTACTATGAAGAACAATACGTGAAGAGGTAAAGGTTTCTTGATGTCTTGCTTCCTTGTTTCTTGTTTAATGGCTTAAATGGTTTTGAAAATGGTTTGGAGAATTAATTTCGTTTTTTTGTTTTCGTTCAGTTTCAGTTATGCTCAGACCATTCCACAAAAAGTATTGGACTTTGCTAAATCAAACATGGGCAAAAAGGTGGACAGAGGAGAATGCTGGGATCTGGCTAATGCCGCCCTGAATGGCGCAGGAGCAAAATGGACCTCGCCCTATGATTTCGGAACTAAAGTGAGCATCAACGCAAGTCAGCCGGGCGATATCATTCAATTTACAGATACAAAATTAAAATTCCCTTTTGGCTCAATGAGTTTTCCGAAACACACGGCCATTGTTTACGCATCCAATAAAAAACAGATCACCTTGATCCACCAGAATTTCAACAATAAAAAAGTGGTGGACACGGTCACTATACAACTGGATTATATTGTGAAAGGTAAAGCTGAGGCCTTCCGCCCCAAATAAAAAAAGCGTTGATCACTCAACGCTTCTGCTTTTAAAAGTCTGAATTTATAATTTTCCGGTCTCTATTGCTTCTTTGTTATTGATCTTCACATGATCCATTCCGGCACTTTTGAATAATTCAATCCAGAAAGATTTATTTTTTATTTCCTTCAATGTGATATTGATATTCGTGTAATCTCCTGTAGCCTTCCCAAGAATAACTTGCTCCACGCTACCACTTTCTTTCAATTTAGCAACCAATGCATTCAAATCTTCTGTTGTACCTGCTTTAAAGACATGAATCGCCACAACTTTTGTGGTAGAAAAAAACAAGTCAGTATTTTCAGCACCTGCAGCTTTGATCACTGCTGTTTTAACCGGAATCTCAGTTAACACCTTTGCATTGACTGAACTTATCGCTCCGATAAAGAAAAGTGCGATTGTAAGGAATTTGATCTTTTTCATGTTGACTAATTTATACCGAAAGTACTTTAAAAATAAGAGAATCGGAAATTATTTACGCTTCTTTGCAAAGAACTCCTTCAAAAGAACTTCACTTTCTGATGCAAGTATCCCGGTGATCACCTTGGTCTTTGGATGAAGCAATCCTTTATGATAGACGCTATAACCAAATTTCTGATCATTTGCTCCATAGACTAAGGTCCCTGCCCTACTCCACTTCAATGCTCCGGCACACATCACACAAGGTTCTAAGGTAACATAGACAGTACATTCCTCCAGGTATTTTCCTCCAAGCGAAGAAGCAGCCGATGTAATGGCCTGCATTTCTGCATGTGCTGTTACATCATTCAATCTTTCAGTGAGGTTGTGTCCCCTAGCAATGATACGTTCTTCAGCAACGATCACTACACCAATTGGAACCTCATCCAGCGCTGCCGCTTTCTGCGCTTCCTTCAAGGCTTCCTTCATGAAATGTTCATGATTATAGAGTGGCGCTATTGACATGTACAGGTGTTTGCAGAAGTAATATTGATATCATCCACTCTGCTGATGGTATCACAATCGTTAATGATCAATTTGTAATTGTATTGAGAAGCAAATTCCTTTTTAGGCTCTACATAATATTCACCACAGGGTTTATTGTGAATGGAACTGACATCATAATTCACTTCAAAATGACGAAGCTCCACCTTCATCAGCATTTCGTTTTTCCTCAGATAATTCAGTTTACACTTCGCCTTTTCAGATAATTGAAATTGCTGGTAAACGAGCTCTTGCATTTTTTGTTCATTAGGCGTTACACAACTTCTTGTCCCGAACATAGCATAAACAAGTAACAATCCTATTCCGAATCCTATACCGTAAAGTTTTAATCTGTACCAGAATTTCATATTAATCTAATAGAGCTAAATGATTTATTTGACGATCTTTTTTGTGATCCTTCCTTTTTCAGAATTCAGCTCAAGGAAATAAACTCCTTCTGAAAGCGATTCAAGATCACTGATCACAATCTTTTCTTCGTTTGAATTCAAACTATATTCTTTCACGATCCTTGAACTCAGATCCCTCACTTGAATATTCCGGATCTTTAATCCCGAATTATTTCGAATGGTCAAGACATCTTTAAAAGGAATCGGCATCACAGCAACTGAAGCTATAGCTATTTCCAATTCGTTCATACCCACAGCCGAGCTCAAATTGATATCGTCAATAAAAAAGTTATTTCCAGGACCATTTACATCCGGTGTAAACTCAAATCGGATATGAGCCAGCATATTTCCGGAATAGGGAGTGAGGTCTACATTCTCTGTTTTCCATTGCCAGGCATATGGCGAAAAAGGAGATGTAACAGGCACGCCGGCAGTACTCAAAGTGGTTCCCGTTTTATTGAAAAGCATATTCCAAGTAGCACCACAATCATTACTTATCATTACCCTGAAACGATCATTATTATTCGTTGTTTGTTGTGCATAAGCATATTTAAAACTCAATTGTGAGCTCACCGCATTTTGCAAGTTCAAGGCGGGAGAGAATATATTCACTTCACTGTTCGGGTTATCAAAATAATTATCTATCATGGCACTTACGCTTCCACCAGTTGCTGCCAAAGTCGTTTGCTGAAATGCACTTCCCTGAGTCGGCACCGTTTTGATCCAGTCATTGCCCGGGAAAGCTGACTCAAATCCCTGAGACAAGTTTATATTTCCAGAACCGGTCGGTCCCGCCAATACTGTAACAGCTTGCTTGATCAGAGAATCACTGCCATACTGATTAGTCACTTTCAATTTTACCTGAGCAAGACCGGCTCCGGTAAAAGTAAGAATACCATTCTGCAAGGTAGAAACGGGTGCTGATAGATTGCTGCTCCACTGCCAGGAACTAATAGGCGCATTATAGCTTTGATCTGTAAATCCAATATTATTGCCTACACAAGTGATCGAAGCCGACTGAAGGAAAGCAGCCAAGGGAGTGCAATTCAATGTTGGATTGATGACTCCTGTAGCGATCAAATTCGCATTTGAGGAAAGATTATCTCTGCCTGCCACATTACTGTTCAATGCACTGTGCATACGGCTTCTTTGTCCTTGTGTGAACATCTTACAGCAATAAGAATACTCCATGTAATTCTGAATGTTTTCTTTTATACCCGGTGTACAAATGATCGCGTTACTTAAATTACAATTGGTAAATCCTTTAGTAAGGGGAGTATCACCTACTCCATCATCACCACAGGCTACACCCGGATTATTGGTTGATCCCCAGATATGCTGCAGATTCAGCCAATGCCCTGTTTCATGTGTAAGGACACGAGAAACAAAATTATTTCCAGTCCCAATACTTCCCACATAACCATGAATCGCAACAATAGCATCCATGTTTCCGGGAACCGAACCGGGCAGAAAAGTATAGGCAGCGGCCCCTCCTCCTGCAATGCTTCTCACAATATAAATATTCATGTAATTGGTGGGTGGCCAGGTGTAATTATAACTCGAAAGATCCTGATCCCAATCTGTACTGGCATCATAATGTCTTGTGATTCCATTGGTGCATTTACCGTTAGGATCTTTGGTTGCAAGACGAAATTCAATATTGCAATCAGCAACCAAAGGTTTAAATTCTGTGACAATAGAAGTTGTATCTGCATTCAGTTTCCTGAAATCCCTGTTCAGAATAGCCACTGCATCCTGAATCTGAGCGTCACTTATGTTCTCCACTCCACCCTTATGGAGTACATGAAAAACCACAGGTATCGTAAAAGAGCTTGCGCTCTGTGTAGAAGAATTTGACTTGGCGCCTTGTTGTTTGATCAATCCTTCAAAAACTGCTTTAGAACCGGGTATTTGCTTAAAAAGTTTCTCATAGGCATCATTGAATCCACAAAACTTATCGGTTTGAGCATGGGGAAGGAGAAAAATTGCAAAAAATGCTATTGTAAGAGAATATTTCATCTTGAATTTAAAATTTAAATATAATCAAATTAACTTTACCTACTTTTACAATTAGCCCGGTCATGAAAAAGAGCATACAACAGTTAAATATCGGAATACTTGGAGGTGGACAATTGGGAAGAATGCTGATCCAGAGTGGTATTGATCATAATTTACAGATCTCTGTTCTTGACCCTGACAAAAATGCCCCCTGCAAAAATTTGGTCAAGAAATTTGTTGTTGGCAGTCTGACTGATTTTGATACCGTTTATGATTTTGGAAAAAATCTGGATCTGATCACAATTGAGATCGAAAATGTAAATACAGAAGCACTTCGTAAACTTGAAAAAGAAGGGGTGAAAGTCTATCCTCAACCTGATATTATTGAACTAATACAAGATAAAGGTTCGCAGAAAATGTTCTATCAACGCAACAATATTCCAAGTGCGGATTTTTTCCTTGTCGAAAGAAGAGATCAGATAGCCAAATATGCCGACTTCTTTCCTTTTTTTCAAAAACTGAGAAAAGGAGGCTATGACGGAAAGGGAGTTTGTAAATTGGCTGCATTGAATCAAATTGAAAAAGCATTCGATCAACCGAGTGTGCTTGAGAGACTGGTCGATTACGAAAAAGAACTTTCTGTTATTGTTGCCAGAAGTGAAAATGGAGAGATCTCTGCTTTTCCTGTGGTAGAATGTGAATTCAATTCTTCTGCCAACTTGGTAGAATTTCTTTTTAGTCCGGCAGAAATCAAAAAGAGCGTAGAAAAAGAGGCAGTAGCTATTGCCAAAAAAGTAGCAGAGAAATTGAATATTGTCGGACTCCTTGCAGTGGAACTTTTTCTTACAAAGGATGGAAAGATCCTGGTGAATGAAATTGCACCAAGACCCCATAACAGTGGACATCAGACCATAGAGGGCAATATCACTTCGCAATTCGAACAATTATGGCGTGCGATCTTGAACCTTCCATTGGGAGATACCTCCATCTGTAAAGCCAGTGTGATGATTAATTTACTGGGAGAATTCGGGTTTGAGGGTCCTGCCGTTTATAAAGGAATGGAAGATGTACTTAAATTCAGCGGCGTTTATGTTCATCTTTACGGTAAATATGAGACCAAACCTTTCAGAAAAATGGGGCATGCCACCATTGTGGACAATGACCTTTTAAAAGCAAGAAAGAAGGCCCTTATTGTAAAAGAACTTCTAAAAGTTATTGCCTGATATTAGGATATTTTGGATAACTAATACTTTTCCGTCTCCAATTTTTTACTAATTTAGATTAGCATAATTGTTCTTTATTGCATTTGCAATTTGACAAGGTTTAAATTAATACCTCTATTACTCTTATTCACCTGTTTTCTTCAGGCGCAGGTCAATCCTTTTATTTACGAAACCATCACTGCTCAGTTAAAGGATAGTGACCTTGTCCATTTCAATCAGGCGCGTCATGATTTCGAACAAGATTATTTTCTGGAAGCTATTCCTTCTCTTGAAAAGATCTATTCTCATAACAGCAAGATCCCAGAACTTAACTTTTTATTGGGAATCTGTTATTCGTATCACGTCAATCAAAATTTAAAAGCACTTGAATATTTTAAGGTTGCAGAGATGAATTCTGACAAGATTGAAGGATTTTACTTTAACATGGCTTATGCGTACGAGAAGAATGACAGCATACAAAAGGCCATTCACTTCTACCAAAAGGCACTCGAAAAAAGCAAAGAGATCGGACATTCAGAGGAAATACAAAACGAGATCCGTTTTCGCATGAACCGTTGTCGTAAAATAACGGAATACCGAAATAAGCAAAATCTTGTCACGATCAAAAACATAGGGTCACCTGTTAACACCGAAGCATCCGAGTATTGTCCACTTATAACATCCAATGAATCCGTCATGATCTTTACTTATCGAGGGCCAAAATCAAAAGGTGGCAAGCAGAAGATCAAGAATGCAGAAAGCATGAACAAAGATAAACTGGACCTGTATTTTGAAGACATTTTCATTTCAAGAAAACTAAATGATTCTACTTGGTCGGCACCTGAGAATGCAGTAAACCTGAATACCACTTTGCACGATGCTGCCGTTGCCATCAATCCCGACGGCAGTGAACTTTTCATGTACCGTAACAACGGAGAAGGCAAAGGAGATCTTTATTTGAGTGTTTTGGAGAATAATATTTATTCAAAACCCATTTACCAGGCCGGATTAAACAGCCATGAATGGGATGGCAGTGCCTGTTTCATTCCATATCAGAACATGATCATTTTTGCAAGTGAAAGAAAAGGTGGATTCGGAGGAAAAGACCTGTACACGGCTGAACGAATAAAGCCCAACCTTTGGGGAAATATTAAAAACATGGGACCCCAGATCAATACTAAATTTGATGAGGATGCACCATTTGTTACAGCGGACGGAAAAATCTTATTCTATTCATCGAACAACGGCAGCAGCATTGGAGGATATGATATCTTCAGATGTGATTATAAAAACAGTTGCTGGCAGGCACCTTACAATCTTGGCTCACCTATCAACACAAAGAACGATGATAAATTCTTCACCGTAAAAGGAGATGGCAAGGTCGCATATTTTTCATCTTATATGCAAGGTGGAAAAGGCGAACAGGATATTTACAAGATCACTCCCGGAATTCCTGGAATGCCGGTTGAAATGCTGGAGGTAAACGGATTTGTAAGCGTAGATGGAAAACCGGCATCTGCAGAAATTGAGATCAATTCCATTTTGAAGCACAATAAATACAACACTAGTCTGAAAGCAACAAAAGATGAAGGAAATTTTTTAACCAACCTTCCGGCAGGAGATAAATATGAAGTCATTGTGAAAACAGATAAATTTCCACAACAAATAATAGAATTGAACACAGTAGGTATCGATTCTTTCGTAGTATTGAACGTATTTGCAGAATTCACTTCGGCAGAATATGATAAAAAGCTAGAAGAACTACTACTGACCAATAAAAGATACGATCACGAGAAATTTGACAGCAAAGCTTTCAGCCTGAAGTATGGAACCTATAAAAAAGAAGGCTTGGGATACAAAGTTCAGATCGGCGCTTATAAATTCATGGAGAACTTCAATTACAATAATGTATTGGGCTTCCCAAAGATCATTCGTTTCACTGAAAATGACTACATCACACGCTTCTTTATGGGTTATTTTAAGACCTACAAGGAAGCAGAAGAATTATTGATTAAATTTAAAAATTCAAGCAAAGATAAAGATGCCTTTATAATTGCAGAATATAACGGTAAAAGATTGTACCTGGAAGATCTTATAGAACAAAAGATCGTAGAATAATGAAGATAAGAAATTCAGATAAATTTTCAGTTGAACTGAAGGATGAAAATTACTTCCTTATCGATTTCTTTGAAGAAACGGAGATCGAAATTGAAGATATTCATAAACTGGTCAGCTTGCAGAAAGAATTAGGGGGTGAAAGAAAATTACCGGTATTGATTCTCACAAAACCGAGTACTTTCACCAGCCTTGAAGTTCTGAATTACATTGCAGAAGATAAAAATGTGCCTTATTCCAAGATGGATGCTTTCGTTTTAAGTTCCATAGGACAAAGGATTCTTGCCAATTTATACAAGAGACTGAATCCGAATAAAAGACCGACCGGTTACTTTAAAAACATGGAAGCTGCGCTGAATTGGATAAGAAACAACGCTTGATCAACGTCTTTTCTTTTTAACCACATCACAATTGGTACACTGAGGAAACCAAATCTCGATCAAGTCAGGTAATTTCACAGCATGTCCCTCATCATCTTCTACCAGGATCTCCGTGAAAAATATTTTAACAGCCTTTTTCTGTCTGTTGAGCTCTTCTGTCATTTCAGAATTCAAAGAGTTCCCAAATCCACTGAAAGAACGGTTATTTCCTTTGACCCATAGCTTGAATGAAATGATCTTGTTGCCTTTTGGATTTCCGTATTTATCGACAGCAGATAAACGCAGCTCGGTATTATCGAAATAAGCTTTGACCAGATTCTGTTCTTTCCTAACCTTAATGCTGATCGGCTCCTGTGAATACAGATGAATTGCTGAAAAACAGAAGAAACAAATCAATATCAGGCTAATTTTTTTCAATCAGGCGTAAAGTTTATCTCTTTGTTCTTTAAGCGATGCATTTTCTAAATATTCATCATACGTGCAGGCTTTATCCATGAATCCATTCGGACCAAGCTCCACTACTCTACCCGCAACTGTCTGAACAAGCTCATGGTCATGACTGGTAAAGAGAATGGTTCCGGTATAATCTTTTAATGCATCATTGTATGCAATGATGCTTTCCATATCGAGATGATTGGTAGGTTCATCTAGGATCAGCAAATTCGGATTCTGAAGCATTAATCGACTGGTCATGCATCTTACCTTTTCACCTCCACTTAGAACATTACATTTCTTGAGTACTTCCTCGCCGCTAAAAAGCATTTTTCCTAAAAAACCTCGTATATAGGTCTCGTCTTTATCCTTACTGAACTGACGAAGCCAATCGATCAGATTCAGATCACTTTTAAAAAAACTTTCATTCTCATTGGGCAAATGAGCCTTGTAAATGGTCGTACCGAACATAAAAGTACCGGCAGATTGCTTATCTGAGCCTGCCAGAATATTGAATAATGCAGAAACAGCCAATTGGTTACGGCTGATGAAGGCAATTTTATCCCCTTTTTTCACATTCAAGGTCAGATTCTTGAACAAAGTTCCTCCTGAATTGGCATAGGATAGTCCTTCGATATGCAGGATCTGATCACCAGCCTCTCGCTCTTGTTTAAAAATAATGGCCGGATACTTCCTTGTACTTGCAGGAATCTCATCCACCGTCAACTTTTCAAGCAACTTCTTTCTACTAGTTGCTTGTCGGCTTTTACTGGCATTGGCACTGAATCTTCTGACAAAATCCTGCAACTCTGCTCTTTTATCTTCTACCTTCTTGTTCTGATCACTTCTTTGTTTTAACTGCAACTGACTCATCTGATACCAGAAACTGTAATTTCCGGAATATACATTTATCTTGCTGTAATCGATATCGCAAATACTGGTACAAACAGCATCAAGGAAATGTCGATCGTGACTGATCACTATAACAGTGTTGGAGAAGTCAGCAAGAAAATTCTCAAGCCAGGCAATTGTTTCTACATCCAGATCATTCGTCGGCTCATCCAGCAATAGAATATCGGGATTACCGAATAAAGCCTGCGCAAGAAGGGTCTTCACTTTTTCCTTACCGTTCAACTCCTTCAACAATCTTTGATGTTCGGAAGGCTGAATGCCCATATTGGTGAGCATGGTAGCTGCTTCACTTTCCGCATCCCATCCATTCATTTCAGAAAATTCTGCTTCCAGTTCACTTGCTTTTATACCATCCGCCTCAGTGAAATCTGCTTTCGCATAGATCGCATCTTTCTCCTTGGAAATCTGATACAATCTTTTATTTCCCATCAACACTGTATCCAAAACAGTAAATTCATTGTAAGCGTAGTGATCCTGCTTCAAAACACTCATTCGCTGACCGGGAGTGATATTCACCTGTCCTTTTGTAGGCTCGATCTCACCACTCAGGATCTTCATGAAGGTAGATTTCCCTGCACCGTTCGCTCCAATGATTCCATAGCAGTTTCCGGGAGTGAATTTCACATTCACTTCATCAAACAAAACACGTTTGCCATATTGCAAACTCACATTCGAAACTGTAACCATAATAAAAAATTGCGTTGCAAAAGTAACATTTTTAGCCGGGCTTTATTAGCTTTGTTGAATGAAAAGTCTGCTTTTTTTTCTGTTCCTGATTCCTTGCCTAAAAGCGCAGATCCACGTGAAGGGAATGGTTGTAGAGAAAGAAAGCGAACTTCCTGTACCTTTTGCGGGAATTGGTCTCCATAACAGATCAATTGGAACATTGAGCAGCGAGGATGGTCATTTTTCATTTTACGTAAACACTCAAGAGGCCAATGACAGTTTACGCGTGATGGCAATTGGTTACAAGATCATAACGATCAAACTTTCGGAATACCTTGAACAGAAAGAAAAAAAAATTGAACTGGAAAAAGAAGCCAATGTACTGGAAGAAGTTGTGATCGAATCAAAGAAGATCAAAAAAGAAACACTTGGAACAACAAAGTATTCGAAAAATAACTGCACCGGATTTGTAAAAGGCAATTCGAACTGGATCGGCTCAGAAACGGCACTTCTTGCAGGCAATAAGCAAGGAAGAAGGGTTTTAATTGAAAGTTTTTCCTTCTATATCATTCAAAATAAATATTCGGATTCCCTTCGGTTTCGACTGATGTTCTACGAAGCGAGTGAAAAGAAATGGCCTAGAACGCATACTTTTTTGAGAAAGCCGGTGTTCTTCAAAGTTGGACAGAGTAATGGCGAATTCACGCTTGAATTAAAGGATCTGAACATCACAACAACGCATGATTTCTTTATTAGCTTAGAGTGTTTGTCAGAAGATGTGGACATCTCCAAATTCTGCTATGCCGGTTCTTATGATTCACCTTCGTTTGTCAGACCTACCTATTTTTCGAGATGGTACAAGGGAAAAGGAGGTGGAGCCGACCTGAATGTGAAGGTATCCTATGCCGTTGATAGGTAAACTTTCCATACCAAGGGCTATTTCCATATCTTTACATCAGCACAAAGGAATTCTAAGGATCCATAAAATTCTGAAAAGTGAAAATAAAAAATCATCCTATCAGCAATTTGCTTTTTCTAATCGGAATTTGCCTTTCTTCTCTAGCATTCTCCCCTTCAATTCTTGATCAAGGACTGAGCGTGAGATTTCTTATCATATCTGTTTTTATCGGTCTAAGTCTTACTTTCTATTTAAAAGGTAAAGATCGTTCGATTTTGCAAACGGATAAGATCACTCTGTTCTATTTACTCTATTCACTTTTTTGTTTATTTGGTTGTTTCTACGCAAATACGTTCTCTGTTTGTTGGTTTGAATCATTAAAGATCTTCATGGGGTTTTTCATTTTTCTTCTCACTCCACTTATTTTGAATTCTGATTTAAAAAGAATTTTTTTTAATTTTTCTTGCTTACTCCCCTTTATAGCAGTCTTAATTGCAATTTTACAATTTTCAGAAATAAAAGAAGTAACCAAAATAAGTCTATATGAGATCACAGGGATGAACGGACATAAAAATCTATTCAGCAGCTTCCTATTCCTGAATTCTTTCTTCATTTTTCATCAATGGAGAAGTTCTGTTGGAAAAGAAAAATACTTTCCAATTACAGCATTATTACTCACGCTTCTACTACTACTTCTTTTGCAGACAAAAGCTGTATGGATCGCAGTGCTGCTTACATCACTTGTAATGTTAAAAATCAAATACATTCTTCCCCGTTTTAAAAAACTCAGAATAAACTATGTATGGACCGTTCTAATAGCAGGAATTGCGATCCATCTTTTCCTTATTTTCTTATTACCTCAATTAGTTTCTATGGCGCTCGAGCATAACAAACAAAATACTGAAAGTAAGTTAAAGGAAAATAAATACGAATTAGACAATGAGCGATTAGTGTTATGGGAAAAAACAATTTTAATGCATAAAAAAGTGCCAATGATGGGCGTTGGTACAGGCAACTGGCAGGTACTAATAGGTAGTGAAAACATAAATGGACTCTGGCGTGCAGAAGATCTGAATTTTACATTTCAACGCCCACACAATGATCTTTTATGGATCTTATCTGAGAACGGCTGGATCGGGTTTGAGCTCTATCTTTTCTTTCTGCTCTTGTTAATTACTCTTGGGTTCAAGACCCTTCAGGAAAATGGCTACCGGAATTCAAACACGATTGGGATGGCATTATCCTATATTTTTGGATTTCTCATTATCTCCTTTTTTGATTTCCCTAAAGAAAGGATAGAACATTTGGTCTGGTTCAATCTCCTGCTTGGATATCTATACATAAATATCAGAAAGGAAAAATTCAATTTTCCAGTTTCTGACAAGAACAGAAATTTCTTTATCCAGACTGCAGTGATGGTTTGTGTGCTTTCTGCCTTCACTGGGATTCTTCGTTACAAAGGAGAATATTATACTCGAAAGATCTATGAAGCGAAAGACTCAGGCAGCAATGAGTTGATTCCGGGACTTAAGGAGAAGGCTTTAAGTTTCGCGTACACGATCGATCCCACATCAATTCCTTTGTCCTGGTACAGTGGCAACGCCTATTTGGCTATTAATGATCCTATCAAAGCATTGGTAGAATTAAGAAAAGCTGCAGAATTGAATCCATATAACCGAAATGTGCTAAATGACCTTGGCACTGCTTACGCTTTATTAAAAGATAATACGAAAGCCAAAATTTATTTCGAAGAAGCCCTAGTTATTAGTCCAAGGTTTGATGAACCGGCACTTAATCTCGCTGCAATATATTTAAATGAGAAGGACACACTTCAAGCCGGTAAAATCCTTAGACATCTTTACCATGATTCAAGAAAGCGAACTGTTCTGCTTAAAGTACTTGAAGCCATGAAAACAGATAGCACGATACGTTCCAATTAATGCTTCAATTTCTTGCCAAAGATCTTCTCGAACTTCTCAACTTTTGGCTGAATCACATAACGACAATAACCTTCTGATCCATTTTGATTATAGTAATTCTGATGATAATCTTCGGCAGGATAATAATTGATCAATGGACTTATTTCAGTAATAACCGGGTTGGGATAGGCCCCGCTTTTGTTGATCTCATCCTTGTATTTCTGCGCAAGTTCTTTTTGCTCTTCTGAATGATAAAAGATCACAGATCGGTACTGCGTTCCATGATCGTTGCCCTGCCTATTCAATGTTGTAGGATCATGTGTTTTCCAAAAAACCTCTAGTAACTCTGTAAAACTTATCTTTTTTGGATCGTACAGCATACGGCAGACCTCAGCATGTCCTGTAGTTCCTTCGCAAACCTCTCTGTAAGAAGGATTCTTGATCTTTCCTCCACTGTAGCCACTTTCAATACTAATGACTCCATCCAAGCGCTGAAAAACAGCTTCTACACACCAAAAACATCCGGCACCGAAGGTTGCTGCCTCTTTTGATCCGGATTCTACTTTTGTTTCCATTTTTTTGATTTCTTTTTCGGTTTTATTCTGGGCACAGGATACGGTGAACATGAAAAATGCCATCAGCGTACTAAAGTTTCTGAAAATTCCAATCGATCTCATCTGTTTAAATTTAAAATAAGTTTTACTCACTATAAATTTAGACGAGTCCGTTCTCTATTACTTACGAAGATCTGTTGAATTGTATTATTTTAACATTACTCCGGTTTAGGAGCATCTGCAGGCTTTGCTTCTTCCTTCTTCTTCTTTTCTTTCTTTGGCTTACCACCTTTTTCACGACCAACTACTTCGTAGAACTTTTTAGGCTTATCATTTTTCGTGATCTTGAAAGTACCTTCAATATCCCAGTCCTCAATCGTTAGATTGATTGCCAATGTGGTATTCGCTTCGTCCGTTGTGGTTGCTTCGATCACAAGCATTCTCACTTCAGAATCTGTCTCGATATCCGTATAGATCGAGTCTTTATTGATACGGTATTTGATCCATTTGTACCCGAATTTATCTGCCAGAAAACCACTGTAAACTTTCCCGTCCTTGAAACTCAAAAGATCACTGATGTTCTTTTTCTGAGGCTGTCCGTCTTTCATTTCTGACAATCCCAGATTGAAATCACGTTTATGCAACGGATCTTTCTCTCCTTTTTCACGGGCGATCAAACCTGTGCAAACGAAGAGCAATGAGAATAAAACAGGGAGAAATTTCTTTAGATTCATGGTAAATTAGTCTTATTTTTATCTACGTAAAAGTAAGAAATTATTATTCATTCTCTAGTTAAAATAAATTAACAAAATGCAGCCATTGGCAGAAAGAATGCGTCCGGGTTCCCTGAATGAATATACAGGACAGGAACACATCATTGGAGAGGGAAGTGCGCTTAGAAATGCTATAAAACAGCAATTGTTACCATCCCTTATACTATGGGGACCCCCAGGCGTGGGCAAAACTTCACTGGCACATATCATTGCAGGAGAATTAAAACGTCCATTCTACATGCTGAGTGCAATTAACAGCGGAGTAAAAGATATTCGTGAGATCATTGAAAAAGCAGGAGACCAAAATATTTTCAATCAAAAAAAACCGGTTCTTTTCATTGATGAGATCCATCGCTTTAGTAAATCACAACAGGATTCTTTGTTAGGGGCAGTAGAAAAAGGAAGCATCACCCTTATCGGAGCCACAACAGAAAATCCATCCTTCGAGGTCATTAGTGCTTTGCTTTCGCGTTGTCAGGTTTACGTACTAAAATCACTGAATGAGAAGGAGCTTCTTAGCTTGCTGCACAACGCAATTGAAAAAGATGTGGTATTGAAACAAAAAGAGATCTTCCTCAAAGAACACGAAGCTTTGCTTAGGATAAGTGGTGGCGATGCAAGAAAACTGTACAACGCATTAGAGATCGTGGTGAACAGTTCAGAATCAAAAAAACTGGAAATCACCAATGAACTGGTGCTTCATACCATTCAACAGAATCTGGCACTTTACGATAAGAATGGAGAACAACATTACGATATCATCTCTGCTTTTATCAAATCTATAAGAGGCAGTGACCCGAATGCTGCGCTGTATTATCTTGCACGAATGCTGAAAGGTGGCGAAGATCCACTGTTCATTGCTAGAAGAATGCTCATTTTAGCAAGTGAAGATATAGGCAATGCAAACCCTAACGCGATGCTGCTTGCCAATGCCTGTTTTAATTCCGTTAACGTGATCGGTATGCCCGAATCAAGGATCATTCTTGCACAATGCGTAAGTTATTTGGCCTGCAGCGCCAAAAGCAATGCGAGCTATATGGGTATTGAACAGGCCTATGAACTTGTACAAAAACAAGGCGATCTGCCAGTGCCCCTTCATTTGAGAAATGCACCTTCCAAACTCATGAAAGAATTGGGTTACGGGAAGGAATATGAATACGCCCATTCCTATGAAAATAATTTTATTGCAATGGAATTCCTGCCCGAGCAAATAGCAGGAATTACCCTATACGAACCAGGAAAGAATGCCAGAGAAGAAGAACAAAGACAGAGATTAAAACAGCTATGGAAAGAGAAGTACGGCTATTGATGATCTTATACAAACGTATAATTTTTCCCAATGATGTCAACATTACATCCTAAAACCATAAATCCTCACTACCTTTAATACCGGATGTCAAAAAAGAAAAAACCAAAGAGATTCTTATTCGAAGAAGTACTCGACTTTCTGAAACACAACGATTCAAAAAGTTTCAACTATAAACAAATTGGTGCTGCCATGGAGATCAACAATGAGGCAGAGCGACTGGAACTCATCGAGATCCTGCAAGCTTTGAAACAGCAGGGATTTATTGTGGAGGCACAAACCGGAAAATTTCAAGCAAAAGAAACAAAGAAATTTCTAACGGGGGCGATCGATTTCACCTCTCTTGGAACTGCATTTGTTACACACAGTGAAAATGAGAATGATATTTTCATCCCTGCCAAAAAAACAAAAGACGCCTTACAGGGAGATCTGGTAAAAGTTCAACTGGACCCAAATCACAAAGGAAAAAGAAAAGAAGGAAAAGTGATTGAAGTGATCAACCGTGCAAGAACAGAATTTGTCGGCACCATCAAACTCAATCCGAAATTTGCTTTTGTCATTGCTGATAACAATAAGATCCATGTAGATTTTTTCATACGCACAAGTGATATCAATGGGGCCAAAGACGGACAAAAAGTATTGATAAAAATAAAGGAATGGAGAGAAGGAGATCAGAATCCTACTGCATCAGTAGTTCAGATACTTGGAAATCCGGGCGAACATAAAACGGAGATGCATGCCATCATGGCTGAATACGGATTGCCTCTTCATTTTCCGGATGCGATCGAATACGAAGCAAAGAAACTTCCAACTGAAATAACAGAAGACGAGATCAAGAAAAGAAGAGACTTCAGAAAGGTGACCACCTTTACAATTGATCCCTATGACGCGAAAGATTTTGATGATGCTCTTTCTCTGCAAAAAATGGACAATGGCAATTGGGAGATTGGAGTTCATATTGCAGACGTTTCACACTATCTCAAACCAAAAACAGCACTCGATAAAGAAGCAGTGCATAGAGCGACCAGTGTTTATCTTGTTGACCGATGCATTCCCATGCTTCCGGAAGTGCTCAGTAATTTTGTCTGTTCATTAAGACCGGACGAAGAAAAATACTGCTTCAGTGCCGTATTTCAAATGGATGAAGAAGGAATGATCCATGATCAATGGTTTGGAAAGACGGTTATTCTGAGTGACCGAAGATTCACTTATGAAGAAGTGCAGACCATCATTGAAGAAAAGAAGGGTGAATATGTGGATGAGATCCTTATGCTCGACAAGATCGCCAAAAAACTAAGAGCAGAAAGAACAAGAAAAGGATCCATCTTCTTTGATAAGGCAGAAGTAAAATTCAAACTCGATGAAGAAGGAAATCCATTAGGAGTGTTCTTCAAGACACAGAAAGATGCACACAAACTCATTGAGGATTTTATGTTGTTGGCAAATAGAAAAGTGGCGGAATTCCTTGGTGGAAAAAAACAAGGCGAACAAGAAGGGACGAAGAAGAAACATCCGGATAAAAATGCTTCAGATAAAATCTGTGTTTATCGTATACACGATATTCCGAATGATGAAAAAATGCAGGAATTAAGCAGCGTTGCAGGCAGATTCGGACACAAAATGAATTTGAGCAACAAAAGCAAGATCTCTCAAGAGATCAATAAATTACTTCAGGATGTAAAGAATAAAAAAGAACAGAGCATGATGGAACTCCTTGCTGTTCGTAGTATGCCAAAAGCCATATACACGACGAAGAATGCAGGACATTACGGACTTGGCTTTGAATATTACACACACTTCACTTCACCCATAAGAAGATATCCAGATGTAATGGTGCATCGTTTGCTGGAAGCACGCCTCAACGGCCAAACCTATTCGAACATTGGCGAATTAGAAGCCCTATGCAAACACAGCAGTGAAATGGAAAGAATGGCGGCTGAAGCAGAAAGAGCCTCCATCAAATACAAGCAAGTTGAGTTTATGTCAGATAAGATCGGACAGGTATTTGATGGTGTTATCACCGGAGTGACAGAATGGGGAATTTATGTTGAAATAACGGAAAATAAATGTGAAGGAATGATCAGAAGCAGAGAACTCAAAGGGGAACACTTCATGTATGATGAGGACAATTACAGGTATGTAGGAAGAAGCACAGGCAAGATCTATACATTGGGCGATCCGGTCAAGATCACAGTTGTAAGTGCCGATCTTTTGAAGAAACAACTAAATTTCACTTTTGCTGACGAAAAAGAAACAAAACCAAAATTTACGGATCATAAAAGAAGAAGAGGACGTTAAACAGAAATATTTTACGCATGAAAAAAATCACTCTTAATCTGATCGCACTGCTATTTTGCTCTATTATTTTTGGGCAGAAGATCAATACTACACTGGAATACAAGGTAAATTTACCGCTGAAGAAAACTGCAAAGGTACCCGTAGTTATCATGTTACATGGTTACGGAAGTAATGAAGCCGACCTTTTTGACATTTCGAAATCATTTGATGAAAGAGTGATCACCTTTTCATTACGCGGTCCTTATGCCGATGGAAGTAAACAAGGATACAGCTGGTTTGAATTAAATAAAAATGAACAAAAAGAATTTCAGATCAATTATAAGGAGACCGCTGAGAGTAGAAACAAGATCCTCTCCTTCATCAGCAATGCATGTAATGCTTATTCGCTCGATAGCACCCAGGTTTTTGTGATGGGATTCAGTCAAGGTGCGATCATGTGCTACGACCTGGCCTTTTCACACCCCGGTAAGATCAAAGGAGTTCTACCCCTTAGCGGATTCATTCTTCCACAAACAAAAGACCTGAAGCCTAAGACTGAGAATCTGATGAAAACAGGGTTTTTCATTGCACATGGCACACAGGACAATGTGATCGATTTCAGAAAAGGAGAAGAGGCTGCAACTTTACTTAGTGCCAAGAAAATACCTGTGACATTTAAAAGTTACTCCATGCCTCATTCTATTTGCGGAAAAGAACTGAATGATATTAAAAGCTGGATGGATAGCCAGATCACCAAAGAAAAGAAGAAATAAGTTGTTTCATTTTCTTAATATAATCTATTGCCTTTTATTAGGAATTTAAAAAATCTTTGCTATATTTGATTAAACACAAACCTATATGAAATCTATTTTCAAGACCCTTCTTATTTTATCTTCTGTCAGTCTTATCTTAACACAATGTAAAAAGAAAGAACAAGAAGACCCTCAGATCGAAGAACCGGTGCCGGCTCCGACTCCATCAGGAATCAACACCATCTCTGAAGTATTCACAACACAAGGTGCACCGACACAAACATTCAATGTAGCTTCCGGTGTAGCAACAACTTTAACCGTGAATGGGGTGAAGATCGAAATTCCTGCAAATGCATTCCTGACCAGTGTTGGAGGGAGTACGATCACAGGAAATGTGGACGTAACCGTTCGAACCATTCTTGATAAAAGTGAGATCATTTTATCCGGCGCAGGTGCAAATTCCACAAGCGGGAAATTGGTTTCCACCAAAGGATGTGTGAAGATCACTGCTTCTCAAAACACACAGGCATTACGCTTATTACCGGGTGGTGGCGGATTAGTAGTAGGTGTAACCGATGGTACTGTGTCTCCTCCCCCTATGAAAGAATTCTATGCAGGAAAGATCTCTGCTGTTGATTCAACGAAGATCTGGGCCTTGGGAACTTCTACGGCTGATATACCAAGTGCATTCGATTCCCAATTGAATAAATTCGTACACAAAGCCTCTCTCGACTCTTTAAAATGGCTGAATGTAGGAACACAATTTGATACCACAGGAGCAAAAACGGCAGTAACAGTAAGTGTTTCGTCACAATTCAACAAGACCAATTCAGCGATCTACTTATCTTTCAATGGTAGTTTAACTGTTGGCGCCTTGTTTGAGATCAGTCCCGGTATTTTCAGGATCTCCGGTATGCCCGTTGGAAAAGGAGCACACCTGGTTGCAGTAGCCGTTATCAACGGTCAGTATTATTCTGCTGTGCAACCCCTGATCATTTCTCCAACCCAGGTGAATCTTAATCTGGCAGCAACTACCATTACCCAGATCAAGACGCAGCTATCCACATTGCCATAGCAAGATAAAATTACATTCTAAAAGGTCGCTGAAAATGCGGCCTTTTTTTGTTATTTTTAGACTATGTTTTTATCTTTCAACAAGGCTCGTTTCTATATTTTTCTTTTAGTTGTGACTCTTTTTTTGACTCGCTGCAAAGAAGAAGTAAAAACAGAAAGAAAAATAAACGGAGAACAAGCAGTGTTTTCAGTTGAAGTGAAAACACTGATCGAAGACACTGTTCCTTTAAATCCATACAACGACAGTATAAAGAAGAATATAAACTATTTTACTAAGAAAGATCAATTGCTTGCTTTAGGAGAACTTTCAGAAAACTGGAGAAAGTTTTCCAATATTTTTGCTGCAGAAGAGTTATTACTCGCTAAGAAATACCAAGACAAAGAAGCAGAAGCAGATGCAATGTGCAAGCAAAGCATCGCCATGATCCGTCGTTTCCGATTCGATTCTGCTAATGCAAGACTAGATTCTGCACTTATTTTCTCGAAGATAAATGATCTTTCTTCGGCAGAAGCACAGGCCTTGTCCTGGAAAGCCGAGATCCTAAGACAACAGGGAGAGCTCAAGAAAAGTATCGAAATGCAGAAGAAAGCAATTGAAATTGCAAACAGGAATGATGACAGCAAACGTCTTGCATTCAGTTACCTTTCGCTCGGTGAAGCTTACCGAACATCCGGCGAATTCAATGAGGCAATTAAAAGCTATTCCAATTCGATACAACAAGCCAAAAGATCGAATGAAACACATCGGGTCATTATCTGTTTGAATGGTCTGGGTGAAGTATACCGTTCGCAGAATAATTATCCAAAAGCTCTCGATTACTTTAATCACGCCTTGGAACTAGCGAGATTAAATAACAACAAGATACAAATTGCCTTTTGCTTAAGCTGTATGGGTGATATTTACAGCGCGCAGAAAGACCATGAAAAAGCGCTCAAACTGCATCAGGAAGCTTATGATATCGCATTGCAGGCAGATTCAAAAGTCCAAATGTGCAACAGTCTAAGCAGTATCGGAATGACCTATTTCATTTTGAATGAAAAAGAAAAAGCCCTTGATTTTTTACAGAAGACGGTGGATCTGGCTACAGAAATAGGCAATAACAATAAACTGGCCTTTGCACATCTTACTCTTGGCAGTACCTATGAATCCATGCAACAACAAGATAAGGCATTGGAACACTATAACAAGTCATTAGAAATTTCATCTGCCGCAAATGATAACATCTCTATGGTAAGATGTTATAATCTTTTAAGCGCTTATCAGCTTTCACAAAAGAAATACAATGACGCATTCACCAATGCAGACAAAGCTTTGTCACTGGCTCAGGAATTGGAAATTCCGGAAGAAATAAAAAGGGCTGCCAAAACGCTTTCTTTCATCTATGAAGCAAAGAATGATTATAAGCCATCCCTTAAAATGCTTCGGTTGTTTCAATTGATGCGTGACACGATCGATAATGAAGAAAATGTGAGACAATTGGCGGCTGTTGAATTTCAAGCGAAAGAACAAGGATTGAAGGCAGAACAAAAAGCCAAGGAAGCCACATTCAAGGCAGAACAAGCACAAAAAGAAGAAGAGCTGAAAACTCAAAAGACGATTCGTTACGCATTTACCATTGGATTTGGTCTGGTACTTATACTCGTGGTGGTGGTCTACAAAAATTTGCGTCTCAATCAACGAAAGAACAAGATCATTACAGAACAGAAAAAAGAAGTAGAAAAACAAAAAGAACTGGTTGAAGAAAAGAACAAAGAAATTACAGACAGTATCAATTATGCAAAACGACTTCAGGAAGCTATTCTTCCACCATTAAAACTGATGAAACAGGTCTTTCCGAAAAGTTTTGTACTTTATTTACCAAAGGATATTGTTGCAGGCGACTTTTACTGGATGGAAAGAAATAACGATCTGGTCTTTTTTGCTGCAGCCGACTCTACCGGGCATGGAGTGCCGGGGGCAATAGTTTCGGTAGTTTGTTCCAATGCCTTGAACAGAGCGATAAAAGAATTTAAGCTGGAAGCTCCCGGAAGAATATTGGACAAAACACGCGAACTGGTTCTCGAAACATTCGAGAAAAGTGAAGGGGACGTTAAAGACGGAATGGATGTTTCGCTCTTCTGTTACAATGAAAAAACCAAGAAGGTTTACTGGGCCGGCGCGAACAATCCACTTTGGTATATTGTGAATGGAGAATTCAAAGAAATAAAAGCCAACAAACAACCGATAGGAAAAACGGATAATCCACTGCCTTTCACAACACACGAAATTGAGTATGCACCTGGCTCTGTCTTTTATTTGCTAACGGATGGGTTTGCCGATCAGTTTGGTGGACCAAAAGGAAAAAAGTTCAAATACAAACAGCTCGAAACTTCGCTTTTGGCAAATCACAAAAATGAGATGGAAGATCAGCGAAAGGGATTGGAAAAAACCTTTAACGAATGGAAGGCGGAGAGAGAACAAGTAGATGATGTGACTATTATTGGTATTGAACTTTGATCAATACTGTTCCTTTTCATTCGGGAAACTACGGCTTTTAACATCTGCAATGTATTTTTTAAATGCTGTATTCATACTTTCATCAAGATTGAGGTAACGTCTTAGGAATCTGGGTGAGAATTCATGTGTCATACCCAACATATCGTGTGTTACTAACACCTGACCATCTACTCCACCCCCCGCTCCGATTCCAATCACGGGAATAGTTAAAGCAGATGCAACTTTTTTAGCCAGATCAGCGGGGATCTTCTCAAGTACAATTGCAAAGCATCCATATAACTCAAGCAATTTGGCATCTTCTATCAGTTGTTCAGCCTCTGTAGCTTCCTTCGCACGTACATTATAAGTTCCGAATTTATAAATGCTTTGAGGTGTAAGGCCTAAATGTCCCATTACGGGAATACCTGCAGTTAAAATCCTTTCAATACTCTCTTTGATCTCCTTACCACCTTCCAATTTAACAGCATGAGCACCACTTTCTTTCATAATACGGATCGCAGAGTGTAAAGCCTCTTTAGAATTGGCCTGATAGGCCCCAAAAGGAAGGTCTACGACCACCAAAGCCCTATTGACCGCTCTTATAACACTGCTTGCATGATAGATCATCTGATCAAGCGTAATAGGCAAAGTCGTCTCATGTCCCGCCATCACGTTGCTGGCACTATCACCCACGAGTATCACATCAATTCCCGAATTATCAAGTATACGCGCCATTGTATAGTCATAGGCGGTTAACATTGATATTTTCTCGCCACGTTGCTTCATTTCCTGAAGCACATGGGTAGTCACTTTTTTTATTTCTTTATGTACAGACATATTGCCTAAAACAAAAAACCCAACCAACAAATAATGAAGGTTGGGTCTTTCATTGCATTTTAGATTTTAATACTGTGAGAATCCTGCCTTATCAGTGACTTTGTGTTCGATCAGTAGACCAACACAAGCTGCATCAGTTGATTTGTGCTTATCTTTTTCGGTCGCTCCCTGAGGAACCATTACTTCAATGATAAGCTGACGAGTACTTACACTCTGAAACTCGAATATTTGGGTGTCTTCTGCAGTTGCATTGTCAAATAACATCTCGCTGGTTCTTGCATCAAGAATCTTGTAGCTTACCTTATCTCCTAGTACTGTTTCACAGCAGACAGAAATTCTGTAATCCATCCCTTTGTAAATAACACAACGAAGTTTTGAAGTCATACCTTGATTGAAAAGACCACTTTTACTTTGGGCATTGTATTGCCACTTTTCATTTTTCGCCTTCTCAAGTACACAATACTTTTGGTGGAATTTACCACATACTCCCGCCTGCGAGAATACCGAATTGCTTAACAAAGCAGTGAATATTATTGCTATAATGTATTTCATGGCTATGTATTATTTAGTTTGTGTATATGAGTTACGCACAGTTTTTATTTTTTCAACTATACCCTTGTAAACCTCTTCAGACATGATCAATTGCTGACCACCACCTAATAATTTCTTCTTGTCGTCATTCTTTTTCACGGCTTCAGCATCCTTAACATTGATCTTATTGAATTCAGCTAGAAGTCCTTCAAAATCTGCCTTTACTGCGGCAACATTTTGATCAGCCTCCTCGTGCTTCTTAAGGAATTCAATGAGGTTCTCCAATGTATATTTCTGATCAGCCAAACGCTCAATCACAGGGCTGTTCGCCTCATATTTGGCAAGATTTATTGCGATATAGATACTTTCAATCCATCCTCCTGCAACAACCAGTGCCAGTGTTGGACCTTGCTTACTGTCTTCTAATGTTTCAAAAGAAGAGAAATAAACATCATCTGTAATAACCGCAAGTGAATCAGGTGAGCCAACATTGCTCTCCAGACGCTTTAAAACTTCCGGTTTGATCGCAGTGGAAACTCCGATCTGATCACCCATCGTTTTCACCGTTTTAAAATATTTCAAAGCTTCAGATCCAATTTCAAAAATACTGCAGTAACTAAGATCACAGCTGTAAATACCAAAATTAATTGCTTTTGATTTGGCATCTGAATAATTCTTTTCGTTTGCTACAGAATTAAGGAAAGTGATATTTTTATTATTCTTTCCACCTACCATTTTGATGAATGTAAGCATCTCACCAGGAGATGGCACTTGAAAGAATGTTTCTGAAACCGGATTCACCTTTGTTTCTGTAACAGCCTTAACCGAATCTACATTTTCGATTTCTTCTGCTTTTTCGCTGTCACCACATCCACTAAATGCGAATAAGGCAGATGCTGACAAAAATAATAAAGTTGATTTCTTCATAGGAGTAAAGATATGTTTTTTTTAATTACCTTTTAATAATTTATTGACTAGTTCGGCGGCTTCGTTAAACTGAATAACTGAGTAGACTTTTAAGCCTGATTCATCGATCAATTTCTTAGCTGCATCGGCATTTGTTCCCTGTAAACGAACGATGATTGGAACTTTAATATTGCCCATGTTTTTATAGGCATCCACAATGCCTTGGGCAACCCTGTCACAACGTACAATTCCACCGAAAATATTGACAAGAATAGCCTTCACATTAGTGTCCTTTAAAATGATCCTAAATGCCTTTTCCACCCTTTCCGCGTTTGCAGTACCCCCCACATCAAGAAAGTTAGCAGGTTCGCCTCCACTTAATTTAATTAGATCCATTGTGGCCATTGCCAAACCGGCACCATTCACCATACATCCCACATTACCATCAAGTTTTACATAATTCAATTCGGCATCCTTCGCTTCTACATCGGTTGGATCTTCTTCCGTTATATCTCTCATAGCAAGATAATCCGGATGCCTAAATAGACCGTTATCATCAAATGAAACTTTACTATCCACCGCAATGATCTTATCATCGCTTGTTTTTAATACCGGATTGATCTCAAATAAAGAAGCATCAATACTTTCGTATGCCTTGTACAAAGAAGTAACAAACTTGGTCATTTCCTTGAATGCAGTTCCACTTAATCCTAAATTAAATGCAATTTTTCTTGCCTGAAAGCCCTGTAATCCAACGCGCGGGTCGATCTCTTCTTTCCAAATCTTATCCGGAGTATGTTCCGCAACAGCTTCTATATCCATTCCTCCTTCGGTCGAATAAATAATAGCATTTCGTCCTTTCGAACGATCAAGCAGAACGCTCATGTAAAATTCTTTAGTTGGTGTTGCTCCTGGATAATAAACATCCTGTGCCACCAAAACTTTATGCACCTTTTTTCCCTTTGCACTTGTTTGAGGCGTGATCAGATCCATTCCAATAATGGCTCCGGCTTTTTCTTTCACCTCATCTAGATTTTTAGCCAGTTTTACGCCTCCCCCTTTTCCTCTTCCTCCGGCATGTATTTGTGCTTTTATAACAACCCAATCACTGTTGTATTTCGTCTTCATTTCTTTGGCAGCGGCAACTGCCTGTTCAACTGTTTCTGCTACCACACCTTCCTGAACGGCGACTCCAAAACTCTTTAAGATACTCTTACCTTGATACTCGTGAATATTCATACATTTCCAATTATTGCTTCAAATTTAAGGTTTTATTCCAAATTAGGAAGTAGGGCAAAAAAAAATCCCATCCTTGATGTAAGGATGGGATCGTTTTTGTAAGACAATTGATTATCTGAACAAGCTTACGTTGCCTTTGGCTTCGTACTCTTTTCCGTCTTTTCCAGTAGATTTGATAATGTAGAAGTAAACTCCGCTTGCGCATTCTTTACCTCCGAAGTTCTTACCATCCCAGGCAATGTTTCCGGTTGCACTGGTTGTCTCGTACACCTTATTACCCCAACGGTCTAGGATCACTGCGTTTATCTCTGTA